>Ga0068868_100003322_pt1 | contig 11191 bp, 9 predicted proteins | sample KBSMisM42_FD_64660 | JGI IMG/M metagenome (GOLD analysis project Ga0068868, IMG submission 64660) | Miscanthus rhizosphere microbial communities from Kellogg Biological Station, Michigan, USA - KBS Miscanthus M4-2 | ecosystem: Host-associated > Plants > Roots > Rhizosphere > Soil ...
GAAAGAGCACCATCGATGCTGCAAAACGCACCATTCATGGTGCGAAAGAGCACCATCGATGCTGCAAAACGCACCATTCATGGTGCGAAAGAGCACCATCGATGCTGCAAAACGCACCATTCATGGTGCGAAAGAGCACCATCGATGCTGCAAACGCAGCATTCATGGTGCGAAAGAGCACCATCGATGCTGCAAAACGCACCATGCATGGTGCGAAAGAGCACCATCCATGCGGCAAACGCACCATTCATGGTGCGGAAAGAGCACCATCGATGCTGCAAAACGCAGCATGCATGGTGTGAAAGAGCACCATCGATGCTGCAAAACGCAGCATGCATGGTGCGAAAGAGCACCATCGATGCTGCAACACGCAGCATGCATGGTGCGAAAGAGCACCATCCATGCTTCGAATCATTGGACCTGACCTAACCGAGGATCCCCGAAGAGCGCTGACCGATGCGAGAGTGCATCGGTCAGCCCCCGCGCGACATCGTCCAGCTCCCTTACGGCGGCCAGGCGAACAGCCGGTTCGAAATGGGTGGGGTCAGGCCTTCCGAAATGGGTGGGGTCAGGCCTTCGGTTCGGCATTCTTGCGATTCGAAGGTGTGACCCCACATCGGAAATAGAGTGGCTTGTCGCTTGCTTATCTGGACCTCAGGATGAATCCAAATAACCGATTGATCGCTCTCTTGGCGCTGGTCACGATCGCGCTTGCTGTTCCTGCGGCAAATGCTGCCGTTGCGCAGGCGGCGACGTTCGACGAAAAGGTCGATAACGCCGCCGCCATCTTCCTCGGCAAGTGCGTCAGGACCGAGGCCAAGTTCGATCCGACCGGGCGCTGGATCGTGACGTATGCGACGTTCAACGTCGAAGACACGATGAAAGGCAACGCGACGGGCCAGGTCACGGTGGTCACGCCCGGCGGCAGCGTCAACGGGATTCATCAGGAAACGATCGGCGTCCCTTCCTTCCGCGAAGGGGACGAGCATGTGATCTTCCTCAAGAACACGCGCCTCGGGCCGACTCCGCTCTACTTCGATCAGGGGACTTACAACGTCGAAGCCGGCGAGCATGGCGAGAAGATCATCGTGCCGATGCCATCGAACGTGATGCACATCGACACGCAGCGCGCCATGGCCGTCGCTCCGAATGACGAGCCGCGCACGCTCGATTCGTTCAGGCACGCGGTGTCCGACTCGATGAAGGGTACGCCACAGCGCATGCAGATGAGCGCGTTGCAGACGAAGGCGAGGCCGCAGAAGTCGATCTGGACGACGCTGACCGACAACAAGCTCCTCGTCGCGCTGGCGCTGATCGGCATCGCCCTCGCGGCCTGGCAGGTAACGCGCAAGTAAGCGGCCTGATGGTCAAATCCGCACCACGATCCGGCGTGCGCCGCGCGCTGGATCAGGATCAGCTCGTCCTCTTCTACCAGCCGATTCACGAACTGGAATCGCGCCGCATCGTGAGTGCCGAGGCACTGCTGCGGGCGCGGCGCGAAACGGGCGAGATCCGCAGTGCGGTGCCGCTTACGCAGGCGGCCGAGGAAGGGCCGGACCTTTTTCGCCTCGACTCATGGACGATGCATCAAGCCTATGGCGATGCCGCGAGCTGGCAGAAAGACGGCGGCCCCGACGTCCATCTCAACGTGAATCTTTCGCCGCGCGAATTTCAGGAAGGCAATGTTCTGCAGCGGCTGCACAAGCTCGTCACTGGCTCCGGCAACGATCTGCACAAGATCAACATCGAGATCACCGAGGTCAGCTACATCGAACATCCGAAACAGACCACGCACGTTCTCGACGAGATGAAGGAGCTCGGCGTGCAGCTCTGGCTCGACGACTTCGGCACAGGCCATTCGTCAGTCGAGCATCTGCTTCGATTTCCACTCGATGGTTTGAAAGTGCCGGCGACGTTCGTGGCGAAACTGCCGTCGGATCAGCGCGCGCGGGCAATTACGAAATCGATGATCGATCTCGCGCACGAGCTGGAGATGAAAGTCATCGCCGAGGGGATCGAGCATCGCGACCAGCTCGAGTTTCTGCGCGACATGGGCTGCGACTTCATCCAGGGCTTTCTCTTCAGCAAGCCGATGCCGCTCGACGAGTTTCAGGCGGTCTTGCGCAGCGGTTCCTCGGGGCAGTAAAAATCGCGCCGGCGATCGAGATCGCGCATCACATTCTTCTTGAACTGATCCGCGCCGCCGTTGCGCATCATCTCGTCGATGTACGCAGCGATGTCGACGATCTCCAGCCGCAGCCGGACGGTCTTGAAGATGCGCGGGAAGCCACCCGGAAACTGCACGTGGTGCAATCCGCCGCTGTACGCGATGAGCATCCTCCCCTGCTTCATGGCCAGGAGGATGTCGGCGATGCCGCCGCGCACGCTCATCGGATTTCCATGCAAATCGAGTCCGTTCGCGCGCTTCATCCTTCCCTCGGGGAGGATGATGACCATGGAGTGCGGATCGATTTTGTTGAGGAGCTGGAACCAGGTGTGGTCGCGCTCGCGCGTGATGGCCACGACGTGATGCGCGACGAATTTAAAGAGCATGCCGACCAGCGGACGTCCAGTGGTTTTGTCCGCGGCCGGCACGACGCCGTGCGCGGCAAGCCGCCAGACGAAACTGTTCGGAACGCCGCCGAGGAAGACAGGCTCGAAGAGGCTGGTGTGGTTGAGGAAAGCGACGAGGCGGATGTGACTCCACGGCTTCGGCGGCACGTCACCGACCCACGCGAAGTCGTGCGAGTAAAAGAGTTTGCTCACGTACTTCAAGGTGAGCAGCGTCGAGAACACCATCAGGCTTCGCAGCAGCGACACGGCTGCGAAGCGTAGCGAGGGTACGCCGCGCCGTCAACGAAGCCTTGCCGTAATGTCCTGATGTGACTTTCGCGAATGGTCCGCGACTCTTCGGGAATGATCCGCGACACTACGAGAATGATCCGCAACTCCTCGAGAATGCGCACATTACCCTTCGAGAATGCCGCGTCATCCCTCGAGGATGCCAACGTCATCCCTCAAGATGTCACGCCAGCCTTCGAGAATCTCGCGTGAGCCTGTGAGAATGTCGCGTCAGCCTTCGAGAACGCCGCGGCAGCCGGTGAGGATGTCGCGCCGGCCTTCGAGAGGTGTCGCGGCACCCCTCGCGAGTGGACGGACACGATTCGTGAAGGATTCCGTCGACATTCCCGAGTGATCCCCGGTCATTCCAACACGATGGGGGGAGAATGATCGAAGCTCGATTTGTCATTCGCGAAGGGTGCGCTTGAGATTCGGGAAGGTTCGTTGTCATTCGTGAAGGGTTCGTTGTCATTCGTGAATGGTTCGTTGTCATTCGCGAAGGGTTCGTTGTCATTCGCGAAGGGTTCGTTGTCATTCGCGAAGGGTTCGTTGTCATTCGCGAAGGGTTCGTTGTCATTCGCGAAGGGTTCGTTGTCATTCGCGAAGCATCGGACGCCATTCCGGCAGTTGCCCTCAGTGAAGCAACGCCCGGAACTGCACGGCGAAGCGCGGTCCCTTCCCTTCGTCCTCGTGCTTGAAGAAGACGTAGGCGTCGTCCCACGCCTGCCGCTGCACGCGTTCGGCCCAGGCCTGCAACTCGGGCGCGCTGTACTCGGTGCGGCGCAGACGCATGTAGCCCCACGACGCGGTCGGCACGACGAGCGAGTCGGGGTCCGTGACCTCGTCGGTGTCGGCCGCGCAGAGGGCGATGTCGCGCTCGCGCAGGATGGCGTAGACCTCGTCGTCGAACCAGGAAGCGTGGCGAAACTCGAAGGCAACTCTTCCCTGCTCCGGCAGTTCGGCGACGAATTCGTGCAATCGCGCGGTGTCTTTTTTCAGAAACGGTGGAAGCTGAAAAAGAATCGGACCTTGTTTCGCGCCGAGCGTTGACGCGACCTCGAAGAGGTACTTCACGTCGGCGCTGGCATCGGCGAGTTTCTTCGAATGCGTGATCCGCTGCGGCGCTTTCAGAACGAACGTGAATCCGTCCGGCACCTGCTCGCCCCATTTCGCCACCATCGACGCGGCCGGCATTCGATAGAAAGTGTTGTTGATCTCCACGGCGTCGAAGCGTTCGCCGTAGTACGGCAGCATCTTCGCGGCCGGGAGATCGTCGGGATAAAACGTCCCCTTCCATTCTTTGTAGCTGTAGCCGCTGGTTCCGACGCGGATGCGCATCATGTCGTCCGCTTGAGGCCCCACGAATTCTCCGTCAGCCAGGTCATCAGCGTTGACGCGGGGACGGGGCGGCTGATGAAGTAGCCTTGCGCGAGGTCGCAGCCCATCTCCTCGAGCTTGTGCATCGTCTCGGCGTCTTCGACTCCCTCGGCGCAAACCTGTTTGCCGAGGTTGTGCGCGAGGTCAATGACAGTGCGGACGATCGCGGCGTCGGCCTCGCTGGTGAGCATTCCCGTGACGAACGACTTGTCGATCTTGATCTCGTCGATCGGCAGCTCGCGAAGGTGCGTGAGCGACGAATAGCCGGTGCCGAAATCGTCGACCGACAGCCGCACGCCCATCGACTGGAGCATCGACATGATGGCCAGCGCGTGCGCCGGGTCGGCCATGATGCTGCTCTCGGTGATCTCGATCTTGAGGAAGCGCGGATCGATGTTCCACTTGTCGAGCATCGACTGCACCTTCGACGGCAGCGTTTCCTCGAGCAGACTTTTCGCGGAGACGTTGACGGCCACGTGGATCGGCGCGCCGGCGTCCTGCCATTCGCGGCATTGCTTCATCGCTTTGTCGAGGATCCAGTCGGTCATCGGCTTGATGAGACCCGTCCGTTCCGCGATCGGGACGAAGCTGACCGGCATCAGCAGGCCGCGCCGCGGATGGTTCCAGCGAATCAGGACCTCGACGCGCGTGATCAGACCGCTGTGCAGATGACGCTTCGGCTGATAGTACAGCTCGAACTCATCGCGCTCGATGGCGGTGCGCATTTCCACGACGAGCGAGAGTTGATCGGGGACGCGCGACTCCGGCTCGTCGCGCTCGTGAAACATGAAGCCGGCGTTCGATTGCTTGGTGGCGTACATGGCCACGTCCGCGCGGCGCATGAGCGTGCGCGCGTCGCTGCCATGTTGCGGATAGAGCGCGATGCCGATCGACGCGCCGACTTCCAGCACCTGCCCTTCCACGACGAACGGCTGCTGCAGCGAATTGAGAATGCGCCGCGCGGTCATGGCCACGGCGTTGGCGTCGAAGGCCGAGGTCAGCACGATCGCGAACTCGTCGCCGCCGAGGCGCGCCACGGTGTCGTCGACGTGCAGTTGGTTGCGAAGGCGGAAGGCGACCTGCTTCAGCAGTACGTCGCCGAAGTGGTGGCCGAAGGTGTCGTTGACGTCCTTGAAGCGATCGAGATCCATCAACAAAAGAGCGATCAGCCGTCGTTCGCTGCGCGCGGCTTCGAGCGCTTCGGCCAGACGATCGAACAGCATCATGCGATTGGGCAGATCGGTCAGACCATCGTGCATGGCCTGATGGCGCAGCGCGACGATCTCGTTGCGGCTGTCGGTGACGTCGCGCAGGAACGCCACCCAATGCGTGAGCTGGCCGCCGTCTTCGACCGGGACGAGCTGCATGTCGAGCTCGAACTCCTGTCCATCCTTCCGCTGTGCCGTGGCCTCGGCGGCGAACGGCTGCAGCGCGAAAACGTGCTGCAGCAGCGACTGGAAGATGGCGTTGTGCCGATCGACGATTCCGAAGGCCACGGGCGTTTCGCCGATGATCTCCTCGCGCGGACGGCCGTAGATGGCGCAGAAGCCGTCGTTGACGAATGCGATGCGCGGCCCGAGCGCCTCGACCGCCGGCGTCAGGATGGCGATCCCTTCCCCGGCAACGCGAACGGCGCTGCCGAGCAGGCGCAACTGATCGCTCTCGAAACGCTGCTCCGTCAGTTTGCGCAGGAGCCGCGATTCTTCGACCGAGGTAGTCGTCCACTCGGTGCGCAGGGAGGTGACATCTTCAGACATAAATAAGGGGGCGATTGTAATCGCAGAATTGGACGGTCCGCGGGGACGAATAGTAGCGCCGCCGAGCCGTTTGCGGTTCAGGCGGCGCTCACAATGTCCGCCTACTTCCGCGAAAACTCCACGCTCCCGGCGTACTTGGCCGGATCGAGGAGCGCCTTCGCATCCGCTTTGTTCTTCAGGTACGAGTCCCAGAACATCAGCGAGATCGAGCGGATCGAGCCGAAGGTGCCGCGGTCGCTGATCATCCCGTCGCGGTTGTTGGCTTGCGGGACAGCGTTGATCACCTGTCCGGTGCGCGGATCGACGATCGGCGTGTCGCGCGGGCGTTCGTACTGATCCTGGCCGAGTCCGGAGGCAAGGCCGGTGAAGGTCATGTGGCCGGCGTTGCGAATGAGCACGAAGTACTTATCGCCCGCTGGCGAATTCTCGTACGCCGTGCGGCGCCAGTCGGGACTCTCGGTCTCGCTCGCGCCGTAGTCGCGTGTGCCGGTCATGAACATCGCCGGGACGTGCACGTCGCGCCACGATTCCGCGGTCAGGCCGCGATTCGATGCGACGCCCTGCGGCGACATCGCCAGGATCGCTTTCACGCGCGGATCGCCGCCGGAGACGGGCGGAGTGCTGAACGTTTTCGCGCCGCCGACGAGCATGGCCGTGAACGCGCCGTACGAATGGCCGCCGACGCCGATGCGCGTGTGGTCCATTTTGCCGGCAAGCTCGGGATAGTTCTTTTCGAGATCGTCGAGCGAGTCGATGATGACGGTGACGTCGCGCACGCGATCGCGCCATTGCGGCTCGCGCTCTTTGTCCCAGATCGCTTCAGCGAGATTCGGACGCGTGCGCGCGACTTTGTCCGGATTCTGCGGCGTGCGGTCGCGGCGGCCCGGACGCCGATCCTCGGGCTTCATCTGCAGCAGGTCGTTCATCGTGTCGCGCAACTTGCCGGCGTCTGCGTGCATCGGACGAATGCAGACGTAGCCGTAACTCGTCCAATACGAGATCAGCGCTTCATACGCGTGGCTCGATCCGCCGTAGCCCGGCGAAAAGATGATGATCGGAAACGGCCCGGTGCCGCGCGTCGGATACTCGATCGAGACCTCGACGTCTTTGTTGCGCGTTGCGTCGCGCAGCAGCGCCGAGGGGATGACGCCGACCGGCGACGAGCCCATGTCGAAGGCGTACGACGGCGCGTACGACGCCGGCTGCGGCGCGGGCGTGGTCTTCTGCTGCGGCGTTGACGAGCATCCCACCGCGGCAAGGATCGCAAGTGCGAGAGTGATTCGTTTCATGAAACCTCCGTACAGCCTGCATTTGAATGCAAAAACGGGAGACAGGATTTCTGGGAGGGTCGAATCAGGCTCTTCGTTGCGAAAGTGTTGGGGGAAAGCAGTGGATTAGTAGATTAGTGGATCAGTAGATCAGGGGAACGTCTTCGATTGCAGCGACACTAGGCAACGACGCGAAAGCACACCTCTGATCTACTGATCCACTAATCTACTGATTTTCACAGCCACCCTTTTTCTCTTGCGATCCGCGCGGCTTCGACGCGGTTCTGCGCGCCCAACTTGCTGATGGCCTCGGAGAGGTAGTTGCGCACCGTCCCCTCGGAGAGATGCAGCGACTCGGCGATGTCCCCTGTGGCTTGTCCCTCGCCCGCCAGGCGCAGTACCTGGCGCTCGCGATCGGTCAGGGGATCGGGCTCGCTCCACGCCTCGGCGGCCAGCTCCGGATCGACGGCGCGGCCTCCCGCGTGCACGCGGCGAATCGCGTTTGCGAGTTGCTCGGCTGGCGAGTCTTTCAGCAGGTATCCGGACGCTCCTGCTTCGAGGGCGCGGCGAAGATAGCCGGCGCGCGCGAACGTCGTCAGGATCACGACGCGCGTCGGCAACTGCTCATCGCGCACGAGCTGCGCGACTTCCAGCCCCGTCTTCGACGGCATCTCGATGTCGGTCAGCAGCACGTCGGGGCGATGCGTGCGCACGAGATCGAGCGCCTCGTCGCCGCTGCGGGCGCGGGCGACGACTTCGATGTCCGATTCGATTTCCAGCAGCGCAGAGAGTGCGCCGAGGACCATGGCCTGATCCTCGGCGATGACGACGCGGATCATGCCGAGCGCTCGATCGCGCTGATGGACTGCAGTCCGCTCGCCACCGGCAGCGTGACGGTGAGCGTCGTCCCATGCGAGCCCTCGCGCGAGACGGAGCCGAGCGTGGCGATGCGTTCGCGCATGCCGCTGATGCCGGCGCCGTCCTGTCCGCCGCCGCGGCCGTCGTCGGAAATGGTGAGGTGGATGTCATCGCCATCACGGCGGAGTGCGATCGTGCAATGCAACGCCTCCGAATGGCGGACCACGTTGGTCACGGCCTCGCGCAATGCCAGCGCCAGGATCGCTTCCTGTCCCGCCGCGAGCGGCACCGGATCGAACTGCGTCGTCAGCTCGATCGATGCAGCGCGGAGCATGGCGGTCGCGCCGTCGAGCTCCTGCTGCAATCCGGCGCGATAGCCGCGCACGGCCTGGCGAACTTCGGACAACGCCTCGCGCGAAATCCGTTCGACGTCGCGAATCTCGTCGCGTGCCCGCTGCGGATCGCGGTCCGCCAGCTTCGAGGCCAGCTCCGACTTCAGAATGATCAGCGAAAGCGTGTGGCCGAGGACGTCGTGAAGATCGCGGGCGATGCGTTCGCGCTCGGCGACTTTGGCGAGGTGCTCGATCTCGTCCTGCGCCATCGCCAGCCGCCTATTCGCGACGCCAACTTGCGCGAAATGCGCGTTCACCGCGCCGATGACGACGGTGAAGAACGCCGCCCACCACCAGATCAACGGACTGAGTCCAATCACCAGCACGTCGGCCAATAGCACCAGCAGAATGACGCCGATGATCGAGAACGCCTTCCGAACGCCGCCGGTGTTGCCCGCGAACGACGCCGCGAAAATGAAGAACGCGCCGGCGCCGTAGTTGATCGGCATGAAGGCGACACCGAGGAGCGTGATCGCGGCGATGATCCAGAGCAGACGTCGTCCGCGAACGCGATAGCCGGCGAGGTAGATGACGGTGAAGACCGCGGTCGCGATCCAGGTGAGCGCGATTCGTCCCGCGCTCGCATGCGCAACCACCGGATATCCCGCGAACGGGATGATGTAGATCAGCCAGATGTACTTCGTCCAGCCTGCGTAATCGCGTTCGGGGGTCATGGTCATAAGTCTATGTGGCACAGACACTCTTGTCTGTGCTGGTACCTGGCTCACTTCAGCCTCACCTCGTCGATCGCGAAGTCGACCGCGCCTTTGTCGGGGCCGCAGACGACCACCATCTGCACGTCCTTGCCGTCGATGGTGAAGGCCGACCACGGCAAGGTGATCGCGGTCCAATCGGCTCCCGCGTGGACGCTCGTCTGCCTCGGGATGCGGCCAGTGCTCGCGCAGAAGAGCATCACGCGAATGTCGATGTCGCCTTTGGCGAAGAACGACAGACCGCTCTTCGACGACAGATCGACCGGCTGCATCGGCGTCGTACCAAGCATGAGCATCGCGCCCGCCCAGGGGAACATGAAGCCCGGCTTCGTGTCGGCGTGGACGTGCAGCGATTTCGGAGTGCCGTTGGCGCCGCCATCGACGACGTTGATCGCCGCCTCGGATTTGCCGCCGGCCATCGCATCGGTCGAAATCTGCCAGCCAGCGCCGAAGGCAGGCTTCGTGTCGCCCGAGTCGAAGTTGCTGATCATGCCGTCGCCGATGTTCGGAACGACCGAGACCACGGGAGCAGCCGCGCCGCGCTTCGGCTCCGGCTGACGATCGAGCATCACGCCGTTTTTCCAGACGCCGGCGATATTGCGCGTGGCCAGAATGTCGGTGGTCGGATCGCCGTCGACGAGCAGCAGGTCGGCGCGAAGTCCGGCGGCGATGCGGCCGCGATCATTCAGCTTGAACTCTTTCGCCGGCAGCGACGTTGCCGCGGCCAGTGCCTCGACCGGCGTCAGTCCCGATTTCACCAGCAGTTCCAGCTCGCGATGCATGCTCGCTCCGTGCGCGGTGCCGGGATTCGGCGCGTCGGTGCCGGCCAGCATGGGAACGCCGGCTTTCTTCAACTGTTGCACTGCCGCATACGCGTTATCGAGGCTGAGACCCTTCGCCTTCGGGAACGACGTCTTGAGGTTTGTCATCTCGTCCGAATTCAGATAGGGAGCGAGATGCGTATCCATGTTCAGCGACGTCCCGCTGCCGACGCCGGTCGTGCTCTCGTTCACGGTCAGCGTCGGAACGACGAAGGCATGATGCGAGGCCACGAATGCGCCGAAGCCAGTGTCCGGAACCTGATCGGCGAAGATGTGCACGAGCGCATCCGCGCCGGCGTCGATGGCATCGCGCGCGCCGTGCAGCGTCGAAATGTGGACGACGGCCATCTTGCCCCGCTTGTGCGCCGCGGCGATGAGCGCGGTCAGATCGCTTTTCGAAAGCGTCGGGAGCTTCATCCCGTACGCTTCGCCTGTTTCCACGATCAGCTTGATGTAATCCGAGCCTTCCGCGAGGCGCGCATCGATGAACGCCTGCGGGTCGTCGCCTGTCTTGAACGTCGGGATCGGAAAGTACTCGCTGCCATGCCCGCCCGCGACGGTAACGAGCGTGCCCGCCGAGTAAACGTCGGCGCGATTCGTCACCGCCCCTTTGGCCTGCTCCGCGCGCAGCGGATCGAGCGTGCGCAGCGAGGTGAACATGTCCAGTTCCGTGGTGACACCGAAGCGCAACGCGCGCTCCAGACTGCCGGGAAAGACATGCGTGTGTGAATCGATCAGTCCCGGCAACAGCGTCTTGCCACTGCCGTCGATGACCTTCGCGCCCTTCGGCACACCTACGTTCGCTCCCGCGGCGGCGATGCGCGAGCTATCGATGACGACGGTCGCGTGCGGGACGACCTTCGTCCCGTCGAAAAGCCGCACGTTGGTGATGGCCGTTGGTTGCGCGGCAAGCGGAAGAGCAAGGAGGAGCGCGAAGAGCAGGCGTTTCATGATGGCAGTATCGGTCCATGCGTCGCGAACGACCCCTGCGGAACGTCAGGAGAAGCGGATGACAAGTGTCATGCGCTGCGATCCCCGTCGGCGAAGCCGGCGTAAGAAGGTACTGACCGGAGACATCGAGGACGGCTAACCGAGGACATCGAGGACTCAACGCATGATGCATCTGGAGGTTGTCGGATGCCTTGGAGGGATGCGATGAGTGCG
>Ga0068868_100003329_pt1 | contig 11180 bp, 7 predicted proteins | sample KBSMisM42_FD_64660 | JGI IMG/M metagenome (GOLD analysis project Ga0068868, IMG submission 64660) | Miscanthus rhizosphere microbial communities from Kellogg Biological Station, Michigan, USA - KBS Miscanthus M4-2 | ecosystem: Host-associated > Plants > Roots > Rhizosphere > Soil ...
TGATCACCCGCCCCCGCCACACCGCCATTCGCGAATTGTGGATCATGCCCACCGACCAGATCTGACCGCATCCCGACCCGCAGGAAATCGGCGAAGTCTCAGTCCGTAAGCGAACCCCAACTCCGACAGCCACAGCCGTCCTACACGAGGCACTCAATCGGCCCACCCACAGGCGCGGAAACCCTTGGCAGCAAGGAATTCCGGCCCCTGAGCCCCGGAGTTCCAGGGAGACGAGTTTTTGCATATGGCGGGACAATGAAATGCCCAGCTGACGGCGGCCTAACCACAACACCTGGGCCCCGAACTCCTGATCTGGGCGGATAACGCCCACATTCGCAGGCAGTTCACCATGTCCCGTAACGACGGCTCTAACGCGCACGACTCGTGGTGATCGGATGCCGGTGCGCGCCATCCTCCGCTGCGCACCCCGCTTGGCCGTCAACGAGTGCACCGCAGCGGCGACCGCCGGATGATCGGCTAACGGATGCTGTCCACGATCCTTGACATGGCCGACGAGCTGGGACCTGGGTGTGACGGCGACCCAAGGGCCCCGGACGCCGGGGGGGCGGCTAGCGGACGGTCAGTGAACCGTGGAGTGGCAGATCACGCGACGAGCTGCCCACCAGGACGCGGTATTCGCCCGGCTGGACGGTCCAGCTGTTCGCGGCGGTGTCCCAGATCGCGACCGAGTCGGCGTTGAGCGGGAACGTCACGGTGCGGGTCTGGCCCGGCTGCAGGGTGATCCGGGTGAAGCCCTTGAGCTGTTTGGGCGGCTCACTGGTCGAGGACGGGAATCCGAGGTAGAGCTGGGGGACCTCGGCGCCGGCCAGTGCGCCGGTGTTGGTGACCTTCGCGGTGACGGTCCACGCCTGCTTGCCGGTTGCGTGCACGGACAGGTCACTGAACTGGAATCTCGTGTAGGACAGCCCGAAACCGAACGGGAACAGCGGGTGTTGCCCGGTGGCGTCGTACCAGCGGTAGCCGACGAGCAGGCCCTCGTCGTAGTGAACGTCGCTGCCGTTGCCGGGGTACTGCAACGTTTCGCGGGTCGCGTCAGCCGGGCCCTGCGCGTTGCTGCGCGGGAACGTCACTGGCAGCTTGCCGGAGGGGTTGGCGTCACCGAACAGCACACGAGCCAGCGAGGTGCCGGTGTTCTGCCCGCCGTACCAGGCTTCGAGCACGGCGGCGACCCGATTCAGCCACGGCATGAGCACCGCGCTCGAGGTGTTCAGCACGACGATGGTTCGCGGGTTCGCCTTGGCCACCGCGGTGATCAGCTTGTCCTGGTCAGCCGGCAGCGCGAGGGTGCTGCGGTCCATCCCCTCGCTGGCCACGTCGGACGCAACGACGACCGCAACGTCGGCCGCGCGGGCCGCGTCGACCGCCTGCGCGATGAGCAGATTCTCCTGCGGCTGCCAGCCCAGATGCAGACCGGGGGTGACCGCGAACAGGTCGACGGTGACCAGGTGTTCTTGGTAGGGGGTGACCTCGACGCGGATTGAGTGCGCCCCGGCGGTCAGGTGGATCAGCCCGTTCTGCAGCTTCTCGCGTGCCGGGAGGAACTGGACGACGGTTTTGCCGTCGATCCATACGGTGGCGAATCCGCCCGCGTTCAGGGAGAAGCGGTAGTCGCCGGTCGCCGGCGCGCTCAGCGTCCCGGTATAGGCCGCGGACCACACGCTCTGCCCAGAGACGGCCGCCGGATTGCCGGTGATGTCAAGATTCGGCACGGTCTCCGTGGCGATGGGCGCGCCGGACAGATCCGCGCTGGGGTAGTAGGTCGCGGTCAGGCCGGTGCCGAAAGCCGAGGCGGGGATGGCGTCGAGGGCGCCGGTGCCCAACGTGCCTTGTGCGTGGGTGACCGTGACTCCGGTGGCGGCCGTGCGCGCGCGAATGCCGTCCAGCGCCGTGACGATCGGCTGCGACGCGATCACAGCGGCCGACCCGCCGGCGGCGGTCTGCGGATGCTCCTGTGCGGCGTCGCCGATGACCGCGACGGAGTGCAGCGACTTGGCGTCCAGTGGCAGCGTGCCGTCCGCGTTCTTCAGCAGCACGGTGCCGGCCGCACCGATCGTGGTGGCCAGCCGAAGGTGCTCGGGGCTGCTCACGTTGGTGTCCTTGGCACTCGCCGGGGTGGGCAGCGGGTGGTCGAACAACCCGACGCGGAACATCGCGGTGAGGATGTTGCGCACCATGGTGTCGAGCGTCGCTTCGCTGACTGCGCCGCTTTGCACCGCCGCCTTTAGCTTGCTGTTGAAGTAGGAACCGAACAGCTGGTCTATCGGCGTCGGGTTGGTCTCACTGCTGGCCCCTGGCATCTCCATGTCCAAGCCGGCGTTGGCGGCGGCGGCCGTGCTGTGCAGCGCCCCCCAATCCGACATCACGAATCCGTCGAAGTTCCAGGCCTCGCGCAGCACCCCAGTCAGCTCGTCACCGTTCTCGCACGCATACGTGCCGCCGATGCGGTTATAGGAGCACATCACCGCACCCACGCCGCCCCGGGTCACGGCCGAGCGGAACGCCGGCTGGTAGATCTCGGCAAGGGTGCGCTGGGTCGCGATCACGTTGATGGAGCTACGCAAGATCTCCTGGTTGTTGGCGACGAAGTGCTTGACGGTGGCGATCACGTGATTGCTTTGGATACCGCGGATCTCCGCGGTGCTGGCCTGCGCGGTGAGGTACGGGTCTTCGCTGAACGTCTCCGGCGCGCGGCCCCACACCGGCAAGCGCAGAATGTTGACCGTCGGGGCGAGTGCGATGTTATTGCCCTTGCCGGCCTGCTCGGCGCCGTACGCCAACCCGTAGCTGCGGGCCAGCGACGTGCTGAACGTCGACGCGAGAGCAGCCGTGTCCGGCCATTGGGTCACTCCAGTAGAGCCGTTGCCGACGCCAACCGGAGAATCCGCCAGGTACAACGGGGGGATGCCGAGCCGCGCGTTGCCCGGAACGACCCCGGCATAACCGGCCCCGTTGAACGGCACCGGGTATCCGGCGCCGTGCACCATCGCGATCTTCTCCTCCAGCGTCATCTGCGCGAGGAGCGCAGCCGCCCGATCAGCCGGCGACACCGACGGCCCCAGCGCCGATTCCGCTGGCGTCGCGGAACCGGGTGCAGCCGCCGCGACCACAGCGAACGCGCCAAAGACTACGGCGGCGACAAGAACACTGACACGGCGCTTGATCTGCACGGCGACTCCAAGCGGCCCCCTGACCACGAGCGCGCGACTGCGCGACCTCGCCCCGTGGGGCTTACTAAACTCCATAACAACTAATTGGTCAATGAAAACCCGCGGGAACCGCGGCCCGGTCGGGCCGGCGCCGCCGCGAGCGCTCACACCGCCGCGACCATGCGTGAGGGCGAACCGACTCGCGTCGATCTTGACGCGCGGTAGCCGGCGACGGCCACCGAACGTCCTGATGCTCAAGATGAGGCCGCCTGGGTCCGGTGTATTGTCGTCTTTCTCCCATCTTGCTCGCCCACCAACGGGCGCGTTGCCACCAGCGAGCTATACAGCACTCGCCCGACCACGGTGAACGACGCGAGTCGCGTTCGGCTCGCCACCGGCGAGGACCACGACGCGTCGGCTTGCGCGAGGCGCAGCTACGGTGCCGACACCCTGGCTGGTGCCGGTGGCGACCGCGACCTAATTCGCGGTGAATCAGCAGAGCTACTCCAGTAACTCGCCAGTGCAAAAGTGCAACCGCACCCATTGGAGACGCGGGAAGAACAAGGTTCTGTGAGCGTGGCTGCGTTGCCGCCGCACGGCCGCCGGGCGCCGCCGGATAGGCGCGCATCAGAGTAATCGATCTCGTGCAAGTCGAGTGCATCTGATTGAAAGTCTGATGTGCGGTCCCTCGATCGCCCTCCACTGCACATCGTTGGCGGCCGGTCACAGCAACAGGGCGCTCCGACCTCTAACGGCAATCTAATGCTCCAGCTAAGGGTCCGCGTCTAGCCGGCGATGGCCCAGGCTGTGGGTTTTCGCCGTCTTGATCTCGTCGTTGGCATGCGCAAGGTGCAGTCACGTTGCGGATACCGAGGCTGCGGTCCTGCGCCGCAAGATGGCCGAAGACACCATTACGAAAGGGATCCGGAGATGGACGCTCGACCGAACATCATTCTCATCCACGGTGCGTGGGCCGACGGCTCTTGCTGGAGCGGCGTTATCGAACGCCTGCAGGCGGATGGGTATCACGTCACTGCACCGCAATTCCCGCTGACCGCACTGGCCGATGATGTGGCCCGGCTGCGCCAGGTGCTGGAGTTCCAGGACGGCCCGACCATCGTCGCCGGGCATTCCTACGGCGGCCAGGTCATGACCGCCCTCGGTGCTGATGCCCAGAACGTCGTCGGCCTGGTCTACATCGCCGCGTTCGGGCTTGACCAGGGTGAATCACTGAGCGGGCTCTTGTCACAGGGGCCGGTGCCCCCGGCGCTGGCGCACCAGTTCACCGATAAGCAAGGCTTCGTCTGGCTAGCTGAGGACGCCTTCGTCAATTTCGCCGGTGACGTCGATCTGGTCAAGTCAAGGGTGTTGTACGCCGTGCAGCAGCCGCTGGCAACGTCTGCCTTCGCGGACGTGATGGGCGTTCCGGCGTGGAAGACGCTGCCGTCCTGGTATCTGGTCGCGACCGACGACGAGGCTTTGCCGCCGGCCGTCGAGCGGCAGTTCGCCGCCCGCATGGGCGCCACCGTTATCGAGATTCCGTCCAGCCACGTCCCGATGGTCTCTCACCCTGGTGACGTGGCGCGACTCATCGAGTCGGCGGCCGAAGCCGTGCGGGTCGCAAGCTAGATCGGATAGGAAATGAAGGACCAGCGAGATCTAGAGGGGCTACGCGCTTTAGTCACCGGGTCCACCTCCGGCATCGGACGGGCAGCAGCTGAGGAGCTCGCCTGTCACGGTGCCGAGATTGTGGTGCATGGGCGTGATATCGATCGCGGCGCCGCCGCGGTAGACGCCATCGTCGCGGGCGGCGGTAAGGCCCGCTTTCTGCCGGCCGATCTCACCGACCGGGAGGAGCTGGAGCATCTCATCGGGCAGGTCGGCGCCGTCGATGTGCTGGTCAACAACGCTGGCTTTTCGTGGTTCGGGGGTACCGCGGAACTTGATGTCCCAACCTTCGATCGGCTCTTCGCTGCGAACGTGCGGGCGGCGTATTTCCTGGTCGCCGCGCTGGCGCCGCAGATGGCCGCTCGCGGTGGCGGCAGCATCATCAGCGTCGGGAGCATGGCCAGCCAGATCGGCCTGGTTGGCGGCGCGGCCTACGGCGCGACCAAGGCCAGTCTGGCGGCGATGACACGCTCGTGGGCGGCCGAGTTCGGTAATGCCGGAATCCGGGTCAACGCGATCGCTGCCGGGCCGGTCCTGACCGACGGCGCCGCTCCGGCTCGCACGCGGGCGCTCGGCGCCATGACCTTGCTCGGCCGGCCGGCCCAAACCGGTGAGATTGCCAACGTGATCGCCTTTCTCGCCTCGCCCAAAGCCAGCTACATTACCGGCGCGGTCATCGCCGTCGACGGCGGCCGAAGCGCCAGCTGACCTCCTTTGGCTAAGGGATGGCGGTGTCAGTCACTCCGAAGAGTTGCGAGCCAGTGGTCCAGGGTCGGGACGGCTTCGTCACCGAGAGATTTCCCGCAAACTGAGTTATAAAGCCTGCACTCGTTGGCGGGCTCGGGAAGCACGCAGGTTAATTCGGTTTCCGCAGATGGAGGTGTTGTGCCACACCCGGGACTGGTTCTTGGAACTGTCGTAGAAGACCACCGAACACAGCGGATTCCGGCACGCTTTGAGCCGAGGCCACTGCCCGTTCTGCTGGGCGACGAGGATGTCGCTCAGCACCGGGCCGGCGACCTGGCGCCAGCCGGCACCCTCGGCAATGAGCGCGAGTTGGCCCTCCTTGACCCTCATCTTCCAACTAAGTTTCGCGAGTTGCCGAGACAAGTCGGACGGGCGAGCACGCACCGATCCGCCTACACCAGCCTCAACCTCGGCTTGAAGGGCCCGTCGGAGCTCGGTTAAAGGAGCCAGGTCGTCGGTGCTCAATCTCGGCTTGGTGGGCCAGTCGAGTACCCGCAACCAACTATTCGCCGACGTCGGACTAGCCAACAGATCAGGCTCGGCGGGCAGGCCGGCCGCGCGCGTGTTCAGGAACGATTGCACATGCTGCAACGACACCGGTGCCCGGGCGGCGGTATAGCGCTCGCTGGCGGCATCAGACACAAGCTCCGCGGACATGACAGAAGCATACCCATTATATTTATTTCGCTCCAATCAGCGGACGAGCCTTGCTGGACAGAAGCGTAGAGATTATGATCATGTCAGCACGTGTCGGCTTCGACTGAGCTGGCCGAGAGGACAGGCCTATGACCGCCTCGGGAGCGTCTCTCGCGCACGACCCGAGAGTCATTGTCGGCCGTGACGTCGGACAGGCCCAGCTACGCGGACTAGTGGATCTCGTTCCGTGGTCAAGCCGGGTTCTAGTCGTCACCGGCGAGGCGGGGATCGGTAAGACCGTGCTTCTGACCGAGACGGTCAACCGCGCGGCACAACGCGGCATGCGGGTGCTGTCGGTCATCGGCCGAGAATCTGAGTCCAAACTCGCGTTCGCCGGGCTACATCAGCTGCTGCGGCCCGTACTGTCCAATTCCGTCGAGTTGCCTGCGAGGCAGGCCCAGGCCCTATCCGGGGCGCTCGGCCTATCCGCAGACCCCGCTCCGCCCGACCCGCTGTTGACCGGGGCGGCCGTTCTGACATTGCTATCGGATCTGTCCGGACGATCCCCGATCCTGGTGGTTGCCGACGACGCCCACTGGCTGGACCGCAGCTCCCTGGACGCGCTGGCGTTCGCCGGTAGCCGCCTTGATGCCGAACGGGTAGTGCTCATCGTCGCAGCTCGGGGGCAGTCCCCGCCCCCGGGGTTCGATACCGGCTTCACCGAGTTGCATCTCGAGCCGCTGTCACTAGCCGATGCCAACCACCTGTTGGATGCGCAACCGCGCCCGCCTCATGGCCAAGCGCGGACCCAGGTGCTCGCTCAAGCCGCCGGCAATCCCATGGCTCTGATCGAGCTGGCGAAGGTGATAGCCGACGACCCCGCGGCCAGTCGGCGGTGGGCCGCCGAACCGCTCCCACTCACTGATCGGCTGACCGCCGTCCTCGCCTCCCGGGTCGCCGCCCTACCAGAGCCGGTGCAAGCGGCGCTGCTGGTAGCCGCCGTGGTCGATGACCCGGACCTGAGCGCAGCGACCAGCTACGGTGCCGGTCCAGACGCGACCGTCCTTCAGCCCGCCGAGCAACTGGGCCTGATCAAAATCGACCGCGCCGGGCTGCACTTCACTCATCCACTGGTTCGTTCCGCCATCTACCACTCAGCGCCATTTGCCCGGCGCGCGGTTGCCCACCGTCAGCTCGCGAGCGTCCTGCACGACCAGCCCGACCGTCGGGCCTGGCACCTCGCCGCGGCCTCGCTGCAACCCGACGAACAGGTCGCCGCGCTGCTTGAGGCCACCGCCATGCAAGCGCAGTGGCGTGGCGGGACGGCCGCCGCCGCACTGGCCATGGAACGCGCTGCGGAATTGAGCCCGGACGCGAACGACCGGGCCCGCCGGCTGACCGCAGCCGCATCGGCCGCGATCGCCACCGGAGACGGTGACTGGGTGCAAGACCTCGCCACTCGCGCCATCTCCGTGACAGCCGAGCCGCGACTGCGACTCCTTGCCCGTCGCGACGTGGGCTGGGCCCTGACCTGGTCGGGTCCGCGCACCACCGCGCTAGCAACACTCATCTCCGTCGCCGAAGACGCGACGCGCGACCAGCCAGCCCTCGCCTGGGACGCCCTGGCGAGCGCTGCGACCGTCGCCTACCAGTGCGGAACGTTCGCCGGCTACCAGGCCGTGAGCCGGGTACTCGACCGGCTGGAACGCGAAGATCCACGTCTCGGCGGCCAGACCCCGGGCGACGATGACGTCAACGTTCTAAGACTCTGGATCCGGGCGACCACCGATCCAGTCGGCAGTAGACGCCTACTTCTATCGCACTTGTACAAGATCGTCAGTGCGCCGATTGACGAGCCTTCCGTATGGCGAATCGCTTCCGCGGCGTGGATCCTCGACGAGTCCGAGTTGGCGATCCGCCTGCTGCGCGACGCGATGGAACGGCTTCGGGCTCCCGGTTTACGTGGCACCAGTGCTGGCAGCCTGACCGTGCTCGGATGGGCCTACATCGACACCGGACGCTGGGACGAGGCACTCGACGTCGCCGGCGACGCCGCCGGCCTGGCCGAGGCGAACCACCTGGACCTCGTATCTGCGTCCGCTGACGCTATCACAGCCACCGTCTACGCCCTAAGAGCCGACTCCGACACTGCTCGCAGGAACGCGGCGAGAGCGCTGGCCGCCGTCGATCCGGTCGAGGCCGGTCTGGTGCTTGCGCGGGTCCGGCGCGCCGTCGGCGTCGCAGCTCTCGCCGAGGGCAAGTACGTCGAAGCTTTCACCCAACTCCGTGGACTCTTTGACTCCGATGGCATGCCGCTGCACAACTACGCATCGTTCTTAGGGGTCGCAGATCTGGCAGCCGCGGCCATCCACGCCGAGCGACACAGCGAAGGACGCGACGTCATCGAGCGCGCACTCAGCTGCATCGACGGAGAATCTACCGGCCGACTCCGGCAGCTCATCGCCCGTGCTCGCGGCGTGCTGGCCCCTCCTGACGAGGCCGAGGCTCACTTCGACAACGCGCTCGGCGACCCCGCCGGGAACCAATGGCCGTTTGAGCGGGCACAGCTTCGCCTCGACTACGCCGAGTGGCTGCGGAGGCGACGGCGGATCAACGAGGCCAAGCCTGTGCTGATGGAAGCCCTGGGAACCTTCCACCGGCTCGGCGCCCGTTCGTGGGCCCAGCGGGCTCAAGCGGAGCTCCGAGCGTCGGGGGTGACCGTTACCGGCGTGGTGGCCGACGCCGATGCTTTGGATGATCTAACGCCCCAGCAGCGCCAGATCGTCCGTCTGGCCGGCGAGGGCCTGAGCGACCGCGAGATCGGCGACCGGCTCTTCCTCTCACCGCGCACGGTCAGCTCGCATCTCTATCGCTCCTACCCCAAGCTCGGGGTGGCTAGCCGCCACCAGCTGCGCGACGTCATCGCCCGCACTGGCGATGCCAGTCGCGTCACCAACCAAGAAGTGCAGTAGGTCTGCGGATACCGCAGCGCCGGTCCCGGACGCAGGCTCAGAGAGTACGAGCGTCCACCCGGATGCTGGGCACGCCACAGAGGAGACCTCAGTGAACATCACCCGAGTCGTGCAGCCACGTCGGCTGCGGCTCATCATCGCGGCGGTAGTCGTGGCCGTTGCCGGCGTGCTCATTCCGCTGAGCCAGACGGCATCGGCCCATACCGTCGGGAGTTCGGAGCCTAAGCCCAGCATCGTCCTGGTCCACGGAGCCTGGGCCGACAGCGGCGCCTGGGACGGGGTCATCCGCAAGCTGCAAGCTGACCGCTACACCGTGTACGCGCTGCCGAATCCGCTCCGGGGCCTGGCCACCGACGCGGCCTACCTGGCCGACTTCCTGCACTCCATCTCCGGTCCGATCGTGTTGGTTGGGCACTCCTATGGCGGGGCCGTGATCACCAACGCCGCCACTGGTGATTCGCAGGTCAAAGCACTCGTCTACGTCGACGCGTTCGCGCCCGACCAGGGCCAGACGCTCGCCCAGCTGCTTACCGCCTACCCCGGGTCATGCGCCGTACCCACGAACCTGAACGTGGTTCCGTTCCCGGGGGCACCCAGCGGCGTGGGCGACGCCTATATCAAGCAGAGCGCTTTCCCAAGCTGCATGGCCAATGACCTGCCCGCCGCGGGGGCCCGCGTACTCGCTGCGACCCAACGTCCAATAGCAACGAGCGCGTTGGCTGAACCGACCGGTGTGCCGGCGTGGAAGACGATCCCGTCGTGGTCCGTGGTCGGCACCATCGACAATGCCATCCCGCTGACCTTGCAGCTCGCCATGGACAACACCGCGCACGCCCACGTCACCGAGGTACGGGCGTCGCACCTATCGATGGTCTCGCAACCCAGCACCGTGACGAACGTGATCCTCCAGGCCGTCCGAGCGACCAACTAGTCGCTCCCGCGTACAGGACGGGGGCGGCCTGCTTCGGATTACGTCGCAGGCATCCCCCCGTCGCCAGCATCGGTCCGAACGTCAATCACGTCAATCCAGGAGAACGACATGCCTTTTCTCGTTACTGGCGCGACCGGTCGGACCGGGGCTGGCGTTGTCCGGCATCTGCAGGCCGCAGGCGAACAAGTGCGCATTCTGGCCCGTGACGCTGACAAGGCCAAAGGGACCTTTGAGAATCTGGACGGCATCGAGATCGTCGTCGGTGCCTTCGACGACAACGCCGTGCTCACCCAAGCATTCAACGGGGTGGACGTCGCATTCCTCGCGTTGGGTAGCAGCCCCGACCAGATCCGTCTAGAGAAGGCGATCATCGATGGCGCGGTCGGCGCGCAACTGCCGCACCTGGTCAAACTCTCGAGTACCGCAACCCGCCATGACTCCGCGCTGGTTGTGGGGCGAATTCACGCCGAGATCCAGGACCATCTGCTCGCGTCCGGGCTGTCTTACACCTTGCTGTATCCCGTCAGCTACGCCAACAACCTGTTCTACGGAGCCCACTCGGTGGCGACGGAGAACAAGTGGGTCAGCGCCGCGCCGACCGGCCGGGTGGCCTACATCGACATCCGCGACCTGGCCGAGGCGGCCGCACTCGTCCTCCGCGATCCGTCGAGGCACGGCAAGTCCTACGACTTGTCCGGACCCGACGCGTACACCTTCCCCGAGATCACGCAGCTGCTGAGCAGGATCCTCGGCCACGGGGTGACGTTCGTTCCCGCATCGCCAGATGAGCGTCGCTCGACACTGCTCGCGCAGGGAATCTCGGAATGGTTCGCTGAACTCCTGCTCAGCCTGGAGACCAGCGCTGAAGCCGGCGAGCTGGCCACGGTCACCCCGACATTGAAGGAACTGCTCGGCCGGGAACCGCGAAGCATCGAAGAATTTGTGATCGAGAACGTGGCGCGTTTCCGGAGCGCGATATAGGCATCGCCGACTACGGCGAGAAGGCGATTGAGATATGACCGGGTCTGCGCACGACCACCGGACCGCAAAGTAGCGCAT
>Ga0068868_100003336_pt1 | contig 11167 bp, 9 predicted proteins | sample KBSMisM42_FD_64660 | JGI IMG/M metagenome (GOLD analysis project Ga0068868, IMG submission 64660) | Miscanthus rhizosphere microbial communities from Kellogg Biological Station, Michigan, USA - KBS Miscanthus M4-2 | ecosystem: Host-associated > Plants > Roots > Rhizosphere > Soil ...
TGTCTTCATCCGGTTAGTGATACTGGCCGCGAACAATAAAACTGCTATCGATAATGCCAACCGCATTGTTGCTATTAACCAGCAGGAAATAGAAATAGCCGCCGGCCATTATACGCATCTTCCAACAGGTGATGATCTTGCTTCACCGGTACACGATTATGCCAACGATCTCGATATTTTTGGCAGGGCCTCATTGTTTCAGTACATCAACCGTACAACATCAGAACCCGCACAGGATAAACTGGTCAGTTGGCTATTGCATCCCACCGATACAAAAGCAATTGTAAACAGACAGGCTGCCGTAAAAGAACTGGCAGGCTATTACCGATGGCGGCAGCAATTGCAAAGCTTTGGCATGGCCGACCGGATACAGCGCACTACAAACGCGAAACTGATTAAATGGTCGCAGGAAAAAAACCTGTTCATAGTACATGGTTATTGGAAATGGCTCCGGTTTTTATTGCCAGCCCTTATTTTCACCGCTTCCTTTCTCTATCTAAATGATAACATTCCTGCCGGTGCGCTGGCGCTTGTTATTGTAATTTTCCTGATCATATCGGGATTGATCAGCCGTAAAATAACTCCCGTTTATAAGCAACTGAATAAGGTCATTGGTGAAATCAATACCCTATACAACAGTATTGCCTGTATTGAACAACAACCCTTTCAATCCAACATACTAAAAGTCCAACAGGCTGTCTTCAGTCATGACAATACAAAGGCGTCTGCCTCGGTAAGAGAATTAAAACTGATATTGGACCGGCTCGATTTTCGCCTCAATCCCATGGTGTTTGTTCCTGTTAATACTTTTCTGTTGTGGGACCTCCAGCAAATCATTGCACTGGAAAACTGGAAAGAAAAAAATAAAAATTATATCCCGCACTGGATAACCGCGCTTGCAGAAATAGAAGCACTGGCTACGATTGGCAATCTCCATTTCAACCACCCTTCCTGGATTTTTCCAACATTTGATGAAAATCCGGGAACACTGGAGACTATCGCCATTGGTCACCCGCTGATACCTGAAAATAAAATGGTAACCAATGATTTTTCCACGAACGGAACAGCCCAGGTTTCATTGATCACCGGATCCAATATGGCAGGTAAAAGCACTTTTCTCAGAAGCATCGGCGTAAATATTGTACTGGCGATGATGGGCGCACCGGTATATGCGCGCAGCATGCGGATATCTCCGATGCGTGTGGTGAGCAGTATGCGCGTTGCCGATAATCTTGAAGAAAGCACTTCCACTTTTTATGCAGAGCTAAAGAAATTAAAATCTATCATTGAATACATCAATAACCAGGAACCTGTTTTTGTATTACTGGACGAAATTTTGCGCGGCACCAATTCGCTTGACCGGCACACCGGTTCAAAAGCGTTGGTGAAACAACTGATCCATAAAAATGCCGTAGCCATGCTGGCCACACATGATGTGGAACTGGCGCAGTTACAGAAAGAATATCCAGCCAGTATTCACAACTATCATTTTGATGCGCAGATAGCCAATGAAGAATTATACTTTGACTATAAATTGAAAGAAGGCATTTGCCAGAGTATCAATGCATCGATATTGATGAAGAAGATAGGAATCGAGCTTTAGTTCATAGTTCGGAGTTCTTAGTCTTTAGTCTTTTAGACCAGCAAACGAGCTAAGAACTCCGAACCAGGAACTAAGAATTATGAACTATGAACTTATTTGAACATTCTGAAAATGTCCAGGCCGAGTGCATACGCCATTACGCCCATCAGCAACACCATACCAGCTGTTTGGGCATATTCAATAAACTTATCGCTCGGCTTGCGGCCGGTGATCATTTCGATTAAAGTAAACAACGCATGACCGCCATCCAGCGCTGGTATCGGCAAAATATTCATCAGGGCCAGCACCAGCGAAAAGAATGCTGTCATACTCCAGAGCGCTTCCCAATCCCAGGTAGGAGAATACATTTTAGCAATGCTGAAAACGCTTCCCAGGGATTCCGATGTCTTCACGCGCCCTGAAAAAATAAGTTTCAACTGCAGCCAGTAATTCTGCAAGGTTTCCTGGCTTCTTTTCAGACCCGCCGGAAAAGAAGCGGCCAGTGAATAACTTATCTTTTTTTCTTCGAATGGTTTTGCAGTGGTATCGGGCCATGCACCTATCCCGAATTTTCCTTCGGGAGTAATGGTTGAAGCAATCTTCATCGTGTCATTTCCGCGCGCAACTACCAGGTTAATTGGCTTGCCCTTATTCGAACGCAAATAGGTTTTGAAATCACTATAAAAACTTGTGTTAATCCCATTGTAAGAAAGAATCCTGTCACCCACTTTCAGGCCTGCCTTAATAGCAGGGCCATCGGGTAATATGGTGTCCAGTTTCGTAAACGGATACCGGTAGCTGATAAAATTGATCGCTTTGTAGTGTATCAGCGTGCTGGGGAAATCTTCCGGAACCCTGATTGTTTTTTTCTCCCCATTACGATCAATCTCTATTGTCTTTGTATGCTTTAAAATGACATGTAGCGGAATATTCCTGAATTTTTCAATGTATTTGCCATCAAGCGATAGAATCTGATCACCATTTTGCAAGCCGATGGATTGACCCAGGGAGTCTACCTCAATACCGTATTTCAAACCATTCGTGGGGATATATTCATCGCCCCAATGCCAGGCCATCATGGCATAAATAAAAAAACCCAGCACCAGGTTCACAATTACGCCGCCTACCATAATAATCAAACGCTGCCAGGCCGGTTTGCTCCTGAATTCATAAGGCTTGGCTGGCTGTTTCATGGCTTCTTTATCCATACTCTCATCGATCATCCCGGAAATCTTTACGTAACCGCCAAAGGGTATCCAGCCCAATCCCCATTCCGTTTCACCAATTTTCTTTTTTACCAGCGAAAACCATGGGTTGAAAAACAGGTAAAATTTTTCTATGCGGCAACCAAACCATTTGGCAGGAAAGAAATGACCTAATTCGTGTAAGACAACTATGATAGAGAAGGAGAAAATAAATTGCGCGGCCTTTATACCAGTTTCCGCCCAGTTAATTGCTAATAAAGTCATAATAGATGAGCCGCAGGCACGGCAATTAATTTAATTTGTAAGGACGCAAATATCTGCCAAAAAGGCTTAGTAAAATGAGAAAATTTGCCAAACCCTTGCCCCGCGTGATGAACGGGACTGTTCAGCGGTTTCAGAGATGTATCAGTGAGGCGGCAAAGCTCCTCGCCTCTCCATCGGTTTCAAAATATTCTTCCAGCGTGGGATTTTCTATCCAGGCTATTTTGTTCATTGTTTTTTCTATCAGGTCCGTCATATCCAGGAAACCCAGCCTGTTCTTTAAAAACGCGTAAACCGCGATTTCGTTCGCGGCATTTAAAATACAGGGCAGGTTGCCGCCTTTAAAAAGTGCATCACTGGCCAGCGATAGATTTCTAAACGTTTTTATATCAGGCTCTTCAAAAGTTAAAGTATTGGGCTTTTTAAAATCGTATCGCGGAAGCTTGTTGGGAATGCGGTGCGGGAAAGCCATTGCATACTGGATGGGCAGTTTCATATCGGGCAATCCCATCTGCGATTTAATGCTGCCGTCTTCAAACACCACCATGCTGTGAATAATACTTTGCGGATGCACTACTACCTGCACCTGCTCAGGCTTTAGATTGAAAAGCCATTTGGCTTCTATCATTTCCAGCCCTTTGTTCATCAGCGTAGCGGAATCGATGGTTATTTTTGCACCCATGGCCCAGTTGGGATGCTGCAACGCGTGATCACGTTTCACATTCACCAAAAAATTGGGTTTCTTTCCCAAAAATGGCCCACCCGATGCCGTTAGTATAATTTTTTCGACCCGGTTGCGGGCCTCTCCTACCATGCATTGAAAAATTGCAGAGTGTTCGCTATCTACCGGGATCACCGGCACCCGCTTTTCCACTGCTTTGCTCATCACAATATCACCCGCCACCACCAGTGTTTCTTTATTGGCAAGAGCTACCATCTTGCCATTTTCAATCGCCTGCAGGGTCGGTTTCAAACCGGCAAAACCAACAATGGCAGCCAGCATCATATCGTAGCAATCCATGGCTGCTACTTCTTCCAGGGCCTTTTCACCGGTAAAAACTTTTATATGGGTAGCAGACAGCGCGTCCTTTACTTTTTGGTATTTTTTCTCGTCACCAATTACAACAATATTGGGATTGAACTGCAGCGCCTGTTTGATCAGCAATTCATCATTGCCCTGGGCAGTCAGCACTTCTGCTGAAAATAAATGGGTGTTGGCGGCTATCACTTCAAGTGCCTGGGTTCCGATGGAACCTGTAGAGCCAAATAAAGCGATTCGTTTTTTTATTTCAGCCATGGGTAATGATTGGTTCTTTTCATTCAAATACTCAACAGAAGCCAGACTGGAACTCAGACCTCAGCCATCTGATCTCCGGCATAGCTGGCAATTTATGACAATAATTGCTCCAATGCGCGGGTCACTTTCTCAAAATTAAAACCCTGCAGTGCCGCCTGCATCATGCCATGTATTTGAGCTGTGCCCAAATTGCCAATAGAACCTTCATGGGTGTGATTGATAGCAGTGTTATAATTGAAATTATTTTCTTCAATAGCCAGGCCTACTTTCCGGTAAGCATCCCTGAAAGGCAGTCCCTGTAAAACCAGCTTGTTTACTTCTTCTACACTAAACAGGTATTTGTATTTTTCGTCTTCCAGTATATTGCTTTTTATTTCAATATTGCTCAGCATTAAGCCAGCCATCTCAATACAATCTTTCAATGTTTTAAATGCAGGGAACAAGTGCTCCTTCAACAACTGCAGATCCCGATGATATCCCGACGGAAGATTGGTCGTCATCATCATTATCTCGTTGGGAAGTGCTTTGATCCTGTTGCAATGTGAGCGTATCAGTTCAAATACATCAGGGTTTTTTTTATGTGGCATGATGCTGCTGCCCGTGGTCAGCTGCGGCGGAAAACTGATAAACCCAAAATTCTGGTTTAAAAATAAACAAGCATCCATGGAAAGTCTGCCAAGCGTATCCGCCACATTTGCCATAGCCATGGCAACAATTCGTTCAGCTTTGCCCCTTCCCATCTGCGCATACACCACATTGTAATTAAGATCGTCGAATCCCAATAGTTGCGTGGTAAGCGTGCGATTGATGGGGAAGGAAGAGCCGTACCCCGCCGCGGAGCCCAGCGGGTTTTTATTTACCACATTATACGCAGCCTTCAATGTTATGGTATCATCCACCAGGCTTTCTGCATATGCACCAAACCACAACCCGAATGAAGAAGGCATGGCCAGTTGCAGATGTGTATAGCCGGGCAGCAAATCATTTTTATATTTCTCACTCTGGGTTTGCAACAATTCAAAAAAAGCCTTAACCGCCAGCACCAGTTCGTGCAATTCATTTCTTAAAAACAATTTCACGTCTACCAGCACCTGGTCGTTCCGGCTGCGGGCGCTGTGAATTTTTTTTCCGGTATCGCCGAGTTTTTGTGTGAGCAATAATTCAACCTGCGAGTGGATGTCTTCTACATTGTCTTCCAGCGCAAATTCGCCCAGCTTTATTTTTACATAAATCTCTTTCAGGGCAATATGCAACTGGGTCATCTCGTCTTTTGTGAGCAAACCGATGGTCTCCAGCATCTGTGTATGGGCCAGGGAGCCGAGTACGTCAAAAGAAGCCAGGTACAAGTCCATCTCACGGTCATTGCCCACCGTAAATTTCTCCACTTCCTGCAGTGAACTGATATTTTTTTGCCACAGCTTCATCAGCGATAATTTTTAAAGAATGTGTTCCAACAGTTTGATATACGTTTCAATGCCTTCCCTGATTTCTTCAAGATAGATAAATTCGTCGGGAGTATGGCTGCGGGCGCTGTCGCCGGGCCCCATTTTCAATGCTGCGAATGGCATCAACGCCTTGTCGGACGTGGTGGGCGATCCATAATAACCTTTACCCATACCAATGCCCGCTTTTACCAGTGGATGATCCAGGGGAATAGAAGTTGATTTCATGCGGGTGGTACGGGGCTTGTACTGGCTTTTCAAATTATGCTTCAATTCGTCCAGTATCTCGTCAAACGTATACAATTCGTTTACGCGCACATCAATCACATATTTGCATTGTGAGGGAACCACGTTGTGCTGTTTGTTTTCTGTCTCTATGATCGTAACCGTCATCCTGGATTCGCCCAGCAAATCACTTACTTTGTCGAAACGGTAATTCCGTATCCAGTTAATATCGTCGATGGCTTTGTATAAGGCATTTTCGCCTTCATTGCGGGCAGCATGGCCAGAGCGGCCGGCAGCCGTACAATCAATCACCATTAAACCTCTCTCCGCCACTGCCATTTCCAGTTTGGTGGGTTCTCCTACAATACCGAAATCTATATTGCCAAGATAGGGAAGCACCAGTTCTATTCCATTTACGCCGCTGATCTCTTCCTCTGCGCTGGCCGCAAACACCACATTGTGGTTGATATTACCCTGGTTGTAATAATATAAGAAAGTAGCCATTAAAGATACCAGGCACCCGCCGGCATCATTACTGCCGAGGCCAAATAGTTTACCGTCCTTTTCAACCGGCGTGAACGGATCGAGCGTATACCCTTTATTGGGTCTTACGGTATCGTGGTGCGAGTTCAGAAGAACAGAAGGTTTGCTTTCATCGTAATGCGCATTTTTCGCATACACGTTATTGCCGACGCGTTTGTATGCAATGCCGTTGTCCTGCAAAAAACGGGTAATCAGTTCAGCCGTATCATTCTCTTCCTTCGAAAAAGAAGGCGTGCTGATCAATTGTTTCAGTAAAACAACTGCTTTTTCAAAAAGCGCGCTGGTGGAGTGGTTCATAAGTAATTAAGTTTTTTGACCAAGACCCGAAGTCTGCGGTCAGACATCTGATATTTGATCATACATCTGACATCACATCTGACATCATTTGATGAGCGTACCCGCAATTCTCTCCCCCGTATTTTTCAACAGATCCTTTGCATCGCCAATCACTACTTCCTGCACACCGCTATCGATTGCCGCAAAGGCATTGTCAATTTTAGGCAGGATGCCATCGAATAATTTATGCTGATCCAAGAGGTATTTATAAATATCTTTTGTAATCAGTGTAATCACCGACTGATCATCTGCCACATTTTCCAACACACCTTTTTTCTCAAAGCAATAGATCAGCCGCACCTGGTATTTTTTTGAAAGCGCTACCGCCAATACCGATGCAATGGTGTCTGCGTTGGTATTCAACACCTGTCCTTTTCCATCGTGGGTAAGCGGTGCAAATACCGGCACCAGGCCATTCTCAATAAATAATTCCAGTGAAATCATTCCTGGCTCGCGGCTCAAAACTCCCGACTCAAGACTAATAACGTCGCCCACAAAACCATAATCGATCTCTTTCACCGGTCTTTTAATAGCCGGAATAATATTGGCATCAGCACCCGTTAAACCAATTGCATTAACCCCCTTTGCCTGCAATTGCGCTACAATTTTTTTGTTGAGCAATCCCCCATACACCATCGTTACCAAATCAATGGTGGCTGCATCCGTGATGCGGCGACCGTTTATGTAGTTGGGCACAATGCCCAGTTGTTCCCCTATTTTGGTTGCAATCTTTCCTCCTCCATGTACTAATATTTTTTTCCCCTTGATAGCCGCCACCGTATTCAAAAACGACGAGAGATTCTCCTCATCATCGATCACATTGCCACCAATCTTTATAATAAACAACTGTTCCATTTCATTTCAAATTTATAGGCCTGCCAGAATTTCTGCCAATACCGCCTGCGCCGCCCATACACGGTTCGCTGCTTCCTGTGTCACAATACTATTGGGGCCGTCCAGTATTTCATCGCTCAGTTCAACATTTCTTCTTACCGGCAGGCAATGCATTACTTTGGCATTATTGGTCAATTGCAGTTTTTCGTTGGTCAGCATCCACCCGGGATCATTGCAATAAATTCTGCCATAATCGTTGAAGGTGCTCCAGTTTTTTACGTAAACAAAGTCCGCACCTTTCAATGCCTCGTCCTGGTTATGCGTAATGATAGCACCCTTCGTAAACGTTTCATCCAGTTCATAATCTTCCGGGTGCGTTATCACAAAATCTGCCGCTCCCCATGCATTGATCCATTGCGAAAAACTATTTGCTACACATTGTGGCAACGGTTTTACATGCGGAGCCCAGGTTAAAACAATTTTAGGCCGGCGTTCCCCGGCCCCTAAAGGGAGATTAAGTGTTTCTGTTATAGTAATAATATCGGTCAGGCTTTGCAATGGATGCAGGGTCGCGCTTTCCAGGCTCACCACCGGTATACCTGCATATTTTATAAATTGCTTGATGTATAGTTCGCTGTAATCGTCTTCGCGATTTTTCAGCGATGGAAAGGTGCGGATGCAAAGAATATCGAAATATTTTCCGAGTATGGGTGCCGCATCTTTTACATGCTCTACTGAGCTGCCGCTCATGATGGCTTCTTCTTCAAATTCAAGTGCCCATCCATCCTGACCAACATTAAAAACAATGCATTCCATGCCCAGGTTTTGTGCAGCGACCTGTGTACTGAGGCGGGTGCGCATACTCGGATTCAGGAACAATAAACCAATGCGTTTATGAAGACCCAGCGCCTTATCCTTTAATGGGTCAGCTTTGTACGCAAGGCCTTTTTGCACCATGGCATTGATATCTGTTACATCGTGAACGGAGATAAAACCCCTCACCCCTGAAGGGGAACTTTTGATCAAACTTCCGTGTACATTGCTCATAATAATGTTATTTGGCCGTAAAATGCAAGCGTTCTGACGCAGCAAAAGACTCACGTCTCACGACTCACCACTCACGATTAGGCGGTTACCGCTCTCTGGCTCTTTATCTCCTCAATCGCTTCCTGCAATGCATCCAGAAATTCATCCGTTTGTTTCTTGCTGATGGCCAGCGATGGCAACAACCTGATCACATTTGGCTTTGCTTCGCCGGTAAAGACATTGAAATCGTACAACAATTTTTTGCGGAGATCTTTCAGCTCAGCCGGCACATCAAAACCAATCATTAAACCACGGCCCCTGATATTTTCGATTCCATCAATATTTTTTAGGCGATTTTTTATATACATGCCCCGCTGTTTGGCCATTTCAACCAGGTTCTCTTCTTCTATTACTTCCAGCACCGCCAGTGCTGCTGCGCAAGCCAGTTGATTACCCCCAAACGTAGTGCCCAGCATGCCATGCTTTGGCTGTATATGCGGCGCAATCAAAATACCTGCTACGGGAAAACCGTTGCCCATACCCTTCGCCATAGTGTAAATATCCGCGTTGACACCTGCTGCATCATGAGAAAAAAACTGTCCGCTTCTGCCATAACCACATTGTACGCTGTCAGCAACATATACGGCATTGTATTGATCGCAAAGTGTCCGTATTTTCTGAAGAAACTTTTCGTCTGCCACATTAATACCACCAACGCCCTGTATGCCTTCAATGATCACCGAGGATATTTCCTTTCCATGATCAGCAAAACATTTTTCCAACGCTTTTTCATCGTTGAACGGGCAAAAAATAACATTGTCTGTTTCGTTTACCGGTGCCACAATAGCCGGATTGTCTGTAACCGCTACCGCCAGAGAAGTTCTTCCATGAAACGATTTTGAAAATGCCACCACTTTCTTTTTCCCATTGTGAAAAGAGGCCAGCTTCAATGCATTTTCTGTGGCTTCCGCACCGCTGCTCAACAGGAATAGCTGGTAATCTTCTTTACCACTTATTTTGCCCAGTTTGGCAGCGAGTTCCTGCTGTAGGGGTATGTGCACTGAATTGGAATAAAAAGCAATTTTGTTTAGTTGTTCTTCAATTCGGCGTACCCAATGCGGATGTGTGTGCCCTATACTGATAACGGCATGACCGCCATACATGTCTAAATACTGTACGCCATTGTCATCCCATACATAAGAACCCAGCGCTTTTACAATGGTCACGTCATTGAGCGGATAAACGTCGAATAGCTTCATTCTAAAAAAGGTTTAAGGTGAAAGGCCCGAGGTCTAAGGCCGTCATTTTCCACCGCGTAAAAATTTTAAAAAAGCAATCAGCATAACCCTTGCCTCATTGATTAATTTAGCAATGCTGTCATACTCTTCCTGGTTGATATATTTTAATTCAAAAGCAGAATAACAACAATAGTCTGCCTCATTAGCCGAACCCAAAGAATTATCCAGAAAATGCGCAAAATCTTTATCTGTAAATCGGCCACACCCTTCCACGATGTTTAATGGAACCGATAGTGCAGATCTTTTTAATTGTGACGATAATTCATATTTTTCTTCTGGCGGAAATTTGATGGCAATATTTAATTTAACGTGCATGTATAATTCATGCGATTTTTTCCACACTTCCAGCTTTTAATAATCTCTCATAAAAAAGGTTTAAGTTATAGTATAAGGTTTGAAGCAAATTTAATGATATCACTTTATACCTGAACCCAATACCCATACACCTTATACCTTATACTTATACCTTACCCCTCAAAAATAATTCGCCTTCAATTTTAACCCAGTCGTTTCTTCCAACCCAAGCATCAGGTTCATATTCTGCACCGCCTGTCCGCTGGCGCCTTTTAATAAATTGTCGATGGCGCTATGCACAACCAGTTTGTTGCCCGTTTTTTCCAGTTGTATCACACACTTATTATTGTTGACTACCTGTTTCAGAAATATGGGATCATCACTCACAGAGGTAAACGGATGCGAAGCATAAAATTCTTTGTATAGATTGCTGAGTTCATCAATGCTTTTATCGCTTTTCACGGTAGAACTGATAAAGATACCTCTTGTAAAATCGCCCCTCCACGGCACAAAATTAATTTCGATACCAGTACCCGTTTGCAATTGGGCTAATGACTGGCCGATTTCACCCAGGTGCTGATGCGTTAATGTTTTATACGCCTGTATATTATTTGCCCTCCAGCTAAAATGAGAAGTATTACTCAGCGATTGACCGGCACCGGTAGAACCTGTAATGCCGGTTGTGTATACCTCCTGCAAGAGTCCGGCTTTTGCCAATGGTAATAGACCCAATTGAATAGCTGTGGCGAAACAACCGGGGTTGGCAATATTTTGTGCAGACCTTATTTGTTCCCTGTTTAATTCCGGTAACCCATATATAAAGC
>Ga0068868_100003345_pt1 | contig 11156 bp, 8 predicted proteins | sample KBSMisM42_FD_64660 | JGI IMG/M metagenome (GOLD analysis project Ga0068868, IMG submission 64660) | Miscanthus rhizosphere microbial communities from Kellogg Biological Station, Michigan, USA - KBS Miscanthus M4-2 | ecosystem: Host-associated > Plants > Roots > Rhizosphere > Soil ...
GTCGTCGCCGCCGTCGATGCCGGTGACGGAGGCGCGAAGGAAGCGGGCGACGACGCGTGCGGGCCGTGCGGCGACTCTGGCTACACGTGCGTGAACGGCGGGTGTGGAAACGAGATCGTCGATCTCTCCACGGGCCTGTACCACGCGTGCGCCGTGAACCGCGCGGGCGAGGTCTGGTGTTGGGGCGAGAACAGCGCGCAGCAATGCGGCGGTCCCGGCGGCGGCGCGTGCAGCCCGAACACGTGTCGTCTGCCCGCGAAGGTCGCGGGTGTGTCGAACGTCGTCAGCGTCGCGGCCGCGTACGGATCGACGTGCGTCGCCGACGCGACGGGCGCGGTCTACTGCTGGGGACAGAACAACAACCAGGAGCTCGGCAACGACGGCGGCGCCACGTCGTCGCCGATCCAGGTGAGCTTGCCGGACAAGGTCACGCAAGTCGCCGGCGGCTACGGGATGATCTGCGCCGTCACGATCAAGAACGATCTCTACTGCTGGGGGCTCAACGCGTGCGGCTCGATGGGGCTCGGCTTCGAAGGCGCGAGCGACGGCGGCTTCTACGGCTACTTCGCGCCGCGGTTGGTGTTCAGCGGCGCGACCAGCGTGCGCACGTCCTATCAAGACGAGTGGGGCTCGACGTGCGTGACGCAGACCGACGGCGGCGTGTCGTGCTGGGGATTCAACGTCTACGACTCGCTCACGCATTACCCGAGCACGATCCTCTGCGGCGGCGCCAGCGGCTCGGAGTCCAACCCGACGCCGGAGCCGTACCCGTTGAAAGGCGTGACGCGCATCTCGCCGGGCCTCACGACCTGCGCCGTCGCCGGCGGCGTCGTCTACTGCTGCGGACAGAACGACTACAGCGGCCAGCTCGGGACCGGTGACACCTCGGGGACCGGAACCACGACGCCGACGATCGCGACGTCGCTCCCGAGCAACAAGACGTTCGTCGACGTGTCGGCGTCGGGTGCGCACGCATGCGCGCTCGCGCAGACGGGCGAGGTCTACTGCTGGGGAGCGCCCGCGCGCGGCGAGCTCGCGACGGGATACGACGACGCGGGCATGCCGCCGCAAGAGCTGTGCAGCGGAGTGCCGTGCTGGCCCTCGGCGACGCGCGTGGGAACGATCCACGCGACGATCGTTCGCACGGGCGGCGAGAACGGATACGCCGTCGACGATGGTGGGGTGTGGGCGTGGGGATGGAACGGCTTCGCGCAGCTCGGGCACGCCGCAGGAACGGGCGGCGATCATTTCGACGAGCAGAACGTGCCCTACAACGCGATCCCGACGCGGGTGCCGCTGCCATGAGAAGGACGTTCGCCTGGGCGTTCGCAGCGATGTGCCTTTCGTGCGAGGCCGTCCTCGGGATCGCTCCGCTGCCCGAGCAAGACGCCGCGGCGATCATCGACGGCGCCTCCGACGTCGTCGTCGTCCCCTCCGACGCGAGCGATGGAGGGACGAAGGAAGGCGGCGAGTGCGGCCACACCTGCGGCGACGCCGGCTACGGGTGCGTGAACGGCGGTTGTGGAAACGAGGTCGTCGATCTCTCCGCGGGCCAATTCCACGCCTGCGCGGTGCTCCGCGGCGGCGAGGTCTGGTGTTGGGGAAACAACGACTACGAGCAGTGCGGCGGCCCAGGCGGCGACGTCGCCTGCGCCGCGTACGGAACCTACTGTCGCGCACCGAGAAAGGTCGCCGGCATCTCGAACGCAGTCGGCGTCGCGAGCAGCGCCGTCTCGACGTGCGCATTGAATTCGAGCGGGGCCGTGTTTTGTTGGGGGAGCAACTACAACCAGGAGCTCGGAAACGACGCCGGCGCGCAGTCGTCACCCATCCAGGTGAACCTGCCGGACAAGGCGACGCAGGTCGCGGCCGGATACGCGATGGGGTGCGCGGTCACCGTGAAGAACGAGCTCTGGTGCTGGGGTCGCAACGAGTGCGGCCAGATGGGGCTCGGCTTCGTCGGCGCGAGCGACGGCGGGGCCAACGACGACTTCGCGCCGACGTTCGTCGCGGCCGACGTCGTGAGCGTTCGCATGTCGTACCCGAATCAGCCGACGTCGACGTGCGCGATCCGAACCGACGGCGGAGCGAGCTGCTGGGGATACAACGTCTACGGGTCGCTCCCCGTGAGCGGCACGCTTTGTTACGGAACCGGCGGCAACGCCTGCAATCCGTCATCGAAGCCTTACGCGGTCCCGAACAAGACGATCACGAAAATCGCACCGGGCCTCACGCTTTGCGCCGTCGCGTCGGGCGAGGTGTGGTGCAGCGGAGTGGAGAACGACAACGGCTCGCTCGGCACGGGCGACACCTCGGGCGTGGGAACCAACGCTCCCATCCTCGCGAGCTCGCTCCCGAACGAGACGTTCGTCGACGTGGCGTCTTCGGGCGCGCATGCGTGCGCGCTCGCGTCCACGGGCGAGGTCTACTGTTGGGGATATCCGTCGCGCGGTGAAATCGGCGCGGGCTACGACGACGCGGGGTTGCCGCCGTCGAAGTCGTGCGCCGGGCAGCCGTGCTCGCCATCGGCGACGCGCGTTGGGACGTTCAACGCCACGTTGGTGCGAGTCGGCGGCAACGTGAGCTACGCCGCGGACGACGGCGGGCTTTGGGCGTGGGGATGGAACGACATCGATCAGCTCGGGCATCCTTTCGGCACGAACGGCGATCATCAGAACGACGCGGGCACGTGGTTCAACGCGATCCCGACGCGGGTGGCGCTCCCATGAGCGATCTTCCGCCCGAGGACGAGAGCTGGAGCGAGCGCCGCGCGAGAGAGCGCGTCGGCACGATGCTCCGCGGGAAATACAGGCTCGATCGCGTGCTCGGCTTCGGCGGAATGGCCGTCGTCTATGCCGCGACGCACCGCAATCAGGCCCAGCTCGCGGTGAAGATGCTCCACCCGGAGCTCTCCGTGAACAAGGAGATCCGCGCGCGGTTCCAGCGCGAAGGGTACGTCGCGAACTCGGTGAAGCACCCGGGCGCGGTGCTCGTCGTCGACGATGACGTCGCGGAGGATGGCTCGGCGTTCCTCGTGATGGAGATGCTGAACGGCGCGTCCGTCGACGAGCTCGCCGAGCGGCGCGGCGGGCGTCTTCCGGCTGCGATCGCGATGATCATCGCGCACGAGCTCCTCGACGTGCTCGCGGCCGCGCACGCAAAGTCGATCGTGCACCGCGACATCAAGCCCGCGAACGTGTTCGTGACGCGTGAAGGCGTCGTGAAAGTGCTCGATTTCGGCATCGCGCGCATTCGAGACGCCACGCTCGGATCGAGCCACTCGACGAGCACCGGCACGATGATGGGGACGCCCGCGTTCATGGCCCCCGAGCAGGCGCTCGCCGAGACCGCGAACATCGATCACCAAAGCGACGTCTGGTCCGTCGGCGCGCTCCTCTTCACGTTGATCTCCGGCGAGCTCGTGCACGAAGCGGCGACCGCGCCCGCGCTCCTCGTGAAGACGGCGACCGAGCGCCCGCGCTCGCTCGCGAAGGTCGCGCCGACCGTGCCAGCGCAAGTCGTGGCGATCGTCGATCGCGCGCTCGCGTTCGAAAAGACTTCGCGGTGGCCGCGCGCGGCCGACATGAGAGACGCGCTGCGAGAGGCGTATCGCGCGGCCTTCGGCGCGCCGCTCGAGCGATCGACGTTGCTCGGTCTCTTCGAGGGCGACGTCACGGTCACCGATCCGCCGGCGCCTGCAGCGCCGACCGTGCTCGCTGCCACGACGCCCCTCCCCGCCGTGCGCTCCGATCTTCGCACCGCCATCCCGGTCTCGGACGACGCCCGCCCGACCGTCGCAGGAAAAGGAAAGACCGCCCTCGCCCTCATCGCATTCGCCGTAGTCGCGATCTCGACCGTCATCGTCGTCGCCACGACACGAAAGCGCGCCGAAGTCGCCGCCGCCTCCGATGCCTTCGCCGCACCTTCGGAGCCGTTGACGTCGACGTCGACGTCGACGTTGACGTTGACGGCGACGGCGACGGCGACGGCGACGACCGCAACCGCCACAGCAACGACAACGACAACGACAACGATGATGGCGACAACGACCGAGCCACCGAAGCCGATCCTCACGACACACACCGTTCGTCCAACCGTTTCGGCGAGCGCCTCCGCAAAACCAGCAGCCAGCAAAACCGACTGCGACCCGAACTACTACTTCGACGCCGAAGGCAATCGTCACTTCAAAGTGGAGTGCTTCAAATGAGAACGAAGCTCGTCGTCTTGTTCGTCCTGCTCGCGTCTTCTGCGGACGCCGCGCCCAACGCCGCCGAATGCGCGATGGCTGCCGAGAAATCGCTCGCGCATCGCAAACAGCACGAGCTCCGCGCCGCGCGCACCGAGCTCCTCGTCTGCGCCGCCGCGAGCTGCCCGGACGTGATTCGCGAGGAGTGCGCTCGCCGAATGAGCGAGATCAACGCCGCGATCCCCACGGTGGTCTTCGAGGCGCGCGACGACGCCGGTCGCGACGTGAGCGCCGTCGTCGTCACGATGGACGGCGCCAAGCTCGCCGACAAGCTCGACGGCACCGCGATCGCGATCGAGCCCGGCGAGCACGCGTTCACGTTCGAAGCCGCGCCCTACCCTGTCCTGCAGCGCTCGTTCGTCGTGCGCGAAGGCGAAAAAGACCGCCGCGAACGGATCGTCCTCGTCGCGCCCAAATCCAACACGACGACGCCTTCCGTCTTCGTGCAGGTCGATCCTCCTCACGTAGTACCGAAGACGCAGCGGACGATCGCGCTCGGCCTCGGCGCCGCGGGTCTCGCGAGCCTCGCTGCCGGTTTCGCGTTCGGCGCCGTCGCCGCCGTGGACTGGAGCCACGCGCAGAGCGATTGCGGCGCCGGATGCGGTCCGCTCTCGCCCGCTCAAAGCGAACGGAGCGACGCACTCACGATGGCGACCGTCGCGAACGTCACGCTCGTCGCGGGCGCCGTGTTCCTCGCCGCGAGCGTCCTCCTCTGGCTCACCGCGCCTCGCGCCCCATCTACACGCGCCGCGTTCTCGCCGTTCGGCGCGTCCGTCTCGTTCAGGTGAGCTCGACGAGCGCGCGCGTGCGGCGGGCGAGCTCTTCGAGGTGCGCGACCGAGATGCCGAGCCGCGCCGTTTGTTCGCTCTTGCCGTCTTTGTAGATCACGCGCAGCGAGCGATACGCCGCGTCGATGCCGATCGACTCGATGCCTTCGAGCGGATGCCTCGTGACCTCGTCGCATTTCACCGTCAAGAAGCCGTCGCCGCGCGTGATCTCGATCGCGGCGAAGCCCCAAAGCCAAACGAGCGACGCGGCGAACGCCGCGAGCCCCAAGATGATCGCGAACATCGACTTCACGCCGCCGTTTCGCGCGTACGTGCGCTCGATCGTCTTGTCGGCGATGAATCGATCGATGGCTTGCGCGTCGGCTCGCTCGAACGACGGATCGAGGAAACCGACGGCGAGATCGTCGATCGCGATCGCGGTCCCGTCATTCAGGTCGATCGTCATGATCTTGTCGGTGTGTCCGGGCGAGGTACCGGCGCGGTGGCTCGTGCCGACGCTCATCGACGCGCTGCGAATCGCGCTCGAAGGGATGATCCGCTTCGTCGTTCCCGTCACCCTTTGCTGCGTCAGGACGCATGCGCCCTCGGTGCCGCGCGTGCGCGTGCACTCGATCGTCGTCGCCTCGTAGAGCAGCGCCATCAAGAAGACGACGCCGAGAACGGCCACGCCGGCGATGACGAACACGAACGGACGCGGGAATCGGACCTTCATTGGAGCGCGATCAACGCTCCCGGCGTCACGGTGTTGAACTGTTGGACGGGCGCGCGATCGATGACGTAGACGCGCTTGCCCACGATGACGGGGCTCGTCAATCGAATGCCGACGAGCCCCGGGAGCGCGGCCGACCAGACTTCGTGTCCATCGCCGAGATCGAAGACGTGGATCTTGGTGGCGTCGACGGCGACGAGCGTATTCGAGCCGAGCGCGGCCGCGAGCACCGCGTCGCAGTGCAGCGTCGTGACGCCTTGATCGCTCGTCGGCGCGAGCGGCGCGCTCCACGCGACGGTTCCCGTGGCGCGCGCATGCGCGACGATCCCGGCTTTTTCCTGCACGATCACCAAGCTCGGCGTCACCACGGGCGCCGCACCCGTCGCGCCGTCGATCGGCGACGTCCACGTGCTCGTCCAGGCGATCGATCCGTCCGAAGCGTGGCGCGCGACGAGCGACGTTCCTTCGGAGAGGAAGATCATTCCGCCCGTCGCCGCGATGTCGCTCGTCGGCGACGTAGGCATGAGCCATTTCTGCGTCCCGGTCGCGGGATCGAACGCGTAGAGCCCCGACGTGAGCGTGACCGACGCGCCGTAACGCGCCGCGAAGAAGAGCGTCCCGCCGTCCATCGCGAGCGCGCCGACGCCGTCGTAGTCGCCGTGCTTCGTCACGCCGAAGACGTTCTTCTGCCACGTCTGCGTGCCGGTCGTGTCGTACGCGCCGACGAACATCGGCGGCCCGTCGACGTACATCGTGTTCGTGACGTACGCCTGCGTCGCGTCCGTGAGCACGTCGCCCCAGTAATCGACGCTGAACGTGTGTGCTTGCGCGCCGGTCGTCTCGTCGATCCAATAGAGGCCATCCGAGTCGTAGAGAACCGATCCGAGACCGGCGGCAGGCCAGCCGCTCGTCGACGCATCTCCGAAGACGGGAACGAACGACCAGATCGTCTTTCCCGTTTGTGGATCGATCCGATCGAGCGATTGCGTCGTGCCGCCGGGCGTCGTGCCGATGTAATTCTGCGCGCCCCACGCGAGGAACACCGCGTCGCCACGCGCGACGGCGTGATCGACCATGAGCGGCGCGCGCGTCCCTCCGTCGTTCCACGGCGCAGCCGAAGGCGTGTACCGCCAAGCGACGTCGAGCGGCCCGGTCACGCATCCATCCGACGCGGACGTTCGGTGCGCGTCCTGCCCATACGCGAGCCACGGGCTCGATCCGCACACGAGCGCGCCATCGGGTGCGGGTGCGTCGCTCGCGGCGTCCGTCCCGGCGTCACCGCTCGTGCCGCCACCACCGCAGGCGACGAGCAGCACCGCCGCGAGCGCTCTCATTCGCCCATCATACACACCTACAAAGCCGTCACGAGGGTCGTGAGCGCGAAGGCGCCGAGCACCACGATGAGCAGCGCCACGCCGAGCGTCAGGCTCGTCTCGCGCGGAAGTCCGAGCTTCCGCAGCCCTCGCACGCGATGGCGGTATTGCCAGCACGCGACGAGCAGCGACACCGTCCCGAGGATCACGAGGAAGTCGCTGATGCCCCGCACGCTGAACGTGTGCATGCGGAAGACGCCCTTCACCTCGTCGAGCGCCTGGCTGATCTTTCCGATCGTGAAGCCGAACCCGATCATCGAGAGCGTGGTGCGTATCCACCCCATGAGCGTGTTCTCCGCGGCGAGCGCGGTGCGCTCGATCGCGAGGCTCGTCGTTTCATCCGGATGGGGCGTGACGGACGACGTCATGCGACGTCGCGTTGCAACGCACGATCCACGCGCGCCTGCACGCTTTGCAGCAGATCACGTCTTGCGCAAGATCACGCGGCGCGCGCTGCCCCACGACGCGTTCTTCTCCTCTTCGACGAGGAGCTCGTAGTCGCCGGGCTTCGTCTTCACCGTGAGCACTTCGCCGTCGTCGGCGTCCTTCACGGTGCATGGACCCCACAAGAGCGTGAGCTTTCCACTGTCGACAGGGAAGCGCGCCGCGGGCTTCGCTTTCGGATCGATCGGCGCCGCGAGGTCTTCGAGGAACGATGCGTCCTTCCAGTCGTCGATGAAGCCTTCGACGCAAGCGAGCAGCTCGCCGACGCGATACACCGTCACGACGCCTTGTCCGATTCCGCCCACGCCCGCGGCCTTCTTTCCGCCGACCGTCAGCGACGTCGCATCCTTCGAGGCGATGCGATCGCACAAGCCCTCGTACTCCTCTTCACCGTTCCACTTCGCGATGGTGCGCGCGTCGCCGACGACCATCACGATCGACGCGTTGAGCGACATGACTCGGCCGAGCTCGATCGGCTTCGGCCCTTTCGGTTTCGGCGCCAGCGGTGCGTTCGCTTTGCGCTGGCTCGGCGGCTTCTTCATCATCGCGTCGATGCGGCGCTTCTCGTCGCGCGGGAGCGGGTTGCCGCTGAAGTCGAGCGCCTTCAGCTTGGGCAGAGACGCGGCGAGCGCCTCGAGCGAGCGGAGCTTGTTGCCCGCCACGTCGAGATCGCGGAGCGCGCGATGCCCCGCGAGCGAAGCGGGCAACGCCGAAAGACCCGCGTAGGCGACGTGCAGCGTCTCGAGGCGCGGGAGCCGTCCGATTTCTTCCGGAAGCTCGGCCTCCTCGCCTTGATGCAACCCGATCGACTCGAGCGCCGTGAGCGCGGGCAGCTCCTTCGCGATCGACGCGAGCGCTTTCGCCGTCAAAAATAGGCTCTTCAGCCTCTTCAGCTTCGAGATGCCCGGCGGGAGCGACGTCACGCCTTCGGGGAGCCCGAGCGACTCGAGCGACGTCGCGTTCCAGATCTCGACAGGCACCTTTTTCACGCTCGTCTCCGAGAACGACAGGCCCTTCAGCTTCTTCAGCTTCCCGATCGAAGGCGGGATCGCCTTCAGCTCTTCGCAATATCCGAGCGAGAGCTGCTCGAGGCTCGAGAGCTTTCCGATCGACGCCGGGAGCGCCGTGAGCGACTCGTCGTAGTCGAGCGACAGCTCGCGGAGGGCGCGCAGCTCTCCAATGGTGTCGGGGAGTGTCTTCATCGACAAGCCGCCGAGCGTGAGCTTGCGCAGCTTGCGGAGCCTTCCGATCTCGCGCGGGATCGTGTTGTCGCCGTCCCAGGCGATCCCGCGGAAGATCTCGAGCGACTCGAGGTTCGTGCACGCGAAGATCTCTCGCGGGAACGACGGCGCCGGACTCCACTCGATCTTCATGTGACCGAGCGCGGCCGGGTTCAGGAACAGGCTCTTGACGCTCTTCGGCTTTTCACGCGCGGGCGCTAGCGGATCGACGCTTCGTTTCTTCGCCACGCGCCGACTGTATCAGCCTTGCGCGAGCCGAGCGCACGCGCGGCGGGCTCGACGATCTCGGCGATGCCGCGCGCCGCGATCGCGCGCGATTCGGCGCACGTGAGCCTGCCGTGCGCGGACCAAGCTTTTGCATCGACACGGAGCGGACGAATCTCCATCGCGAGCGTGGCCTTCGTCGCGCGTGCGATCGCGGCTCGAACCGCGCGCGCGACGTCTTCACCGCCACGTGCCACGGCCCACGCCACGAACTTCCACGCGAGCTCGGCGTGCCTCGCTTCGTCGCGCGCGATGCGCTCGAGGATCGACGCCGCCACGGGATCCGTCGCGCGGGCAGCTTGCTCGTCCGCCAGGAGCGCGCCGAGCGTCTCGCCGACGCATCCTTCTTCCGCAGTGAGCGCCGCGAGCTCGGCGAGCGACATCGGTGCCATCGAATCGTCGACCCGCAAATCGCCCGGGCCCGACGCCTCCGCGCCGTAGCGACGCGCGAGCGAGAAACAAGCGCGCGCGTGACGTACCTCGTCGAGCGACGCGCGCTGGCTGTCCGCGACGAGATCCGCTGGTGCGGAGACGGACATCATCATCATCGAGAAGCGCGCGAACGCCGCGATCGACGCGTGCTCTTGCAGCGCGTCGTCGAGCCACGCCCGCGCGAGGGCGGCGCGCGTCGCGTCATCGAGATCGTTCGCCGGCGGAAGGACATCGCTCCAGTCGTCCCGCGGGCTCGGCTCCGCGGCGCGCATCGCGCTCCCGACGAGGAACGGCCTGCGCACGGTGGGCACGTCCGGGGTCGCGTCTTGCGCGACGGCGTCTTGACCCACGTCGTTCGTGGCGTCCGCGATCGTCGCGTCGCTCGCGTCGTTCGAGGTCGCATCGCTCGCGTTCGCGTCGGACGCGTCCGACGTCGTCGACGCGTCGTTGTCGGTCGTGCTCGAGCTTCCACACGCCACCGCTGCGCCCGTCGCGCCTGCGATCACCAAGATGCGCGCTACCCACCCTCGTCGTCCAAGCTCACCCATCACGACCTCCTCCAGTGTGTTGCATGGCCCCTGCGCACGCCTTCCGTCGACGATTCTAGTCCCTGTTTGCCACATGGAACGATCGCTGCGTGATGCTCTCTCGATTTGCAGCCTCTCGACCGACACCCGTCACGCAAACGCCCGACGAGCTACGATGTCCGCGAGCAAACGCTCCTCGAGCTCGCGACACGTGACACGTCCGATCTACTCGGGACGTGTCGCGCGGTGACCGAGGCAGCCGCGGTGCTCGTGGACGTCGCGCGCGCGAGCGTGTGGCGCATCGAGGGCGACGAGCTCCTCTGCGTCGATCTTTTCTTGCGCGACGAAGCGCGGCACGCGTCGGGGCAACGGATCCCTCGTGCGAGCTGTCCGAAGTACTTCGAGGCCGTCGCGCAGAGCATGGCCGTGGTCGCGGGCAACGTCCACACGGATGCGCGCACCGCGGAGCTCGAGGCCACGTACCTCACCCCACTCGGCATCGGCGGCATGCTCGACACGCCCATTTGGGGACCAGGCGACGTTTCCGGCGTCCTCTGCTGCGAGCACATCGGAGGCCCGCGCGCATGGACGGGCCGGGAAGAACGAGACGCCGCGCGCTTGGCCGATCTCGTCGCGCGATCGATCGAGACGTCCGCGCGTCGAGCAGCGGAAGAGCGCGCGAGGATCATCCTCGAGGCCGTCCCGCAGCACGTGCTCATCATCGACGACGCGGGCGAAGTGATCGGCGCGAGCGCGATGGCCGCGCACCTCCTCGAGTCCGAAGGCGGCGCGACGTTCGGGGACCGCTTCACGAAGCTCGAGCTCCGCACGCTCACGGGCGAGCTGGTGCCGCTCTCACAGTGGCCGGCCGAGCGCGCGCGGCGCGGAGAGATCGTGCGCTCGGAGATCCTGGAAGTGTCGTCGCGTGTGACGGGTCACAGGCGCTGGTTCCGCATCACGAGCGCCCCGGTGAAGGTCGGGGCGGCCCTTCGCGGCGCCGTGCTCGTGTACGAGGACGTCGGCGAAGAGGTCCGGATCGAGCGCGTGAAGCGCGAGTTCCTGACGGCGATCGCGCACGAGCTCCGAACGCCAACGACGATCGCGCGCGGCTACGCCCAGCGCCTCATGCGCA
>Ga0068868_100003346_pt1 | contig 11155 bp, 6 predicted proteins | sample KBSMisM42_FD_64660 | JGI IMG/M metagenome (GOLD analysis project Ga0068868, IMG submission 64660) | Miscanthus rhizosphere microbial communities from Kellogg Biological Station, Michigan, USA - KBS Miscanthus M4-2 | ecosystem: Host-associated > Plants > Roots > Rhizosphere > Soil ...
TGCGGGGTGGCTTTCGCCCAAGCCCCGCCAGCGTCGGCTGATTACACGGCCGCACTGCCGTCAGTCGAAAAGGTGAAGGCACAACTTAAGGGCACCGATGCCACTGACACGGTTGCGCGCCAAGTCGCCGTATTCACCTACCTGCAGACCTACATTTCGCGTATTAAGGATGCACGAAAGTACGGCGGCCCGTTTACCCCCGGAGAGCAGAAGCTAATGGGCGACTACTCTCTCGCCGCTTACCAGCTCTCGCAGGAGTTCTCGAAAACCCACCCGCCGGAAGAGGTCAAAGCTTTCCAGCAGCTCGAAGGCAGGTACGAGATTAACAACGCCCTGGGGTGGATCAAGCAGCTTCAGGGCCAGCAGGCAGCCGACACGTACCGCGGCAGCGAAGCCTCCCTCGCCCAGAGCTATAAAGAACACGAAGACCGGCTCCAGCAGCAGATGAAGCAGGACCAGGGCGCCGGCCGCTCATCCATCGCGGGCGATGCCGTGCTGGATCCCATGGGCATATTCGCCACCGCAGAGGCGAACCGGGAGAAAGATCCGGAACTGCGGCGCTGTCTGGAACTCGGCGGAACGCTGGACGGGTGCGAAGGTGTGGGCGCTATAGAAGGTATGGCAAGTATCCTGATGCCCTTTGTAGAAAAGCCCGACCCCAACGCCCCTCCACCTGTCGCCGGGGTCGTGCTCGTCGGCGATTATCACAGCAGATCGCAGCTCCCGAGCCTCAGCTTCGGCAACGGCTCTGCAACCCTGCAGGACTGCGGTTCACTCGTTCCCCAGGATCACGACTACACGCTCCGAAGGTCCGGTAACACTGTGCAGTTCGTTCTGGCCAACGAGCCCGAACCCATCGTGGTCACGATGCAACCTGACGGGACTCTCTCCGGTCCGGGTTCTGTCCTCGTCAAAGGAAGCATCGTTACGGGCTACACCACCACGACCAAGACAGTCATGGTGGATGGCGCTCCCGCTGCAGCGCAGGGATACTACTGCAACGGTCCCTGCAGCACCAGCACGTCCGTTCCCAACTACGCACCGAAGATCGAACGCTGCACCATCGGCTCCATGGCCTTCATGCGTCCCAAGCCCGCAGCTCCGGTTAAAACCGGCATCGGCTTTCTCGACGCAGATAGCACGAGTGCGCCGCTCGTGACAGGTCTCCGAATGACGGGCCGTTATGCTGACGCCTCTGGACTAAGGCTCGTGTTCGACAATGACGCGGTCATTCTCGACTGCGGTAAAGCTCACGCAAAATCGCCATACACGGTCGACGACACGCCGACCGGCTTCGTTGTCCACGTCCAGAACGCCGGCGGAGCTTTCCTGCTCGGCGTCGCGCCTGACAACACGCTCCGCGGCTCCGGCTCCACGAGTGTAAACGGCAAACTCGTCTCGTCCATTCGCGGCGACAACGTCAGCTTCACTCCGCATTCCGAAAGCTGCAACGTCGGCACCCTGGGTGCCAGAAGCAAGCGGAACACCATGCGTGCCTCCAGCGGTCCGAGCCCAGCCGCGCCACCAACCTATTCAACGCCCGCGCTGGCCGCCGCCTCAGCAGCCACGCCGACGGCGCCACCGATGCCGACCGATACCTCTGCTGGCTCTGCGGGTCGGCACGCCGATTTTCGAGTCCTGCTGGATTCCTCCTTCTCCGGAACCAACCCGCTTGTCGGACAGACGGTATTCGTCATGCGCAAGCCGATCGGCGACGTCCTCCGAGAGCTGGGCCTTGCCGTACCTGCTAAATCAACTGCGGCCCAGGCGATGAAAGCCCTCCAAACCCAATGCCATTCGACGCCGGGCTGCTCCTCGATCATCCAGGGCATGAGCCGCTCTTATGTAGCCACCACAAAACTGGATGCCTCCGGGAAAGCCAAGCTCTCTGCGAGAAACGCTGCCGGCACCTACTTTTTCTTCGCAATCGTTCCCAACTCGGGCGGTTCGCTTGTGTGGGATATCGCCGCCAGCCTTGTCCCGGGCGGGAACACGGTCACGTTCAGCACAAAGAATGCAGAAGAGGTCCGGTGATGCCGGAAAAGCCGAAAGGGCGCTGCCTCCGCTGAGAAGACGTTCGCACCCGGATAAATTCCATCTTCTCCAGTGAATCGAATCTGTCGCCGGTGCAAAAGGATTTGGGGTAGGTGGAGGAAGCGCGAAATCCTATCTGAATCGTAGTTTCGTCAAGAAAATAAACTGTCTACCGCAAAAGAGACGAGTAGTATATCTTCCCAACGTAGTGACTGAGTATACCTATGCAAACTATGTCCTCTGGGCAGGTCGTCACATACACCGAAACGACCCTGTCGGAGGTTTCCTCCTCCCCTTACACACGCGTCACTTCTCTCGATCTGTTCCGCGGCGTCACCATCGCTGCCATGATCCTGGTCAACAATCCCGGAAACGCCCATCCTTACTGGCCCTTGGAACACGCCGAGTGGAATGGGTGGACGCCGACCGATCTCATCTTCCCGTTCTTCCTTTTCATGGTCGGAGTTTCTCTGGTCTTCTCTTCCGAATCCCGCCTCCGGCGCGGCGATTCGAAGACCAGACTTCTGTTCCACGCCTTCCGCCGCGCCGTCATTCTCTTCGCCATCGGTTTGGCGATGAACTACACCATATCTCTGGTCCTTCCTTCGCGCTTTCCCGGGTTGCGCATTCCGGGAGTTCTGCAACGTATCGGCGTCTGCTATCTGGCGGCATCCACCTTATTTCTCTATACGAGTCCTCGGATCCGGGTCGTAGTCGTTGCTGCCCTGCTCATTGGTTACTGCGTCCTGATGATCATGGTCCCGGTGCCCGGTTACGGAGTTCCCGGTCGCGACATCCCTCTTCTTCACCCCGACGCCAACCTCGCCGCCTACCTTGATCGCAAGTTACTCACGACACTCTATGAAAAGACTCGCGATCCAGAGGGACTACTGAGCACATTGCCGGCTATTGCGACGGCAGTGCTCGGAATCCTTACTGGCGAATGGTTGCGCTCCAAGCGCAGCCCGCAAATCAAAGCTCTCGGAATGCTGCTGTTCGGCGTCATCGGTCTGATCTTAGGAAGAACCTGGGGAGTCTGGTTTCCCATCAATAAGAAACTTTGGACAAGTTCGTTCGTGCTCTTCACCGCAGGATTTGGGCTCGTTTGCCTTGCGCTCTGTTATTGGGCCACCGACATCCGGCGCTGGCGCGGAGTCTGGACCAAGCCGTTTCTGATTTTTGGCCGCAACTCGATTGCCGCCTACACGGTGGCCTGGATCTTCGCAGTGCTGACCTACGGGTTCAACGTGCGGGTCAACGGGGGAATGCAGAGCGGCCACGATTACATCTTTGGGCGTTTCTTAGGGCTTCTCGGAAGTCCAAGCTTCGCCTCGCTTCTATTCTCGCTGGCCTTCGTCCTGTTGTGCCTGATTCCCATCTGGCTCATGGATCATAAGAAAATCTTCCTGAAGATTTGAATTAATTCGAACTAGAGGTGACGCCCCTTCGTGACGGCAGAGGGAGGCCGCCCGAAAACCCCTCTTCCGCTCATCCCCTAACAGAAAGATTTTAAAGGGTGGCTAAGATGCTTTTTTACCAGCCCGAAAGGTGAACGTTTCGGGCGCCCTGTGAAAAAACGGGGCGACCGGTCACCGGAAATTACTGATCAAGATGACGTCACTGCTTTCGCTGCCTCGGGTCAACGCCAGATACCTGCCGTCATGCGACCAGTCAAAGTTCAAAATCAGTCCCGATTCGAAATTCGTAATCTGTGTCGGCGGTCCACCTCCTAATTTCTGTCGCCAGATGTTAGAGACGCCATTCCGGTTCAAAACATGATCAACTGCCTCACCCCCTGGCGCCCAGCGCGGCTCTCCAGCCAACGCCGGCCAGTCGAACTGGAAAAATAAGTCCCGAGTGCAATCATCAATAGCAACAACCCAAAGAGCATCAGCGCCAGCACTCCCTTATGGCGTCTAGCTTCATCAAGAATGACTGCTCCGCTAGAGGGTCGGTTGGCCGCTGGTTCGACGGGTCCTGCGTGCCTCACCGAGGTGATCTCACTCGCCTTGCGCGAGTGGCTGGAATCCCTATCCCGCCTCAGCCGCTTCAGGTCGGTGCGCAGGTCTGCTGCGTGCTGGTAACGCAATTCGCGATCTTTTTCCAGGCACTTGTGGATAATACCCTCAAGCTCGGGGGGCAAATTGGGATTGAATCGTACCGGAGCGCTTGGCTCCTTGTGCAGGATGGCATCGAAAAGAGCCGCTGACGTGTCGCCCCGAAACGCAAGAATTCCCGTCGCCATCTCATACAGTACTGCGCCAAAGGAAAACACGTCGGTGCGGGCATCCAGTTCTTTGCCTAACGCTTGCTCAGGCGACATGTAGACCGCCGTGCCCATCGCCGAACCGGAGCCGGTGAGGAGTTCTTCGCTCATGGTCGGTGAGGCAGGCGCCTCGTCGGTTCTGTGGATTGCCGATCCCACCTTGGCCAAGCCAAAATCGAGTATCTTGGCAGGGCCGCGAGCGGTAACAAAGATGTTGGCAGGCTTGATGTCGCGGTGCACGATGCCCTTGGTATGGGCCGCATCGAGCGCGTCCGCGATCTCAATTCCGACCGATAGAACGGTGTCGATGTCCAAGGGCATACCCCCAATCCGGTATCTCAGCGTCACGCCTTCCAGAAACTCCATAGCAATAAAGGATTGGTCGCCATGTTTGCCGATCTCATGGATGGTGCAGATGTTGGGATGATTCAGAGCAGAGGCCGCGCGCGCTTCGCGACGAAAGCGTTCCAGTGCCTGCGAGTTCCCGGCTAATTCGTCTGGCAGGAATTTCAAGGCGATGAAGCGGCCAAGCTCGAGGTCCTCGGCCTTGTACACCACACCCATCCCGCCACGGCCCAGTTCCTCGATGACACGATAGTGCGAGATGGTTTGACCAATCATAAGCGGGCATAAGTCCTTAGTCCTCCATGTTAGGAGCACGGAAGAGGCGGGTCAACGGATCATGGAAGCAATCACTTGTTTCAAAATACGAGCAGGTCAGGCAGGTACTTGAGTCCACAACTGGTCTTAGAGATCGATCCTAACCCTGACTCTCATCGGCGTCGCCCTCTTCTCCGCCAAAAAAAGGCCATGGCTCCACTGAAATAACAGCGAGCCGCTCCAATGTTGTCGAGGGTTTAGGCCAGTTAGATTGATAGGGTTTTCTAACGCTCCGGAAAACCTTAGCATTACGACGGCGACGGCAATCCCCATGAGGAACACAATTCAGGCCGGCGGGTGTGGGGGTACCTGGGGGTTCCCGTGACCTTCTTGAAAGCAATGTGATCCACGGCCCTTTACCCTCGAGCGACGTTGGCATAATCGGTTTTTCGATCAACAGTTTTTCCGGCTACCTCAGCCTGTTGCCAAAATCGTCATTTAGGACTGTCGCTACCAAAGCTTTCTGCGAGAATCGGATTTGCATGAGTGCATTTAGTGAATGCGGAAAATGCTCTTTAGACAATAATCCGATATGGAAATGGGTCGCGAATCCTGCGCGGTCAGGTCACGTATTCTTGGAAGTACGTCTCCGCTCAAGCCGGGCAAATCTTGGCGTCCCGTTCGCAACTAGTCGCCTCTAAGGACCTACGTTGTCCAGTACCCAGATGCTGCCTGACGTTTGAGAGATGGTCAACACCAGTTTGTCTTGAGCGAGAGAAAAGGCGACTGCCGGTATGTGCTGGGGGATCATAAGGCCGGGCTTATCGAATGCCGTAACCTGAAAGACGTCACCAGTTATCTTTCCTCGAGCGGGATCGAAGCGTAGTCCCCAAACGTTGTAGAAACCATTGCGGCCAGAAAGAAAATAAATGGTCTTTCCATCCGGAGACCAAAGGGGCTTGTCATCCCAATGCTTGCCATCTGTAATTTGGATCCGCGGCCCGCCCGATGCGCGGGTGATGAATAGTTTGGATTCGAGTTTGGTCGGTAAGTCACGAATAGCCTCATACACAATCCATTGTCCATCACCAGAAATGCGAGGCTGGTCGAGAAAGTAATCCGGGTCGGAAATAATCTTGCGCGAGGCTGGCTCCCCACCGGACACGGGCGTGGCCGATAGCAGCCAAATCTCAGTTGGATGAGGATCGCCCACCTCTTGCGTTATTAGCAACTCCTTCCCATCAGGAGACCAATCATTAACCCGTTTCCGTAATGGTCTAGGCGCCGTCAGCGGTTCCTCGGTACTGCCGTTCCACACAACAATCTGGCTTTCGCCGCCCATCACTGTCTTGTTTCGGGTATATGCTATTCGTTCGCCGTCTGGAGACCACCGTAAGAAACCGCGGCTGTTGCGGTCGTCAGCCATGATCGGAGCTTCGCTGCCGTCCACAAACGACCTCTGCCACAGTTCGTACCTGCCGGCGCGTTTTCCGGAATAAGCCAGCTTCTTACCATCTCGGGTAAGATTGTGCCCCCACGTCTCCATTCCGGTAGGGGTAACGGGCTGCCCATTACCTGTGACTCGTCCGCGGATTGCGTCGAAAGGAAAAAGCCATGCCCGAATCTGCTGGGACTCACCGGTAAAAGCCAGTCTTTTTCCATCGGGAGAAATCGTGAATTCCGAATCCAAGCCTGTGCCGGTCGTTAGCCGTTCAATGGCGATTCCCCTCAACGTCGCTGGTTCTACCGTCATCTTCCACAGATTTCTTGCTCTGCGAAACGTGCGCTCGAAGTAAATCGCGTTCCCCGATGGTGCCCAGGAAAATTTGCAATCCCCGGCCCAGTCCACGATGCTACCCATCGCGTCTCTGAGAGTTTTTACGACTTGGGGCTCAACCTCCGACCTGACACCCTCATCTCCCCAAACTGGAACCGTCCAAAAACTAGGGACAAGTTCGGCGTCCTGGGCCCAGACAGAGACCCGCTTGCCGTCGGGATGCCACGCGGCCGACAGAAATGGGAGCTGGTGCCTCACCTGGAATTCCGTCAAGATTTCGCGCGGTTCGGTTCCTTCGAGACCCACTACAAAAAACCGAGTCCCTGGGAATTGTGTTGTCTGGAACAGTATCTCCGAGCCGTCTGGCGACCACCGAGGGTAATATCCGAAAGATGCGATCTTCCTGGCCAAACCTTCACCGCCAAGCGCGGGTACAATAAACAAGCCCCCGTCGCCATCTTCGGAACGGTACGCAATGTATTTTCCATCGGGTGACCAGTCTGGCTGCCAGTCGTACGCCCGTCCTTTGGTGACTTGAACAGGATCGCCACCGCTGACCTGCTGCACCCAGATGTCGAACTTACCCCCACGGTTGGAACTGTATGCGATAAAACGGCTGTCGGGTGACCAAGTGGAGCCGACCTGCAGACCATCGTCAAAAGTCAGTCGCGTGAGCGCCCGCTGTGCCGACGATGCAGGAGATTGCAAGCGCTTGTAAATGAAAAGGCCCGCAGAGGTGAGCAACACAAGAACAACGAATGTGATCGAAGCGTGGCGGACCCACCGCATTCGCGATTCCCGCCGAATGGCTGAGATGTCGGGTACGACGCTAATCTGACTGCCCTCAGTAGGCGCAATAAATCGATATCCCCGCCGCGGCAATGTCTCGACAAAACGCGGACTATCCGCAGAATCTCCCAGCACTTCGCGGATCTTGTTAATTGCTGTATTAAGGTTGTGGTCGACGTCGACAAATGTATCCGGCCACAGCCGTTTTTGAAGTTCTTCTCGGGTGGCTACTTCGCCGGGACGCTCCAGCAGGATGGCGAGAACCTGAAACGGCTGGCCCGTCAGTTTCAGCTTTACTCCAGCCTTGCGCAGTTCTCCTACTCGAAGGTCAACTTCGAAAGTTCCGAACCGGATTAACCCAGGGGAAGGAACTGCTCTATCCACGGAGTTCGCCTCAAGTGCCGCCAGTCTAGCACTGAACAACTTCGAAATCTGCACGGCTGCTTCGTCGTGCGTGCCTGATCTGAGTCACTAACCACCTCAGAGCAGGCGAAGACTGGCGCGGCTGCTCCGAAAAAACGTGGAACACCCCAGAGTAGTACTGCTATCGACACACCCGCCTGAGATCAGGCGGCAAACAGGCTCCACTTCCCTGCCCAAACTCTGCCCAACAGGACGTAATGGCACATCATCAAACCGCACCAAACGGAACAGTGAAAATCCGCAAGCTCCTGTAAGTGCGAGTTCCGTGCAGCCATCTGTCTTCAAGATGTATCCCCTGCCCGCCCCAGCGCTCAAAGCTGCCGTACGATGTCGTTGTCGCTGTTCTGAGTTTAAAAGAATATTCATTTACACGAAGCAGCAGGAGGAAGAGTGAAGCGACTGCCACAGCTTTGAGGCGCGCCGCTTTCCATGGAGGTATCGCCCCGGTTCTGATTTCGTCGTCGTCACCGGTCGGGCTTGGTACTGAGTTTGCCCTACGATTCCGCCGCCTCTCCGCTGATGGCGTATTCGCTTAATCCCTTACCCATCTTCTTGAGGCAAGCGTCGAGTTCATTGGCAGTGAGTGATGGCGCCAGCCGCACCTTGTCTGCCCGGGCAATGAGCACTTGTCCGTGGCTGGTTTCGGGGATATCGGGGAGAAAGAGAACGAAGTTGCCGTCATTGTCCTTATCGACAACAAACGCAGGCTGCTGGCATTCCCCTTGCTTCAAGAACGCACTAGCGTAGGGAAGAATTTTAGCTTTGTGTGCGATCTTCTCCTCAGCTGTGGCCCGGTAAGAGGCATAACCCGGAATGAGGCTGGAAATCGTCCGCTCCAGCGTCCGGCTGAGCGCGCCGACGAATGAAACACGCACCAGTAATCCGCATAGCAGCCAGATGGCGATGATGAACAGGGTGGAGAAAAGTGTAGCGCCACCAACGCCAAGTACTGTTTTCACCCCGAACATTGACGCCAGCTTTGAGCCGACGGAAGTCAGCGATGTCCACGCCTTGGAAATCAGGATGACGACAACGTAGAGGGGGAAAAGAAAAAAGAACCCCGCGATGGCGGTCTGACGAAGGTTGGTAAAGAATTGTTTCATCGGGGAAATCCGTTCCCAAAAGGGTATTCGAGTGACAAGCTGCGCCAGCGGACTCTCCAGGATTAGCGGAGACGAAATTGAGGACGTTTTGTAAACAGCCGAGGTTAGCGCCGGAACGGTTCTCGAAAGGAGCAAATCAATGTCCCGTGCTTCGGAATGCGTTTCAAGCTGCCCGATTTCGACGAAACTCGGCGACTCCTTGTCCCTCAAGGGCTGGAAAGAACGAGCAACGGGAGCCAAGTAATCAATTCCGCGAACAAGGCCCTAGTGATTACCTGTCGGCGCTCATGTCTGGCAAAACCCAGACGTACCTGCATACATCACAGCGGGCCGCCGCGAGTGTGGAAAAATTCTCGGCTAGGGACGACTCTATCTCGATCATGACTGAGGCACCTCACGCGCCATGCTTCACAGATTGGGGGCTGATCGGCCCCTAACTCCCATCTTTCGACTGGAGGTCGGCCTTGTTTGCCCCTTCGCTTCATGGAAGCCAACAATGTGGCGTGGGCTTCCTCGGTCTGGTCTCCGTAACTCTCAGCCCACTCGGCCAAGGTTGCACAGCTCGCTGTCCGACACAACGCGTTGCCCTGATGTGTTTCTTGTCCTTTTGGACGTACCCAGAATACGCACGTTATCTGAGTGAGTCGCCTGCCAATCTTGACAGTAGTGATCCTATTTTCTTGTCGCTAGCATTGATCTCGGTCTAGCGCTTAAAACGCAAATGGAGCTATGCGTCGGGCATTTGATGAGTACGTTCAAGAAGGCCTATTCGGCCTGCGTGCAAGGACGCGGTTACACCGCCCAGCAATACGTCGGCAAAAGAACAAGCACTTATCTCGAAGGGTTGAACTCAGATGAATCCAAAATCCATACGGCTGCCCGAATCTTGTCAACCGTATGGGGTTTGGTAGCGCGGAAGAAATCGAATTCGCTAGTAGACGATCCCGAAAATGTCCAGCGACTCGCCCAGCCCGACTCATATAGCGAAATCTGCATTTTTCGCAGGGTTGGACGGTACAGCTCTCCGGCAGATTCTGGACGTGGCAAAAATCCGTCGCGTCGCCCCCAAAGAGGACGTGACCATCAGCGGGGACCGACCAGACCATCTTTTTCTCCTGAAAACGGGGCGGGTCCGGTTTTACAAGCTGACCGCGTCTGGTTCAGAGCTCGTCATATTATGGATGATCCCAGGGGACATCATAGGCTTGGTATCGTTGTTGGAAAATCCTCCGGCCTACATGGCAAGCGCGGCCACGGTTTCCGAATGCGAATTCCTGGTCTGGGATCACAGCACTATCTGCAGACTCGCAAAGGCATACCCGCGGATTAGGGAGAACGGCTTGCGGCTTGCGTTGCACCACCTCAAGATTTACATGGACCGCCTCGTCAACATTGTCACCAAAAATCCGGAATCGCGGCTCGCCGACGTACTGGGCCGGCTTGCCACCCAGGCGGGGGAGGTGCAGCCGTCGGGAGTGAGAATCGACATCACCAACGAGCATCTCAGCTCTCTTTGCGATATCAGCCCCTTCACCGCCAGCCGGCTCCTCGCGAAGTGGGAACGGGATGGGAGGCTTTCGAAACAGCGCGGCCGGGTTACCCTGCACGCTCCCGAGTCCCTCATTATTTAGCTAGGATCAACTACGGCGGCTGCCTGCACGTGTGCAGCCGCTTGCGAAGCTTGCTCATTCGAAGTGTGAGATTGCTCCTGTGCGCGCACGACCAGTCGGCTGAGAACGTCCTTCTGCTGGCTGAGTTGTGCCACCTGGAGCTCCAGACTCTACTCTTAAGCGTCCGGAATGGCCTTGTGACCTCCCTGTGACCGGAGAACGCACTCCAGCGTAGTGGAGGTCAATTCGGTCAGTGCTTGTATCTAAAGTCAAATTCCGTTCAGGGTCGGAACGCCGCTTCCGCCCTGTATTCTGTACGGTCCTGGCTACAGAGCACCTGAACACCAACGTTTGGAGTGAATTGTGCATCTACTCAGCGCCAGGGAGTGACCGCCCGGGGGCAAACATGAACAATATATTACGGTCCGTGATCCTACTTGTGGTTCTTGGGATCGCTATCGCAGGGATAATTCCATCCGCGGCTCAAGTTCTGGTGAGCTCCCCGCAAAACAATTCGCAGATTTCGTCCCCCTTTCACTACATTGCTTCAGCT
>Ga0068868_100003349_pt1 | contig 11151 bp, 8 predicted proteins | sample KBSMisM42_FD_64660 | JGI IMG/M metagenome (GOLD analysis project Ga0068868, IMG submission 64660) | Miscanthus rhizosphere microbial communities from Kellogg Biological Station, Michigan, USA - KBS Miscanthus M4-2 | ecosystem: Host-associated > Plants > Roots > Rhizosphere > Soil ...
AAAATCAAATTCGTATCGAACAGGCCCTGGCTCACCGAGAACAGCGCTTCCAGGCCGGGACCGATCATCAAGACGCTCCCGGACTGGTACCGCAACGCGGACTGGTTCGTTCCGGATCGCGTCACAGGGAAACCCGCCGAGGCGCCGGATGGCAGCGGCAAGATGCCGACATGGAAATCCTGCCCGGCTGTGCTCGACGTGATGGGCACCGGATACACCTACAAAACGCCGTGCGACATCGAGTTCTCCGAAGACGCAGCCGGCAACATTCAAGCGAAAGTGCTCGACTCCCAGCACGATATCTTCTTGCAGCAACGCGAGCCGATGCCCCAGTTCTTTCACCCGAACGGATATCACCGGAAGCACTTCGCGTGGTGGGCCGACTGGGCCGTGGAGCTCCCGGCCGGCTACAGCGCTCTTTATACTCACCCGCTCAACCGATTCGAGCTCCCGTTCCTGACGACGAGCGGCATCGTCGACAACGACAAAGTGCACTTGCCGGGTACGATGCCGTTTTTCGTGCTCAAGGGCGTGCGCGGAATCCTCCCGGCAGGCACGCCGTACGCTCAGATCATCCCATTCAAGCGAGAGCACTGGGAGTCCGAGATCGAGGTCTCATCGGACGTCGACAAGATGATCGCGAAGAACAAGGAAAACAGCACGAAGTATCGCCGGCCGGACGGCGGCGTTTACCAGCGAGAAGTGTGGGAACGACGAAAGTACCAATAGAGAAGGTAGAACCGCCGAGCTCGGCCTAGCACTGTGCGGCTCCAGGAGCGCCGTGTACGAATCGAAGTTACATCCGCCTCTCCCTCGAGGACGATTCATCCGCCGCGTGCTGCGCCACGCAGCGACCGCCACTGCGCTCGTTGTGGTCTCGATCGCGGTCGGGATGGCGGGCTACGAACATTTCGAGGGGCTCGCGTGGCGCGACGCCTTTCTCAACACCGCGATGATCGCCGGCGGCATGGGCCCGGTCGACGCGCCGCGCACGGACGCAGGCAAGGTGTTCGCGGGTCTCTACGCGCTGTACTCGGGGCTCGTGTTCATCGCGACGGCGGCGCTGCTGCTCGCGCCGCTGGTACATCGAGTCATGCACAAGTTCCATTGGGAAAATCGTTAGCTTCCCAACGCTTTCCTACACGCTCGAAACTTCGACGGTCGCCGGGTTGTTTTTGTGCTCCTTTTCCCGCGAGGGGGTCCCTACTAGGATTGCTGCGACGCTCAGGGAGGGGTCGAACCATGAGAACAACGCGCGTCTTCGCGTCGTGTGGTTTCGTATTGGTTTTCGCCGCGGCCGGCGTATGGCAGGGAGTGAGGGCCGCCGACCGGCCCTCGATCACGGCCGCGATTCAGTGGTTTCTCGATGCAACGGGTCTGATAGCGACTTACAACGCAAACGGCCCTAGCGACCAGTCCAATCCGTTCTTCCAGAGCCTCGGGACGAACGGGCGTAGTTGCGCCACTTGTCACGACGCAAGCCAGGCGATGAGCATCACGCCGGGTGCGGCGCAACAGCGATATGCGTCGTCGCGTGGCACGGATCCGTTGTTTGCGAGCGTCGATGGCGCGAACTGTGAGGACGTCCAACCCGGCGATCGCGCGGGTCACAGCCTGCTCCTGAAGCACGGGCTGATCCGCGTCGGGGTGGCCTTGCCCACCGGCGCCGAGTTTACGATCACCGTCGTGCGCGATCCGTACGGTTGCGCGCTGCGGCAGGATCCGGCCACCGGGCAGCTCACGGTGTCGGTCTACCGCCGCCCTCTGCCCTCCGCAAATCTCGCGTTCTTGAGCGCGGTCATGTGGGACGCCCGCGAGACCGTTTCGGTGCTCGGAACCGGCGACACGTTTCGCGCGAACTTGCGCGCCGACCTCCTCCATCAGGCGATGGATGCCACGCTCGGGCACGCGCAAGCGGCCGTCACGCCGACCGATGCGCAATTGGACGCGATCGTCGACTTCGAGCTCGGATTATCGACCGCGCAAAGCGTCGACCACGGTGCCGGCCCGCTGGACGCGGCCGGCGCGTCGGGCGGTCCCCTGCATCTCGCGGCGCAAACGTACTACCCGGGCATCAACGATTCGCTCGGCGGCGAGCCGACCGGCGCGGCATTCAAAGCGGAGGCGATGCAACTCTTCAGCGCCTGGGAGCAGTCCGCGCCGCGCAAGGCCGCCGACGACCAGCGGCAGCCGCGCGCCGAGATCGCGGCCGGCGAAAAGATTTTCAACACGCAGCCGCTCACGATCGCCGACGTGCGGGGCCTCAACGACAACGACGCCATCAGCCGACCGAAGGCCATTACCGGTACCTGCACGAGCTGTCACGACACGCCCAACGTCGGCAATCACTCGCTGCCGCTGCCGCTCGACATCGGCACGAGCCACTCGACATTGTCCGGCACCGAGTCCGATCCGACGATCGCGGCGGCGCTCTCGGAGCTCAACATGCCGGACCTGCCCGTGTTCTTGGTCCAGGGCTGTCGTAATCCGTTCGACCCCGGCGAACCGGCTTCCTTCTACACGACCGATCCCGGCCGCGCGTTGATCACGGGTCATTGCAGCGACTTCAATCGCGTCAAGGGTCCCGTCTTGCGGGGCCTCGCCGGTCGCGCACCTTACTTTCATAACGGAGCGGCGGCCGACCTCGAAGAGCTCGTGAGCTTCTACGACAAGCGCTTTCAAATGAACCTCACGAACCAGCAGAAGCGGCAGCTCGTAGCATTTCTGAACGCCCTGTAGCGCGGGCCGCTATGGCGCGCTGGCATCGGCGGCTACTCGGTCGTAGCGGCGGCCCTCGTAGCCCCCTGGGAACCAGGCGGCTAGCCGCGTATTCTTGGAGTCGGCGCGGAACGCGAGTGGTCGCCGCGAACCGCCCGAGCTCAACGTTCGCAAGAGGACATCGACATGCCAGTCCCGCCCCAAGACCGCCCGCTGAACGCGGTTCGCGAAGAGACGATCGATCGGCTGATCGTCAACTACGGCCATGGCAAGCTCTCGCTCGAAGCCTTCGAGCGCCGGCTCGATGAAGCGCTCGACGCGAAGTCGGCCGACGCGCTGGTCGCGCTCACCAACGACCTCGAGCTTCAGGTCGACAAGCAGTACGCGCAGCAGAAGCGCGCCGAGTTCGGCATTAGGACCGAGCCCGTGCCTTACGCGCGCGATACGACCTGGATGATCCACATCTTCGGCGGCGGCAACCGGCGCGGCATGTGGACCGTGCCGAGCGAAATCTTCATGTTGAACATCTTCGGCGGCGCCGAGATCGACTTCAGCGAGGCGCGGTTCACGTCACCGGTTACGCGAATCAAGATGCTAACGCTGTTCGGCGGTGCGCAGTTCTACGTCAACGAGAACATCAACACGCAGGCGCACGCGATCTGCTTGTTCGGCGGCATCGACAACCGCGGTCCGTCGAACCCGGACCCGAGCGTGCCGACCGTCATCGTAGAAGGGCTGGTACTCTTCGGCGGCGCCGGGATCAAGATCAAGCGCACGCTGAAGGAACGCTGGCTCGCCTTCGCGGACCAGTTCAAGCAAGCCTTCGGCCCGTTCCACCACAACTACACCAACAACCCGTAGCCGTCCGCCGATCCGCCGGCCCGCGAGCGCTCCACCGCGCTCGAAGGCCGTTGCTCGCACCGAATGAGTGTTCTCCGGGGGCGTGTGCGCACATGGATGTGCGCACCCGAGCCCCAGGGACGGCGTCTTGGCGTCCCCCGGAGGACACCCATTCGGGGTGAGCAACGGCCACGCGACACGCCGGCGCGCTCGCGGGCCGGCGAATCAGCGGACGGCTACACCTCAGTACGCGAGTGGATCGGGCCGAATCTGGAAGTGGACGACTTTGCCGAGCGAGCCCTTCCCGCCCTCGATGTGCCAGATCAAGTGCGTGCCGTAGTTCGCCCAGAGCCCGCGGCCCTTCCAGCCCGCGGCCGGATCGTCGATGCGCCCGTCCATGCCGCGGTGATAGAAGCCGAGCGGGTACGGCACTCGCAGCTTCACCCACTGCTTCGTCTTCGTGTCGAGCACGAGAATCGCCTCGGAATTCGAGCCCGTCGCGAGCGGTGTGTTCTTGCCGAAGCCCGCGACGTCTTGTTGATCGACCCAGTTGTAGTAGTGGAAGTCCGACGGGATGTCCGTGCCCTTGAAGCGCGGGCCGTCCGATAGATAGAGCGTCCAGCCTTCGGGGCATTGCGTGCCGTCGAGCGTGTTCGGCCCGCCTTTCGTGACCTTGCACTTGCGTCGGTCGAAGCTCGCGAGATGGCTGCTCGCGGCGAGCGCCGTCCACACGACGCCGTTGGTGTCGATGTCGATGCCGCGGGGGTCGATGCCGGGCGCCGGCACCTTGTAGACCTCGGTGATGCACGTCTCGGGCGGATTCGCGCCGCGATCGACGCGCACGATGTAGCCCGGATAGTCCTCCGACGCGCCCCATGCCGAGTTGTCGACGGGGCTCGGGATGATCGAGTAGAGGTTGTGCTTCACCTCGGTGTCGCGCTTCGGATCGACGGGCTCGCCGGCCTTGTTCCACGGCTTCGTGATCTTGCCGTCGCCGTTCGTGTCGACGATCTGCGGGCACCAGCCCTGCGACGCCTGCTCGTCGCCCGTGCGGTCCCACTCGCGCACGTTGAGCCAGCCGACCATCGGCCCGACGAGCTCGTTGAAGTACAGCGTCTGATCGGCGTCCGTGTCGAACTGTAGGTGATGCGTGCCGAAGCAGGTGTCGATGAGCTTGAACTCGCCGGTCTTCGGGTCGTAGACCGACGCCTGCCGCGCGCTGAACGTGAGCGGATAGTACTGCGCGAACTTGTTCTTCGAGCCTTCTTTGCACCAGTCGGGCTCGTTCTCGCGGATCTTCGACGTGTTCCAGACGCGGCCCTTGCGGTCCATCATCGGGTTGTGCGGATCGGCGGGATTCTCGACGCCCCATAAGTGACGCATGCCCCAGAAGTTCGACGGCATCGCGGCCGGCGGGAAGCGCGAGCTCACCTTGCGCGGATCGTCGCGCGTCGGGATCGTGATCTCGTACGTCTTGTTCTCGACGGGATCGACAGCGCTGATCTTGCCGTGGCCCGCCGACGCCGCGTACACGGGGCCATAACCGTTCACGGTCGGATCGTTCTTGTCCGTCGAGATCTCGTCGTGCATGAACGAGTTGTCGGTGCCCCAGTCCCAGAGCGTGACGACGACGTTGCGCTCGACGCCTTGCGGGCGCGGGGGCTGCGGCGGCACCTCGCCGCTCGCGATGCGGTTGGTCCAATCCGCAAACACCTTCGCGCCCGCCTGCGTGCCGAACACCGCGAACTGGCCGGCCATGTAGCTGCCGCGCACGCCGAGCTGCGTGCGATAGATCCACGCCTCCTCCGGCGTCTTGAAGCCCAAGTGGTCCATGTGGCCGAGCGAGCGCGTGATCGCGGTGCCGAGCTCGTGGCAGAAGTTGCACTGGCTCTTGATGTTGTTGATCCACTGGCCCTGCTCCTTGAGCGCGGGCGGGATACCGTTGCCGCTCTCGCCGGTGCCCGGAAACTCGCTCTTCGCGGGCGGTTGGAGCAGCGATAGCCAGTAGTTGCCGGGATAGACCTTCGCGGCATCGGCCGGCGTCGGCGCGATCTTCGCGGTGAGCTCGACGCCCGTGTCGCCGGGCCGGCCTTTCGTTTTGTCGGAGTCGACGAGGCCGTAGCCGCGGACCCAGAGGTTGTAGGTCGCGTTCGGCAATTGCGGTAGCGCGAAGCGGCCCGCGTCGTCGGTCACGACGATCTTGGTGAAGTGCGTCTGCAAGTCGTCGGTTTCCGCAATCACCCAGACGCCGGCCTCGGGTCCCTTCGTGCTCTTCACGACGCCGCTGATCATGCCGTCTGGCAACGCGCGCGGCGCGGCGTGCGCGACGCCGAGCGTGAGCGCGGCGGCGACCAGCGCGGCGGATGCGGCGCGCGTGAAGGCGGACGTGCTTCGGCTAGGGTTCTTGCTGTTCATGCGGATCCTTCGATCGTCTCGGTGTTCGTGTCGTGCGTCGGCCGTGCAGCGGCTCAGACGTCCATGATGTCGAGGCACTGCGCGATGCTTTGCAGCGGATCGCGACCCGGCGTCGGCCGCCATTCGTGGCTCAGGTAGCCGTCGTACTTGAGGTCGGCGATCACGCTCGCAACGTAGCGCCAATTCACTTCTTGTGTGTAGTCGAGCTCGTTGCGCGACGGCACGCCGGCCGCGTGGAAATGCGCGATCCACTGGATCGAGTCGCGGAGATTCTGAGCGAGGTCGCCGTTCATGATCTGCAAGTGATAGAGGTCGCAGAGCAGCTTCACGTTCTTCGAGTTCACGCGCTCGCAGACGCCGACGCCCCACTCCCAGCGTCCGAAGATCTGATCCGGGCGACCGAAGCGGTTATCCATGCGCCGGTTGTTCATGATCTCGATCGCGAGCGTGACGTTGCGATCCTCGAGATGGCTCTTGATCTTGCTCAAGAACGCGACCGCGTTGTCCGCGCCTTGCTCGTACGGCATCCCGCGGCGCTGCCCGCCGATCGAGATCATCGTTTTCACGCGCTCTTTCGCGCACTGATCTATCCAGTCGCGCAGCTTCGGCTCGAGGTCCTTGTGCACTTCGGAATGGATCAGGCCGTTCTCGAACGTGACGGGGCCGGCGCCGGCGATCAGCGGCTCGAGCCCGTGCTTGCGCAGCGTCGGCCAGTCGACGGGGTCGATGAGATCGAAGCCGTGGCAGCCGAGGCGCGCGGCCTCGCGGCACATGTCGTCGAACGTGAGCTTCGTGTCGTCGCCGAAGTTCACCTTCCAGAGGCCCTGCTTGATGCGGCCCTTGCGCGCGACCTTGGGCGCGGGCGCTGCGGCACCGCTCGCCGCAGGCGCCTGGCTCGACGCCGGCACCGACGCCAAGACGCCCGCCGCGACCGCGGCGGCGCCGAGAAACTCTCTTCTTTTCATGGACGCTCCCCCCGGACTGCGGCACATCTTATGACGTGCGGGAGCCGGGCGGAAAGCGGCTAGCGACGGCGGCTGCGGCACGCGCCCGCGCAACTTAGCGTTCGATGGGTGCGCGCGGCCTCGCACCACCGCGGTGCAAAATCCCTCCGCGGAGGGCTCGACGGAGCCGGACCGCGGAGGAAAGGGGGAGACCGCTCAGACCGCTCGGAGCGCCGTCGCGACGGGCAGCCGCGCCGCGCGGACCGCTGGGAACAGGCCGCCGATTAAACCCACGCCGAATGCCCACGCGATGCCGACGCCGAGCAGCGCCGGCGTGACCTGCATCTGGAACACGAGCGACGACGTCGTGTTGCCGAGCGAGATCGTGTTGCCGCCGAACAGCGCCCACGCGACGCCCGCGCCGATCACGGCGCCGAGCAGCGCGAGCCCGAGCGACTCGACGAGCACCGAGATCACGACGCCGGTCGCTCCGAAGCCGATCGCGCGCAGTGTCGCGATTTCGACCACGCGTGTGCTCACGGCCGAATACATCGTGTTGAGCGCGGCGAACAGCGCGCCGAGCGCCATGATCCCGCCGACGAACGTCGCGACGAAACCGAAGAACGTGGTCGCGTTCTTCGACTGGCGCAGGTAGTAGTCGTTCTCGCGCTCGACGGACACCGACAGCGTCGGGTTCGTCGTGAGCGCCTGCTTGAACTCGTCGAACGAGGCCTCCGAATTCAGCAGCACGGTCACGCTGCTCGCGGCCGTTCGGCCGTACGCCGACAGCAGCGTCGCCTGGTCGGCGAGCACGCGCGACTCGTTCACGTCCCCACCGCTCTCGAACACGCCGACCACGGTCCACTGGCTGTTGCGCAGCGAGAGGTGATCGCCGATGTCGAGGCCGCCGAACTCTTTCTGTGCAGCGCGACCGACGATGAGCTCGCGCAGACCCGGGTTGAACAGCCTGCCGTCGACGAGCTTGATCTCGGGCCGCACGAAGAACGCCTGAGGCTCGACGCCGCGGATAGGCAAGCCGGCCGCCGAGCCGTCCTTCCTGCGTTTGAAGTTCGCCGTCGTGATCATATCGGCCGTCGCGGCCGCGTCACCCTTAGGCGTGCGCGCGACGCCGGGCGCGTCCTTGATCGTCGCGATGGCGTCGACGAGCAGCGTGCTGGAGGCTTCGCCGTCCGAGCCGTTCCGCAGCACGACGGCACGATTTGGACGTCCCGCATCGACGAGCGCCTGTCCGAGACTCCGGTTCATGCCGAAGATCGAGACGACCACGCCGACCACGCCCGCGATGCCGATCACGACCACGCTCGACGAGCCGAGCCGTCGCGGGATGCTCTGCAAGTTCATGCCGACGACTGCGCCGATCTGCCGAAAAACGCTCATCTTGCTTCCCTCGATCTCGATCGTTGAATCAGCGGCCCGCGAGCGCGTCCACGACGTTGAGCGTCTGCACGCGCCGCGCGGGCGGCAGCGAGCTCACGATTGCCACGGCGGCGGACAGTGCGATGCCCGTCCAGATCACGTTGAGCGGAAACGACATCCCGCCCGCCCCGATTTGGCGGTAGATCATCGGCGACAAGGCCGCAGCGATCCCGAGGCCGATTCCCGCCGCGGCGACACAGAGCAGCAGCGCCTCGCCGAACACGAGCGCCAAGATCGACGCATTGCCGAAGCCATAGGTCTTGAGCACCGCTAGCTCCGGGATGCGCTCGCGGACGGACTGCATCATCGTGTTGCCGGTCAGGAACAGCAGCGTGAACATCACGGCGGCGACGATCGCGTTCACGAAGAACTGCATGTCGCCGATTTGCGCGATCCGACCGCGGAGCCAGTCGCGCTCGTTGACCGTTTGCGTCTCGAACGTCGAGTTCGCGAACTGCTGGTCGATGGCCTCGGAGATTGCTCCCGAGCTCGCCGGATTCGCGATCTTGGCGAAATACATCATGACCGTACCGTTCCCGAACGTGCGCGCCTCGTCGAAATACGCGTAGTTGAACCAGAGCTCGTTGGTCGGGATCTTGCCGTCGCCGAAGTCGTAGATGCCGACGATCTCGAAGTCCCACTGGGGCGCGCCGTCCTTGCGCATGTAGATGTTCGATTTGAGCGGCAACTTGTCGCCGATCTTCCAGCCGCGCGTGGCTGCGAGGTCTCGGCCGATCAGCGCGCCGTTGCGCGTGCTGCGCATCGCGGCGGCGTACTCGTCCTTGAGGTTCAGCTCCGGGAACATCGAGTGCAACCGGTCGACGTCGACCGCGCCGACGCTGATCTGGTTCTTCGGCTCCTGGTAATACCCGCCGAACCACGCGTAGTAGCCGACACCCTCGACGCCCTTCACGGACTCGATTCGCGCGAGGTATGAGATCGGCAGCGGCTCGACGAGGCTCACCTTGCTCTGAATCCGGAGCCGCGTGTCGCTCATCCCATTGATGAGGCTGTCGATTGCGGCCGTGACACCGTGCAGCGCGCCGAACAGCACGAACGCGACGATCACGGAGAACAACGTAAGGATCGTGCGGACCGGCTTGCGCCGCAGCCCGGCCCAAATCAACGGGAAGTACTTCATGCCGCAACTCCGAGCTCGCTCGACGACACGAGCACGCCCTTGTCGACGTACAGCCGCCGCGATGCATGGTCTGCCGCGCGCGGGTCGTGCGTGACCATCACGATCGTCTTGCCCTGCTTCTTGTTCAGGAGCTGAAGCAACCCGAGTATCGACTCCGACGTCTCGCGGTCGAGGTCGCCCGTCGGCTCGTCGCAGACGAGCAGCGTGGGATCCGCGACCAGCGCACGCGCGATCGCGACCCGCTGCTGCTGGCCGCCCGAGAGCTCCGATGGCTTGTGCTTCGCGCGGTCCGCGAGCCCGACGAGCTCGAGCGCCGCTTGCACGTTCCGCCTACGCTCCTTGCTTCCGAGCTTCGTCAGAAGCAGCGGCACCTCGACGTTGCGCTCCGCCGTCAGCACCGGCAGGAGGTTGTAGAACTGGAAGATGAAGCCGACGTGCCGCGCGCGCCATTTCGCGAGCTGACCCGAGGACATTCGGTCGATGCGCTCGTTGCCGACGGTGATCTCGCCCCGATCCGGCCGATCGAGACCGCCGATCAGATTTAGCAGCGTGGTCTTCCCCGAGCCCGACGGTCCCATCAGCGCGAGGAATTCGCCCGCTTGCACTTCGAGATTGATGCCGTGGAGCACCTCGACCCGCTGCTTGCCGCGCACGTAACCCTTCACCACGTTCCTGATCGAAACCAACGCACTCATCACCGACTCCTTCGTTCGCCCGGACTGACGCGCCGGACGCTAATTAGCGATTCGAACCTTCGCACCGTCCACGAGCTGCGAGAGATCGCCGACGGCGATCCGCGCGCCCGAGGTCAATCCCGACAGCACGACTTGGTTGCCCGCGACGCGCGTGCCGAGCTTCACGCTGCGGCGCTCGACGGCGCCATCGTTGACGACGTAGACGACGCCGACGTCGCCGTTCGTCTGCACCGCGGCTACGGGCACGACGAGCGCCCGCGACCCGCTGCTGGTCTGCGCGGGCGTCGACTCGGATGCTGTCTCGAGGAACGCGACACGCACGCCCATCTCGGGTAGCACGCGTGGGTCGGAGACCTCGAGGCCGATCCGCACCTTGACGGTGGCCTTCGCACGATCCGCGGTCGGGATGATCGCGATCACGTGCGCCGGGATCTCCCAATCCGGATACGCATTGAGCTTCGCGCTCGCCCGCTGGCCAGCGTGCACGCGGTTTATGAAATTCTCGCTCACGTCGACCTCGATCTCGAGCGAGTCCATGTCGACGATCGTGCCGACGCCGGTGCGCGTGTAGCCGCCCCCCGCGGAGATCGGCGAGACCATCTCGCCCTCTTGCGCGGCCTTGACGGTCACGACGCCAGCGAACGGCGCGCGGACCACGGTGTCCTCGAGATTCCGCTCGGCGGATACGACGCTTGCGTCGGCCACCTCGACCGCGCGCGCCGCGACGTCGAGCCCAGTCCTCGCCGCGTCGTACGACGCCTTTGCCGTGTCGAGCGTCTGCGCGCTGATCACGGCCTTCGCGTACTGGAGCTCGTTACGCTGATACGTGGGCTTCGCGTTCTCGAAAGCGACACGCGCCGCGGTGAGATTCGCTTCGGCTTGGGCGCGCTGCGCGCGCGCCTGTTGTGCCGCCGCGCGTGCGTTCGTGTCGTCGAGCCGCGCGATGATCTGGCCCGGCTCG
>Ga0068868_100003353_pt1 | contig 11144 bp, 11 predicted proteins | sample KBSMisM42_FD_64660 | JGI IMG/M metagenome (GOLD analysis project Ga0068868, IMG submission 64660) | Miscanthus rhizosphere microbial communities from Kellogg Biological Station, Michigan, USA - KBS Miscanthus M4-2 | ecosystem: Host-associated > Plants > Roots > Rhizosphere > Soil ...
GTTCCAATTCAAAATCATCAGGAGTTGCCGAAACAAATATCACCTGGTTCAACATGCTTTCAAATTCATGAAAATTCAAAGGACGGTTATCCAGTGCGGAAGGCAAACGAAAGCCATAATCAACAAGGATCAGTTTCCTGCTCCTGTCGCCACCATACATACCACTTACCTGCGGAACGGTTTGATGGCTTTCATCGATCACACATAAGAAATCTTTTGGAAAATAATCAAGTAAGCAAAATGGTCTTGTGCCGGGATAGCGCCTGTCAAAGAATCTTGAATAATTTTCTATACCATTGCAATAACCCAATTCGCGTATCATTTCCAGGTCAAATTCAACCCTTTCTTTCAAACGCTGCGCTTCGATCAGTTTACCTACCGATTTAAAATATTCTGTTTGTGAATGCATTTCGTCCTGTATCTCGTAAGTGATCTGTTGCAACATATCCTTGGGCGCTAAATATAAATTGGCGGGAAAGATGGCCGCATTTTCCATCACACCGATCCGTTTACCGGTCACCACATCAAAGCTTTCGATCTCTTCAATTTCATCACCGAAGAATATGATCCGGTAACCATAATCCACATAGGGAAGATTTATCTCTACGGTATCGCCCTTTACCCTGAATGTCCCGCGTTTAAATTCAAGGGTCGTTCTGTTATAAAGCGAATTGACCAGTGAATGAAGAAATCCCTGCCGCGAGATCGTTTGATTTTTATTGATGCGAACGATGCCATTTTCAAAATCGGCAGGATTGCCAATACCATAAATGCAGCTTACCGAAGCGACGACAATAATATCTCTTCGTCCTGATAGCAATTGAGCGGTTGCCTGTAGCCTGAGTTTATCAAGTTCTTCGTTGATGGAAAGGTCCTTTTCAATGTACACATCGCTTACCGGCATATAAGCTTCGGGTTGATAGTAATCATAGTAGGAAACAAAATACCCTACTGCATTATCGGGAAAAAATTGTTTGAATTCTCCATACAGTTGCGCCACCAATGTTTTGTTATGGGTAAGAACAAGTGTAGGTCGCTGGACGTTCTGAATTACGTTAGCAATGGTAAAAGTTTTTCCGCTGCCGGTAACCCCCAAAAGTGTTTGGTATTTTTCACCATTCAATATTCCTTCCGTCAATTGAAGAATTGCATCAGGCTGGTCACCTGCTGGTTGATATGGCGCATGTAGTTTAAATGGCATAAAAAATCAGGACGTGCAATTTACAAAATGTAATCGCTGGGATTGTCTTTTATAACAATTTCACCCACACGTAATCATCGAGTATAACATTATTTTTAAATGCGGCCTTCTTACGTATACATTCCAGGTAGAATCCGTTTTTTTCCAATGCTTTCATCGAAGCTTTGTTGTGTTCAAATACCTCCGCGTAGATCCTGACTATATCAAATTTTTTCTGAACGTAACTCACCATTTGTTTTACGGCTTCGGTGGCGATTCCTCTTCCCCAGTATTCTTCTGCAATGAAATACCCGATCTCAGCCGTTTTCCTGTAAACATCATCTTTTAGCGTAACGCCAATGCTGCCAACCAGCTTACCATCCACGTCTATGCAAAATGTAGTGACGATCTTTTGTTTTTTTACCAGGTCAAGCCACTCTTTTGCATCCTTTTTTGTGTAAGGGAATGGCAAACGATCACGTACATTATCCCAGATCTTTTTGTTGTTTGCGATCGCAGCCAGTGCATCTGCATCGGATCTCTTCCATTCTCTCAAGGTCACGTGCATGTATTACTATTTAATTTTTCGTTTAGTATATATAGAATAATCGGGAAGAATGGCTTCATACTCTTCGTGCATGAGTGGAGAGGTCAATAAAAAGTCAGCTGTTGCCCTGTCGCAGGCGATCGGGATATTATATGTGACCGCAACTCTTAACAATGCTTTTACATCGGGATCGTGTGGCTGTGCCTCCATGGTATCCCAGAAAAAAATAAGCACATCAATTTTGCCCTCCGCGATGTTTGCTCCGACCTGTTGGTCGCCGCCCAATGGTCCACTAAGAAATTTTTTGATGGACAGATCCAAAGCGTTTTCAAGTAAGGAGCCTGTTGTTCCCGTAGCATATAATCTGTGTTTTGATAAAACAGCTTTATTATAAACGGCCCATTCTACCATCTCCGATTTCTTATTATCATGTGCTACTAAAGCAATTCTCTTGCGGGCCTCAAATTTTCGTTTATCCATAGATTGTTTTGATGATTAAAGCTAGTCCAAATTAAAAAGTCCCGCCATAGGCGGGACGTAGTTACTAACTCAATTCATTTATGCTGCCTGCACTTCTTTTATCTTTTCCCGGATCTTCGTTTCAATTTCATTTGCCAGTTCAGGGTTGTCGGTCAATAATTGTTTTACCGCGTCACGGCCTTGCCCGAGTTTATCGCTGTTATAACTAAACCAGCTTCCACTTTTTTGAACGATACCAAGTTCTACCCCCATGTCAATGATCTCTCCTGTTTTGGATATCCCTTCACCGAAAACGATATCAAATTCTGCACTGCGGAAAGGCGGGGCTACTTTATTTTTGACCACTTTTACTTTTACCCGATTACCAATGGCTTCTTCACCATCTTTTATTTGAGCCATGCGACGGATATCGAGGCGAACGGAAGCATAAAACTTCAATGCATTTCCACCGGTTGTTGTTTCGGGGTTACCGAACATGACACCAATTTTTTCACGCAATTGATTGATAAAAATACAGATGGTGTTTGTCTTCGAGATGGTAGCAGTGAGTTTGCGTAATGCCTGGCTCATCAAACGGGCCTGTAATCCCATTTTGCTGTCTCCCATTTCACCTTCTAATTCCCCTTTCGGAACAAGAGCCGCCACAGAGTCTATGACCACGACATCTAATGCACCTGATAGAATTAAACGATCCGCAATTTCAAGGGCCTGCTCGCCATAATCCGGCTGCGAGATCAAAAGATTGTCCACATCAACTCCCAGTTTTTGCGCATAGCTGCTGTCAAAGGCGTGCTCTGCATCGATAATGGCGCACATGCCACCTTTCTTTTGTGCTTCTGCGATCACATGGGTTGCAACGGTTGTTTTACCTGATGACTCAGGACCATAAATTTCAACAACCCTGCCCTTTGGAAGACCTCCAATGCCCAGGGCGACATCAAGGCCAATGGAACCGGTAGAGATAACTTCCCCTTGTGTGTCTGCCTTTTCATTCATCATCATGACACTGCCCTTTCCAAAATCTTTTTCGATCTTGTCAATAGTTAGTTTGAGGGCTTTTAGTTTTTCGCTGTTGTTTGCCAAATCATTGGCTTTTTCTGTTTTTGCCATAGTTCAAAGTTAGGTTTTACGTCATGCTGGTCTAAAAAATTAATTCACATTCTCCACAGATTCCATCGAACAAAACTAATCATTTTAGCAATTGCAAGCTAATTATATTGGTAATTTTTTTATACCATTTTGTGGGTATGCCGATTCAAAATTTTAAAAGACTCTCCTGGATGGTTACCCAACCCATCCAGCTCATCACGGCTACAACCAGCCATCCCGCTAATTGCATCCATGCAGGATGTTTGTAACCTTTCATGATCATGGGTTTTGTAGCAGCAAAAAGAATGATGGCTAATGCAATGGGCAGTATCAAACCATTAATGGCGCCGGCAAACAATAGTAATTGTTTTGGTTTCCCAATGAAAACAAATATGCAAGTAGTTAGCACAATAAAAATTGAAATGCACAGACGCTCATATTTTATAAATGCGGAATGGAAGGTTTTAAAAAAAGAGACGGAAGTATACGAGGCTCCTATCACAGAAGAGATGGCCGCACTCCACAACACGACACCAAAAATTCGCAGACCGACGTCACCTGCCGCAAAATGAAAAACGCTGGCCGGTGGATTGTCGTTATCTAACACTGCACCATGAGTCAGCACTCCCACAACCGCCAGGAATAAAACAAACCGCATGATGGTGGAGATGATGATTCCGCTTATTGCACTCTTATTGATTTTGGATAGATTTTCTTTTCCTTTTATGCCTGCATCCAGCAGTCGATGTGCACCGGAAAAAGTGAGATAACCGCCGACCGTTCCGCCAACAATAGTAACAATAGCGATCGTACTTATTTTTTCCGGGATAAAACTATGATGGATCGCCTGTGCAAGGGGTGGATGTGCACTGAAGGCGATGAATAAAGTGAGAAGAATTTTCATTGACCCCAATATCTTGGTGAAACCATCGAGCATGCTCCCGATCTCTTTGATCCAGAATAGCAGCAAGGCAATGGCCCCACTGATAATCGCTCCTGTTGAAAAAGAAATTCCCGTCAGAACATTTACACCTAGCGCACAACCCGCGATGTTTCCGATATTAAATGCAAAACCACCTATTACTACCAGCACCGCTAAGAAATATCCAAGTCCCGGTAGCAATCGGTTAGAAATATCCTGGGCCCTCAATTCGCTAACGGTTAAAATGCGCCATGTATTTAGTTGAGCTCCTATATCCAGCAAAACCGAAACAAGAATGACAAACCCAAAACTTGTCATCAATTGTTGAGTGAATACAGTGGTTTGGGTTAAAAATCCGGGGCCGATAGAAGAGTTTGCCATCAAAAAGGCAGCGCCAAGTCCGGCGCCTCCCAAAAATTTGAATTTAGATGGCTTTAATCTCAATGTTATTTTGTTTTAGACTCTGAGAGATCGCCCTGGCAAATTCAACCGCGTTTTTTCCATCACCATGTAGGCAAATAGTATCCGCTGTTATAGAAATTTTATTTCCGTTTACAGCCGTCACCGTTCCTTCCATTATTATTTGCAACACCTGCTGAACGGATTTCGCGGTGTCTTCGATTAAAGCGTTTGTTTGTGACCTTGGAGTAAGAGTTCCGTCAGCCTGGTAAGTGCGATCCGCAAATACCTCGCCGGCAGTTTTCAATTTTAATTGGTCTGCTTCTTTAATGGAGCAGCTCCCGCTTAGTCCAAATAATATAAGATCCTCATCAAAGTCTTTCACTGCATGGGCAATGGCATTAGCAATAGTCGGATCTTTTGCCGACATATTATACAAGGCCCCATGTGGTTTTACATGATGAAGTTGCACTTGCTGATGTTTTGCAATTTTTTTGATGATCCTTAATTGAAGAATAATTAGATCGTATATCTTTTCTGCTGCCAGGTGCATTTCTGTTCTTCCAAAATTTTCCCGGTCAAAAAACGAAGGATGTGCGCCAACAGAAACGTTGTCCTTCTTCGCGAGTTCGATCGTTTGCCTGATTATCGTTTCGCTACCCGCGTGATAACCGCACGCAATATTGGCTGAACTGATAAAGGGCATTATCATTTCATCGTTACCGATGCCTTCACCCATATCACAATTAATATCAATGACCGGCATGAGCTGTATGATAAAATTCTTCCAGCCTGAATTTACAGGCATTTTGCAGTTGCTGCAAATGTTGTTGTTGAAGAAACAACAATTCTTCAGCGTGCTCCTGTTCCATGAAGCGGAACTGAATCTTATCGCCTGGTTGTTTTTGTGCAAGCAATGGCAGGTGTGCCGACGCCACATAAGCTATCCTTGGATAACCTCCTGCTGTCTGGTGATCCGCCATCAGGATGATCAATTCTCCATTGGGCAGGAGTTGTATCGTTCCAAAACTTACGATGGAAGAAACCAACTCACAATTTTGTTTCGCGGTCAATGTTCCTTGTAAACGATAGCCCATCCGGTCTGCCAGCGAACCGATCACGAAGAAATCCCTGAAAATTTTCCTTCTCGATTCTTTTGTCAGTAGTTCCCATTCATTGCCGGGTACAATGGCTATCCGGTCAATGGCTGTCTCTTTCCAAAGTATATCTGCTTTCCACGGCAAGACCACAAAATCCTTATCCCGCAAAAAACATTTGTAGTCATTTCTTTCTTTAAAATTAATAGCATCATTTTTTTGTAAAGACCTGCCATTGAGCCCGCCACTGGCAGCTTTAATGTTTGTGCTATAGCTACCGAGCCATTTGTGAATGTTTAATTTTTCTTTTATCGCCAAATAACATCTTGCTCCCTTCCTCCATTTCTCAAATTGCAATATGCTGTTTTTTGCTATGATCACAGGTTGCCAGAGTGGAATATCTTCTCCATCGATAGTGGCTGAAAAATCGGCTCCCCCAACGGCGATCATTGTTTCCTGTTCAAATAGAAAAATGGAAGCCGGAAAATGCAATTCAATCACGGGTTCAGAACTCTCATTGCCTGTCAGCATATTTACGACCTGCGCCGCAAAACGATCCATGGCACCACCAGGATTTATTCCGAGATACTGAAATCCGTAACGTCCGCAATCCTGGATCGTGTCAAGTATTCCTGCCTTGATAATTTTCAAACTCATGCGTCACCCCTAACACCTTCTCCTCGTGGAGAAGGGGTATTTTGAATGTGATTAAATTCATCAATTGTAATTGAATAAAATTCCACAGAATCACCTGCTTTCAAAAGACAAGGTTCATCGTTATCCTTGTTAAACATTTTTAAGGGCGTTCTCCCAATGATCTGCCAGCCGCCCGGAGAATTTAATGGATAGATACCTGTTTGTTTACCGGCAATGCCAACACTGCCGGCTGATATTGGCATTGGTTCTGGCTTACGGGGCACAACAATTCTTTCATCCACTTCGCCCATATACGAGAAGCCCGGCAAAAATCCAAGCATATAGACATGATATTGCCTGGAGCTGTGCAGAAGGACAATTTCTTCGCGGGTTAAATTTTTCTGTTCGGCTATCCAGGGCATGTCAATGGCAAATTCATCATCATAACAAACAGGAATACGGACAAAACGGGTTGTCGTTTCGAAACCGGTGAACTCGTTAAGCATTACCTGGTTCAATTTATTCTGTATCCACTCGTATACTTTTTTATGTGATGGAATCTTTTTTCGGAGTGAGAGAACGTCAAAATAGATAGCGACAGAACTGTATGCGGGAATAGCCTCTATCATTCCTTCGACCGGATGCTGCGTCAAATAATTATATAGAGCGATCGCCTTTGCGTTGATCTTTTTATCGATCACATTCCCAAAATCAATGGCAGCGGCGGAGTCGTTAATAAAATAAATTTTGTATGAAGCAGGGTTTTCCATCGCTCATTAAAGTTAGTCATGACTTCTGAGTATCTTTATCGTCCATGTCAAAGCTGAATTGGAACGATAGTGTCAATTTATTTTCCAAGCTTACTGTTCGTCGTTTTTGGAATGCTTCAAAGGTATTGGCAAGCTATTATGTCAGTAAATGGACAAAAAAACCCGTACAATGGGGGTTTCCTGTTTCCATCTCATTTGAACCAACCACTTCCTGTAATCTCCGTTGCCCTGAATGTCCCAGTGGATTGAGGGCATTTACACGACCAACGGGAATGCTAAGAAAGGATTTTTTTAGCGAAACCATCGACCAGCTTTCAAAAGACCTTTTATATCTCGTATTTTATTTCCAGGGAGAACCCTATCTCAATCCCGGTTTTTTAGAAATGGTCAAATATGCTTCATCAAAAAAAATATATACAGCTACTTCAACCAATGCTCACTATTTGAATGATGACAATGCCAGGCGAACCATTGAAAGCGGTTTAGACAGGCTGATCATTTCCATTGACGGTACAACCCAGGAAGTATATGAACAATATCGTGTCGGTGGCAAGCTTGATAAAGTACTTGAAGGAACAAAAAATATAGTGCGATGGAAGAAAGAATTAAAAAGTAAAACGCCCTTTATTATTTTTCAATTTCTTGTAGTAAAGCCAAATGAGCACCAGGTGGAAGATGTAAAAAGATTGGCGAAAGAAATGTGTGTGGATGATGTTTGGTTTAAAACGGCCCAGGTGTATGACTATAAGACTGATCCGAATCATCTCATTCCAACGATCGATAAATACAGCAGGTACAAAAAAGATGCAAACGGATCTTATGAATTCAAAGGAAGTCTTGCCAATCATTGCTGGAGACTATGGCATGACCCCGTGATCACATGGGATGGGCTGGTAGCGCCTTGTTGTTTTGACAAAGATGCGCAGCACCAGTTAGGTGATCTGAAAACAAAATCATTTAAAGAGATCTGGAAAAATGGGAAATACAAGGAGTTTCGGACAAAGATCTTACAGGGCCGGAGGAACATTGACATTTGCTCGAATTGCAGCGAGGGTGTAAAAATCTGGGAGAATTAGTTTGCGGCATCCATTATATTTGGCAACCCCCGGGAATTCCGCTCACGATTAGTGGTTAAATCGATCGGCATGGCCTTATCTACATCAATTACTACGAGGCTGGAATACCAGCACAAGTCTTTACTTGATATTATTGAAGGGCTTTCCGATGAACAGATCCGCTGGCAGATCATACCGGGCAAATGGTCGGTCTTTGAAAATATCGTTCATCTAACTACTTACCAGCATGCCTTTATTAAACGGTTGGATCAAATACTAAATGAAGACAAACCGCAGTTCGCGAGGTACACTGCCGAATCAGACCCTTTGTTTTATGATAATTGCGGGAAGGTAACCCGGGAGATCATACAGGATCTCATCACCACAAGAAGAGAAATGATCGCAAAAATTTTTTCTTTAAAAGAGAATGATCTGCGCCGCACAGGTATTCACCTTGCTTTTGGAGAAATGACGATAGTCATGTGGCTCAATTTTTTTCTTTTGCACGAGGCGCATCACCTTTTTACGATCTTCAAGCTGGTGCCTGAAGTAAAAAAGTGGAGTTAGTTTGAAAATTTTGAATCATATAGGAAAAGGCTCATCGACCTCTTGTGCCCTCCGTGCCTCCGTGGTAAAATGTCACCACAGAGACGTTAGAGCACGGAGAACACGGAGTTTCTTTATATTTATATAGAATAGAAAATTGCATGGGAATAGCCAAAGACATTCACCAGACCAAATTCCGCAATGAGCGTCATAAAGCATTGGTCAATATTTTATTTACCTATGGCTGGGCCATTGAACGTCTTAAAGAATATGTTTCTGAAGAAGGGATCACCCACCAGCAGTTCAATATTCTTCGCATCCTGAGGGGCAACCATCCGACACCACTTTCCACGTTGACCATAAGAGAGAGGATGATCGATAAAATGAGCGACACGAGCCGTATCGTCGATCGTCTCCTTTCTAAGTCACTTGTGAAAAAAGTTATTTGCAAAAAGGACCGCCGCCTGGTCGATGTCACCATTACCGAGAAAGGTCTGAAGCTCCTTGAGAAACTGGACAGCAAGCAAGATAAGATGGATGATGTTTTAAGCAATCTCTCCGAAAAGGAAGCTTCCAGTCTAAGCAAACTTCTTGATAAAATTCGAGGTTAGTTTGACTCACAGATTTCGCACGTATATTCCAAATATCATCTGTGAAAATTCGTAGCATCTGTGGGCTCGATAGAAAAACTAAGACAAACTGTACTTCAGTTGCACCACTCCATCGTTGTAAGCTTTTGAATCGAGCAACTGCAGTTTACTGATCTCATGAATAGAAGGGCAGAGAGCCAAACCTTTTCCTAACAGGCGGGGAATAAGAGTGATGATCAGTTCGTCCAGCAGGTGTAGATCAATAAAGGATGTGATGAGCTCTCCGCCGCCCACGAGCCAGCTATCTTTTTCTTTTTTGCGAAGTGTTTGAACCACTGGAATAGGATCACCGCTGACAAAATTTATTATTTCATTTTCGAAAGACGGTAATTTACGCGAAGTGAATACTATACCTTCCATTTTTCCAAACCATGAATTGAAGGACAATGCCTGTTCATACGTTTTAGAGCCCATGATGGCTGTGCCACACTGTTCAAAAAATTCGATCATTCCATATTCTTCGGCTTGAAAATCGTTGAGCCAATCAACGCCACCATTTTCATCAGCAATAAAACCATCGACGCTGGTAGCAAGATTGAGAATAATTTTTGCCATTACGTAAATTTAAGACTCTATGATCTTTGCGCACTCCGTGCCTCCGTGGTAAAATGTAACCACAGAGATATTGAGAGTATGGAGAACACTGAGTTTAGATGTCAGTTTTACATCAAGCGCATATACTGACATAAATTTAAGATGAATAGAATTGACTTGCTGGATACAAAAAATCATTTTCTCTACCTTTGTCAATCTAAAATCTCAATCAGAAATCTCAAATCAAAAATCTATGCCCGGGTTTGAATTATGGAGTGATGAAGAACGCAAAGAAGTCAATGAGGTACTTGAAACCGGCATCCTGATGCGATACGGATTCGACGGGCCGAGAAAAGGAAAGTGGAAAGCAAAGGAGTTTGAAGAAGCGATCTGCAAAAGGTTCGGAAGCAAGTACGCACAACTTACCTCGAGCGGCACATCGGCGTTAACAACGGCATTGGCCGCATTGGGAATTGGCGCCGGTGATGAAGTGATCATGCCTTCATTCACGTTCGTCGCAAGTTTTGAAGCTGTACTAAGTGTTGGCGCTGTTCCGGTGCTGGTGGATATTGATGAAACACTGACATTGAACCCGGATGCAGTGCGTAAAGCGATCACCCCGAAAACAAAGTGCGCAATGCCTGTTCACATGTGTGGCAGTATGGCCGACATGGATGCACTGGTTTCTATTTGTAAAGAACACAATTTGATACTGCTTGAGGATGCCTGTCAAAGTATAGGCGCATCCTATAAAGGAAAACATGTTGGAACGATCGGGCATGCGGGAACGTTTTCGTTTGATTTTGTAAAAACGATCACTTGTGGCGAGGGTGGTGCGGTCATGACCAATGATAAAGATGTTTATATAAAATGTGATGGATATTCCGATCATGGTCATGATCACAAAGGGCCTGACCGTGGCGCTGATCTGCATCCTTTTCTCGGCTATAATTATCGCATTTCAGAATTGCATGCTGCCGTCGGTTTGGCGCAAATAAGAAGACTGGACCAATTCTTAAAGATCCAAAAGCAAAATCACGGGCAGCTCAAAAATATTTTATCACAGGTGCCTGAGATCTCGTTTAGAAAGATCCCGGATCCGGCCGGGGATAGCTGCACCTTCTTGAGTTGGTTCCTGCCGACGGAAGAGCTCACCCGGGCTGTCGTTAATGAATTCAAAGCCCAGAATATCCTGGCCGGTAATTTTTACTGGTTCGATAATAACTGGCATTACATCCG
>Ga0068868_100003361_pt1 | contig 11128 bp, 10 predicted proteins | sample KBSMisM42_FD_64660 | JGI IMG/M metagenome (GOLD analysis project Ga0068868, IMG submission 64660) | Miscanthus rhizosphere microbial communities from Kellogg Biological Station, Michigan, USA - KBS Miscanthus M4-2 | ecosystem: Host-associated > Plants > Roots > Rhizosphere > Soil ...
CCGAACTCGGCGACAAGCTGATCGAACTTTCCGCACCGATGATCGGCGAATCCGCCGCCCGCGCGCTGCTTGCCCGCCTCTGGACCTTGGACACGAACACGGAGCTGCCATGAGACGCCATGCCTTGGTCGAGAGCATGTCGCGCGCGCCATTCGTGATGCCCAAGGCCGAGAGCTCCTTCCCGCGCGCCAATCGGGTCGAAGACACGACGATCGGCTGGCGCTTCGTCAACCGGCTGATGAAGGATGGCTTCGGCGTGGACTCGATGCCAGAGACGGCCGAGAACGTGGCCACCGAGTTCAAGATCGAGCGCGAGGCTCAGGACCGCATGGCACTGGCCTCGCAGCAACGGGCGCTGGCGGCGCAGAAGAGCGGCTTCTTCGCCGCGGAGATCGTCCCGGTTTCCATTCCGCAGAAGAACGGCGAGCCGACGGTCGTCGCGAAGGACGAGCATCCGCGCGACACCTGCCTGGAGGCGCTCGCCAAACTCAAGGGCGTCGTGCGTCCCGATGGGACCGTGACCGCGGGCAAAGCCTCCGGCGTCAATGACGGCGCCTGCGCGCTGCTGCTTGCCAGCGAGGCTGCTGCGCTGAAGCATGGGCTGACGCCTCGCGCTCGTGTTGTCGGCATGGCCACGGCGGGTATCGAGCTCAACGAGGCCTTTGCCGCGCAGGGCTTGAGGGTGCTGCGAGACCTCGGGCTTCGTGACGACGACCCGCGCGTCAATCCGAACGGCGGTGCGATCGCCCTTGGCCACCCGCTCGGCGCGTCAGGGGCTCGGTTGGCAACGACGGCGGTGCACCAGCTCCACGCGACCGGCGGACACTACGCACTGGCGACGATGTGCATCGGCGTCGGCCAGGGCATCGCGATCGTGCTCGAGCGCGTTTGAGCGAGGCGCCCATGGAAAGCCATCACCTCGAGATGACGGTGCTGATGACGCCGGACATGGCGAACTTCTCGGGCAACGTGCACGGCGGCACGCTGCTGAAGCTACTCGATCAGGTCTCCTATGCCTGTGCGAGCCGCTATGCAGGCAGCTATGTGGTCACTCTCTCGGTCGACCAGGTGCTGTTCAGGCAGCCGATCCATGTCGGCGAACTGGTGACCTTTCTGGCCTCGGTCAATCACACCGGCCATTCGTCAATGGAAGTCGGCATCAAGGTGCTGGCCGAGGACATCCAGACGCGTCAACAACGTCATGTCAACAGCTGCTATTTCACGATGGTCGCGGTCGAGGGTGGCAGGCCGGTGGCAGTCCCCGAGCTGGTGCCGGCGACCGAAGCGCAGGCGCGGCGCCACCGCGAAGCGGGCTTGCGCAAGAGCGCGCGCCTCGAACTCAGCAAGCAATTCGCAGTGGCGAGCACGTAACCCGCCCAACAAGAGGCGCCAAACTGCCGCGCTCCAACAGCACTTGGAGACAAGCAATGTCCGAACTCGCACTTCATGCGGTCACGAGCAGCGGCAAGAACCGCAAGCTCACGTTCGTGGCGGTAGGCCTCGCCATGATGGCGGCCATCATGCTGGCGCCGACCCCGACCGGGCTGTCGCTCGTCGGCCAGCGAGTCATCGCGGTGATGGCTTTCACGGTGTTCATGTGGATCACCGAAGCCATTCCCTATGGCGCCAGCGCCGTGGCGCTGGTGTTCCTGCTGATCGTCAGCCTGGGCGGCTCGCCGGCATCTGGACTGACTGGCATGGCGCTTGGCACGGCCAAGGCCATTCCCATGGCGCTCAGCGGCTTCTCGAACAGCGGTTGGTTGTTCGTTGCCGCCGGCCTGGCGATGGCGGCAGCGATCACGAGCACGGGGCTGGAGAAACGGGTCGCCTTCCTCATCCTGCGTCTCGTCGGAACTCGCGTGAACGCCATGATGCTCGGCATCATCCTCACCTCGTTCGCGCTGACGTTCCTGATTCCGTCGGTGATCGCGCGCGCCGCGACGATGGTACCGATCGTGATCGGGCTCATCGAGGCGTTCGGCCTACCTCGGACCAGCCACGTGGGCAAGGCGATGCTGCTCTTGGCGGGCATCTTGCCTTCGGTCACCGGTGTCGGCGTGCTGACAGGCGCTGCGCCCAATCCGGTCATCGTCAACTTCCTGACGAGCGCTGGCCAGCCGCCGATCGGCTACGTGCAATGGCTGGTCGATCTCTTCCCCTACACGGTCGCGTACGCCGCCGCCCTGTACTTCGCGGTGACTCGGCTCTTCAAGTTCGAGGTCGACGAGTTGCCCGGTGGCCGCGGCTACCTCGACAAGTGCATGCGTGAGCTCGGTCCGATGTCTGCCGCGGAGAAGCGCGCGGCGGCCATCATGACCCTGACCATCGCGCTGTGGGCGAGCGACTCGCTGCACCATATCGAGCCGGCCGCCGTTTCAGTGCTCGCCGTGCTCTTGTTGATCCTGCCGTATGTGGGCGTGACGACGTGGAACGAGCTCTACAAGCGGATGGACTGGACCTCCATCCTCTTGTTCGGTGCCGGCATCTCGATGGCCGAGATGTTCACCAGGACGGGCGGCGCGGCGTGGCTGGCGAAGGTCACTTTCGTCGAGTCGGGCATCGGCGGGTTGTCCGTCCCGCTAATGGCACTGGTGATCTTCGGCGCGATGTTCTTCGTGCGGTTCTGCTTCACGAGCATCACGTCGTGCCTGACCGCAGTGACGCCGGCGATCATCGGCTTCCTGATCACGCTGGGGAACCCGAATCTGCCGATTACCGGGATCGTGCTCGGCGTTTCGCTGGTGGCGCAGTGCCTGGCCATCATTCCTGTCACCTCAGCGCCAGCGATGATCGCTTACGGCGCCCAAGGATTCACCACGCGCGACATGATCAGGCTGGGCCTGCCGCTGACGGTAGTGATGTACGTGCTGATCGCGGTGTGCATGTTCGTCTACTGGCCGATGGTGGGGATCTGGAAATGAGGACAGTCCATCGCCTGCTCACAACCGGCCTTCTTTCACTGGCCGCGCTGACGGCGGCTGGGTCCTCCCGCGCCGATGAGATTCGGGTAATTGCTTCCAATGCGGTCAAGGAGGCCGTCGCCGAGCTGACACCCGCTTTCGAGCAGCGGACTGGTCATCGAGTCGCGGTGACGTGCGGAACGACGGACATCGCGCGTCGGATGGAGAGCGGTGAAGCCTTCGACATGGCGATCATTCCAGGGCCGGTGATCGACACCCTTGTGCAGCGCGGAGCGATTCGTTCAGGAACGCGCCGCGACTTTGCGGTTCGCTCATCGGCGCCGCAGTCCGATCCGGCTCGCCGCGGGCCGACGTCTCGTCGACCAATGGATTGAAGAAGTCCTTGCTCGACGCGCACTCGATCGTCCTGTCGTCCGGTCCCAGCAGCATTCACATGATGGAGTTGTTCCGTCAGATGGGCATCGAGGACGTGGTCGCTCCCAAGATGAAGCGGCTCGCCCCTGGTCTGTCGGTCGGCGAATCGCTTTCGCGAGGTGAAGGCGAGCTGGGTTTCACGCAGGTCAGCGAATTGATGCACATCACCGGCATCGTCTTTCTGGGGCCGCTGGGTCCAGAGGTGCAGCACGCCGCCGTGTTCTCGATCGGTCAACCGAGCTCGGTGCCTGTCTCACCATCGGCCACCGAGCTGATCGATTACCTGATGTCGCCGGCCTCGAAACCCGCGATTCAACGCCGTGGACTGCAGCCGCGCTGACTTCGTTCGCGGCCGACACGCTGGCCTATGGCCTTTCACCTCGAACCTACGCTCAAGGAAGACCAAGATGAAACTCTCTCGCAGCATCAGCAAAGCCTCGATCCTCCTGTGTGCACTCGCTTTGGTGGGGAGTGCCCGGGCGGATGAGATCAAGGTCCTGACCACCGGGATCCTCAAAGGCGCGTTCACGACGATCGCCGCGCAGTTCGAAAAGGACACCGGTCACAAGGTGACGATGTCCTGGGGACCCTCTTCCGGGAATTCCCCGGAAGCAAGCCCCGAGCGGGTCCGCAGCGGAGAGCATGTTGACGTCCTCATCATGGTCAGCACCGGAATGGACGACTTGGTGCGTACCGGACACTTTGTTCCGCTCGAACGCAAAGACGTGGTGGTCTCCGAGATTGGCGTGGCAGTCAAGGAAGGTCGGCCTCTGCCCGACATCAGCACGGTTTCGGCGGTTCGTCAGAGCCTGCTTGACGCGAAGTCCATCGGGTACTCCGAGGGCGCCAGCGGCACCTACGTATCGACTGTCATGCTGAAGAAGTTGGGCATCGCCGATGAAGTGGCAGGCAAAAGCCACGTCATCCTCGGTCGAAAGTTCGTCGGGGAGGTGGTTGCTAGCGGCGAGGTTGAGCTCGGTATCCAGCAGCTCAGCGAGTTGCGCCTGGAACCGGGCATCACCGTGGTTGGCCCTTTGCCCGAGGAACTTCAGAAGGTCAGCGTCGTGTCGGCCGCGGTCTCGTGGAAGGCGAAGAGCGTTGAAGCAGCGAAGCGGTTCGTGGCGTTTCTCTCAACGCCTCCTGCAGTTAAAGCAATAAAAGAGAGCGGACTCGACATCCCCAACTGATCGACCGTCGCCCGACAGAAGGACTTGCCGAAGCATGAATGGCGCAGGATTGAACCCCTGTTCCCAATCGTCGACGCCAGGAAGACGCTGAGCTGGATCAATGAGGAGGCGGGAACGAAGGTGCAAGGGCACGGGCTGCGCGCGACGTTCGCGAGCATCGCAGAGGAACTCGTGTCCTCGGCACTGCTGAAGCGGATGATGAATTACGCCGCCACCGGGGACGTGACGCTCGGGCACTACGTGGCCAAGAGCGAGGCGCAGATTAGGGCAGGGTGGCAGGCGGTGGCTGACTTCGTGGAAGAGGCGGCGCGAGAGGAGTGATGCGGATCCTCGCCAGAACCTGCCATTACAATTGTTCAACCGGAGCCTCCTGCCCTGACCACCCTTGCAGGAACAGCGTCCTGGGCGGACAAGAGTGGCACGCGTCAGACGCACGGAAAGTCTCCCTGCAATCGGGACGCAGTGGGCTAACTTTTGCGAGTGGTTCGAAGCAGGCCGTTTGCTGGCGTTCCCGTTCGAATGCGAAGGGACTTCCCGCCGGCCAGAAACGCTCGCGGCCACTGCGAGACACGTTCGTTGAGACCCTGAAGTTAACTCTTGAACTCGTCAGCCGCGATGGCGAACTTTCGCAGCTTGTCATGCAGTGTCTGCCGCGCAATTCCGAGCGCAGTGGCCGTTGCCGATTGGTCGCCGCCATGCCTTCTCAGCTCTTCGACGACGATGGCGCGCTCGAACTGTTCCACCTGTTGAGGTAGCCCCCGCGGCAGCTCGTGATTCTGGACCGGGCCGCGTACCTGGGTCAGTCGGTCGCCCAGAAGGCCGAGCACGAAGCGATCCGAGACGTTGCGCAACTCGCGCACGTTGCCGGGCCAGGCATAGCCCATCAGCTCGGCCAGCTGGGCATGGCTCACGAGGGGGGCCGCCCGCTCGTAGCGGCTCGCGGCCATCAGCGTGAAGTGCTCGAACAACAAGGGGATGTCCTCGCGTCGTTCGCGCAAGGGCGGCAGCTCGATGATGGCAACGCCGATGCGGTAGTACAAGTCGGCTCTGAACTTGTGCTCGTCGCTCAGACTCTTGAGGTCTTCCTTGCTGGCCGCGACCACGCGACAGTCGAACGGAACCGCCTTGTTGGAGCCGATGCGCTCGATGCTTCGTTCCTGCAGGGCGCGCAAGAGCTTGATCTGCACTGGAAGCGGCATGCTCTCGATTTCATCGAGGAACAGGGTGCCGCCGTTCGCGTGCTCGAACTTGCCCACCCGGGCCCGGTGGGCGCTCGTGAATGCCCCCGCTTCGTGTCCGAAGAGCTCGCTTTCCGCCAGCGCCTCGGGCAGGCCGCCGCAGTTCAGCGGGACGAAGTTCTGCCGCCGACGCTCGCTGTGGTCGTGCAGGCAACGCGCCACCAGCTCCTTGCCGGTCCCGGTCTCGCCGTAGATGAGGACGTCGGCCGACGTTTCCGCCAGCGCCAGGACGGTGCGGCGCACCTTCTGCATCTGGGCCGAGCGGCCGATCAGCACGGCCTGGATGCCATTCCAGTTGTCCAGCGTGTCGCGCAGGATACGTAGCTCCAGGGTCAGCTGGCGCCGCTCGACGGCATGCCGCGCAATGGCAACCAGCCGCTCGGAAGTGAACGGCTTCTCGATGAAGTCGTAGGCGCCTTCACGCATTGCCTGCACGGCCATTGCGATGTGACCATGGCCGGTCACCAGGACCACCGGGATTTCCGGATCGATCTTGCGAATCTCGGGCAGCCAGTCGACGCCGCTCAGGCCGGGGAGACGAACGTCGCAGACGACGATCGCCGGCAGTCCGAAGGTGATCAGAGGTCGAGCGCGTTCGGCGCTCGCGAACGCGTCCACCTTGAAGCCAGCTAGCGACAGCGCCTGCTCGGTGCTCGCTCGCACATCGCCGTCGTCCTCGATCAGGAGCACTCTAATGGGAGGAGCTTCAGCCATGTTCGGGGGGGACCTTCAGCGGAGCGGCGGGCAAGTTGACGACGAACGAGGCACCGCCCTCGTCGCGGTTGCTTGCCTGCAGGGTGCCGTCGAAGGCACGCACCAACTGGGCCGAAATCACGAGCCCCAGGCCGAGCCCCGAGCCTGCGGGCTTGCTGCTGACGAACGGCTCGAAGAGGCGCGGCAGGATGTCGGCGCGGATGCCAGGACCCGTATCCGCCACGGTGAGGGTGGCGTGCCCGCCCTCGACCCGTGCCGTCACGCTGAGGACCCGATCCGGCGCCGCCTGCATGGCATCGATCGCGTTGCGCATCAGGTTGACGAGGACGCTGCTCATGGTGGCCTCGTCGGCCATCACGGCGAGGTCGGTCGGCCACACCTCGATCTCCACGCGCACGCCGTACTGCTGCAGCTCGGACCCGAGCAGCGCCTGGGCGTCGCTGATGCTGCGCAGCAGCGGCACCGGCTGCGCCGGCAGGTCGCTCTTGTGAGCGAAGGCCTTGAGCCGTGAGGTCAAGCGGGCAAGGCGGTCGACCATGCCCGTGATGCGCTGCAGGTTGACCCGGGCGTCGTCGATCCGTTCGTGGTCGAGGAGGACGCCTGCGCTGTCCGACAGGGTGCGCAGCGCCGTCAAGGGTTGGTTCAGCTCGTGCACCATGCCGGCGGACATCTGGCCGAGCACGCCCATCTTGCCGGCATGCACGAGGTCGCTCTGGGCGGCGCGCAGCTCGGCGGTGCGAGCGACGACGGTGGACTCGAGGCTGTCGTACGCCGCTTGCAGCGCCGCCTGGCTCGCGAGCTTCTGGCGCACCGCCCGGCGGCGTTGCCACAGCGTCACGGCGATCAGCAGCAGCACCGACATCGCCAGGCTCGCCGTGATAGCGGCGTAGCGCGCTGCCGCACGCGTCGGTGCCAGATCGTCAAGCGCCATAAGCCGCCAGGTGGCTCGCGGAAGTGGCCGCGTCGATGCGAGCAGCGCAGAGCCCTCCAGGCTCACGACGTCGGTGTCTTTTGCCAGCGGCTGCAGCCTGGTCCAGCGCAAGGGTTCCAGCGGCGCCTCCCCATATGGGCGCGTTCGCAGCACCTCGGCGCGCTGCGCCGCGTCGAGCGGCGCGAAGGGCCGGTACTTCCATTCGGCGCGCGTCGACAGGATGACAACCCCACGCTCGTCGATCAGCAGCACGTCGCCGGGAAGCTTCCGCCATCCGCTCTCGACTTCCTCGATGTTGATCTTCACTGCGGCCACACCGCGCAGCACCTGGCCGCGACCGAGCGCATACGACAGGTAATAGCCCGGCTTGCCGCTCGTGATGCCCACGCCGTAGAAGTGACCGCGCCCGTGCGCCACGGCATCGCTGACGTAAGGCCTGAACGACAGATCCTGGCCGATGGTGGTTCCCGGCCGGTCCCAGTCCGAAGCTGCCACCGACGTGCCGCTTCGGTCAAGCACATAGAGCATCTCGGCGCCAACCGTCGCGTTGACGCCATTCAGGTAGCGATTGGCCGCGGCTCGCAATTGCGGGTCGGCGGGGTTGTCGAGCAACGCCGCCACCGCCGGCGTCATTTCGAGCAACGCGGGCAGATAGTCGAAACGGGCGAGATCGGCGTCGAGGCCGCTCGCCATCATGTCCAGCCTGTGCTCTGCCGCTTCGCGTAGGCGTGACACGCCGGCCTCCAGCGCGATCTCGTGGCCCGCGTAGGCGGCTGCAGCGACCAAGACCAGCGCCGCTCCCCAGCGCGGCAGGCCGCGCCAGTGCCGCTGTCGACGAGACGTCGTGTCGAGCGGAAGCGCCGGCAGGGATGCACTCATGTGCAAATCATCGTGCTCCCGCCGCCTGACCGCAAGAAATACCGCAGCCGCGACCGCCGAATGGCGCGTTCACGCGTACTTCAGCTCGGCCGCCTTGCCGCGGAATACGCGGTACGAGAAGACGGTGTAGCCAGCGATCGCCGGGACCGAGATGCATGCGCCGAGCAAGATCACTTTCAGCGCCTCGGGGCTGCTCGCGGCCTGCCAGACCGTCAAGCGATCGAGCACCACGTAGGGGTAGATGCTGTACGCAAGGCCGAGGAAGCCGAGCACGAACACCAGGATCAGCAACGTGAAAGGAAGCCAGCACACCGGCCCCCGCACGTGGCGCGTACCGAGAAGGCTGCGCACCGCAAGCAAGCTGACGCCGCACATCAGGGGAATCGCCGATAGGGCGATGATCTCGGGCAGCGCGAACCAGCGCTGACGAACCGTCGCGCTGACCCAGGGCGTGGCCATCGAGATCAGCACCAGGCCGCCGACCATCGGCGCCCACGCCATCCGAGCCCACTCGACCGCGCGCCCCTGCAATTCGCCTTCCGTCTTCATGATCAGCCAAGTCGCGCCCATCAGCACATAGGCCATCGGCAGCGCGCCCGCGATCGCCGCGGCGAACAGCGGATAGTTCCAGCCGGTACCGAAGCCGCTGACGTAGCGGCCGAGCATCCAGCCCTGCGCCACGGCGGCGAGCGTCGAGCCGGCGAAGAACAGGCGATCCCAGGTGTTCTTGTGCGCGTCCTTAGCCTTGACGCGGAAGTCGAACGCGACACCGCGCAGCGTCAGCCCGACGAGCATCAGGGCGACGGGCAGATAAAGCTCGCCGAGCACCAGGCCGTGCGCCTGCGGGAATGCGATCAGCAGGATGCCCACCCCGAGTACGAGCCAGGTCTCGTTGGCATCCCAGAACGGCCCGATCGAGGCGATCATCACGTCCTTCTCGGCATCGGTCGCGCGGTGCATGAGCATTCCGACGCCCAGGTCGTAGCCGTCGCTGACGACGTAGACAAGCATCGACACGCCCATAAGCGCCATGAAGACGACGGGCAGCGTTGCGTCGAAGGTCATGACGTCCATGCGGCACCCCGGATCGGCAGCACCGGCGACGTCGCCACACCCACTGGGGTCGCGGCGCGCTCGAGCTCTTCGATCTCCAGAAGCTCCTCAGGCTTTTCCGCCATGTACTTGAGCACGCTCACATAGGCGACGATGAGCGCGAGGTAGAGAGCGAGATAGAGCGTCAGCGTCACCCCGATCATCGCCGGGGTCGGCACCGTGGAGACGACATCGGCGGTCCGGATCAGCCCGTAGACGATGAAGGGCTGGCGGCCGATCTCCGTCACGTACCAGCCCGACACGGTCGCGATCCAGCCCGAGAAGGTCATTGCGGCGAAGAACCCGAGCAGCGCCCGCGGCAGCCGCTCTGCACGCCACGACGCCCGCCGGTACAGCCACCAGCCCAGCCAGCTCGTCGCCAGCATCAGGAGGCCCATGCCGACCATCGCGCGGAAGGCGAAGAAGAGCGGCAGCGGCGGCGGATGACGGTCGCGGAATTCGTTGAGACCCTTGATCTCGCCATCGATCTCGTGCGTGAGGATGACGCTGGCCAGCTTCGGCACCTTGACCTGGAAGCGGTTGCTGCGGGTCTCGAGGTCAGGAATGGCAAACAGCAGCAGCGGCGCGCCGCGCTCGGTCTGCCAGACGCCTTCGACCGCCGCGATCTTGGCCGGCTGGTGCTGCAGCGTGTTCAGGCCGTGCATGTCGCCGACGACGATCTGCACCGGGATCAGGAGTCCTGCCAGCGTCAGCCCGACGCGCAGCACGCGCGGCGCCGAGCGCTGGGCGACGCCGCGCAGGAGCTGCCACGCGCTCAGGCCCGCGAGCAGGAATGCGCAGGTCAGCCCGGAGGCGAGCACCATGTGCGTGAAGCGATAGGGAAACGACGGGTTGAAGACGACGTCGAACCAGCTCTTGACGTGGTAGATCCCGTCGACGATCCCATGCCCGGCGGGCGTCTGCATCCACGAGTTCAGCGCCAGGATCCAGAACGCGCTGAGCGTGGTGCCGAACGCGACCAGGCAGGTGGCCATCAGGTGCACCCGCTCGCTGACCTTGCCGTGGCCGAACAGCATCACGCCGAGGAAGCCCGCTTCGAGAAAGAACGCGGTCAGCACCTCGTAGCCGAGCAGCGGCCCGGCGATGTTACCGACCTTCTGCATGAACCCGGGCCAGTTGGTGCCGAACTGGAAGCTCATCGTGATGCCGCTGACGACGCCGAGCGCGAAGGTCAGCGCGAATACCTTGGTCCAGAAGCGATAGGCATCGAGCCAGCCTTGCGCCGCCACCTTGTCGCTGCCATGCCGGGTCGATAGCCAGCGGACCCGAAAGAACAGCAGGACCCATCCCATGCCGATGCTGATCGTCGGGAACAGGATGTGGAACGTGATGTTGGCCGCGAACTGCATCCGGGCGAGAAGCAGCGCGTCCATGGCGGACCTGCTACTTCTTGCGCGTCGTGCCCGGGGCCGCGGAGGCAGCTGTCTCGTCGAGCGCGTCGGACATGCCGATCAGCACGCCGCTGACGAGCGTCGAATAGCTGTCGAGCATCGCCTGCGACGCGCGCAGGCCGAGCTCGCGGCCGTCGCGCAGGTTCTTCTTCGCGCCCTCGAGCAGCTGCGTGATCGTCGCGCCGGCCTGGGCGCCGGTATCCGTCCCCTTGCCCTGCATCGCCCGCAGCACCTCGCCCCACGGGCCCGCGAGCGACGCCTGCGAGCCGTCGGCGGCCTTTTGCAGCGCTGCAAAGAAGGTGTCTTCCATCTTCTCGATGTCGGCCAGCGCCTTCTTGGC
>Ga0068868_100003364_pt1 | contig 11121 bp, 9 predicted proteins | sample KBSMisM42_FD_64660 | JGI IMG/M metagenome (GOLD analysis project Ga0068868, IMG submission 64660) | Miscanthus rhizosphere microbial communities from Kellogg Biological Station, Michigan, USA - KBS Miscanthus M4-2 | ecosystem: Host-associated > Plants > Roots > Rhizosphere > Soil ...
GTGCATCGGCGTCGGGGATCACGCCACCGCCGAAGACGAGCACGTCCTCCAGACCTCTGTCGCGCAGTTGCTGCATCACCCGCGGGAACAGGGTGAGGTGCGCGCCGCTGAGCAGTGAAAGGCCGACAGCGTCGGCGTCTTCTTGCAGCGTCGTCTCGGCGATCTGCTCCGGCGTCTGATGCAGCCCGGTGTAGATCACCTCCATCCCCGCGTCCCGCAGCGCCCGAGCGATGATCTTCGCCCCACGATCATGCCCGTCCAAGCCAGGCTTGGCGACGACGACGCGGATCTTGCGAGCGGTTGCTGCTTCCATGCGCAGGGAACACTAGCGGTGAGCGGAAAACAGTTCGACGCCGACCGGCTCCGCCGGCGCGTCGCGCTTTTCGCGCGGTGATATTCCGCTCAGCTAGGCCTAACGGTGGTGACGGTGGTGACGGTGGTGACGGTGGTGACGCTTCGCGCAGCGCACCTTGCCGCCCACCTTCTTTCGCCGCCAACCCTTCTTGCACTTTGGCATCACGGTGCCTGGAGTGGTCAAGGATGGCGCCGTGCTCGTCGTCGCCGGCGGCGGAGACGGAGTCGAGCCCGTCGAAGGCTCTTCTTTCTGAACGGCTTCGACTTCTGCCGGGGTGAAGACGAGTTCGGCACCCGGCGTGGTGGCCCCCGAGAAGAGGGTGGCGCTGCCCAACTCCCCTTCGTCGTCAAATTCGACGGTGATCTGAGCATGGCCGGAGACATCCGCCGTGGCGCTCACTCCTCTGGACTCGCTCATCGCCAGCTTGCTCACGCCATCGCTACGCACGCCCACGCTGTCCCTGACGACGGTCAGGTCGAGCGAACCCCCGGTGCCCGAGATCTCACCTTCCTTACTGTCCTCGGTGACCTGCGTCGTACTTGAGGCGGTGAGCGACATGAAGGTGTCAGCCCCCCTGACCTCGAGACTTGGAGTCGGGCCGGCGAGCTCGACGGAGCCGTCGCTGGTTTCGAAGAGGAATGATTCGCCCGAGTAGCCGGGTTCGCCGGAGGCGATCGGCATCCCACTAACCTCTTCGGCGTCACCATCGGTCGCGTTGACCGCCATGCCTTCAGCGCCGACGTCGACGATCGAGGAACCGTCGGCGGGGTAAAGATGGAGGCCTGCGGGTTTGAACACGGGCAGGACGTAGAGGTTCCCCAACGAATAGCCGGCTCGGGGACGCAGTGAGTAGGTGGACCCAAAGTACCGGTAACCGCCCTGGGTCTGATAAGGGGCGTCGGTGTAGTCCCAGGTCCCATCCGAATTGACGAGGATGTAGTGATGCTCTCCGGGAAAGTTGTTGTCCCAGACGTCGATCTTCAGCGCGCCTTCGGGAAGTTCCTCAAAGCCGTACGCGAGCACCTCGTGGCCATAGCTCCGCGAGTCGTGGGCCATTAGCGAGATCAAGGCAAAGTCCGTGTTTGGGGGGCTGGACAGAGATCCGTAGAGGTCGTCTCCTTTGCCCATCACGCTATCGAGCTGTTCACGAAGCAGCGTGACGCCGGTTGAGGCATTGGCAAATGCCGAGCGCTGCCGGTCCCAACTCCTCAGCACCTCGTTGGAGAACTGGGAAACGAAGTCATCCGCGTCGAGCTGCAGGAACTGTTCGTTATAGAGACGGGACTCGAATTCCTCGGGTTTGGGCAGCAGCATGCTGGCGCTTGGGCCGCTACCCACGTCCCAAGTCGCGTCGCTGCGCCCCTCTCCTGGCGAGAACAACGAGTCGACCTGATCGGCGAAGCGCCCACCACTGAGGGCAAGCCCGAAGCAGGTGCCGCCCTTCATGACCTTCCAGAAGAATCCCATCGTCCCGAGACCGGTCACCGCTTCGAGTTCCTCGATGAGGCGGCCCGGGAGGGTGCCGCTGAGCAGGGTGTGGCGATGCCAGTCCGAGAACGTGGTCGCGAGCTCCGAGGGCAGCAGGATGTCGGATGGGCGAAGCCCGGCATCCGCCGCATATGAATCCATTCCCCGGTTTTCAAACGAGTAGCCGTACCCGTCGGCCGGCCAAGGCCTGGATAATCCTCCCCCGCAGAGATTCTCGGCCAGGACCCCGTTGTCGTTCGAAAAGTAGCCGCCGCCAGATTCGTCTGAGAGCACGTTCGAGTCCCCGAGCAGGACCAGTGCCCCGCTCCCAACGGCCTGCTCGCCAATGAACGGGATTCCGCCTTGAGTGCTGGCGATCGTGTGTGCGCCAGTGCCAACGCTCAGGCCGGCAGTGGCCGCGTAGGAGAGAGAGGCGACCCCCGATGAAAAGTTGGACGAGCCGATGTTCGAGGTTTCGTGAAATCCGCCGTCAAGAGTATTGGCCTGCAACGAAAGGTTGGCCCCAACCGACGATGCGAGCGCGTTGAGGGTTGCGTCCGCGGCCCAGTCGTATTCGTCGTACTCGCCAATGCCAATCACGGTACCGCCTTGCGACATATAGGTCTGCAGCGTCGAGGTCTCGCCAGCATCAAACGGTTCGTCGTTAAGCTGGAGGATGACACAGGATCTATCGTGCAAATCCAATGGCAGTGTGGTCGTCGATTCCACACTACGGCCTGTGGTCTGTTCGAGGTATTCATAGCTGCCGTTTCCGTACCCATTTTCGTACGAATCATTGCCTCGATAGACGAGCGCTGTTTGCCCCGTGCCAGCGGAGATCATGGACGATTGGGCAGGCCTGGCGCGAAGACTCGCAGAGGAGGAGTCAAATTTGGGGCTGATGTGACGCCATCTACTTGCGGCTTCGCCGGTGGGCGACCCCGCCTCCGACGAAGAAGCCGTTGCCAGGAGAAGAAAGAGCACAAACGCAGCGATGCCAACCGCTCGTCTGATGCCCCGTGCTGAACCACGTGTGACGTTCGTTGGCATAGAGTGCGGCGACACACTACATGACATATAGAAAAATCGAGTGTTTAGAATACCCTTTGGTTCTTTTTATGTAGGATCGCAATCTAATACTGAGTAGGCAGAATTGCGCCGCCCAGTTTCCACGAATGCGAAGGCTTGGCTCAGCGGAACGAACCTAGTGTTAGCTACGTTGCGAAGGCCTCGCATCCCCCGGGAGGTCGACCCTTGCCGTCGCTTGCACACCGGGCTAGAAAACCGGCGACTCCGTGTAGGTCCCGAAGACCTCCTGCATCGCCGCGATCATCTCGCCCTCGGTGGCGCGGGCGCGGGCGGCGGCGATGATCGGGGGCATCAGGTTCTCGTCGGTGGCGGCGGCGCGCTTGAGGTCGGTTAGGGCGGACTCGACGGCGGCGGAATCGCGCTTGGCGCGGGTCGCGGCGAGGCGCTCGACCTGCTTGCGTTCGAGGGCCGGGGCGATGCGCAGGATCGGGGTGGGGTCTTCGTCGACCTGGGTGAAGTCGTTGACGCCGACGACGATGCGGCGGCGGTCGTTGAGCTCCTGCTGAAAGCGAAAGGAGGCGTCGGCGATCTCACGCTGGGGGAAGTTCTGGCGGATCGCCTCGACCATCCCCCCTAGCTCGTCGATGCGGACGAAGTAGCCGTAGGCCGCCTCCTCCATCTCGTCGGTCAGCTTCTCGACGAACCAGGAGCCGCCGAGCGGGTCGGGGGTGTTCGGCGCGCCGGACTCGAAGGCGATGATCTGCTGGGTGCGCAGCGCCACCCGCACCGCCTCCTCGGTCGGCAGCGCCAGCGCCTCGTCGAAGGAGTTGGTGTGCAGCGACTGGGTGCCGCCGAGCACAGCCGCCAGCGCCTCGAGCGAGGTGCGGACGACGTTGTTGAGCGGCTGCTGGGCGGTCAGCGAGACGCCGGCGGTCTGGGCGTGGAAGCGCAGCCGCATCGACTCCTCGCGGGTCGCCCCGTATTTCTCCTTTATCTCGCGTGCCCAGATCCGGCGCGCGGCGCGGTACTTGGCGATCTCCTCGAAGAAGTCGATGTGGGCATTGAAGAAGAAGGAGAGGCGAGGGGCGAAGTCGTCGACGTCGAGGCCGCGCTCGAGCGCCCGCTCGACGTAGGTGAAGCCGTCCTTGAGCGTGAAGGCGAGCTCCTGCTGGGCGGTCGAGCCGGCCTCGCGGATGTGGTAGCCGGAGATCGAGACCGGGTGCCAGCGCGGCATGTGCTCGGAGCACCACTCGATCATGTCGGTGACCAGGCGCAGCGCCGGCTCGATCGGGAAGCACCACTCCTTCTGGGCGATGTACTCCTTGAGGATGTCGGTCTGGATCGTGCCGCCGAGCTTCTCCGGCGGCACCCCTTGGGCCTCGCCGACGAGGACGTAGAAGGCGAGCAGGATCGCGGCCGGGGCGTTGATCGTCATCGAGGTCGTGACGCCGCCGAGCGGGATACCCTCGAAGAGCTGTTCCATGTCGTCGAGCGTGTCGACGGCGACGCCCTCGCGGCCGACCTCGCCGAGGCTGCGGGCGTGGTCGGAGTCGTAGCCCATCAAGGTCGGCATGTCGAAGGCGGTCGAGAGCCCGGTCTGCCCGTGGTCGAGCAGGTAGTGGAAGCGCTCGTTGGTCTCCTCGACCGTGCCGAAGCCGGCGAACTGGCGCATCGTCCAGAGCCGCCCCCGGTACATCGACTCGTACGGCCCGCGCGTGAACGGGTACTCGCCGGGGCGGCCGATCGTCTCCTCGGGGTCGGCCACCGCGCCCTCGGGCCCGTAGAGCGGCGCGATCGGCTCACCCGACATCGTCGAGAACTCCGCCTTGCGCTCCTCCGGCCTGGGCTTCGATCCCGGCTCGGCAGCCATGCGGGGAGTGTAGGTCAGTGCTTTCTACGGGCGCGGTCGGCGGGATTCAGCGGGTTTAGACGGCGGGATTCAGCGGTGGCCGCGGATGCGGGCGGATGAGACCTTGACGGTCGTCCTGACGCTGCGGCGGCGGACACCCATCAATCACTGAGCAGGAGGAAAAGATGCGCAAGGCACTTGAAATCGGAGGCGTCGTCGCCGCCATCGTCCTGATCGCGTTCGGCGTGGTCTCGATCGTGATGGGCGCCGCGGGGCGCGACACGGTCGGCACGGAATTGACCAAGCAGAACATCGTCGGCACCGAAGACATGACACCCGCGGCGATCGCCGGTGAGGCGAAGGAAGCGGGACTGAAGGACGTCAGCCTGCCGAGCTGTGACGTCGCGGGGCACTCGATCGACAGCGGCGAAGAGGCGCGCTGCTTCGCTCAGTACATGAACGTCCACGCGCTCGAGGCGACCGGCGGCTATACCTACGCCGAAATGGGTCGCTACGAAGCGAAGCCGGGCACGCCGAAGTCCGAACTGGCCCAGGGGGGCGGCACCGAAAACGAAAAGTTCGCCGCGCTCGACCCCGAAACCGGCGAACCGGCCGAAAACGGCGCTCGCAACGTCTGGGTGACCGAGACGGCGCTGACGACCGCCCTCAACGCCAGCTACATGGCCGACCGGCTCTCGGTCTTCGGCATCGTGATCGGCATCGCGCTGCTGCTGACCGGCCTCGGCTTCGCCGTCCTCGTTGCCGGCGGCGCCGTGCAGAACCCCGACAGCGTCCTGCGCTTCCTCCGCTCCCACCGACCACATAGCCACAAGCCAGCCGCACAGCACTGAGCCGGGGAGCCGTTCGACGAGGCCCCGCTACCGCCGCGCGAAGCGACGCGGTGGCGGGGCCTTTCGCCGCGCGGCAATGCGCGAGGCGCCGAAACCGCCGACGGTCGCCAGCACGGTGACGGCGAGGGCGACGAGGCGGCGGCCGAGACGCTCGAAGCGCATCACCTGCCAGCCCTCCTCGCGGGCGATCTCGAGCAGCGGCGGATCGGGATTGACGACGACCGGGTTGCCGACCGCGCGCAGCATCGGCAGATCGGAGACCGAGTCCGAGTAGGCGTAGGAGGCGGCGAGGTCGATGTCGTGCTCGGCGGCGTATTCGCGCATCGCCTCGACCTTGCCCTCGCCGTAGACGAAGGGACCGTCGAAGCGGCCGGTCAGGGCGCCGTTCTCGCCGATGCCATAGCGGGTGCCGACGCCGCCGTCCATGCCGAGCACGACCGCGAGCGACTCGACCACACCGCTGCCGGCGGCGCTGACGATGAAGGTGGGCCGGCCGGCGTCCTGGTGGGCGTAGACCTCTTCCAGCATCCGCGGGTAGACGCGTGGCAGGATCGCCGCCATCACCTCCGGGTTCATCCGTTCGAGGCTGCGGGCGGGGACGCCGGCGATCAATTCGCGGGCCACCTTCAGCACCTCGGTGGTGCGCTCGTCGGTCGTCCCGCGCAGGCGGTAGCGCAGGTGCTCGACACCCCAGCTGGCGAGCTGGCCCCGCCCGACCAGCCTGTGACGGCGGGCGACCCGGGCGAACTGCATCCCGGAAGACCCCGCCATCAGGGTCTTGTCCAGGTCGAAGAAGGCCGCGGCGCGGCTCACGGCGCTCCTAGCCGGCGACTTCGATCACGATCGCGTCGCCCTGGCCGCCGCCGGAGCAGATGGCGGCTACGCCGAGGCCGCCACCGCGCCGGTTCAGCTCGTGCACGAGCGAGCCGACGATGCGGGCGCCGGAGGCGCCGATCGGGTGGCCGAGCGCGATCGCGCCGCCGTTGACGTTGACCTTGTCCTCGTCGACGCCGAGCATCCGCACCGAGTTGAGGGCGACCGAGGCGAAGGCCTCGTTGATCTCCCACAGGTCGACGTCCTCGGGGCTCTTGCCGATCTTCTCCAGCGCCTGCTTGGCGGCGTTGGCCGGCGTTTTCGCCAGGTAGGGGAAGTCGTCGGCGACCGTGCCGTAGGAGACGACGCGGGCGAGCACCGTCTTGCCTTCGCGGTCGGCCCACTCCTCGGAGGCGACGACCAGCGCGCCGGCGCCGTCGTTGACGCCCGGGGCGTTGCCCGCCGTGTGGGTGGCGTCCTCGCCGCCGATCGCGCGCAGGCCGGCGAGCGTCTCGACCGTGGTCTCGGGGCGGATCGCCTCGTCGACCTCGATCGTGTTCTCGCCCTTGCGCGACTTGACGGTGACGCCGGCGATCTCCTCGGCGAGGCGGCCGGCGTCGGTCGCCTCGGCGGCGAGCCGGTGCGAGCGCTCGGCGAAGCGGTCCATGTCGGCGCGGGTGATCTCCAACTCGTTGGACACCTCGCTCGCCTCGTTGATCATCTGCTTCTCGGTGAAGGGGTTGGTGAGGCCGTCGTGGACCATCGCGTCGATCGTTTCGACGTGGCCCATGCGGTAGCCGAAGCGGGCGCCGGGGAGGAGGTGCGGGGCCTGGCTCATCGACTCCATGCCGCCGGTGACGGCGACATCGGTGTCGCCGGCGCGGATCGCGAGGTCGGCGATGCCGAGCGAGCGCATGCCAGAGGCACAGACCTTGTTGATCGTCTCCGAGGGCACCTCCTTGGGGACGCCGCCCTTGATCTGGGCCTGGCGCGAGGGGATCTGGCCCTGGCCGGCCTGCAGGACCTGGCCGAAGACGACCTGTTCGACCTGCTCGGGGTCGACGCCGGAGCGCTCCAGCGCCGCCGAGATCGCGTGGCCACCGAGGTCGGTGGCGTCGAGGGAGGAGAGCGTGCCGCCCATCTTGCCGAAGGGCGTGCGCGCGGTACCGAGGATCACTGTGCTGGGCATCTTTGACGGCCTTTCTGTCGTTTCTTGTGCCGGGTCTCGGCTCGGACAGGGCCGCATGGCCCTAACAGGACGATAGCGCGAGCTTGCGAACGGCGACCGTGCGCAAGGTCATAGACTCGCGCGCTCCATGCGCGTGCACGTCAGCCAGAGCGAGATCCCGGCCGTCGAGGCCGATTTGCTCGCGATCGGGCTCCGCGAGGGCGAGGAGCTGCCGGCCGAGATCGCCTCCGCGCCCGGCGCCGCCGAGGCCAAGGGCGGCTTCAAGAAGCTGAGCGCGGTGTTCCCGGAGCGCCCGACCCGGGTCGTCGTCGCGGGCCTCGGCAAGCGCGAGGAGCTCGATGCCGAGCGGCTGCGGATCGTCGCCGCGCTGGTCGCCAAGGAGGCTGGGAAGCTGAAGGCCGCAAGCGTCGCCTGGGCGCTGCCCGAGGACGACGATGCGGATGCGTTTGCCGAGGGCCTGGTCACCGGCACGATCCTCGGCGCCTACCGCTTCGACCGCTTCAAGAGCAGCGATCCCGAGGAGCCCGAGCCGCCGCGGCTCGATGTGCTGACCCTGCTCGCGCCCGAGGGCGTCGGCGCCGCGGCCGAGACCGCCCGCGTCTGCGCTGAGGCCCAGAACCGGGCTCGCGACCTGCAGAGCCTGCCCTCCAACGTCGCGACCCCCTCCTATCTCGCCGCCCGCGCCGAGGAGCTCGCCGCCGACCACGAGGCGCTGAGCGTCGAGGTGCTCGGCCGCGAGGAGATCGCCGCCAAGGAGATGGGCGGCCTCGTCGCCGTCAGCCAGGGCAGCGCCGAGGAGCCGAAGCTGATCGTGCTGCGCTACGCGGGCGGCGGCAGCGGCGAGACCCTCGGCCTGATCGGCAAGGGCGTCACCTTCGACACCGGCGGCATCTCGCTCAAGCCCTCGGCGGGCATGCAAGAGATGAAGATGGACATGTCGGGCGCCGCGGCCGTGCTCGAGGCGGTGGGCGCCGTTGCCGAGCTCGGCCTCGGGCTGGACCTGCTGGCCGTAATTCCCTCCACGGAGAACATGCCCTCGGGCACGGCGATCAAGCCCGGCGACATCATCACCCAGTACAGCGGCAAGACCGTCGAGATCAACAACACCGACGCCGAGGGACGCCTGATCCTCGCCGACGCGCTCGCCTACGCGATCGAGCAGGGCGCGGACCGGGTGGTCGACATCGCGACCCTTACGGGCGCCGTGATGATCGCCCTCGGCTCGACCCACGCGGCGGTGATCTCCAACGACGACGAGCTGGCGGAGGCGGTTGAATGGGCCGGCCGCGAGACCGGCGAGCTGGTCTGGCGCCTACCCCTGCACAGCGAGTACAAGGCGCTGATGAAGGGGACCGTCGCCGACTTGACCAACGCGGCGCCCAAGCGCAAGGCCGGCACGATCACCGCGGCCTCGTTCCTAGAGGAGTTCGTCGGCGAGACGCCGTGGGCCCACGTCGACATCGCCGGCACCGCTTGGGACGTCGGCCGTCCCTACACCGGCAACGACGCCAGCGGCTACGGCGTGCGCCTGCTGATGGCGCTGGCGCGCGAGCTGGCGGGCTGAACGCTCCTACCGGCCATCGCCGTCAGCCTTGCGCTGCTCGTCGGCGAGAACGATGTACTCCTCGACCATCAGCTTGTCCTTCGTCCTCCCCGCCGCCCGCTTCATTGCGATCAGGTGGTCGATCGAAGCGACCTTGACGACATGGCCGAACACCTCGCGATCGACCGCGGCCGCCTTCAGCTCCTCATAGGACGGCATTCCAGCCGCGTCCGCAAGCACGTCGAAATCGCCATACGGCGTGATGAACGTGAAGTTGGCGCCGTTCTCGATCGTCTTCCCATCAAGGATGAAGGGGAGATCGGCCGGCGCACCGCGAAGACGAACGCCGATCTCCTCGAGGGCCCTGACGAGGCGCGCCACATTGTTTCGACCGCGGTCGTAAAGGACATCGACGTCATAGCTCGGATAGCTGGAGCCGTGGGCGATCCCAGCCTGCCCGCCAATCAGAACGAAGTCGACGCCATGGGTGACCAGGGGTCCAAGCAAGCGGTCAATTTGGGGCGCCTTCTCGGGCAGCGATCTCGTGTCGCTCACCACGCCTCCCGGCGAGGAAGGGGACTCATCGCGATCACCTGATCGGCGAAGGCCATGCCATATTCGAGGCGCTCCGAAGGGGAGAGCTTCAGCCGCTCGGCGTTCAGGGAACGGTCAATTCCCGAATCGCGCTTCTGGACCTCCAGCATCAAATCCTCACCAAGCAGGTACAGCAGCTCTCGAAGCGTCTCGATCGAGGGCGAGACACGATCGCGCTCGATCCGCGAGATCGCGGACTGCGCCGTCGAAGCTCGCATCGCGAGCTGCTTCTGGCTGACGCCACGCCTCTCGCGTGCCTCTCGCAACAATTCTCCAGGCGTCTTCACGTTTGAAATATACCAAATTTGTACTTATTGCAGATTTGATATATCTAGCTCAGGATCATGCAGGTCGCGATGCCGTGCGCCAGCAGCTTGCCGCTGTCGGCCGCGGTCAGATTGGCCTCGGAGGTCGCCTGGCGGCGGCCGCCGTAGAGGACCCTGGCCTCGCAGAGGACGCGGCCGGTGTCGCGGGTGATCGGACGCACGTACTTTGCCTCGAGGCCGAGCGAGGTGTAGCCGACGCCGGCGGGAAGCGTGGTGTGGACCGCGCAGCCGAGGGCCGAGTCGAGCAGGGTCGCCGCGTAGCCGCCGTGGACGACGCCGATCGGGTTGTAGTGCTCCTCCCCCGGTTCGCCCTCGAAGACGACCCGGCCCGCTTCGATCTCGACCGGGCGCAGCCGCATCGTCACCGCGATCGGAGGCGGCGGCATCTGGCCGGTGACGACCGCCGTCATGTACTCCATGCCGGTCATCGTCGCTCCCGCCGCCGCCGTCGGCACCGGGTCCTGCCAGACGATCGAGCGGCTGCGCGAACCCTCGGGGTTCGCCGCGGCAAAGGCTTCCGCCACGTCCTGCGCGGTCCCCTCCGGGGCCGTCACGGCTCCACCGTCGCTCACCTGGCCGCCTTCCGACGCTCGCCGGCCACCCGCTGGCGAGCCCGCGGCCGCGCCGGATAGAGCAGGTCCGCGTCGATCTCCGCCTCACTTATCGAGACCCGCAACTGCCGTGGCCGCTGATGCTGCCTATGTCTCGAGATCAGCCTCATCGCACTGCCTCCATTTCCGCCCCCCACCCGCTGACTTCGCCTTTCGTTCCGCTATCCGGAACGAAAGGCGAAGTCAGCAGATTGGGTTGCTTGATGCAACTTTCGTCGATCAAAACCCTACTGCCGTCAGTTGCTTGACGCAACCTTGTGTGCCAAGATCACTCTCGTGCTGCGCAACGACTATCCGGGACAGGTCTGCTCGATCGCGCGCTCGCTGGAGGTGATCGGCGAGCGCTGGACGCTGCTGATCGTTCGCGACGTGATGAATGGACGGCGGCGCTTCGACGACCTGCAGAGGGGGTTGGGCATCGCCCGCAACACGCTCTCCGCCCGCCTGCAGCGGTTGGTCGAGGAGGACATCCTCGAACGGCGCGCCTACCAGCG
>Ga0068868_100003369_pt1 | contig 11116 bp, 9 predicted proteins | sample KBSMisM42_FD_64660 | JGI IMG/M metagenome (GOLD analysis project Ga0068868, IMG submission 64660) | Miscanthus rhizosphere microbial communities from Kellogg Biological Station, Michigan, USA - KBS Miscanthus M4-2 | ecosystem: Host-associated > Plants > Roots > Rhizosphere > Soil ...
AATCCGTTCATCGACAACGCGCCCGATTCAATTTCCGAAAAATCCTGTCGCACCCAGACCAGCGGCCGGCGCGGCGAGATCCGTCCTGCAAGGCCCGCGACGAACCCGGTCGCCGCCGCGCTTTGCCGTCCCTCGGCAAACACTTCATGCACCGCCGCCACCGCAAGACCGCCCCGCAGCGTCGCATCGGCGCCGGCATGGCCGAGCGCGATTTTGTTGAGCGCGTGCGCATCGGAAAGCGCAGCCTCGATGCGCTCGATGCTGCCGCGCAAACTCGCAAGCGTGCTTGTGCGTGCGGGGCTCATGCGCCGCTTCCTCGGAAAATCGTGGGCCGCCCTGGTTTGAAGAGAACCAAAAGCTGGCTCATTTGTTCATGATATGTTCTAATATAAAGCTAACAGAGCCTGCGGAGTCAATCGGGATTGCAGGGCAGACGATTCATGAATGGAATCAAAGGGATTCACCGATGGATGTGCAACGCAAGCTGGAGATCCTGGCGGATGCCGCCAAATACGATGCTTCCTGTGCCTCCAGCGGTACCGAGCAACGGGATTCCAGTGACGGCAAAGGCCTCGGCTCGACCGCGCCCGGCATGGGCATCTGCCATTCCTACGCGCCGGACGGGCGCTGCATCTCGCTGTTGAAAGTGTTGCTCACCAACGCCTGCAATTACGATTGCCTTTATTGCATCAACCGCACCTCCAGCAACGTACCGCGGGCGCGCTTCACGATCGACGAGATAGTGAAGCTGACGATCGACTTCTATCGACGAAATTATATCGAGGGATTGTTTCTCTCCTCCGGCATCATCCGCAGCGCGGACTACACGATGGAACAAGTGGTCGGCGTTGCGCGAAAACTTCGCGAGGAACATCATTTTCGCGGCTACATCCACCTGAAGACCATTCCGGAGGCTGACGACGCGCTGATCACCGAGGCCGGCAAATATGCCGACCGTCTCAGCATCAACATCGAGATGCCGCTGGAAAACAGTCTCGCCAAACTCGCGCCGGAAAAAGACGTGCGCGCGATCCGCCGCACCATGGGCCGATTGCGGTTGAAGCTCGATGAAGCGCAGGAAGCCGGCAAGGCTGCAACAAAAACAAAGCCGCCGCGCTTTGCACCGGCCGGCCAGAGCACGCAGATGATCATCGGTGCGGATGCTGCCAATGACCAGACCATCCTCAGCACCAGCGCCAATCTCTATGGTTCCTACCGGCTGAAGCGTGTCTATTACTCGGCCTTCAGCCCGATCCCCGATGCAAGCCGCGCGCTGCCCCTGGCTGCGCCGCCGCTGGTTCGCGAACACCGGCTTTATCAGGCGGATTGGCTGATGCGGTTTTACGGCTTTGACGCCAGCGAGATCGTCGACGAGAGCATCGGCATGCTGCCGCTCGATATCGATCCCAAACTCGCCTGGGCGCTACGACACCGCGACCGCTTTCCGCTCGATGTAAACCGCGCCAGCCGCGAGGATTTGCTGCGCGTGCCGGGCTTCGGCCGGAAAGCCGTCGATCGCATCATTGCTACGCGACGGGTGACATCCATTCGCGTCGGCGATCTGGCGCGGCTGCACATAGCCCGGAACAAGGCACTGCCGTTCATCGTTCTCAGTGATCACCGCCCCTTGCCGCATCTGCTCGATGGGACACGGCTGGCGGAGCGGTTCAAACCGAAGGCAATGCAATTGGGATTTGGGTTTTAGATCAAGCCGTCATGGCCGGGCTTGTGCCGGGCATGACGGATAGAGTGAGTATCAGATGCACTTCATTACCCTCGACAGCGAAACCGATTTTGACGGCTGGCGGAAAGCCGCGCGGACGCTTGTGTTGAACGAAGTGCAGCCATCAGACGTGACGTGGCGTGTAAAAGGCGATGAGCCCGAACTGTTCGAACCCACCGCGCCGCCGCTCGAGCCGCCGCACGGCACCTTCAACGTATCGGCAAAATTCATCGAACTGACGCAAGCTGCGATCCTGCACCGCGATCCAGAACGCTTTGCGATCCTCTATCGCCTGCTGTGGCGACTGCATAACAACCACGATCTGCTGAGTGTCGCGACCGACCCCGACGTCGCACAGGTTTCAGCGATGGCAAAGGCCGTGCATCGCGACGAGCACAAGATGCACGCCTTCGTCCGCTTCCGTGAGATCGGCCGCGAGCAGAAGTCGCATTACGTCGCCTGGTTCGAGCCGGAACATCACATCGTCGAATTGGCGGCGCCGTTCTTCGCCCGCCGCTTCGCCGACATGCCCTGGTCGATCCTGACGCCGGACGTCTGTGCGCATTGGGACGGACATGCCGTCTCGATCACACCGGGGGTGGCCAAGACCGAAGCGCCGACCGAGGACCGGTTGGAGGAAACATGGCGGCGTTATTACGCCAGCATCTTCAATCCGGCCCGGCTGAAGGTGAAGGCGATGCAAACCGAAATGCCAAAGAAATATTGGCGGAACTTGCCGGAGGCCTCATTGATTAAGCCTCTGATCGAAAGCGCCGAACGCACCATGCGCGCGATGATCGCCGATGCGGCGACCGAGCCGCATAAGTCGCAGAAACGGCTGGAACCGCTGATGGCCCGCAAACAGCCTCACGACGATCTCGAAACGCTGCGCGAACGGGCAGCCGAGTGCCGTGCCTGCCCGCTCTGGAAGGACGCGACCCAGACCGTGTTCGGCGAAGGCCCGCAAACCGCGCAAGTAATGCTGGTCGGCGAGCAGCCCGGCGACAAGGAAGACCTCGCCGGCAAGCCGTTCGTCGGGCCGGCCGGGCAAATGCTCGATCGCGCGTTGGAAGAGGCCGGCATCGATCGCAGCAAGGTCTACGTCACCAATGCCGTAAAACATTTCAAATTCGTGCCTCGTGGAAAAATCCGGCTGCACCAAAAGCCCAACACGCCCGAGATCAAGGCCTGCCGGCAGTGGTACGAACGCGAACTGGCTGTCATCAAGCCGGATCTGGTGGTTGCTATGGGAGCGACCGCAGCGCAGAGCGTGCTTGGCAGGATCACGCCGATCAACAGGAACCGCGGACGCCTGATCGATCTCGATCAGGGCATCAAGGCATTGGTGACGGTGCACCCGTCCTATCTGCTGCGATTGCCCGATGCCGACGCCAAGGCGCGGGAATATCAACGCTTCGTCGAGGATCTCAAAATTGCCGCGGCGTTGCTGCAACGATCAGCGCGCGCCGCCTAGGCATCCCAATACCCCGATGGAACCGAAATTTCTTGTGACTCGGACCGAGAAATGACAAATACATGTACAACCTTCAATTGCGGTTATGATATCATCGCATTCAAGAGGAGTTGGGACGTCCTGTTCACGCCATGACGTTCCCATGAGGTCGGCGCGCTGTACGGTACCAACCAGCCCAGCGCCATGCAGCGCGCGACCTTGCTCCAATCCTCTCATTTCCGCCGGCGTTATATCGGATTACCTGCGACATGCCGCACTGCGGCCGCACATCGCCGCGATCGGACTGCGTTTCCGAGGCGATGTCTCAACGATTCCAAATGGAAATACCCGAGATCAATCGGGCGCGCGCCGCGTGCCGCTCCATCCGCCGCCGCAAGACTTTGCATCGACGCGCTGCTGTCATCCAACCTTCAAATGCATCGGTCACCATCGGGGCTCTCATCGTAACCGGGGGCGTCAGAATGACCGATTTTGCACTCAATTCATCGATGGCCGAGGGAGCACCAATCCAGCCGGCGTCCCGGCCCAACCTCGACATGGGTTTCAATCCGCTGACGATGATCCTCTTCTTTGGCATTCTCGCTGCCGGGCTGTTGTATGTCACCTACAGCATCTATGCCGACGTCGATGCGACCGGCACCAAGGTCACGACCTACCTGCCTTATCTTCTGCTGATGATCGCGCTGCTGATCCGCTCGGCTTCGAGTTCGTCAACGGCTTCCACGACACCGCCAACGCCGTCGCGACCGTGATCTACACCCACTCGCTGCCGGCCGAATTCGCCGTCATGTGGTCGGGCTTTTTCAATTTCCTCGGCGTGCTGCTCTCCTCAGGCGCGGTGGCATTCGGCATCGTCTCGCTGCTGCCGGTGGAATTGATCCTCCAGGTCGGAAGCAGCGCCGGCTTTGCGATGGTGTTCGCGCTCTTGATTGCCGCGATCCTGTGGAATCTCGGCACCTGGTATTTCGGCCTGCCGGCTTCGAGCTCCCATACCCTGATCGGTTCGATCATCGGGGTCGGCGTCGCCAACGCGCTGATGCGCGGCCGCGACGGCACCTCCGGCGTCGACTGGGGCAAGGCCACCGAAATCGGCTACGCGCTGTTGCTGTCGCCGCTGGTCGGCTTCGTCTGCGCCGCGGTGCTGCTGTTGCTCCTGAAGATGATCGTCCGCAACCCGGCGCTCTACCGTGCGCCCGAAGGCAACAAGGCGCCGCCGCTCTGGATCCGTGGTCTTCTGATCCTGACCTGCACCGGCGTCAGCTTCGCGCATGGTTCGAACGACGGCCAGAAGGGCATGGGCCTGATCATGCTGATCCTGATCGGCACCGTGCCGACCGCCTATGCGCTGAACCGCGCGCTGCCGGAATCGCAGGTCGTGCAGTTCCAGAAAACCTCCGAGGCCGCCTCCAAGGTGATCGCCGCCAAAGGTGCCGGCCACAGCATCATCGGCGATCCCCGTCCGGCGGTGACGCAATATGTCGCCGCGCACAAGATCACCGAAGGTACCTATCCATCGCTGTCGGTGCTGGTGAAGGACGTCGGCGACCAGGTGCAGAAATACGGTTCGCTGAACAAGGTGCCTGCCGAGGCCGTCGGCAACACCCGCAACGACATGTACCTGACCTCAGAGGCAATCCGCTTCCTGATGAAGGACAAGGAAAACGACCTCAACAAGGAAGAGCTCGCGACCCTGAACGCCTACAAAGGCTCGCTCGACAGCGCCACCAAGTTCATCCCGACTTGGGTGAAGGTTGCGGTCGCGATCGCGCTCGGCCTTGGCACCATGATCGGCTGGAAGCGCATCGTCGTCACCGTCGGTGAGAAGATCGGCAAGACGCACCTAACTTACGCACAAGGAGCGTCCGCCGAGCTGGTTGCCGCCGCCACCATCGGGGCCGCCGACATGTTCGGCCTGCCGGTTTCGACCACGCACGTGCTGTCGTCGGTGTCGCCGGTGCAATGGCCGCGAACGGATCGGGGTTGCAAGTCGCCACCATCCGCAACATGGTCATGGCCTGGGTGCTGACGCTGCCGGTCGCGATCCTGCTGTCGGGCACGCTCTATGTGATCTTCTCGCACATTTTCTGAGAAGATAACCCGCGTCGATCGACTCGTCATGGGCGGGACCCGTCTACGCCGAGGCTTCGACGGGCAGGCAAGCCCGGCCAGGACAGCGATCCTCACGCCGCCAGGGTGTTCTCGACCAGCTTGATCCAGTACGAAGTCCCGTAGACGATCGCCTCGTCGTTGAAATTATAGGCGGGGTGATGGAGCCCTGCACTGTTGCCATTGCCGCAGAAGATAAACGCGCCCGGGCGCGCCTCCAGCATATAGGCGAAATCCTCGGCGCCCATCATCGGCGGCGTCTCGTGAACGTTGTCGGCGCCGGCAATTTCCTTTGCGATCCGCGTCGCGAGGTCGGTTTGCGAGGCGTGATTGACGGTGACGGGATAGCCGCGCTCGTAATTCAGTTCGATCTTCGCGCCCGTGATCTGCGCCACTCCGGCGACGACTTCGCGCACCCGCTTCTCAACCAGTTGCCGCACTTCCGGCGTCAAAGTCCGGACGGTGCCTCGTAGGACGGCGGTCTGCGGGATCACATTGCGCGCGTTGCCGGCGTGGAACTCGCAGATCGAAATCACAGCCGATTCCAGCGGATCGACGCTGCGCGATACGATCGACTGCAGGGCCGTGATCAGTTGCGAGCCGACCAGAACGGAATCGATGCAGATGTGCGGACGCGCGGCGTGGCCGCCGAGCCCCTCGATCTCGATGTCGATGGAATCGGTCGCCGCCATGATCGGGCCCGGGCGGATTGCGAACGAGCCGACCGGAATGCCCGGACCGTTATGCATGCCGTAGACCTGCTGGATACCGAATCGATCCATCAACCCGTCCTTGATCATCGCGGCCGCGCCCGCGCCGCCCTCTTCGGCGGGCTGGAAGATCACGACGGCATCGCCGGCGAAGTTCCGCGTCTCGGCGAGATAACGGGCAGCACCGAGCAGCATCGCGGTGTGGCCGTCATGGCCGCAGGCGTGCATCTTGCCGGGCGTCTTGGAGGCGTAAGGCAGATTGGTCTCTTCCTCGATCGGCAGCGCATCCATATCGGCGCGCAGCCCGATCACCTTCATGTCGCCTTTGCCTGCGGGCCTCTTACCCTTGATGACGCCGACAACGCCGGTGCGGCCGAGCCCGGTGGCGACCTCGTCGCAGCCGAATTCGCGCAGGCGATCCGCCACGAATGCTGCAGTGCGGTGGACGTCGTACAGCAATTCGGGGTTTTCATGAATATCCCGGCGCCAGGCCTGGATATCGGGTTGCAGATCGGCGACGCGGTTGACGATGGGCATGGGACTTCTCGGCCTCAGGTTGAAACAATTTTGCCTGTGTAGCATGCAAGAGACGATCCACCCAACAGCTTGCAAACAGCGCCCCATACCCAGCGATCATGGCCCGGACTTGTCCGCCCGAAGAAGCCTTGGCGTAGACGGGTCCCGGCCATCTGGTATTGGAAGTTGCCCGCGGCAAGCGAGGGCGTGACGAGGAAATGGAAGTCAAAATGCCGAGCAGGCTCGAGGGTGATTTCGACTATATCGTCGTCGGCGCAGGCACGGCCGGCTGCATCGTGGCCAACCGGCTGTCGGCCGATCCCAGAAACCGCGTGCTGATCCTGGAGGCCGGCGGCAACGACAACTGGATCTGGTTTCATATCCCGGTCGGTTACCTCTTCGCGATCGGCAATCCCCGTTCCGACTGGATGTTCAAGACCGAGCCGGAGCCCGGCCTCAACGGCCGCGCGCTGGCCTATCCCCGCGGCAAGGTGATCGGCGGCTCGTCCGCCATCAACGCCATGATCTCGATGCGCGGACAGGCCGCCGATTACGATCACTGGCGCCAGCTCGGCCTCACCGGCTGGGGCTATGACGATGTGCTGCCGGTGTTCCGGCGGCTGGAAGATCATTTCCTGGGCGAGAGCGAACATCACGGCACCGGCGGCGGCTGGCGGATCGAGGCGCCACGGCTGTCCTGGGATGTTCTCGACGCCGTCGGTGACGCCGCCGAGCAGATGGGCATCAAACGGATTGCCGATTTCAACACCGGCGACAATGAAGGCATCAGCTATTTCCACGTCAACCAGAAGCGCGGCCGCCGTTGGTCTTCCGCACGCGGTTTTCTCAAGCCCGTCCTGAACCGTCCGAACCTGCGGCTGGAAAAGAACGTGCTGGTCGATCGCCTCACGATCGAGAACGGCCGCGCGGCCGGTGTGCGCTTCATGCAGGGCGGTGAAATCGTCGAAGCGCGCGCCAAGGGTGAAGTCATCCTCTGCGCGGGATCGATCGGATCAACGCAAGTGTTGCACCGCTCAGGCATTGGGCCAGCGGACTGGCTGTCGCCGCTCGGCATCGATGTCGTGCTCGACCGTCAGGGCGTCGGACGCAATCTGCAGGACCATCTGCAGCAGCGAGCGATCTACAAGGTTGAGGGCGTCCGTACGCTGAACGAAACCTACTACTCGCTGTTCCGGCGCGGCCTGATGGGGCTCGACTACGCCTTCCGCCGCCGCGGCCCGCTGACCATGGCGCCGTCGCAGCTCGGCATCTTCACGCGCTCCGATCCCCACCGCGAGCGCGCCAATATCCAGTTCCATGTGCAGCCGCTGTCGCTCGACAAATTCGGCGATCCCCTGCATCGTTTTCCCGCCATCACCGTCAGCGCCTGCAATTTGCAGCCGACCTCGCGCGGCACCGTGCGCGTCCGCTCTACTCAGGCCGACCAGGCGCCCGCGATCGCACCGAATTACTTGTCGACCAACGAAGACCGCCAGGTCGCAGCGGACGCGATCCGCACCACGCGGCGGCTGATGAAGCAGAAGGCGCTCGCGCAATTTCACCCGCAAGAATATTTGCCGGGTCCCACGGTCGGCGACGACGATGCGTCGCTGGCGAAGGCCGCCGGCGATATCGGCACCACGATCTTCCATCCCGTCGGCACCGCCAAGATGGGAACGGCATCCGATCCATCTGCCGTTGTCGACGAGCGCTTGCGCTTTCATGGCATCGCCGGCCTTCGCATCGCCGATGCCTCGGTGATGCCGACGATCACGTCAGGCAATACCAACACGCCGACCGCGATGATCGCGGAGAAAGGCGCGGCGATGATTTTGGAGGATGCACGGTAGTTACGCCTGCCGATGCTCTCAGAGCCTTCAAATCCCGAACAAATTGGTCAGACCGGGCCGCTCACGAAAACGTCATCGCCTGCCGCAGCCCAGGCGGGACTTCCGGGAATAAACCCGCCTCCCCCCGATCATGTACCCGAAAGCCCAATCAAGGGCCGAGGGAGATATGTCATGAGCGATCACGACCATCACGATGAAGGAAAAGGCGTCAGCCGCCGCCGCGTCCTGGAATGCATGACCTGGGCGGGCACCGGTGTACTCTGGACCGTTACCGGCGGCGTGCCGCATTCGGTCGGCATGGTCGGATCCGCAGCCGCCGCCGAAGCATCCGGAATGACCTTCCTGCAGATCAGCGACAGCCATGTCGGCTTCGATAAGCCGGCCAATCCGAACGCAATCGGCACGCTCGAGGAAGCCATCAACAAGGTCAAGGCGATGCCGAAGAAGCCGTCGTTCATGATCCACACCGGCGACATCACGCATCTGTCGAAAGCGTCCGAATTCGACGACGCCGACCGCATCATCTCGCAGTCCAAGCTCGACGTGCATTATGTACCCGGCGAGCACGATTTCATCGACGAAGAAGTCAAGCTCTACAAGGAGCGCTATGGCCGCGGCACCAAAGGTGCCGGCTGGTACTCCTTCGATGCCGGCGGCGTTCACTTCGTCGGCCTCGTCAATGTCGTCGATCTCAAGGGCGGCGGCCTCGGCAATCTCGGCAACGAGCAACTCGAATGGTTGGAGAACGATCTCAAGGGCCGTTCGAAATCCACGCCCGTCGTGCTGTTCGCCCACATCCCATTGTGGACGGTTTATCCGCAATGGGGCTGGGGCACCGAGGACGGCGCCCGCGCGCTGGAATACGTGAAGGGCTTCGGCTCGGTGACCGTGCTCAATGGCCACATCCACCAGGTGATGCAGAAGGTTGAGGGCAACGTCACCTTCCACACCGCGCGCTCGACGGCTTTCCCGCAGCCGGCGCCCGGTGCCGCTCCCTCACCCGGACCAATGAAGGTCGAAGATGCGAAGCTGCGCAGCATGCTCGGCGTCGCCAGCATCAACTTCAAGCAGAACAACCAACCGCTAGCGATCATCGACACGCCGCTGCAGGGCTAAAAGGACTCCAAGATGAAGTCAGTAACTCGCCGCAGTCTCGGCATTCTTTCGCTTGGCTTTGCCGCCGCTGCGACCAACATGCTGCGGGCCGATCCGGCCCGCGCCGAAGACACCGCCGTGCACATCGACAACTTCGTTTTCGAACCGGCGCAGCTGACGGTGAAGGTCGGCACGACGGTTACCTGGACCAACCGCGACGACATTCCACACACCGTGGTGTGCGCCGGCAAGTTCAGGTCGAAGACGATGGACTCCGACGGCACTTTCTCGTTCACGTTCACGGCACCGGGCGAATACAAGTATTTTTGCTCGCTGCATCCGCACATGACAGGGGCCGTCAAGGTTGAATAATGTGACAAACCACGTCATCACAGCAATGCCCGGCCGGTGGATCGAACCCGGCCGGGCAAAACCCGCTTCCGCACGAACCGGACAAGAAGCGATGCCCGTCAAAGCATCCGACGAAAATCCCGAAAAGGCGCGGCGCTTCCGCGAGGCCGCGCTCCCCTATCTGGACGATGCCTATACGCTGGCGCGCTACATGCTGCGCGATGCCGCCGATGCCGAAGACGCGGTGCAGGAATGTTACCTGCGCGCGTTCAAGCATTTCGACAGCTATCGCGGGCCGGCGATGAAGCCGTGGCTGTTCGCGATCCTGCGCAATGTCTGCCGCGCCGAATATGCAAGACGCAAGACCGCGCCGACCAGTCCGATCGAGGACGTGCCGGAGAGCGCCGAGCAGGCGCCGCTATGGCACGAAGCCCAGGAAACGCCGGAAGCGCAACTATTGCGCCGCTGGAATTCGGACACCGTCCGCCGGCTGATAGCCGCGCTTGCCGAACCGTTCCGGGAAACCTTTGTGCTGCGTGAAATACAGAACTTGTCGTACCGCGAGATTGCCGACGTCGCCGAAGTGCCTGTCGGTACCGTGATGTCCCGTCTCGCGCGCGCCCGCGCCATGCTGCGATCGGCATGGATGGCGGAAGAGGAGCAACCCAGATGAAATGCGACGAGGCTGAAGTCCTGCTTCACGCACTGATTGACGGCGAACTCGACGCCGGACACGCGCGCGAGGTGGAGGAACATGTTGCGACTTGCCCGCATTGCGCGGTGGCGCTCCGGGATTACCGCGAGATGAGCAAGGCGGTGGCCGAGGCCGGCGTGCGTTACAAGGCTCCGCTCGAACTGCGCAAGCGTATCGAAGCGGCGTTGCCGCAACCGCGCCAGGTGCCGAGCCGGCGCGCGGTACTGCGCGGCTTTGCGATGGGGTCGGCAGTGTCGGCGCTGGCCGCGACCGGTCTGGTCGCCATCGTGCTGCGAAACGACGATGTCGAACGCATCCAGTCCGAGGTCGTCTCGGCGCATCTGCGCTCGCTGCAGGCCGGACATCTCATCGACGTGATTTCGACCGACCAGCACACGGTCAAACCGTGGTTTAACGGCAAGCTCGACGTCTCGCCGCCGGTGATCGACCTTACCGCGCAGGGCTTTACGCTGATCGGCGGACGGCTCGATTACGTCGATGCCCGCGCCCTCGGAGCCGTCGTCTATCGCCGCCGCCAGCATGTGATCAATCTGTTCGTGGCGCAAACCGCGAACACCGAACACAGGCCTGCGAAAA
>Ga0068868_100003371_pt1 | contig 11110 bp, 9 predicted proteins | sample KBSMisM42_FD_64660 | JGI IMG/M metagenome (GOLD analysis project Ga0068868, IMG submission 64660) | Miscanthus rhizosphere microbial communities from Kellogg Biological Station, Michigan, USA - KBS Miscanthus M4-2 | ecosystem: Host-associated > Plants > Roots > Rhizosphere > Soil ...
GGTCGTGCCGTCACACACTGGGTGAGCGCGAACAGCGCGCCGGCGAGCGCGATCGCCCGACAGGAGGCTTTCACCGCTGCTTCACGGCGTAACAAGTGGCCCGCACTTGTCGACAAAATACTCCGTTGGATGATCGGTGCGCTGCAGAATGGCGTGAAGCTCCTCGTGCCTGACTACGAACTCATCATTACGCGCGAATTCCGCGAGGATTATTGCATTGCGCGCCGGCTGCCACATACCAGCGAGTCCGCTGCTCGATTGGTAATTGAAGAATCCCGGGCCCGGAACGTAGAACCATTTGACATGAATGAATGGGCGAGTCGTTCCTGCGCATTGTTCGACCTGGTGCCACCAGAATTGATACAACCCCTGCTGAGCAGGCGGGATCGGAACCGCGTGATCGGGCAAAGGCTCGAGCGGGGTGTCGACGACGGTAGGTCCACCCTCGCTGGCGCCGCACGCGGTGGCAATAAGCAGCGTCGCCAGGAGCCTAGCGCGCACAGTGATCAGGGGACCAGCGCTGGTCCCTCCGGAACAATTCCGTAGTCCCGCAGCTTCCGGTAGAGCGTGCGCTCTCCGATGTCGAGGATCTCGGCAGCCTTCCTCCGATTGCCGCGCGTCTCTCTCAGCGCAGCTTCGATCGCGGCGCGTTCAATCTGCGCCATCGTCATTCCGGCCGCGAGAGTGAGCGAGCTCGGAGGCAGCGGCTGATTCGGCGGTTCGATGGCAATCGCTCCACCCGACGCTCCGGGGAGCGCAGGCTGCACCTCGCGGGGACTCGCGACCCAGACTTCACGCCCGTTCTCCCGCTCGGTGTCGAGACGGCGCCGCAGCTCCTCCACCTGCAATCTCAGCTCGAGCATGCTGCGCACAAGAAACTCCAGCTCGCGCCCCTCGGCGCCCACCGCTCCGCGAACGACGGGGCCGACGTGCACCGGAAGGAAGCGCGCAGCACCACCCTCTCTGATCGAGCGCGGTATGTCCTCCGGGCCGATCTCTCGTCCCGGCGCGAGAACGACCATGCTCTCGATCAGATTGCGCAGCTCGCGCACGTTGCCTGGCCACGTGTAGTCCATCAGGATCTGCATCGCATCGGCGGAGATCCCCTGAAACTTCCGGTCGTGCTGCGCGGAAAACTCCGCGATGAATCTGCGCACGAGCAGAGAGATGTCGTCGCGTCGCTCGCGCAGCGGCGGCAGGTAGATGCTGAGGACGTTGAGCCTGTAGTAGAGATCGGCGCGGAAGGTTCCGTCCTGGACTCCCTCGCGCAGCGGACGATTTGTCGCCGCCACTACTCTGACGTTGATCGGGATCGGCGTGGTGCCGCCGACGCGGGTGAGCCGGCGCTCCTCGAGCACGCGCAACAGCTTCACCTGGGTCGAAGGCGGAATCTCTCCGATCTCGTCGAGGAAAAGCGTCCCTTCGTCGGCGAGCTCGAAGCGTCCGATTCTGCGCTCGGCGGCGCCGGTGAATGCGCCTTTCTCATGTCCGAACAGCTCGCTCTCGATGAGAGTTTCGGGAAGCGCGCCTGCATTCACCGCGATGAACGGTTTGCCGCGGCGCGGGCTCAAGCGGTGAATCGCCTGCGCCACCAGCTCCTTGCCGGTGCCGCTCTCGCCTTCGATGATCACCGTGCTGGAGACAGGCGCGATCTGCTCGATCTTGAGCAGGACTTCGTTGATCTCGTTGCTCTGGCCGATCAGACCAGTCGCCTCGGTGAGCCGCTTGCGATCGAGCACGCGACGCACGGCGAGAAAGAGCTCGTCGGCCGAGATCGGTTTGGTGAAGACATCCGTGAATCCAAGCGTACGGAGTCGCTCCCGTAACTCGGGATCCTCGACATCCGCGAGTCCGATGACCGATGTGCCGCTCCACAGCTGGTCCTGGACGATCTGCAGGTTGATTGGATCGCCGAGGTTGCCGGTGAGGACGATGAGGTCGGGCTTGAAGCGTCTGATCTCGCCGCGCAGGTCGTCGAGCGGCGAGACGACCGCGGTCTGGGTGCCGTTCGCCTCGAGGAGCGCGTTGAGTCTTACCGCCGGCTCGACGTCGGCGAGAGTGATGAGAACGCGCATCTAGCGGGTGAGCTGAGGGGCGTTGACCGCCGGCCCCCCACTGGGATTATGCTCGGTGACCTTGCCGCTCAGGACATCACAAGCGTGCTGGACTATCGGATCGAGCGCATCCAGCCCATCCCGCACCCCGCTCGGCGAGCCGGGAAGATTCACGATCAGCGATTTCCCGCGCACACCCGCCACGCCACGCCCGAGCGCGGCGCGGGAGAAGTTTGGCAACGCGAGCACGCGGATGCGCTCGGCGATTCCTTCCGCTTCACGATCGATCACGGCCCGTGTCGCTTCCGGAGTGACATCGCGCGGCGACAGCCCCGTTCCTCCGGTGGTGAGGACGAGATCGGCGCGATCTCCATCGCAGGCGTGGATCAGCGCGCGCACAATCTCGACGGTGTCGTCGGCGCATTTGGGAGTAGAGACCAGATCATACTTCTTCGCCTTCACCCAGCCGACGACCACGGCGCCGGAAGTATCCTGGCGCTCGCCCTTTACGACGGAGTCGGAGACGGTGATCACGGCTACGCGCATTGGCGGGAGGCGGGAGGCGGGAGGCGGAAGGCGGGAGGCGCTGTGCAGAATCGTCTCACAAGCGGCTCCCATTCTTGTAAAACGGCATCTTCACCACCGTTGCGGGAATGCGCTTGCCCCGGATCTCGATCTCGAGCGGCGAGCCTTCAGCGGCGGAGTCGGGTGGCACGTAGGCCGTGCCGATTGGAATCCCCAGCGTCGGGCTCATAGTACCACTTCTTATCTCCCCACTGGGCTGACCTTTCACGAACACCGGATAACCGTGGCGCGGAAATGATCGCTCGGCGGTCGTGAACCCGACGAGTTTGCGAGTGAGCCCGCGCTCCTTCTGCGCCGCGAGCGCGTCCCGTCCCACGAAATCTCCCTTCTTCATCTTCACCAGCCAGCCGAGGGCTGCCTCGAGGGGCGTGGTGGTATCGTCGAGGTCGTTGCCGTAAAGCGCCATTCCCATCTCGAGTCGCAGCGAGTCGCGCGCGCCGAGTCCAGCGGGCGTGACATCACCGGAGGCGGTGAGTGCATTCCAGACAGTCGTCGCGTGCTGCGATGGGAAATAGAGCTCGAAACCATCCTCACCCGTGTAGCCCGTGCGCGAGATGTAGACCTTCTCCACGCCGGCGACGACGCCGGTGGTGAACTCGTAGTACTTGATCTGCGATAGATCGGTATCGGTATGTTTCGCGAGGATCTTCACGGCCTGCGGCCCTTGCAGCGCGAGCAACGCGACGTGATCGCTGATGTCGTCGAGCGTGGCGTCGAAGTCGCCGACGAACCGCGAGATGTGCGCGAAATCCTTGTCGATGTTCGATCCGTTGACGACCATCAGCACGCGATCGTCGGATCGGTAGACGAGGCAATCGTCGACGATCGTTCCGTCCTCGCGGAGTATCGTCGAGTACTGCGCCTGTCCCGGCTTGAGCGAAGCGACGTCGTTGGTGGTGACGTAATTCACGAAGTCGACCGCCTTTGGTCCGCGCACGATGAACTCGCCCATGTGGCTCACATCGAACAGCCCCGCCTTCTCGCGCACCGCCTTGTGCTCGGCGGTGATTCCGGTCGGATACTGAACTGGCATCTCGAACCCGGCGAACGGGACGATCTTGGCACCGAGCGCGACGTGGGTTTCGTAGAGAGGGGTCCGCTTTAGCGGGCCGGGCCCACCGGGCTTGGCGGCCTCGCCCGAAGCCTGGGCGTTGGTGTCAGGCGCTTTGGCCGTAGCCGCGCTGCCCTGCGGCTGTGCGCCTGCGATGGGGCCGGAAAACGCCGCTGATGAGCCGCCTTTACCAGGCGAAGGGGTTGGAGAGGAAGGAGTAGCGTCGATCATTGCTGCGGGCTCAGGACTGGGGTCTTAGGTCCCAATATGTGCGAAGCGCCCCCCGAATACGAGGGGCGCTGAGCCAATTTGGCAGAAACCAGGGAGGCCTCTGCCTAATCCATCAATTCCGCTCCCGTAACCTCGCGTACGTCTCCGATGTCGACGCGCGAGCCCGTCACCATCCCCTTCAGCACCTCGAAGAGAACGATTGGCCGCGGCTTGTTCACCTTCATATAGGTAGCGCTCTCGGCCTCTACCATGATCAGGGCGATCCGCGGATCGTTGGGGCCGCCGTCGCGCTCCCCGCCCTCATCGCCGAAATACGCCTTCCAGTCTTCCTTGTAAAGCTGCCTGATCTTTGACCGGTTCTTCGATACATGGGCGATGCCGGCGACGGAAACCCACTCTCGAGTCTTGTTGTTGAAGTAGGCGAGGTTGACGTGCGGATCCATCGCCAGCTCATCGAGCTTATGCGTCTCGACGTCGGTTACGAACCAGAGGTCGCATCCTTCCATGCGCTCCTGGGTCGCCATGGGGCGAGAGACCAGCTGCCCGTTCGGGCGGCGCGTCGTAAACATCGCCGTTTCTATGCCTTCGATAAGCTCGTAGAGGTCGTCGATTTTCTTTGATGGAGTCATACGGTTGAGACGTGCAGAAGACATGCCGATGCGCGGCGGCCTTCGGCAGAGCCTCGACCCCCAAAAAAAGAGCGGAGCGCATGTTATTGCGCTCCGCTCTACCTGCTTAACTACTCTTCTGTTACCGGGACCGCTGGAAGCTCCCGGTGACAGCGACGATCTCCCGCGCGGGCGCCACACAACCCATGACGCTCAGGATTCTGTTGGCCTCGCCGGTCACGTATTCAACCGTCGAAGGCGGGATATTCGAGCTCTTCTTCTGAACCATGCTCAGGAAGTCAGAGACTTTCTTGCACGCCGGCGAACCGTCGGCGGTCTGCTCGTAAGCAGCCCTGAGCTGGTTGATAATGGGCTGAGAGGTACCGTTCGGCAGACTCATCTCTCTGAGCTCATCGATCAACGCTCCGATTTGCTCGTGCGCGCCAATGACATGGACCGAGAAGGACGCTGAGCTGCTGTTGCCGGCAGCATCAGCCGCGGTGCAGACGACGGACGTCGTACCCGCCGGGAAAACGCTTCCCGACGCGGGCTCGCATGAGCGCGAGGTGACACCGACGTTGTCAGTCACTGCCAGATCATCGAAGCTCACGACCGCGCCACCTGGGCTCGTCGCATTCACTTCGATTATCGACTCGGCAGACAGACCGAAAACCGGCGCTTCTATATCTACAACGGTGACCTTCTGGGTGGCCGTGGCAACGTTGCCCTCGGCGTCCTTTGCGGTCCACGTGATGGTTGTGACACCAACCGGATACGGAGCATCGAGCGAAGGAACGCCATCGCTGCGGACGCTGGTGAGCGTAACTGCGCTGCAGTTGTCGCTCGCTTCCGGGGCGGCCACCGCAACTACAGCGGTGGCAAGGTGCGGATCATTGCCGGCCATCAGGTCGGCGGGCTGAACGATAGTCGGAGGCACCTCGTCACGAGTGCTGACGGGCGCAAAACGACGGGCATCGTTGGCGAGGCTGAACACGCCGCGGACGCGAGGTGTGATGAGACCCGCCGGAGTCAGCGTGCTGTCGAACTCCGCGAGCGTGCCGTCCACATTCTCGATACCCTGAGTCATGCGGTGGCTGAAATTCGTCATGTTGAACGACTTCGTGTAGATCGTGACGCTGTTCGATCCTTCAGCGAGGACGAGCAGCGCATTCAGCTTGCCGGTGCCGCTGACTTCAGGAACGTCCCTGAACTGGAGCAGGAATCGGCGATTGGGTGCAACGCCGCGCGTCTCGTACCGGACGCTGCCGGGGACTTTGCCCGGGTTCCAGTCGGTCCACGCGATCGAGATCATGTTGTTCGGAGTTGCCGACAGCGGAATGCCGCCGGTCGTCCAGAACGGCGCGTTGACAGGCGCACCGAAAGTGACGAACCCGTTCAGGTACACGTTCAGCTTGTTGTAGCTGTTGCCATAAAAGCTGAAATCAAACCCGATCGGCATATCGGCGATGAAACCGTCGTCTGCGTCGCGAGGCAACGCAACGGCGTTCACGGGATCAGACTCCGGAAGGAAATCGACCCCCGGCTTCGTGTACGACGCCGAGCTACCGCCACCGGAGCAGCTGCCACCACTGGCGACAACGCTCGCTGAAAGGTGCATTGGCACCGCGCTCACCACGTTGCCTGCTGCTTCCTGGCTGGCGGCGAACGAGGCGTAATAGGCCTCCTTCACCGAGTCAGGAACGGAGATCAGGTGGATCGAGCTCGGGTCGAGTGCGGCATCGGCCTTGGGGGCCAAATTGTCGGAGCAAGAGACAGCCGCTGCCAGGAAAACCGTTCCGGCAAGGGCCATTCTGAGGTGGCGAAAGAGGGCAGAAGCAGCGGGGGCGCGTCGCATCGTACTCTCATGTAGAGGGTTACCAATAAGACGACCAACCACCCCAAGCTCAACAGGTGTTACGGCCTCCTATTGAGGCTTAACCCCTTCTCACAGAGTGATTCGGAACAGTAGATTTGTGATGGTGCCGCACCCTGTTCGGGGAGGGTGCATATCACATTTATTGCGGGGCTCGGCTAGATTTTTTCTCCGCCCATTAGCGCCGCCATGATCGCCTTCTGGATGTGGAGACGATTCTCGGCTTCGTCCCATACCCGGCTCCGGGGGCCTTCGATTACTTCCGACGTTACTTCCTCGCCCCGGTGGGCAGGCAGGCAATGGAGGAAGATGGCGTCTTTGCTCGCCCGCTTCATCAGGGCAGCATCCACACAGTAGCCTTTGAAGGCCTTTTCGCGGATCGCCTGCTCCTCCTCCTGGCCCATCGACGCCCAGACGTCGGTATTTATCACGTCGGCCTTCTCCGCCGCCTCGGCCGGATCGCGGACGACACGCACCCTGGCCTTCGACTGCGCGCGTTTGAGGATGGCGCTATCGGGATCGTATCCCTCCGGGCAAGCAAGCGTGAGATCGAAGCCCAGCGTGTACGCGGCGTTGATCCAAGAGTTCGCCATGTTGTTGCCGTCGCCGATCCAGGCGATCCGCTTCCCCTTGTAGCCACCGAGGAACTGCCTGACGGTAAGGAGGTCGGCGAGCACCTGGCACGGATGCACGAGATCGGTGAGCCCGTTGATGATCGGCACATCCGCGTACTTCGCCAGCTCCTCGATCTCGGAGTGCGCAAAGGTTCTGATCATGATGCCGTCGACGTACCGCGAAAGGACGCGCGCTGTGTCGGCGATCGGCTCACCGCGTCCGAGCTGCACGTCGCGAGGTGACAGAAACAGCGCGTGTCCACCCAACTGCCACGTTCCGACCTCGAACGAAACGCGCGTTCGAGTCGACGACTTCATGAAGATCATCGCCAGCGATTTACCTGCGAGCGGCTTCTTCGTGTATTTACCAGAGCGCATCTTCTCGGCGAGAGCGAAGAGCTTATCGATCTCCTTTGCGGAGAAATCCGGGATCTGCAGAAAATCGCGATGCGGGCGCTCCGCTCGCGTCGTGGTAGCTTTACGGGGCATGTGAGTTGCGCGAACCGGGAAGGTGTTTCGTTGCGCCGAAATATACCCTCACTCCGAGCGTCCGATGATCTCACCGATCGTTCGTCGATTCATTTCACTCGCCGCTGTCGTCACGATTGCCGCTTGTCATTCCGACTCGACAGGCCCGGGAGACGGAGGAAATCCGCTGCCGCCTGGTCTCGGTCTCCAGCTCAATCCGTTCATTTCGAGTGGCCTGAGCGCCCCGGTCTTTCTCACCCAGCCGCTCGATGACGGCAGGATTTTCGTAGTCGAGCAGCCGGGACGAATCAGGCTGATAAAGAACGGAGTGCTGCAGACGACTCCCTTCCTCGACATCACGAGCAGGGTTCTCAGCGGCGGCGAGCGCGGCTTGCTCAGCGTCGCGTTCCATCCGAACTACGCCGCCAATCACTTCTTCTACGTCTACTTCACCACTCAGACGAACGGTGACATCACGATAGAGCGCTTCACCACGACGGCGAATCCCGACGTTGCGGATCCTGCTTCGTCGAAGCCGATCATCACCATTCCACACTCGACGTTCGCCAACCACAACGGCGGCCTGCTCGCCTTCGGTCCCGACGGGATGCTGTTTGCCGGAGTCGGTGATGGCGGAAGCGGCGGCGACCCGCAGGGCAACGGGCAGAACTTCAATTCCCTGCTCGGCGCGCTCCTCAGACTCGATGTTGACCACGGCGATCCTTACGCGACGCCTGCCGACAATCCGTTCGTTGGCCAGGCTGGCCGGCGCGGCGAGCTCTGGGCGAAGGGGCTCCGCAATCCCTGGCGCTACGCCTTCGATCCGCCGCAAAGGCTCCTTTACATCGCCGACGTCGGGCAAAACGCGCATGAAGAAGTGGACGTCGTCGCGCTTGACGACGGCGGAATCAACTACGGCTGGAACGTGATGGAAGGCGCGACGTGCTACAACGCCTCCAGCTGCAACCAGACCGGGCTGACCCTGCCGATCATCGACTTCACCCACAACCCCGCGTGCTCTGTTACCGGCGGCTACGTCTACCGCGGCAGCGCGATCCCCGAGATACGGGGGCACTACTTCTATTCGGACTATTGCGCGGGATTCCTACACAGCTTCAGATATCAGAACGGCGCGGCAGTCGATCAGAAGGATTGGGGCCTCACCAATCCCAGCGTGACTTCCTTCGGGCTCGATTTCGCCGGTGAGCTGTACATGATATCCGGAAACAACATCCTCAAGCTCGCCAAGACTCCTTAGCGCAGCTGCAGTGATGTTGGCTGGAGGCACGCGATGATGCGTCGCGCAGTTCTGCGCACCCTGGTACTGAGCTCCTTTGCGCTGGCGACTGCGAGCGCACAGGACGTAGCCGAGCTGCGCCTCAAGCTCAACACCGCCGATGGCTCGCCGATCGGTGGCGCGCTCGTAGCGCTACTCGACAGCAGAGACACGGTGCTGATCGAGGGCCTCACCAGTGAAGCCGGAACGAGATTGCTGCATGCGCCGCGAGGAGCCTATCGCCTGCGGGTGAGGAGGATCGGCTATCTGCCCTTCGTCTCGAGGGAATTCTCACTGCTGCGGTCGCAGGAGATGACTGTCCAGGTCGAGAGCCCGCGCGTGATGCTGGAGAGCATCGTCGTCAACTCGCGATCCCAGTGCAAACGCAACGACCCCAATGCGGGAGCATTGGCGACGGTATGGGACGAGGTCGACAAGGCGCTGCGTTCGAGCGAGATCACCGTGCAGGATCTCAGGGGCATCGGAGAAGCGCACGTCTATCGCCGCACCATCGACAGCGCCGGAGTAGTGATCTTCGGTGACAGCAGCGTCTTCGAGATCAAATCGCGGCGCCCCTTTGGTGCGGTCAGCCCCGACAGCCTCGCCCGCGTGGGATACGTACGCGGCGGGCTCACCGAGGGGTGGACTTATTTCGGTCCCGATGAGGCCGTGCTACGCTCCGACCAGTTTGCGGCTACTCACTGTTTCCGACTGATTCGAGATGCGGCCCACGCTGGACAGATCGGCGTCCTGTTCGAGCCGGCGCCAAAGCGCACTGTTCCGGATATAACGGGAGTGCTCTGGGTGGATGAGGCGACCTCCGAGCTCAGAAACATGCAGTTCAGGTTCGTCAACGCCGGGGCGCTCAGTCAGTTTGATGCTGGCGGCTTCACGCGCTTTCGCCGGGTCGCCTCGGGAGCGTGGATCGTCGATGAGTGGAAGCTGACCGCACCTCGTCTCGAGGTCAGGCAGTTCAACCCCTTCCGGTCGCGCCTGGTTGTAACGGGCCGCTACGACAACGGCGGCGGCATCATCGCGCCGCAACGCTGAGTCGATGCGCCGGCTGAAATAGTTAATGCGCCAGCCCGCGCACGGCGGTAAGTTGTTGTTATGGCGCGTCGGGTCTCTCTCGCTATGATGTTTCGGCGTCTTGTTGCGATCAATGCCGCAGCTGCAGATGCCGGCGAGTACGAGATCGCGTATCACACGCTGATGGCCGCGCTGCATACCGCCGAGTGCATTGCCCGCGACACCGGCAAGGGCGACCAGATACTCGAGGTGGCTGAGATCGCCCGGGCCCAGGGTGCTGTAGTAGAGCGCATCAAGCCGCCGCACCAGCTGTCCAAATCAGCCGCCAAGAATCGCGGTCACAGCTCGGTGTATGAGACGTTTCAGCTGCACGCCGATTCAGCGCATCTGCGGCTGAAAACGCAGAAGCGCCGCGCCGCCGCGAAACTACTGTGGCCTCACACCGCCGCCAGATAGTTCCTTTTTCGATGTCGCAAGCTCCGCAGCTCAATTCCAGTGAGGTTGGTGAAACGGCGTTTTCGCTGAAGACTTCACTCAGCGACCGCTACACGATCGACCGCGTGCTCGGCTACGGTGGGATGGCGACGGTGCATCTCGCCGAAGAGAAAAAACACCGCCGCATGGTTGCCATCAAAGTCCTCAAGAGAGAGCTGGGCGCGACGGTTGGCATCGAGCGTTTCATGCGCGAGATCGGCATTGCCGCGCAGCTCTCGCATCCCCACATCGTCCCGCTCATCGACTCCGGCGAATCGGATGGGTCGTTGTATTATGTCTCTCCGTTCATTGACGGCGGCTCGCTCCGTGACAGGTTGAATCGCGAGAAGCGCCTGCCCTTTGACGATGCCCTGCGCATCGCCCACGAGATCGGCGCGGCCCTGGACTACGCGCACCGCAACGGCTTCGTCCACCGGGACGTGAAGCCCGAGAACATTCTCTTCGCCGACGACCACGCGCTGCTCTCGGATTTCGGGATCGCCCACGTTCACGCCCAGAATTCCGACGAAACACTCACCGGGCCGGGCATTGCGCTCGGCACACCCGAATACATGAGTCCGGAGCAGGCGTCAGGAGAATCCGACGTCGGTGTTCCAGGCGACGTTTACGGTCTGGCGTGCGTGTTTTACGAAATGGTGACGGGCGAGCCGCCTTTCAAAGGCTCTTCGCCGCGGGCGACGATGGCGAAGCAGGTGACGGAGAAGGCCAAGCCTCTGCGCGCGCTTCGACCCGACGCGCCATCGGGGTTCGAGCGGGTGTTGGAAAAAGCGCTCGCCAAGGATCCGACGGCGCGCTATCCGACGATCACCGAGTTCTGCGATGCGCT
>Ga0068868_100003373_pt1 | contig 11108 bp, 17 predicted proteins | sample KBSMisM42_FD_64660 | JGI IMG/M metagenome (GOLD analysis project Ga0068868, IMG submission 64660) | Miscanthus rhizosphere microbial communities from Kellogg Biological Station, Michigan, USA - KBS Miscanthus M4-2 | ecosystem: Host-associated > Plants > Roots > Rhizosphere > Soil ...
CATCTTGGGACGGCGACCAGACAAATTTATACCGAGTACCCCCACGGTTTCAACGCTTCGGCTAGGCCTTGGTCGGCGAGCTGAAGCGATTCGAGAAGAGTGTTGCCTTTTTGGGCGGTGATCACTTGATTCTCTGAGGTTTCGGTGATGACAAAGTTGTAGACGAGTGCGCCCTTTTGGATTTCCATTTCTGCCTTGAAGGCGAAACGGTCCCCGTTCTTTGCGGCGATCGTGTTGAATTTCTTGATCAGGTCTGCGATTAATAGTTCCATGAAATTTGGAGGGTGCAATGGGAATCGAACCCACAACCAAAGGTTCTAGAGACCTTCGCTCTACCAGTTGAGCTATACACCCGAAAGAGATCGTCGAGATCGATGTTCATTAGAGAATTTGCCACACGTGTTCCACGCGGTATTTGGTCACGGATTTCTCAATGTAGCCAAGAACTTCTTCAAGTTCGTGGACTGGTTTTATCGAAAAAAGATACTTGTAAATGCCGTCGTCGTGTTCCAACAAATCCACGGCAATTTCGGACGAAGCCATTTCTTTCAAGTTGTCATAGCCGTTTTCTCCGACCGCTATGTCAAGCGCATCGGCGACTAGTTTATCGAGCACAGCTTGGTCCATGCACCGACCAAATACGTTTAAGGAGAAAATGTAAACAAAATAATTCTTAAACCGTGAAAGATTTTGTTGGTTTTCTATACTGATTCAAATCAACGACTTGTACTGGTGGAGGTTCTCCATCATCGTTGTTGAGATTGGTGTAGATCGACGGTGATGCACCGTGAGCCGAATTAGTCACACGGTCATCTTTGAACGTGATTGCAGAATAATAACAACCAGCGGCCGAGTCGCAAACGTCCTTGCTCTGATCCGGCAAATGGTCGACTTTGTCGCCGAGATCAACCAGATTTTCTGCTTCCTGCATGAGGACAGCATGACGAAACATTCTGATACGACGCTCTTCAAAACCGGATCTCCACGCCTCATACGGTTTCTTTGAACGATCGACTGAGAGGTTTGCCACCTTGAAACCTTTGTTTTCTAAAAGCTGCAACGGCAACGCTGATTGAAATTGGTCGGCGGTGATCAATGCAAACCGGTAACCACAAACGTCTCTCAACCAGAATAGGAGGTTGACGACTTTCATGATCGAAATCGGTTTGGTTTTACCAGCAATGATCGACAGGATGAAGTCATATTCGACGACTACTCGGTACTCATCGAACACTTCACCGCCGTCTCGTACGAGTCCCTGTACGAGATGCCGACCGGCGATGTGGCAGATGGAAAGACCGGCTTGGGTTCTGGTCGCCAAGTCGATGTGGCAATAGCGGGCGGCAAACGGATCTCGAATCGGTTGAAACCGGCTCATCTGTTTTGTGAGAAACAATTTCGGATTCAAATAGTCCCAAATGTTCACCTTGTCTTCTTCGGAAATCGGTAGAGACAAAATCGTGTGAGGTGCAACGACGCCATGAGCTTCACCTGCTTCGATGGCTTTCTCAAGGTCTACTTGGTTACCGAGAAATCTGAAAGATCCTCCGGTGGAAATACCGGAAACGTTTTGAAGAGCGTTTTTGACATTTCGATTGAAGTCGGCAACGTAGTTCTCAGGAACGAGTTCGATCTTGGCTCCAGATGGTGGCTGTTCATGGACCACCTCGTCTACGTTGATCGGCGTGCCGTCTTTCTCGTACCATCCTTTCAGCACGAACGGATCAACATTCTTCAAACCGTGGACGACTTTGAACCATCTCTTGGACAGAACCAAGGTGTGAGCTTTGATAACGTAAACCGGATAAGAGTAGATGCGTTGGTCTGGATCTTCTTTTTTGCTCTTTTCGATGTCTGTTTTGACTCGTTCAGTGAACGATGACTCGTCTCGAGCTGACGAAGACAAGATCGAAATAGCTGGCAGGAATCCGGCCATTCGTTGGAAACGGTTACGAATGCGGGTACGAACTTCATCGTAAAGTTTGTACGCCTTCAAATCTGGGTTGGCTTCCAATCGAAAGTTACCTTCGTCCAACGCAACGCCCATTGCGTTACGACCGATGATGTGCCAACCTTGAGAACCTGCCGTGAGATAGATGCCTCGTCCTACTGGTATTCGAAAATTGGCATACTTCTTCTCAGGATTGAAATGACACTCCTCGTTGAAGAATGGCGAATTCGTCATGAAGTTGATGAAATCGCCGAACGCCGTTTCTTGGACAACAGACCGAGTGACGGACAGCGTAGCGTAGTAAATGGCCGAACCTTTAGTGAGCCCAAAGAATGCTTGAGGGTTTCTCAAGCATCTCGCCAACACAATTCGATAAAGCATGATTGTGACCGTCACGAAGGTCTTTCCGATACCGAGAGAACCTGAAACCACCAGATTGTGAACTCGACTGTCGAGATCGAAATCCTGGATAAGGAGTTTCTTCCAAGTCGGGAACATGCCTTCCGACTCTTCCGACTTTTGCATCAACGAACCAAGCCAGTAAGGATCCTCGAGAAATTCGGACATGGACGGTGGTCGCCGTTCGTAGTCCAATCTCCACAGGTCTTTGAGGTAAGCATCGGCTGTTTCAGGGTTATTCCTGATTTCGGCAAGTGCCTCTTGTAAAAGCTTTTGGTCACTGGAAGTCAAGGACCTAAGAAGCGGATCAGCGTTCTCTCCTTTCATCACTTCTTCAATGGCCCGGTCAATCCTAGAAATAGGCTTTTCCTTGGTCCTTCTGGGTGATTTTCTTACCATTACTTTTTTGTTTACAAAATCAAATTAAACCTGTAGAGTGGGCGTTAATCAAGAGAACGTCCAACTTCCGACTTTATGAGCTTCAATGTTCCCATCCAATTCGTTAAACCAATCCTCGAACTCCTGAAGAAGGGAGACGTCGGCCGTCTTGGCTACGACAAAACATACTACAGCATCGACGAAGACAATCTGCTCAAGTTCGCCACGTCCGAACAACTCGGAGAAGTAAAAAAGCTGGCATCCAAAGCCATGGACGAGAAGGTCAATGGAGCAGCGGCAGTTTATCGATCGTTCAAAGAGCTGGAGAAGAGAGCGATTACTGCAGCTCAGCTGAAACAGTCTAAAGAAGGAACCTTTGATGCATCCAAAGTCGAAGTCTTCACGATGAAAGATCTTGTTCCTGCTCTGAGGCAGGCAATCATGGAAACCAGCGAAAAGCGTTGGGTTTACGTTAAAATCAAGGATTATTTGTTCATTCCAGTCTACATCGACGACATCGAATACCATCCTCCTTCTAGAGGTTGTGACCCTTTCGTAACCATCGAAGCTATCGCTGTTTGCGGTCGAGAAGACCCTTCTTTTTGCACCAGAAATTTCAATCTTTACCCCCATGTTCTGGGTTCAAGCTCGTATTCGTTGTCGAGAGAATTTGACGATGCTTCAGACGATGAAGACTCTGAAGGCGATGAAAGTGAAACTAAAATCGTCAAGAAAAAACAGAAAAGAGGAAGCGGAGCTACGCTTGACGCCGTCATCAAACGTTCTGGATTTTTTCTCGCAACTGACGTCAACGAGAAAGAATACGCAAAAAGCTACGCCGCATACGCCTCTGTGTCAGACAAATGCGGTTTGCAGTACGTTCCTGTGGACTCATCTGTCATGGGAATGCAGGTCGATGAAGACGAAGAAAATCGGTGGTGGAACCGTTCTAGCATCACGTCTTTGACCATCGATGGAATTCCATCGAAAGTTGTTCTCGACGACATCGATGTCGAACGCTATGGAAATGGATTCGAACATGCAACTGGATTTTCGATTAAGAAAAACGAGCATCTCGAGAACGTTGGAAATTTCTGGGGTATCAAAAATCCCGTGCTTCCTACGCTTCCTGTCGTGAGAGTGTTCGATCTTCAGACCAGCAATCATCTGTTTGTTGCCGCTGATTCAATCGTGCCATATGCGTATGACGAAACGATGTGGGAGAAACTCATCCTTCCCGAGGACGATATGGACTTCATTCAGATTCTTCTGTCATCCACCACGGTTAACATTAGCGACATCATCCGCGGCAAAGCTCGTGGCATTATTGTGGTCGGTTCTGGCGGTCCCGGTCTTGGCAAAACCCTGACTGCCGAAGCCGCTTCGGAAGCGTTCAAGAAACCTTTCTACTCTGTGCAGTGCTCTCAACTTGGCATTGACCCGGAAGAGCTGGAGAAAAATCTATTGAAGGCTCTCGCACGCGCTGCTCGTTGGGAAGCCATCTTGTTGCTCGACGAAGCTGATGTCTACGTTCGCCGTCGTGGAGATGACATTCAGCAGAATGCAATCGTGGGTGTTTTCCTTCGAGTGTTGGAATACTATCGTGGCATTTTGTTTATGACCACCAACCTTGGCGACGATATTGATGACGCCATCCTGAGCCGAGCAACTGCTCACCTTCACTACGAAACTCCATCGAGTCAGTTGGTGCCAAAACTCTGGGCCGTGCTATCCAAACAACTCACAGTCGATTTTACCGAGGACGATACGTTAAAGTTGTCCAATCATTTCGGTCGACTGCCGGGTCGATCGATTCGAAATCTCATCAAGCTCACGAAGTACTACGCTGTTTCGAAGAAAAAGAAACCGAACTTTGACATGGTGGTCAAAGTTTCTCGCTACCTTAATGTCAAAAATCTTGCCAACAAAGACTCCGCCGTTTAAGAAAGGTCAGTGGATCGGTGATAAGGACGACGAACTTACCCCAATCTTCGGTGTCGTAAAGGATTGCTATCCTGAAGGGGAGGACCCGAACCTGTTCCTCCTTGACCTTTACGTCTACAATCCTCAGGGAATTAAAATCGGTCGGCGCTCCCCGGCGATGGGCGGTCCGACTAGCTTTGAACCGTGCATTTCTGCTGAACGATTTAAGGAGATTGAAGAGCCGAATTTCCCACTGAAAGTGGACAAATTCTCGAGGACGTACCGACTCAACTTCAAGTGAATACTTAGAGACGCATGGCCGTCTCAGTCAAGAAGATCCCGCTTCCGAGTCTTTCGATGTTTAGCCGCACTCCGGTTTACGACGTCGGCGGCACGGTGGTGTTTGGACTTCAGCAACCGGTGGTTCTGCCTGCTTCATCCGACCAGATCTACACTGTCCGACAAGGCGTTGAGAATCGGTTGGACCGCATCGCATTTCGTTTCTATGGTACGCCGAAGTTGTGGTGGGCAATTGCTCAAGTGAATAACTTGGTCGATCCGTTTCTGGACATTCCAACTGGCAAGCAACTGAGAATTCCAGATCGGTCCAGATTGCCCATTAATTAACGTTTACATTCTGGTCCAGACTACGTTCTAGACTGGATGCTCAAGACCAAATCGGCGTACAAGGACTGCTCTGCGACGATCGTGTTCACTCACCGGCGTGGGAACACATTTGCGTCATCGACAGATTTCAGAAACAACGGATCGCTGTCTCGCGTCGAACGTTTTCCAGTTCGTGCTACTGGAGGCCATCGTTACACCTACATCTACGGCGTAATTGAGAACGCACACGTTGGCTACATGGGTGGATCAAGATTGAGCCGACTGAGGCTGTTTCGTCGGCTAGTTCAACTTCGATTGGACGATCCAAAATTCCTCAAAAGACTTGAACAGTTCGAAGCTGGCGAAGCGTATCGAGAGGCTCTTGAAAGAGTTTCTGAATTGAGAAAGGATTTGGTTTCTGCTAGAGCTGATCTAGTCACGTCTGCAAAAGAAATTGCCCGTGCGAATAAGGAAAAACCAACTCATTTCACGATCCCATTGATCAAGTGAACCGAAACAAACTTACGATCACCTATCCGGCCACAAAAGAGACGAGTGGCCAGAGAGTTAATGTCACGTCGGTCGTTCAATGGACAGGAGAGATTAAAGATTTTTCCGAAATCCCAGACGGTGGCTTGTTCTTGATCGGTTCAAAGGTTTATGAGAAACTAGGAACTCAAAACATTTCTGCTCAACTTCTGCCATGGGACGACGAGGACTTCTACGACTTTAAACCTACCGTACCTGTCGGAGTTTTGATGACTATAAAACCAGAAAAATTTTAACCAATGCACACCATATCCCACGCGTTTCAGCAATCAACGCAATTAGCGACGTTTGTATCACTAATTGCCATCGGTCTCGTATACGTCGGTCTCAGCTGGCTGTTCGGCATGTTTGGCGGCGGAGACGGCGACGGACACGATCATGACGGACACAGTCACCAAGGACACGACGGCCATGACGATCATGGTCACACGACAGTTAAGGTTCTATCGCCGAAACTTATCTCTGTGTTTTTGATTGGACTTGGAGCTGGCGGAACTTTAGCTACCGTTTACGGTCTTAGCGCCGTCACTGCCACGCTCGTCGGCGTTTTGTCAGGATTTGCTCTCGGCGGAAGCATGTACGCTTTTTTCAGGGCGCTCTACAGCCAGCAATCGAATTCAAATTTAGTCATCGAACGGGCTGTCGGCCATGTCGCCGTCGTAAACGTGCAAATTCCGATCAACGGCTCTGGCGAAGTAGGTCTTTCTCTTAACGGTCAATATATCGCTTGCTTTGCAAAGAGTCGCGATAATCAGGCTATTGGCCGAGGTACGTCAGTCAAAGTGTCATCCGTCGAAGGTTCAACGTTAGTCGTCGAGTCAATCCAACATGCATAACCAAATCCTCATCGCAGCTGCAACAGTCGAGTCATCGGCTCTTGGTGGCTTCTTAATTCCAACAGTGGCGGTCGCGTCCATTGTTGCTCTCTTTGTGACAGCTCGGGCTGTCGCATCCAGATACAAAACGGTTCCTCCAAACGGCATCGGCGTCTTCTACGGACGAAATTACACCTACAGCTACACCGACACTGCAGGGAATCCCGCGAAGGGAAATCGTGGATTTTTGGTCATCCAAGGTGGCGGTAAGATCCAAATTCCAATTGTCGAAAAGTACGAGATTATGTCGACGGCGGCGTTCCAGGTGGAAATCCAGGAAAGTCAAGTGCCGACGGCCAAGAACGTTCCGTTGAACATTACTGCAGTTGCTACCTGCAGAATCTCTCAAAATCCTGACGAGCAATCGAATGCCGTTCAAGCTTTCCTTGGAAAGAGAGAAGAGGAAATCTCTACAACGATCAGCCAAATTCTTCGAGGTCATGTTCGCAGCATCATTGCTAAACTGACCGTTGAACAGATCCTTCGTGATCGTGCCGAGTTTAACAAGCAGGTGCTTGAAGAGTCATCTGACGAGTTCAGAAAGCTCGGCATTCAAATCATCACGTTGGTCGTGCAAGACGTGCAGGATAGCGACGGTTACATCAAAGCCCTCGGTAAGAAAGAAACGGCCGCCATCATCCGTGACGCAGCTGTCGCTACAGCCGAAGCCACCAAGGAAACCGAAATCAAGACTTCGAATGCGCAGAGAGAATCTGCCCAGGTAAAAGCTGAAAATGCTGCTCTCGTGGCCGATGCTGAAAAAGTTCGCGACATCAAGATTGCTGAGTTCAAAGTCCAAACGGAGACTAAGAAGGCGGAAGCCGATATGGCGAACGCTATCGCTAAGACGACTCAGGAGCAAGCTCTCCGAGTAAAAGAAGCTGGTCGCGATGCCGCTCAGGCTGAAGCTGGAGTTGCGGTGCAGGAAAAGCAGGCCGTGCTTAACCAAAAGAAATTCGAAGCGACGATCATCACGGAAGCCACTGCAAAAGCGAAAGCTGCTCTTATCGAGGCTGACAACCAACAGCAAGTGGCTGAGCGCACGTCTCAACGGGTGGTTATCGAATCCACCGGTAAAGCCAACGCTCTTGCCAAGGAAGGTGAAGGTATCGCGTCGAAGACGAAGACGGTCGCCATTGCTGATGCTGAAGCGACCAAGGTGCGTCTGACTGCTCAAGCTGAAGGTGACAAAGCAACGTTGCTAGCCGCAGCCGAAGGCAATAAAGCCACGTTGCTGGCTGTTGCTGATGGCCGTCGTGCTTCCCTCCTTGCCGAAGCTGAAGGTAACGAAAAAGCGTTGCTGGCTGTGGCAAATGGTAAGCGTGCGGCACTGCTCGCCGAAGCTGAGGGTACTGACAAGTTGGCCAAAGCTCTTTCGGAGCTTTCGGAATCCGGTCGCTTTATCATGGTGCTTGACCGCTTGCCATCGATCTTGGACCATGGTGGGGAAGCTGGATCGAAGCTGCTTGCTGCGATGTTCGGCCCACTTGGAGAATCACTCGGTGCCATCAAGAATGTCAGCATCGTGGACATGGGTGGAAATGGCGGCAAAGGATTAAACGGTTTTGCCGGCTCAATTCCAACCATGGTTGCAGAGTTCTTTGCCAAAGCAAAAGCTTCCGGTGTCGACGTCACGCCATTGCTGAAACTCCTGAAAATGGATCCAGCAAAGCTTGCGGAGATGGCCGGATTCGTTGAAGTGCCTGCTGATGGCACTTCAAAGACCGACGACAAGAAGTAGGAGTAAGACACACCTAGCACGAGCCCAGAAAGGTGGATGGCGAAAGCTGTCCACCTTTTTGTTTACATATTCTTCTGAGTAGCTAAGATCGATCAATGATGTTCAAACGAGCAGATCCTGATGCAAATTTCTTCCACCGTTGGATTTCAACCGGTGGCAAATGGGAGATCGGCTTCACTCAGATGATATTCGGTGTTCGTGTGCGCGTCGGGCGCGTAGGAAGCATGTGCGTTGACTTAGACTACTGCGCCGGTGCCGACGTCCTCTTCCAAGAAGAGTTGATGAAAACAGTAATGACGATTTTGATTCCGGTCAGCGAGGAAATCACCAGCCGCCAACTCTCGGATATGTTTCCGAGGTACCAAATCAGACCGATCCACAAAGATCCATGCTGGCCTCAGCTTCAACAGATGGCAGCTTCTGTTCTGTCATCATGCGACGAAAAAGCGTCGTAACCCATGGCTTTCGTTGCAAATTTCAGATGTTCCTCCTGTGGACAAGAGAAGGAAGAAGTGGTCCACGATCAAGGTCGCGTGTGCAGAAGCTGCAGGCGAGACAAGGAAATCGCCGATCGTGCTGCTCATCTCAAGAAGCTGAAAGAAATGCCGATCGAAGAAAGAGTCTCTCGAATCGAAGAAATGCTCTACGATCTCGACCTTGAACGTCGATTGAAAGCTCTTGACGCTCTGACGACTCGGTACTAACCGAGTAGAAGAGGAACCACGGCAATCGCCGAAGATTCACCGCTGCTTTCTTGCAGCGTACGAATCTCAGCCGCCTTTGTATTCGCTTCCTCAAGCGGAAGCGGACCGGTGACTTTGACGCCGTTCTTGGTTACGTAGTAGAGTTTTTGTTCGCTCATCGGTAGGACTGGTGGTGATCTTCGGTTCTTGACTCCAAGTCGTAGAACTGATCCTTACTGATGGTTTTGAGGATACTGTCGCCGGTATCGTTTCGGATGATGTCGTCGATCTTGACTCGGTGGTAGCCGGGCCGGTAGTCGCTGTCACCAGCGGTAGTCAACTCGGTGTGGTAGTGGACAGCAATGTCCACGTCCTCGTCGCCAAGCTCAAAGATCAGCTTGTAAACAAATTCGCCGTTGTCTTCCAACAGCCGCTCGACTAGGTCTTCTGGATCCACACCCTACTTATTCGCGGGAAAATTCAGCAAGCCATTCGGCACGGGCAATGGCTTTAAGGTCGAAAACTTCTTCGCTCTCACCGGGTTGACGTTCCAACGGAGGCGTCCGACCGTGGATATGCTGGGAAGCCAACCAGCTAGCATTGGAACGAGCTTTCGCTTCGGCGATGATTGCATTACCAGCCTCGTAGTCGGCAATCTTACGAGCGGCAATTGCCGCACGATTAGCGTCTTCGATCGTATCGGTTAAGTGGTTGATTGAACTGACAATTGCCATGTCGCCGAGTAGACTGAGAACCGTCCCCTGTTCGACCTTCGCGTGAAGCGTCTCCCAGGGCATGAAGTTGACCGCGCGGTTGTCGGACGAAGACCGGCCGAGTAGGTTGTTCATGGCGACGTGTTCAGTATTCATGATGGCTAAACTAACAGTGAGTTGAGTTTTGTAAACAAAAAAGTGTAGATTATTTAGTCGTGCTCCCTTCCACCTATATCCCGACAGGAACTCTTGGCCGATGGATCGATGTGCCATTTTGCCTCTCCCAGTCGATCATCTATCCCCAGTCGTCGGTATTGGTGTCATTTGTAAAATTGCCTCCCAATTACCGCTTAAGTCTTAAGTGGTTGAGTATTCATTACATAGACGTCATCACCCAGAACACGGTGGCTGAGAAATTGACCACCAACATGGCAATAACCTATGCAGGAATGTACTCCGGAGAGTTCGAAAACCTCAATTTACATTCCGGACAACCGCTGGTTTACGTTCCATGCGAGGTGCCGAATTACAACCAGATGGATCCTTATTACTGGCGGGATTTTGAGTCTCCAGACACCTACGCAATTTTGGCTGTAAATAATACCAAAGACACTCAACTTCGGGTGTCGGTCAACGGATCTTTTCGAATCACTAAACTCTGATGGACGCGATCGTCGGCATCGCACTCCTGCAGACGGTTTCGACACCGCAACGACTTTATTGCCTATACAAGGCGGGAGAGGAAGCTCCTTGTCCGACGGTCATCAACGTTCACCAAGAAGGGACGCCGAAAACTTCAGACCCGTGTTGGACCTACCGCATCGATGGAGACACGCTCCACATGCTACCGAGTCTGCACATTCGTTATCAGTGGCCAGAAGACAACTCTTGGCGCACGATCTTTCACAACGGCTACAACTGGTCAGTCAAGTTCAAACTTGCTGAACCGGGTTCGGGATACCGTCAACTGAAACAAATTAACGGTATCCCTGTCGACGAGACCGATTAGTTGTCGATCTTCGTCTTGATAGAATCGACTGCCTGCTCAGCCGATGCTTGAACGCCCTTGTTCTTGCGGAACACGAGAATGGTTGCGATAATGCCGACGGCGAGACCAGCAATGAAGGATAGGATGATCATAATGGTTGAGGGTTTTGAATCATAACAACACGGATACTTAGGCGAAACAATGGCCCTCGCGACTCCACTCCAGTCTGTTCGGATAATTCCGCTTCCTACGACGCTAAGTTGGGGTCAATCTAGAATCCCAGGTGACGCACTGACAACGGT
>Ga0068868_100003377_pt1 | contig 11106 bp, 12 predicted proteins | sample KBSMisM42_FD_64660 | JGI IMG/M metagenome (GOLD analysis project Ga0068868, IMG submission 64660) | Miscanthus rhizosphere microbial communities from Kellogg Biological Station, Michigan, USA - KBS Miscanthus M4-2 | ecosystem: Host-associated > Plants > Roots > Rhizosphere > Soil ...
TCGGTGACCGCGGCTGCGTCCAAGGCCTCGGCGGGAGCGGTCGAGCACCTTCCGATCGCCAGGGTCCCGAACCTGGCCGACTGGCTGGGCTTTGCCAAGGAGGCCGGGGCCTGGGTCTACGGGGCGCAGTCCGGGGCCAAGACGCCGTACGCGAGCGCCGACCTGACCGGGAAGGTGGTGATCGTGTTGGGGGGCGAGGGGGGAGGCCTGCGCCGGAGGGTGGCCGAGACCTGCGACCTGCTCGTCTCGATCCCGATTCGGGGGCACGTCGACTCCCTCAACGTCTCCGCCGCGGCCGCCGTGCTGCTGTTCGAGACCGCGAGGCAGCGCGCAAGCGGGAAGCCGTAGCAACGCCCCCGGACGGAGGTCTCCATCTGCAACGGATCTTGCGCTCGCGGCCGCGAGGGTTGACATAGGAATGCCCGGGCGGTTAGAGTTACGCAGGTAAGGGTTAACTAAAGGTCGAGGTCGACTCTGCCGATGACCCTTACAGAGGGCGCCCAGGGGAGGTACGGGCGCCACCGGTTCCCAATCCAATAGGAGGAAACCTGTGGCCGTACCGACCCCTACGCGCGATGTTGCGTCCGCTGCCCCAGCCGCCCGGACAGCGACCGCCCGACGTTCAGAAGCTCAACCTGAGCTTGAGGATTCGTATCTGGTCGCGCTTGCCAAGCGGGGCAGCCCGGACGCGTACGACCGGATCGTCAAGCGCTACCGCGGATTCGTGCGCCTGAAGGCGTCCTCGTACTTCCTGCTCGGCGGCGCCCCGGACGACCTGATCCAGGAGGGCCTGGTCGGCCTCTACAAGGCGATCAGGGACTTCCGCTCCGATCGGGAGTCGAGCTTCCGTAACTTCGCGGAGCTCTGCATCACGCGCCAGATCATCACCGCGGTGAAGACCGCGAGCCGCAATAAGCACGCGCCGCTCAATCAGTACGTGTCCTTCGCGCAGGCGCCGGCAGGCGCCACCGAGTCCGAGACCACCCTCGAGGAAGTGCTCCCGGGCCCGGGCAGCGAGGACCCGTCGGAGCGGGTCATCGCCACCGAGGAGCTGCGGAGTCTCGTCTCCTGCCTCTCGAGCGTGCTGTCGGAGTTGGAGAGCCATGTCCTCAGCCTCTACCTCGACGGCCACTCCTACGAGGAGATCGGCGAGCGCCTGGAGTGCGACACGAAGACGGTCGACAACGCCCTCCAGCGCGTCAAGCGCAAGGTGAGCCTGCACCTGGCATCGCGCGAAGCGACGTTCTAGGCGCGACAAGCTCGGCACCCTTTGCGCGCGGAACACCTGACGTCTGGGCGTTGTTCGGTTACGACTTGACGAATAGCTTCGAGGCGTGAACGACTCGAAGCTCCGACTTCCGAAGCCAAAGCTGACCAATCACCCGGTCGACATCGGTCTTCGGACCGAGGCGGCGATCCTCTCCGAGCTCACCCACCGCCGCTGCGCGATGCTAGTGCCATGGGGCGTCAACCAACGCTACGACCTGGTCCTCGATCTCGGTGGTGAGTTCCTGCGTGCCCAAGGAGAACAGCCAGATCTACGCTGTGCCCGTCGACGACGCCCCCGGGGACCGCATGCTTCTCCGTGTCGCACCCCCTCTAAATGGCCAAGCACGGCGGATACGCTGGGCGCAGGATTACGAACTGCCCGGGTAGCTCAACTGGTGGAGCAGTGCCCTTGTAAGGCAAAGGCTGCGGGTTCGAATCCCGCCCCGGGCTCTGGGAATGGCAGAGCGCGACTTCACCTGGCATGACGCCGAGCGGACGATCGTCTTCCGGCCGGGGGCGCTCGCTGACTCGACCGATATCCTCGCCGGCACCGTCTGGGAGCGGTTCGAGGTCCTGACCACCACCCGCGCTCTGGGCGCCGCGCCCGTGGACCTGGCCGAGCGGGCGAGCATGGTGCACCAGGTCGGGCCCGGGGAGGTTCCAGACGTCGCGGCGGCGATCATCGACCGGGTTCGGAATCCGACCCTGGTCGCGCTTGGGGGCGGCCGCGTGATCGATACGGCGAAGGCGATTGCTGCGCTGCGTGGCGGACGCGTTTGCGCGATCCCGACGACGCTGTCCGGGGCCGAGATGACGGAAATCCATCGCTTCCCGGCGGGCCGCGAGGTGTATGCGCGGCATCACGTGCGGCCGAAGCTGGTCATCGCGGACCCGTTGGAGATGACCACCTTGGACGACCGCCGCCTCCGAGCGAGCGCGATGAACGCGCTGGGCCACGGCGCCGAGGCGCTCTACGTCCCTTTCGCCAATCCCGTGGGCACGCTCGCGGCGCTGCGCGGTGCGGAGCTGATCGCCTCGGCGCTCGATCAGCCGCCCGGCGAGCGCGACCGCGGGGGTGCGGCTCTCGGTTCCATCCTCTGCGCCTACGCGCTCGACTCGACCGGGTTCGCCCTTCATCACGTTGTCTGCCAGACGCTGGTGCGGATGGTCGGCACCCCACACGCGGACACGAACGCGACGATGCTGCCGCGAACGATGGACGCGATGCGCGGCCGCGCCCCCGAGGAGATCGCGTCGCTCGCGCATGCGCTGGGCGTGGAGCCCGACGAGATCCGCTCTCGGATCGAGTCGCTCGGCGGCGGCCCGAGGCGGCTCGGCGACGTCGGCGGCAACCCCGATCGCGTCGAGGCCGCGTGTCAGGCGATGCTCGAGCGGCCGGAGCTTGCGAACACCCCCGATCCACCGGGCCTGGCAGAGCTCCGCCGCCTCGTGGAGGACGGCTGGTAGGAAAACGCCCGCTCCGTAGGTACGCAACTGCGCCTGCGGGTAAGTAACGGGACGTGCGTGTGCGTGTAGGCATGGGCATGGACGAGGGCCCGGGGAAGTCGGCGCCGCCACGCTCCGACCGCGTGATCAGCGAGGAGCGGTTCCGGCGCTACCACGACTACGCCCGCCGCCGCGGCGTCAACTGGCTGATCTACCTCGTCGCACGCGTGATCCTCCAGCCGGCGTTCCTGATCTGGTTCCGCCTCTCGAGGACCGGCCGCGAGCACTTCCGGGGCATCAAGGGCGGGCTGATCGTCGCCTCCAACCACCGCAGCTTCCTCGACCCCTTCGTGATCGGGGCGACCCTCCCGTGGCGGCGGCCGATGCAGTACGTAGCCAAGGTCGAGCTCTTCGAGCGCCGCTGGCAGGGGTGGATTCTCTCCCGCGTCGGCGCGTTCCCCATCCGCCGCGGGCAGTCCGACGAGATCGCGATGGAGACGGCGGGCATCGTGCTCGACCGCGGCGGAACTGTTTGCATCTTTCCCGAGGGCACCCGCATTCGGTCCGGCTCGCTCGGTACTCCACGACGAGGCGTCGGACGCTTGGCGCTCGAGACCGGAGCGGCGGTCGTCCCTGTCGCGGCGCACGGCACCGAGCACGTGCGACGCGGATTCCGGATTCGGCCGCGCAAGGTGAAGCTCCGCATCGGGCGCCCGATGCGGTTCCCGCGGACCGAGCATCCGTCACCTGGCCTCGCCGCCACCGTGACCGGCCGGATCTGGCCGAACATCGAGCTCCAGTGGGAGTGGCTTGGCGGGCTGCCGCCCCTGCGCAAGGCCGCGGTGATCGGGGCGGGGAGCTGGGGGACCGCGATGGCAGTGCTGCTGGCTCGCGGCGGGCTCGACGTCCAGCTCGGCACCCGCTCCGAGGAGAAGGCCGCCGAGATCGGCGCCAAGCGCGAAAACCACGACTATCTGCCGGGCGCCTCCCTCCCGGAGAACGTCTCGATCCGCCGCGCCGTCGACATCGAGCTCGCCGGCGTCGACCTCGTCTGCCTCGCCGTCCCGTCGGCCGCACTGCCCGCGGTCGTCGGCGGGCTTGGCGACCGGGTCGGCTCCAGGGCGGCCGTCCTCCTGCTCACCAAGGGCCTCGTCCAGCCCCTCGGCCAGCTGCCGAGCGAGTACGTGGGGGAGCGGATCCGCTCACGCGCGATCGCGTCGCTCGGCGGTCCTGCGCACGCCCGCGAGGCGGCCGCCGGCATGGCCGCCCTGGTCCTCGGGACCACGGACGACGACCTGCGCTCCCAGCTCGGCGAGGTCTTCGACCGCGCGGGGCTGGTCTGCGAGCGGAATACGGACGTCGCCGGGGTGGAGATGGCGGGCGTAGCGAAGAACGCCGCGGCGCTCGCGGCTGCCGCGGCGGAGTCGCACGGCCTGAACGCGGCGGGGATCGCGGCCGCGACGATCTGGCGGGAATGTGTCGAGTACGCCCTCTCGCGCGGCGCGCGTCTGGAGACGTTCACCGGCCTGGCCGGAGTGGGCGACCTGACCGCCACGGTGATGGCGCCGGGCAGCCGGAACCGCCGCGCGGGCGAACTGCTCGGCGCCGGCATGGCGGCGGACCAGATCCCGGGGAAGATCGGTCAGGCGTCGGAGGGGCTCGACTCGGTCCCCTTGATCGCCGAGTCCGTGGGGCGCGCGGGGCTCGCCTCGCCTGGCCTTGACGGCCTCGCCGCCCTGATCGACGGGAGCATCGACACCGGCGAGTGGGTCGCCGGGTTGCGCCGCGCCGAGCGCGCGCGACGGGCCGCAGCGTGAGGAGATTAGGCTTGAACGGTGAGCGAAAGCGCGACGGACGCGGCCACCAAGGCGGAACTCGATCGTGCCTTCGAGGACCTCTACCGGGCGCATCTCCGGGACGTCTACTCGTACGCGTACTACCGGGTCGGGAACCATCACGACGCCGAGGACCTGACCGAGCAGGCTTTCCTTCAGGCCTATCGCCATTTCGAGCGGGCGCGAAGGGAGTCCAACGGGCGACCGCTTCGTCCCTGGCTCATCCGGATCGCGCACAACCTCGCGTCCAACTATCACCGCGACCGCGCGCGGCGCCCGACGGCGAACATCGAGGCGGTCGAGCCGCCATCCCACCCGCACGACACCGAGCAGATCGTCGAGGGGAGGGAGGAGCTGCGACTGGTGATCGACCGTCTGGATCGGCTCTCGGACGACCGCCGCGAGGCGCTGATCATGCGCTTCGCGCTCGACATGTCGAATCGGGAGATCGCGCGGGCGCTGGGGCGCTCGGACGGCGCGACAAAGGTGCTCATCCATCGGGCGATCAAGCAGCTCGAGGAGGAGATGGAGAAGGAGTGATGACGTGAGCGACGAGAGTCAGGTCCGCTTGGAGGCGCTGCTCAGCGACGCCCTGCGCCCGATCGAGCCGCCGGAGGACTTCGCGAGCCGGGTCGAGACCACGCTCAGCGCGATCACCGAGCAGGCCGCGGCCGAGCTCTCGAGCTGGGCGGACGAGCTCTCGGAGAGCGAGCTCGAGTCGCTCCGCGATCCGCGCAACTGGGTCCGGCCGGTGGCCGCCATGGCGGCGGGCACGCTCGCCGGCGGGGCGCTCGTAATCGTGGGCATGCGGCGGCGCCGGCGGTCAACCGGATTCCGGGCGACCGCCGGGAGCGTGCTCCGCTCGGTGCGCCCGAGCGGCACGGCGCCCCGGCGGTAGCGATCCTCAGGCGGTCGCGGTCCGCGCGCGCGTCGGGGTCCGCGCAGGACTTGCTGCGCCGGCGGCGAGCCCGACCACGGCGATGATCAGGTGCAGGACGTTGTCCTCGGTGTTCACCGGGACGATGCTCAGGATCGCGTCGCCGCTGCCGATGAGGAAGCCCCAGATCGCCACGACCAGGTAGAGGAGCCCGACCGCCAGCGCGTAGGTGCGCGCGAAGTAGCCCGCCGCGGCGAGCCCGAGCAGTCCGGTCGCCAGGTGGAGGACGTTGTGCCAGCCGTTCACCGCGAAGATCCCGACCATGTCGTCCACTGTCCCCGGCGACCCGAAGCTGCTGCTGTAGAAAAACCCGACGATCCCGGCGATCGTGAGCACAGCGCCCACGACGGTGGCGTAGAGCTTGGCGGGACTGGATGCCTGCATCGACCTCTCCGTAGCTTGCCGACTCCGGGAATATCGTGCCTCACCCGGACTGATCCGGGCTCCACGCCGCCTCGTAACGCATCTATGCGCGCAAAAGCCGGAATCGGATCAGAGGGATCAATCATGAGATCGAAGCCAAGCACCGAGTCACTCCAGCGCCTCGCGGACGAGGACCTGATGACCCTCGTCGACGAGAAGGACCCCGAAGCCTTCGCGGTCGTCTACGACCGCCATGGAGGCGCCGCGTATTCACTCGCCCATCGCATAGTTGGCGACGCGGGCATGTCCGAGGACGTCACGCAGGAGGCGTTCCTCTCCATCTGGCGCAGCACCGCCCGGTTCGACGCCGCGCGCGGGAGCGTTCGCGCGTGGGTGCTGGGCATCGTCCGCAACCGTGCAATCGACGCGCTCCGCCGCTCTGCGCGACCCGCGCCAAAGCTCGACCTCGACGACGACGCCGTGCTCGAGACGCAGCCCGCTGAGCAGCGCACCGAGACGGAGGCGATCCGCCGCGAGACGGCCGGGCGCCTGCGCCAGGCCCTGGGGCTGCTGCCGCGCGAGCAGTCGCAGGTGATCGAGCTGGCCTACTTCGGCGGCTTCAGCCACTCGGAGATCGCCGCCATGCTTGGCGCTCCGATCGGGACCGTCAAGGGCCGCATGCGCCTCGGGCTCGAGAAGATCCGGACGACGCTCGCGGAGGGCTTCCCCGACGGGGACGCCCCGGGGGCCTATCTGTGAGCGAGCGGTTCGAACACTCGGCGAGTCACGACGAGCTCCGCGATGACCTCGCGGCGTACGCGCTCGGGGCCCTCGAGGAGCCGGAGGCCGAGCGACTTCGGGCTCACCTCGAGGGATGCGAGGAGTGCCAGCGGCAGCTCCGATGGCTGGAGCCCGCCGTCGAGCTCCTCCCGCGGACCGTCGAGCAGCTCGAGCCGCCGCCGCGGGTCCGCGAGACGCTGCTCGAGACCGTGCGCCGCGAGGCCCCCCCGGAGGCGCGCGAGCCCCCACGAGCTCCTCGCGAGAGCTGGTGGCACAGGCTGGGTCCCACCGTCTGGCGACCCGCGACGGCGGTCGCTGCGGCCGTGATGCTCGTGATCGGGGCCGTCGCGGGCTACCTGATCGGCGAGCCAAATGGCGGTGGCACGACGACGCTTCAGGCGCAGGCGATGCCGAACGCGAAGAAGGCAAGCGGGACTCTGGCGCGCGACGGGAACTCCGGCATCCTCAGCGTGCAGGGGATGCCGACGCTGGCGAGCAATCAGGTCTACGAGGTGTGGGTGCAGCGCGGCCGCAAGCTCGAGCCGTCGAGTCTCTTCGTGCCCCGCACCAACCACAGCGCCGAGGCCGCGGTCCCGGACGGGCTGGACGGCGCCGACGCGGTGCTGGTCACCAAGGAGCCGCGTGGAGGAACCCGGCAGCCGACCTCCTCGCCCGTGCTGAGCGTCCAGGTCAATTAGCCGGCGCCTAAAGGACACCGAGTAGATTCACCCGCCCATGGCGGTCTGTTATCGGCATCCCGGGCGGGAGACCAACGTGCAGTGTTCCAACTGCGGCCGGCCCATCTGCCCTGACTGCATGACGGTGACGCCGGTCGGGATGCGCTGTCCCGAGTGCGCGCGCGAGCGGACCAAAGTGACTCGGATCACGCCTGGCATCCACCTCGGCCGGGCACCGGCGACATACATCCTGATCGCGATCAACGTGATCGCGTTCATCGCGGAGGTCGGTTCGGGTGCGCCGCTTGGCACCTCGTTTGCGGCCGGCGGCTCCGTTTATCGCGACTTCTCGCTATTCGGCCCCGCCGTCGCGAACGGCGAGTGGTACCGGCTCCTCACTGCCGGCTTCCTGCACGCGGGGCTCCTGCACATCCTGTTCAACATGGTTGCCCTGTACTTCCTGGGAAGTCTTCTCGAGCCGGGGATCGGAACGCCGCGGTTCCTGGCCGTCTACTTCGTATCGCTCCTCGCGGGCTCTTTCGGGGCCTTACTGATCACCCCGGATACGCACACGGTCGGCGCGTCCGGAGCGGTCTTCGGCCTGATGTCCGCGGCGTTCATCGTTGCCAGGCACCGGGGCGTCGAGCAGCTCGCGGGGCAGATCGGCTTCTACATCATCATCAACATCTTCTTCACGATCGGAGTGTCGGGGATCAGCATCGGCGGTCACTTCGGCGGCCTGATTGCGGGCGCCCTCTGCGGATTCCTCATCGTCTTCGCGGAGCGCCGAGTGCGCCGTCCGGTGGAACTGGAGGTGCTCGGGATGACCGCGCTCGCTATGCTCAGCGTCGTCGGTGCGATAGCGGTCGCCTAGCCGCGTACGCCTGAGCCAATCTCCTGCGAGAGGTCTCTGAAGGTCAGCCCCGCGGGCGCCGGGACGCGGTCGGGGTGGAGCACGTGGCCGAGCAGTTCGACGCCGTCAACGAGCCGCGGGCCTGGGCGCGAGAACGACGACGCCGCATCGACGGCATAGATCGATTCGGCCCCGAGGGAATCGAGCTCACTCTTGAACGCCAGCGCCTGCTCGGTGGCCTCCTCGGCGTACAGGCCGCAGGGCATCGCCACCGCGACGTCGGGCCTCGCCGCCGCCAGCTCTTCCCACGCGACGGTTCGCGAGTCGCGTCCGGGCTCGCCAGCGACGCTCTCTCCGCCGGCGAGCTCGACCATCTCGGGCACCCAGTGGCCCCCGGCGTAGGGCGGCGCGAGCCACTCCAGGGTGACGACGCGGGGGCGGGGCGCGCCCTCGACGGCGTCGCTCACGCGATCGAGCCGACCCTGCAGCTCGGCCCGCAGGCTGCTTCCTCGCTCGGCCACGCCGGTTACCTCGGCCAGCCGCAGGAGGTCGTCGAGTACTTCGCCAAGTGTCTTCGGGTCGAACGAGACCACGTCGGGGTGTGACGGCAGCCGCCCGGCGACCTCCCGGACGTCGTCGTAGGACACGGCGCAAACCGCGCACAGAGCCTGGGTGACGATCAGGTCCGGCGCGACCTCCGCGAGGGCGGGCTCGTCCAGCTCATAAAGCGGGTCGCCCCTGCCGGTGACCTCCCGGACCATGGTGTCGATCTCCTCGGGGCCGAGCCCGCCCGGGAGCACGCTGCGTGTGAGGCGCGGGAGCCCGAGCGCCTCGGCGGGGTGGTCGCACTCGTGGGTGACCGCAACCACGCTGTCGCCGAGCCCGAGGGCGAACAGCGACTCGGTGGTCGAGGGGACGAGGCTGGCGATGCGCATGGGACGACTATGCCACGGGTCGATGGGTAGGAGGAATTAGGCTTAGGCTCAGTGGAGTGGCCCGCTGACGAGATGGATGTGCTTCCAGACAATGAGATCGAGTCGCGGCTCGCGGACCTCGAGGGGTGGGCCCGCGAGGGGGACGTGATCAAGAAGTCGTTCAAGAACGGCGACTTCGTCGGCTCGGTGCGATTCGTCGACGCGCTCGTCGGACCGGCTGAGGACATGGGGCACCATCCCGATCTGACGCTCTCCTGGGATGACGTGACCGTGTCGATCACCAATCACGCCGCGGGTGGGCTCACCGAGGCCGACTTCGACCTTGCGAAGCGGATCGACGGCCTCGCCACGGGCTAGGCGCGGCGCGGCCACTACTCTCGCGCCATGCGCATCGTCTGCGTAGTCGGGACGCGTCCCAACATGGTCAAGATGGCGCCCGTGATCGGGGCCCTGCGCCGCCGATTCCCGGACTGGCGAACGGCGACCGTCCACACGGGTCAGCACTACGACCGGCTGATGTCCGAGATCTTCCTCGACGAGCTGGGCATGCCGGAGCCCGACCACGTGCTGGGGGTGGGCTCCGGGAGCCACGCCGAGCAGATCGCGCGGGTGCTGGAGCGGCTACAGCCGGTGCTCGCGGACGAATCGCCCGATCTGGTGCTGGTGCCCGGGGACGTCAACTCGACTCTGGGCGCCGCGCTGTGCGCGGACAAGATGGGGATCCCGGTCGGCCACGTCGAGTCGGGCCTGCGGAGCTTCGATCGGTCGATGCCCGAGGAGACAAACCGGATCGGGGCGGACCATCTCTCGGCCCTCTGCTTCCTCCACTCCGAGGAGGCGATCGAGAACCTCCGCGCCGAGGGAGTCGGCGACGAGCGGATGAAGTTCGTCGGCAACACGATGATCGACACACTCGTCGCGCTCGAGGAGCGCATCCGCGAGCGGAACGCGGGCGCGTCGGTCGGGGTCGAGCCGGGGACCTACCTTCTGGTCACGCTGCACCGGCCGGCGCTCGTCGACGGGCCGCTGCTCGCCGACGCGATGGCGGCGCTGGAGGATGTGGCGGGCGCGATGCCCGTGGTGTTCCCCGTCCACCCGCGTACGCGGAAGATGCTCGACGGCGCCGAGTGCCCGGGAGTCATCCTCACCGACCCGGTTGGCTACTTGGACTTCCTCTCGCTCGAGTCCGGGGCCGCGGCGGTGCTCACTGACTCGGGCGGGATCCAGGAGGAGACGACCTACCTGGGGGTTCCGTGCTTCACGCTTCGGGACAACACGGAGAGGCCGGTCACGATCCGCGCCGGGACCAACACGCTGCTCGGGCTCGACCCGGCCCGAATCCGCGAGATCCCGGCGCTGCTTGAGGTGCGCTCGGGCTCGGCGCGCGGCGATGGGGGTCCGGAGCTATGGGATGGCCATGCGGCCGACAGGGTGGCCCAAGTCGTCGCGGATTGGTAGCTTCCAAACGGTGCGGCTTCCGAGCCTGGTTCCCCGCGATCGCGTCTTCTTCGACCTCTTCAACGAGGCTGGGCAGAACACCCTGCGAGCGGCGCGGATGCTCCAGCAGATGCTCCAAGAATGGCCCGACGACAGCGGGCTGGCTCGCGAGATCCTCCTGACCGAGCAGGAGGGCGACCGGATAACCCACGACATCGTGCAGCGGACGAACACGACGTCCGCCACGCCCATCGACGGCGAGGACATCTACGGGCTGGCGACGCAGCTCGACGACATCGTCGACTTCATCGAGGAGACGGCGGATTTCATGGGCCTCTACAAGATCGAGGCGCCCATGGAGCAGGCGCAGGAGATGGCGGACGTGCTCGTGAGCTCCTGCGAGCAGCTCGCGACCATCCTTGCCCAGCTTCGCGGGTTCGAGGGGCTCGAGCAGTACTGGATCGAGATCCACCGCCTCGAGAACGAGGGCGATCGCCTCTACCGAGACGCGGTGGCCGCCCTGTTCGCCAACGGGATCGACCCGATGGTGGTGATCCGCTGGAAGGACATCTTC
>Ga0068868_100003383_pt1 | contig 11100 bp, 10 predicted proteins | sample KBSMisM42_FD_64660 | JGI IMG/M metagenome (GOLD analysis project Ga0068868, IMG submission 64660) | Miscanthus rhizosphere microbial communities from Kellogg Biological Station, Michigan, USA - KBS Miscanthus M4-2 | ecosystem: Host-associated > Plants > Roots > Rhizosphere > Soil ...
GGCGGCTCGATCTACGCCGGCCTGGCGATCTACGACACGATGCAGTTCATCAAGCCCGACGTGCAGACCATCTGCTTCGGCATGGCGATGTCGATGGGCTCGCTGTTGCTGACCGGCGGCGCCGAAAGCAAGCGCCTCGCGCTGCCCAACGCGCGGATGCTCATCCACCAGCCCTCGGCGGGGTTCGAGGGCCAGTCCTCGGACATCGAGATCCACGCCCGCGAGATCCTCAACACCCGTGGGCGGATCGACGAGATCTACGCGCGCCACACGGGCCAGCCACTCGACCGCGTCCACGAGGACATGGAGCGCGACCGCTTCTTCAAGGCGGCCGAGGCGGTCGAGTACGGCCTGATCGACCGCGTCATCGACAAGCACTGAGCGCTAGCGCGTTGCGATCGTGTGCTCGATCGCGCCCAGGCCCTCGATCTCGACCCGCACGACGTCGCCGTCCTGCAGGAACTGCCCCGAGGCCTGGCCCACGCCGCTGGGCGTGCCGGTGAGGATGAGGTCGCCGGGGTGCAGCGTGCACGTCTGCGCGATGAAGTCGACGCAGGCCTGCGGGCCGAAGATGAGGTCGGCGGTGGTCGAGTTCTGGCGCTCCTCGCCGTTGACCCAGGTGCGTAGGCGCAGGTTCTGGGGGTCGGGCACGGCGTCGGCGGTGGTGATCCACGGGCCGTAGGGGCAGAAGGTGTCGGCCCCCTTGGCCCGGATCCACTGGCGCTCGCGCCGCTGCAGGTCGCGGGCGGAGACGTCGTCGGCGACCGTGAAGCCGCCGATCCGGCCGGCGGCACCGATGACGACGCACAGCTCGCCCTCGTAGTCGAGCCGCCGCACCACCGGCGGGCAGACCACCGGGCCGCCGGGCGGCGCGACCGCGCCGATCATCTTGGCGAACACGATCGGCTCCTCGGGCGGCTCGGCGCCCGTCTCGGCCGCGTGGGCGGCGTAGTTGAGGCCGATGCCGTAGATCGCGAGCGGGTCGGGCACGGGCGCGAGCAGCTCCACCTCGGCCAGCGCCCACGACCGCCCGGCGGCGGGCGCGATCGTCTCCTGCGCGAGCAACGCGCGCACGGTCGCGCCCTCGCCGAAGTCCACGACGTGCTCGCCGCGCACCTCCCCGGCCAGCGCCCGCTCGGCCCGCGGGGGCAGGAAGGTGGCAAGCCGCATGGCGAGCGAGCGTATAGGCCGCGCGATAATGGCGCGATGGGTCTGCGTTCGCGGGTGCTCGCCGCCAGCATCGTCCTCGCTCTGATCGTGGGCGCGATCTTCGCGATCCTGCTCGTCGCGATCGGCGAGCTGCGCGACTCCTCGGCCGCCGCCCGGCATTCCGAACAGGTGCTGGCCGCCGCCAACCGGCTCGAGCGCCGGGTGATCGACCTCGAGACCGGCCTGCGCGGGCTCCTGCTCACGCGCGACGAGCGCTTCCTTACCCCGTTCCGCTCCGCCCAGGCCGCCGTCCCGCCCGAGGCCAAGCGCCTGCAGGGGCTCGTGGCCAACAACCCCGAGCAGATGGCGCGCGCCAAGCTGCTGGCGGAATCCATCGACAATTACCTCAAGGGCTACGTCGTGCCCGAGGTGCTGCACGGCCAGGTGCGCACCGGCAGCCCCAAGGCGATCCGGGTCATCGGCGAGGGCAAGCGCCGCATCGACGACCTGCGCGCGCAGTTCAGCCAGTTCATCACCGCGGAGAACGGGCTCGCCGAGACGCGTCGCGACTCGGCCGACAGCCAGGCCCGCACCGCAGTGCTCCTCGGCGTGAGCGGCCTGGTGATCTCGGTGCTCCTCATCCTCGCCTTCAGCGGGTATCTCACGCGAGCGCTGCTGCGCCCGATCGCCCGCGTCGCCACGGGCGCGCGCCGGCTGGCCGGCGGCGACCTCTCGGCCCGCGTGGACGAGCGCGGCCCGGCCGAGATGGGCGAGCTGGCGCGCACGTTCAACGTCATGGCCACGTCGCTGGAGGAGAACCGCGACCAGCTCGAGAGTCAGAACGCCGAGCTCGAGGCCTCGCAGGGCGAGCTCGAGCATGCCGTCGAGCAGCTGGCCGAGGAGAAGCGCCAGGTCGAGGTCCTGCACCGCTTCGGGGAACGCCTGCAGGAGCACGCCGAGCTCGAGCCGCTCGCCGCCGCCGCGCTGGACGACCTGTGCGAGCTGGCCCGCTGCGAGGTCGGCGCGCTCTACGCCCGCGGCCGCGACGAGCGCACCCGCGACGGCGCCACCCTGCTGGCCGCTCACGGGGTGCGCGGCGATCGCCTCCCGCCGCGCCTGGACCCGGGCGAGGGCGCCGGCGGCCGGGCGATGCAGGAGCGCTCCCCCCTTGCGCTCGGCTACGGCGAGAGCGGCCTGCGCGTGCCCGCCTACGGCCACGACGTCCTGGTGCGCGCCGAGCTGCACGTGCCGCTGATCCAGTCCGACCGCCACGTCGGGGTGGTCAGCCTCGGGCGCGTCCGCGACGAACCCTTCGCCGAGGAGGAGCGCGCGACCATCGTCGCCCTGGCCGGTCAGGCCGCGATCGCGCTCTCCAACGTGCGCGCGCTGCAGGTCGCCCGCCACCAGGCCCGCATCAACCGCGCCGTTCTCGAGACCGCCAACGAGGCCTTCCTGGCCATGGACGACAAGGGTGAGATCACGCAATGGAACTCGTCCGCCGAGCGGCTGTTCGGCTGGCGCCCGCGCGAAGCGATCGGCCGGCCGGTCGCCGACCTGATCGTGCCGGCCGAGGACCGCGCCAACGTGCGCACCGAGTTCGAGGGCTTCCTGCGCACAGGCGAGAGCCGGCTGGTCGGGCGCCGCATCGAGGCCACGGCCGTGCGCCGCGACGGCAGCGAGGTCCCGGTCGAGGCCACGGTCTCCCCGCTCAACCTCGACGGGCGCTGGGTCTTCAACGCGTTCGTGCGCGACATCACCGCACGCCGGCGCAGCCAGCTCCACCTCCAGGTGCAGAACGCGGTCGCGCGCGCGATGGCCGAGGCGGCCACGGCCGAGGAGGCCCTCCCGCGGATCCTGGCCGCGCTCGGCGAGGGCCTCGGCTTCGACCTGGGCGCGTACTGGGGCGCCGACGGCGACGCGCACCGCCTGTGGCTGGAGGCGGACTGGTCGGCGCCCGGCGTGCAGGGCCGCGAGCGCGACGAGTCCACGGCCAGCGGCGAGGACAGCCTCCCTACCCGCGCATGGACGACCGGCCACGTGGTCTGGGTCGAGGAGCCCGCCGTCGTCGCGGTGCCGGTGCTCAGCGGCACGACGACGCTGGGCGTGCTCGAGCTGAGCTCGGCCGAGCCGCGCCCGCGCGACGAACAGCTCATCCAGGTCATGGTCTACCTGAGCCAGCAGATCGGCCAGTACCTGGAGCGCAAGGCGTCCGAGCGCGAGGCCGAGATCCTCAAGGACCAGTTCTTCGCGCTGGTCTCGCACGAGCTGCGCACGCCGCTGACCTCGATCATCGGGTACCTGGAGCTCGTGCTCGAGGACGACGACGGGCTGACCGACCACCACCGCCGTTTCCTCGGCGTCGTGGACCGCAACGCGCGGCGGCTGCTGCGGCTCGTGGGCGATCTGCTCTTCGTCGCCCACGTCGAGGCCGGGCGGCTGGCACTCGAGGTCGGCGAGGTCGATCTGCGTACCCTCACCAGGGAAGCGGTGGAGGCGGCCCGGCCGCGCGCCGAGTCCAAGGAGCTCACGCTCGAGGCCGCCGCGCAGGAGGTACCGGCCATGGCCGGCGACCGCGATCGACTCGCCCAGGTGCTCGACAACCTCGTCTCCAACGCCGTCAAGTTCACGCCCCAGGGCGGGACCGTGACCGTGCGCCTGGCCGCCAAGGACGGCGCCGCGCTGATCGACGTGCGCGACACCGGGGTCGGCATCCCTGCCGCCGAGCAGGACCGCCTGTTCGAGCGCTTCTACCGCGCCAGCACCGCGACCGAGCGCGCCATCCCCGGCGTCGGGCTCGGGCTCACCATCGCCAAGGCGATCGTCGAGGCGCACGAGGGCACGCTCGAGTTCGACAGCATCGAGGGCGCCGGGACCACGTTCCGCGTGCGGCTCCCCCTGCGGCCGCCGCCGACCGGGTCGCCCTCCGCCGAGCGCCTGCGCGGAGGCGTGTCGCTGTGAGCGCGCAGATCGTGCTCGTGGCCGAGGACGACGAGGACATCCTCGACCTCGTCGAGCTGTGCCTGCAGCAGGCCGGCTATGAGGTCGTCACCGCGCGTGACGGCGAGGAGGCTCTGCGGCTGGCCGGCGAGCGCCGCCCGGCGCTGGCGCTGCTCGACGTGCAGATGCCGAAGACCAACGGCTACGAGGTCACGCGACGGCTGCGCGCCGACGCGGCGACGCGCAGCATGGCGATCATCATCCTCACCGCCTCGGTGCGCGACACCGAGCTCGCGCGGGCGTTCGACGCGGGCGCCGACGACTTCCTCCGGAAGCCGTTCTCGCCCAGCGATCTGGCGGCTCGCGTGCGTGCCGCGCTGGAGTCCGAAGCGCGTCTGTGACGCGCGGCACAGCCCCCCGTAGGCAGTACATGGGCCTCGCTCCGCCTCTTGGTGGTCTTGAATGCCGTCCGTGCAGACGGCGGAGTTCGAGGACCTCTACCGTGAGAGCGCCGGGGCCATCTTCGCCTTCGTCGCGGGAATGCTGCGCGACCGATCGGCGGCCGAGGAGGTGACGGCGATCGCGTTCGAGCGGGGCTTCCGGGCCCGGGCCACGTTCGATCGCAGGCGTGGTGCGCCGCGGGCGTGGATGTTCGGCATCGCGCGCAACGCCGCCCTCGACGAGCTCCGCCGCCGGGGCCGCGTCGCCGAGCTGCCGCCGGAGCCCGAGGACCGCACCAGTGCCGGACCGCCCGAACTCGCCGAGGCGAGCGCGCGCCGCGAGGTCGTGCTGCGCGCGCTCGACAAGCTCGAGGCCCGCGAGCGCGAGCTCATCGCGCTGCGCTTCGACGGCGGGCTCAGCCACGCCGAGATCGCCGAGGTCCTCGACATCACGGCGACGAACGCCTCCACGATGGTGCACCGCGTCGTGACCAAGCTGCGGAAGGCCTGCGATGAGATGGCATAACGGCGAGCACGCCGACCCCGGCATCGAGGCCGACCTGGCCGAGTTGGGCGAGTGGGGCCCGGAGCTGCGCGCCCTGCGCGAGGAGCCGAGCCCCGAGTTCCTGGCCCGGCTCGACGGCCGGTTGCAGCCCGATTTCGCGCGCGGGCGCGCCGATGAGCGCGCGACCGAGGACAAGCAGCCCTGGTGGCGCACGCGGCTGTGGCCCGCGTTCGCCATCGGCGCCCCGGCCGCCGCCGGGATCGTGATCGCGGTCGTGCTCATCGCCGGCTCGGGCAGCGACACCTCGCCCGGCTCGCTGCCCGTCACCGTGCAGTCCGCGCCCTCGCCGCAGGCGACCGGCGGCGCCGCCGCGCCCGAGGGCGACAACGCGCTCTCGCGCCCCGGCGGTCCGGCCGCGCCCGAGATCCAGGTCGTGGCCGACGAGGTCTCGGCGGGCGAGCCGTTCGTCCTGCGCTACACGGCGCCGCGCGCCGGCTCGGTGTTCGTGAGCCTGAGCCCGATCAACGGCGGCTCGGCCACGACCACGCGCCGGGTCGCGCTGCCGGCCGGCACCGGCCGCCTGCGCATCGCCACCGACCAGCTCGATGGCGGGCGCTACGCGCTCGTGGTCTCGCTGCCCAACGGGCAGTCCGCGGTGCGCGCGAACGTGCGGATCCTTGACTGACGGGCGCGCGGCGACCGCCCGCGGCCCCGGCCGGGTCAACCTCATCGGCGAGCACACCGACTACAACGGCGGCCTGGCGCTGCCGTTTCCGATCGCCGCCGGCTGCACGGTTCGCGCCGAGGCGATCGACGGCCTCGACGTCGTCGCCGTGGCCGAGGACCTGGGCGAGGAGGACCGCTTCCCGCTGGCCGACGTGCAGCCGGCCGAGGGCTGGCGCGCGTTCGTGCGCGGCATGGTGGCCGAGCTGGCGCGGGCCGGGTTCACCGTGCGCCCGGCACGGGTGACCATCTCCGCGGACCTCCCGCGCGGCGGCGGGCTGTCTTCGAGCGCGGCCCTCGAGGTGGCGCTGGCGCTGGCGTGGCTTGCGCTCAGCGGCGAGGAGGACGCCGACCGCGTCGAGCTCGCCCGGCTGTGCTCGCGGGTGGAGAACGACTGGGTCGGGGCGCGCACCGGGCTGCTCGACCAGCTCGCCGCGCTCGCGGGCGCGCCGGGGCACGCGCTGCGCATCGATTTCGCGACCCTCGCGCTCGACCCCGTGCCGCTGCAGCCCGACGGGTGGCGGCTGGTGGTGCTCGACTCGGGCGCGCCGCACACGCTGTCGGCGCAGGACGGCTACAACGTGCGCCGCGCGGAGTGCGAGCGGGCGGCCGCGGAGCTCGGCGTGCGCTGGCTCAGCCAGGCCGACCCCGCCGCTGCTTCCCGCCTGCCCGAGCCGCTGGACCGCCGGGTCGAGCACGTGCTCACCGAGAACGCGCGCGTCGACGCCACCGTGGCGGCGCTGCGCGCGGGCGACCTGGCCGCGGTCGGCCCGCTGCTGGACGCCTCGCACGCCAGCCTGCGCGACCTCTACGACGCCTCCGTGCCGGCGGTCGAGCAAGCGCGCGAGCGGATGCTGGAGGCCGGCGCGGCGGGCGCGCGGATGATGGGCGGCGGGTTCGGCGGCTCGGTGCTGGCGCTGTTCCCGCCCGGCGCGCAGGCGCCGCCCGAGGCGGTCGCCGTCGAGCCGGGGTTGCCGGCGCGGGTCCTGGCGTAGCGTCGCCGGCGCTGCGCCCCTGGCAAGCCAGCGGACGACGCAGCAGCGCCATCGGTCGCGCGCAAGGCGGGGACGCCGAACCACATCGCGGCGGTCGCGGCGAGCCCGAGCGCGCCGGCACCGACGAGCGTCGCACGCGCGCCGATGAGGCCGGCCACCGGCCCGGTGAGCGCGAAGGACAGCGGGATCAGGGCGTAGGACGTCACCCAGTCCAGGCTGGAGACCCGGCCGAGCAGCTCGCGCGGCACCGACTCCTGGACCTTGGTCGAGAAGATGACGACGGCGATCGCGTTGAGCCCGTAGGCCACGGCGTAGACGGCGGCGGCCTGCCAGGTGGCGGTGACGAGGCCGTAGCCGACCAGCGACGACAGCATCAGCCCCCAGGCCAGGTAGCAGGCGGCCATGCGGCGGCGGGGCTGGCCGCGCTGGCCCAGCCACAGCGTCGCCACCACCGCGCCGGCGCCGCCGGCGGCCAGCACGGCCCCGAAGTCGCCCGCGCCGCCGCCGAGGTCGTTGCGGATGACGTAGGGCAGCAGGACCTCGAACGGGCCCCAGAACAGCAGCAGCGAGAGCGCCGCCAGCGCGAGCGTGCACGCCAGCCAGGCCTCGCCGCGGACGTAGCGCACGCCCTCGGCCAGCTCCGTGCGCACCGACCGGCGCGCGTGACCCGCCGCGGGCGCGGGTCGCCGGCGGATGCGGCTCAGCGCGAGCAGCGAGAGCGCGAACGAGAGGCCGTCGAGCACGAAGGCCGGCCCGGCACCGACGCCCGCGACCAGCGCCCCGCCCAGGACCGGTCCGACCAGCCGCAGCGCCACCGTGCGGGTGAGCTGATCGAGGGCGTTGGCGCGGGCCAGGCGCTCGCCCGAGGCCAGCTCCGGCAACAGCGCCGAGAACGCCGGGTAGAACAGCGCGTCGCCGGCGCCCACGAACGCGACCAGCACGACGACGTGCCAGAGCTCGAGCGCGCCGCTCAGCGCCAGCGCGCCCAGCGTCGTCAGCGCCACCGCCCGCACGCCGTCGGCCACCAGCAGGACGCGCCGGCGCTCGAACCGGTCGGCGAGCACGCCGCCGAGGAGGAACAGCGCGACCTGGGGCACGCTCAGGGCCAGGCCGACCGTGGCCAGCGCGGCCGGGACGTTGGAGAGCGCGTAGACCTGCCAGGCCAGCGCGACGACGTAGATGCCGTCGCCGGCGACCGACACCGCCTTGGCCGAGAAGAGCAGGGCCAGGTCGCGCTCGCGGAGGGGATCGAGGATGGCGGGCATGGCCGCCACCCTCCCCGGGACCCGCAACGCGAGCGCAAACCGTGCGCAATTGACAAGCTGCCGCCATGCCGAGCATCAGCGAGAACAAAGAGATCTTCCAGGCCTACGCCTGGCCCGAGGCCGGCGACGAGTGGTCCCACGAGTGGGGCTCGAGCCGCACCTTCTTCTTCGGCACCGTCATGCCCCGTATCGCCGCGTTCGTGCCCGCCGGGGACATCCTCGAGCTCGCGCCCGGCTACGGCCGCTGCACGCAGTACGTGATCGGCACGGCCCGGACCTCGTACACGGCGGTGGACGTGGCCGAGAACTGCGTAGAGGCGTGCCGCGAGCGCTTCGCGGACGTCCCCCACGCCCGCTTCGAGGTCGGCGACGGCAAGTCGCTGCCGTTCGTCGACGACGCGTCGATCGACTTCGCGTTCTCGTTCGACTCGCTCGTGCACGCCGACGCCGAGGCCATGCGGGGCTACCTGGGCGAGCTTGCGCGCACGCTGCGGCCGGGCGCCCACGCGTTCATCCACCACTCGAACCTCGGCGCCTACGTCGACGCCCCCACGGGCCAGCCGACGGTGCCCAACCCGGAATTCCGCGATCCGACGGTGTCGGGCGAGGCGGTGCGGGCGTGGGCGGCCGAGGCCGAGCTTGCCTGCCTGGCCCAGGAGCTCCTGAACTGGCACTCGCCGCACTACACCGACTGCATCTCGCTGCTACGACGCAGCGAGGTCAGCGGTGCGCCGATCGTCAGCCGCCACCCCGACCTGGCCGCCGAGTACCGCAACCTGCGCCGGATCGACGGGCTGTTCGGTCAGGCGTGACGGACGGCCCAGTCGTAGGGGATGTGGTTGTCGAAGGGGTCGAGGCGCTCGGAGCGGGTCGGGTCGTGCGGGTGCGTGCAGCAGTTGGCCACGACGGCGTGGGGGTCGCTCATGCCCTTGAACCCGTTCCACACGCCGGGCGGGATCTGGACCAGCGCGTAGGCGTCGGGGCCGAGGAACACCTCCACGAGCTCGCCGAACGTCGGCGAGCCGTCGCGCTCGTCGTAGAGCACGAGCTTGACCCGCCCGAACGGGCAGGCGTAGGAGAGCGTCATCTCGCGGTGGCGGTGCCAGCCCTTGACCACGCCGCGGTAGACGGTGGAGAAGTAGATCTCGCCGAAGCCGAGGAAGTGCGGGTCGGTCGCGCTGAGCATGTGCATGACCGTGCCGCGCTCGTCGGCGACGCGCTGCAGCGGGACGACGCGGGCGCCGTCGATCACAGGACCCGGGGCTCGGGGACGGGGACGATGAAGCGCCCACCGCGACCGCGGTGCTCGGCCTCCTGGTCGACGACCTCCTGCAGCAGGTTCCAGGCGAGGACGAGGAGGTACTCGGGGCGGGCATCGGCGAGCGCCTCGACGGGCAGCACCGGCTGGCGCGTGCCGGGCACGAAGCGGCCGTGCTTGGCCACGTTGCGATCGACCACGAAGCCGACGCTGTCGGTGCCCAGGTCGCAGTAGTTGAGGAGCATCGTGCCCTTGGCCGCGGCGCCGTAGCCGGCCACCGCGGCGCCGTCGCTGCGGACGTCGTCGACGAGCGCGCGCAGGTGGTCGCGCACGGTCGCGGCGCCCTCGACCAGCGGCCGGTACGCCGCGGCGTCGCCGACGCCCCAGCGTTCCTCCGCGGCCAGGGCCTCCGCGACACTGCCGTCCGGGCGGGTCCCGTTGCCGGTCACGACGGCCGAGATCCGCAGCGACCCGCCGTGCACCGGCACGCGCTCGACGCGCACGACCTCGAGCCCGTGGCGGCGCAGCAGGTTGCGCAGCGAGGTGACCGAGAAGTAGGCGAGGTGCTCGTGGTAGATGGTGTCGAAGGCGCGGCGAGCGACGAGCTCGCGCACGTCGGGCGCCTCGATGACCACGACGCCGTCGTGCGCGACGAGGGTGCGGATGCCGTCGACGAAGTCCGCGGGGTCGGCGACGTGGGCGAGCACGTTGAGGCCGAGGACCACGTCCGCGGGACCGCGCTCGGCCAGCAGACGGGTCGCGAGCCCGGCGTCGAAGAACTCGGCCAGCGTGGGCACGCCACGTTCGCGCGCGGCCTCGGCCACGTTCACGGCGGGGTCGATGCCGAGGACATCGATCCCGGCGCGCTGGAAGTACTGGAGCAGGTAGCCGTCGTTGCTGGCGAGCTCGACGACGCGGCTGGCGCCGTTCAGGGCGCGCTCGGCCACCAGTGCGTCGGCCAGCGCCTCGACGTGGTGGAGCATCGTCGTCGAGCAGGACGAGAAGTACAGGTAGTGGGCGAACAGCCGCTCGGGCGCCACGGTCTCGGTGATCTGGACCAGCGCGCAGGACGGGCACAGGACGAGGTCGAGCGGAAAGCGCTGGTCGGGCTCGGAGGCGGCGTCGGGCTCGACCAGGGCGTTGGCGAGAGGCAGGGCCCCCAGGCTCATGATCGGCACGAGCTCGGTGGCACCGCACGCGCGGCACGCTTCGATCCTCATCCTCGGCCGGACTCTAGCCACGTTGTGCGCAGGCCCCGCGCCGAGACGCGGTCGAGCGCGTAGGCGGCTAGGCACGGCGCGAGCAGCGCTTTCGTTCGCCCCGGGAGGGCAGCCCGGCGCAGCACCCGGGCGTGCGCGCGCAGCAGCTCCCACTCCGGGGTTACCACGAGCTGGCGCGCGTGGCGCTGCTGCCACGCGGCCAGCGTGCGGCGGGTGAAGGCGTCCGCGGACTCCTCGCGCACCTGGCGGTACTCGAACAGCGTGCGCGGCACGTGGACGAAGGCGCCCTGGAGGGCGAGCTCGGCGAGCAGCGGGTACTCGGGGCCGACGTTCGCGCCCATCAGCGCGGTACGGCGCAGCGCCGCGGTGCGCATGACCCCGTGGATGGGCAGAGCGGCGGCCAGGCCGAACAGCGTCGCCAGGAAGCGGCGCTCGGGCCGCAGCCCGCGTGTGTCGAGGCGGCTGTTGTGCACGGGCAACGGCCGGCCCTCGTCGTCGAGGCCGGCGGCGAGCGGATGGGCGAGCACGACGGGCGCGTCGCCCGAGGCGGCGGTGCGCCCCAGCGACGCGGGCGGCGGCGCGTCCTGGAGCGCCTCGGCGCAGGCGGC
>Ga0068868_100003385_pt1 | contig 11095 bp, 12 predicted proteins | sample KBSMisM42_FD_64660 | JGI IMG/M metagenome (GOLD analysis project Ga0068868, IMG submission 64660) | Miscanthus rhizosphere microbial communities from Kellogg Biological Station, Michigan, USA - KBS Miscanthus M4-2 | ecosystem: Host-associated > Plants > Roots > Rhizosphere > Soil ...
AAAGGCAAGCACGGGACCACTTTTGGCGGGGGCCCGCTGGTTTGCCGCGTGGGCCTGGAGTTCTTCGACATTCTCGACGGGCTGTTGCCGCATATTTCGGAAATTGGCAGCTACTTCCGGATGCGTCTTACGGAACTTTCGCGCCGCTATTCATTCATCAAAGAAGTCCGCGGCGTGGGCCTGATGATCGGTGTAGAGTTGGAGTTCCCCGGCAAGCAGATGGTGCTGGATTGCATCGACCAAGGTCTCCTGCTGAATTGCACGCATGAATACACGCTGCGCATGCTGCCGCCCTATATCATCACGGAGCAGGAAGTGGATCGCTCCATTACAGTGCTGAAGCGCGTCTTCAAGAACGCGAAACCACCGGCGGCGGCGTAGGCTATAGCAGTTCTTCGCGGCCGGCCTTTTCTAAACGGCGGACCAAGTCCCCGACTTCTTGCGCGCGTTTGCGATCGGCGATCAGCAGGGCGTCGGGGGTATCGACCACGATCAGGTCCTTCACGCCTAGCAGTGCCACCAGTTTGCCTGAGGCGTCGACGTAATTGCCGCTGCTCGATTCGACGATCGAATCCGCAAGCAGCGCGTTGCCCTGCGCGTCACGCTTGTGCAATTCGTAGACTGCGTTCCAACTGCCGACGTCGTTCCAGCCGAAATCGCCCGCCGGAATGCCGGTCACGTTGGGGGCGCGCTCCATCACAGCGTAGTCGATCGAAATGTTGTCGCACTGCGGGAAAGTTGTGGCGAGCGCTGCGGAAAATTTGCTACTGGTGAACGGAGGCAAGCTCGCCAACAGGTGTTCGGTCTTAGGCAGGAAGCGCCGCAGCGAATCTAACAATACCGAGGTCTTCCAGAAAAACATTCCCGCGTTCCAATAGAAATTCCCGGCCGCAAGAAATTGTTCGGCCGTCGAGGCATTTGGTTTCTCCCGAAAACTCACCACGCGAACTGCTTTGCGCTCGCCTGCCGCGACGCCTTCTGGAAATTCGATGTAGCCGTAGCCAGTTTCCGCCCAGCGCGGCTGGATGCCGAGCACCACAATGTTTCCTTCGGCGGCGGATTTGAAAGCGGGACGTAGCAGGCGGACATATTCGCGGGGCTTGGCGATCACATGGTCAGCCGGGAAGACTCCCATCAGGGCGTCGGGATCGAGCGATTGCATGATGTGCGCCGCGAGTCCAATTGCAGGAGCCGTGTTGCGCTGCGCAGGCTCCGCCAGGATCTGGCGCTTGGGGACCTCCGGCAATTGCTTCACGATTTCGGCGCGAAGCTGCGGACTGGTGAGAATCCACAGGCGCTCGGGAGGCAGCACCGGCCGCAAACGATCGACCGTCTGCTGAATCAAAGTGCGGTCCCCGAAGAATTTCAGGACCTGCTTGGAGCGATCACGCCGGCTGCGCGGCCAAAACCGGGTGCCGCGGCCGCCCGCTAGAATAAGGCCGTAATAGTGGGACATGCTTACTCGATCGGAATTCCGCGCACCAACTTTAGCGTGCGGTTCCATCGCGTCTTAGTGAAAAAGTTCTTCGCCAGATCCAGATAGTGGCTGCCGCTATCGCCGGCCCATTCCTCGGTGGGAGCATCGTAGGACCAGAAGATCACCAGCGGCTTTCCGATGATGTTCTCGCGCGGCACGAAGCCCCAATAGCGGCTGTCGAGCGAGTTCTCACGATTGTCGCCCATGGCGAAATAATTCTCGGGAGGCACCACCAGCTCATTGTTCTGAACGTGGCTCGCAAGCATCTCTTGCGCCCGATCGGCTACCGGACCGAAAGGCTGCGACGGAAAATTGTCACGATACGGCTCGACGCGCGAATCGATGTGCTGCGTATACGGTTCAGTGAGCGCCTTGCCGTTCACGTACACGACTTTGTCGACAATGTGAATGCGGTCGCCGGGCACGCCAATCACACGCTTGACGAAGTTCTGGCGAATGTCCATCGGATAGCGAAAGACAATGACGTCGCCACGTTTCGGCTCGGTATAAGGCAGCAGGTGCTTGGTGATTGGGTCGGCGGGTGCATACGAGAGCTTGTCGACCAATAGGTGATCGCCAATCAACACCGTGGATTCCATCGAGCCAGTGGGGACGATGAACGCCTGCACCAGGGTCGTGGTGCCAAACAGCAGGATCAGAATGTTCAGGGACCACTCGTGAACAAAATCGCGCGTCGAATCTGCAAACTTTTTCATGCAGCCTAATTTTTGTAATATCCGTGGACCAGCATAAATGTCCGCCGCCAGCGGGTCTTGCTGAAGAAATTCAGAGCCAGGTCCTTAAGGTGCGCGATACCAATGGCGGGGTCCTGCAATTGGTCGGTGGGCGCATCGTAAGACCAGTAAATAATCAGCGGCTTGCCAATGATGTTTTCGCGCGGCACGAAGCCCCAGTAGCGGCTGTCGAGCGACGAATCGCGATTGTCTCCCATGGCGAAAACAGTGCCGGGAGGAACGACTACTTCACCGTTCACCACATGGTTCTGCAGCATGTCCATCGCGCCGGGATACACCATGGAATTCGGTTCACTGGGAAAGTTGTCGCGGTAGGGATCGATCTGATCGGATTTGTGAACCTTATACGGTTCGTCGAGCTTGACGCCGTTACGGTACACCTGCTTATTGACGATGCGGATGCGGTCGCCCGGGATGCCCATGGCGCGCTTCACAAAGGTCATGGTGATGTCGACCGGATAGCGAAAAACGATGATGTCGCCGCGTTTGACATCGCTATAGGGCAGGATATGTTTACTCACCGCACCGGATGGCGCAAACGCCATCTTGTCGACCAGCAGATGGTCGCCGATCAGCAGCGTATCTTCCATGGAGCCCGTGGGAATAACGTAGGCCTGAACCAGAGTGGTGGTCAGAAACAGCAGCAGCAGGATGGTGATGGCCCACTCGGCAATGGCTCCGCGGGGCGGTTCGACGGGAGGCCCGGCCGGAGTCTCGATGTCTATATCATGTGGGGCTTCAGGTTCCGTGAAGGCCGCAGGCGCCGGGGCGATGGGAGCCGCTTCCAGTGCCGCCTGAGGATCGGGGGTGACGGAATCCGTCGTATTTTCGAGGCTCACTACCCTTTATTCTACTCGCTTCGAGACGGGGTGCGCCTTTAGTGAGCCCGCTCGAGGCTTTCGTCCTGCACCCGGAAACGCGGCCGCCGGCTGCCGGGCCACTCCAGGCGCAGATCCTGCGAAATCTCGTCGAGCATTTTCTTGGTGCAGACCCTTTCTGCTTCAGCAAACGCCATTAACAGCAGGTTGTCACAGATCGCATTGATGAGACGCGGTGTGCCCTGCGCGCGCAGGTGGATCTCGGCCATTAACTCTTCAGAGAAGACCGTCTGGTTCGGCATCCCCGCCTTTTCCAGACGCGATTGCATATATTCCACGGCATCGCGCAGCGTAAAAGCACGCAAATTGGTGCGCAATACAATGCGCTGCTTCAGTTGGCGAAGATTGGGCGCGTCCAGTTTGCGATCCAGCTCAGGCTGCCCGGCGAGGATGATCTGCAACAGTTTTCCATTGCGATTTTCCAGGTTCCCAAGCAGGCGTATCTCTTCCAGAACATCCCATTCGAGATTGTGTGCCTCGTCGACGATCAAGACCACGGTTCGGCCGAGCTGCGCCTGCTCCACTAGAAGCTGGTTCAAGGCGAAAAGCACTTCAGTCTTGGAGGTGCGTGCGCAGGGCAGGTTCAGATCGTAGGCGATCATCTCGAAAAACTGATCGGTGTTGACGCGCGAATTAAACAAGAAGGCGAACTCGATGTATTGGGATTCGAGATAATCCCTTAGGCATTCGAGCATGGTGGTTTTGCCCGTGCCCACTTCGCCTGCAAGCACGATAAAACCCTTGCGGGCTTGCACGCCGTAGACTAAATTCGCGAGCGCCTCTTCGTGCTGCTCACTGCGAAAAAAGAACGCAGGATCGGGACTTAAATTGAAAGGGCTCTCAGTAAAACCAAAGAACGCGTTATACATATTGGCCTGGCTAGCGGTCCATTCGGAGGGATCGTTCCCTCTCTCGTCTTATGATACCGATATTAGCATGCAACCCCAATGATCCTAACGGTTTATTCGACCGGGTACTTTAGTACCATCTGAAACGATATACTTTCTGGCTTATGGCTGCATACCTTTTTGTCAATATCGAAGTGAAGGATCAGACCGCCTATGCGGAGTATAGAAGTGTCGTGTCCCCGATGATTTACAAGCATGGTGGCGAATATCTGGCGCGCGGCGGCGCGTCCGAAGCTATCGAAGGCGATTGGACGCCAAGTCGTGTGGTGCTGCTGAAGTTTCCCGATATGGCGGCGGTGAAAGCGTTCTTGAACGATCCGGAATACCAGCCGATGAAGGATCTGCGTCTGCGCGCGGCCGATACACAGATGCTGGCCGTGGAGGGAGTTTAAGTCTATGAAAAAACTGCTTTTGATGCTGCTTTCGGCCGGGATGTCGTTCGCCCAGTTGCAGGGCATCGTCGATACTCACACGCATGGCGATCCGGATAGCGCCGCGCGCAGCATCGACGTGCTGCAACTCGCGCGCATCGCCAAGGCCGCAGGCATGCGCGCCATCGTACTTAAAAATCATTATGCCCCGACGGTGCAGGCAGCTTATCTGGTGAGCGAGATTGTGCCGGGGATCCAGATCTTCGGCGCCATTGCGCTCGATCGTGCAGTCGGCGGCGTGAATCCGGAAGCGGTGCGGCAGGCGGCGGCGTTCAAAGGTAAGAAGCTGCGCGTAGTGTGGATGCCGACTTTCGATTCTGAGAACGACGTGACGTTCAGCAAGCAGAATCGGACGTTCGTGTCGATCCAGCACGACGGTAAGCTGCTGCCGGAGACCGTCGAAGTACTGAAGATCATCGCGCGCGACAATATTGTTCTCGCTACCGGCCATTCATCGGCCTCTGAAGATCTGCTGCTGGTGCGCGAGGCGAAGAAGCTGGGGATCAATCACATCATCGTGACGCATCCACTGGCCAGGGCCCAGCACATGACGATTCCCGAAATGCAGGAGGCTGCGAAGATGGGCGCTTACATTGAACTTTGCGGCGCCGCGCTCCTGCCGACGCAGGAACCTAACGGCAAGATCCCGCTAGACGTCTACGTCAAAGTTATTCGCAGCGTGGGAGCCGAACACATAATCCTGTCCAGCGATCTGGGACAGGCGATCAACCCTGTCCACACAGATGGCTGGAAGCAGTTTCTGGACATTCTGCGCAAGGCCGGAATCAGCGATAAGGAATTGGATGTGATGGATAAAACAAATCCGGCGGCGCTGCTGGGGTTGCAATAAGCATGCGCTCTCTACAAGCGTTTACGTTGTCACTAGTGGCTGCGCTGCCCGTGCTCGCCCAGTCGCCCTGCGAGCGCATCGTTTCCCTCAAACTCGCGGGGGCCACGATCACCGCCGCCGACACCATCGCCGCAGGCGAGTATAAAACGCAAGAGCCGCCCAACACCATCGTCAACGTTCCCGCGTTCTGCCGTGTAGCAGCCACGCTGCATCCCACGGCAGATTCAAGCATCGGCGTAGAAGTGTGGCTGCCGCAGGATTGGAACGGTAAGTATCAGGCAGTGGGCGGCGGTGGCTGGGCGGGCAATATCAGCTATACCGCGATGGCCGCGGCGCTCGTGGAAGGCTACGCGACGTCCTCGACCGACACGGGCCACAAAGGCGGTGATGCCAAATTTGCGCCCGGGCATCCGGAAAAAATCCTCGATTATGCCTACAGAGCAGTGCATGAAATGACGGTCCACGCCAAAGCCCTGATCAAGGAACGATACGGACGCGCTCCCAGATTGTCCTACTGGAACGGCTGTTCTACCGGAGGCCGGCAAGGTCTTCAGGAAGCGCAGCGCTACCCGGAAGATTTTGACGCCATTGTCGCGGGAGCACCTGCGAACTCTATGCTCCGTTTAGGCGCCTGGGACATGCAGGCAGCGCTAACCGTGCAGAAAGATCAAGCACACTTGATTCCGGCCGGTAAATTGGTGACGCTCCATGCGGCGGTAGTGGCGGCTTGCGACGAGCTCGATGGCATCAAGGACGGACTGCTCAGCAATCCGAAAGCTTGCCGTTTCGACCCGCAGACACTGCTCTGCAAAGGACCCGATAGCGCCTCTTGCCTTACCAGCCCACAAATCGAGTCCGTTCGCGCGATGTACGCGCCTGCGAGAAAAAAAGACGGAACCCTGGTTTATCCGGGAATGCCGCGCGGCGGCGAGAACGCCTGGACGCGTATGTCCAATCCGAATCCCTTCCCCATATCACAGAGCACGTATCAGTATGCGTTGCACGAGGATCCCGCATGGGACTGGCGCACCTTCAACTTGGACCGCGACGTGGCGGACGCCGACGAAAAACTGGGTCCAATTGACGCGGTCAACCCGGATTTGAGCGCCTTTCGCGATCGCGGCGGCAAGCTGCTTATGTATCACGGCTGGGCCGACCAGTTAATCTCGGCGGAGAACAGCATCAACTATCGTGCTAACGTCGAAGCGAAGCTGGGTGGCAATCAGGACAACTGGTTCCGTCTCTACATGGTTCCCGGAATGCAACACTGCCGCGGAGGAGAAGGCCCTAACCAGTTCAACATCATGGGCGCGCTGGAACGGTGGAAGGAATCGTCCGAGCCGCCGGCTGAGATCCTGGCAACGCACGTTACCAACAATGTTGTCGATAGGAGTCGACCGCTCTGCCCCTATCCGCAGATGGCCGTGTACAAGGGTAGCGGAAGCATCAACGACGCCGCCAACTTTGCCTGCAAAGCGCAATAGCGCACGAGCGAACGCACTTGTACTGTCGCATCGTCTCTCCGGAGCGCTACTAGAGGGCCCTCGATCCGTTTGTTAACCCGCAACGGCGTGGGTCACTGTAACGCGCGTGATTCGGCCATCGCACATGACGTTTATGGGGAGTGGACTCGAGTACTCTTCCCCATCCCGTGACCTGGCTTCCAATGGCAGAACCCAGGACTCTTGTCCACACCTTACGAGAGAGGCCGGTCGGACGCCGGGCCTGATGTCAACAAATCACTGAGAGAATGCGAGATAGAGTTCGCCGCCGGCCGTTGACCGCACCCGCTACATCGGCAAGCGAAACGACATCAGCGTGATGGTTCCGTTGATGGTGCTGAACCAGTGCGGCGTGTTTGGCGGAACGATCACGAAATCGCCCTTCGCGACCGGCCGCGGAGAGCCGCCTTCGATCGCAGTGCCGGAGAGATTATCGCCGTTGGCCTTCTCGTTGGCGAGCTTGCCGCCGGTCACCAGGGTGGCGGAGCCGTCGACAACGTAGAAGAACTCGGCGTACTTTTTATGAACCGAAGAGGGTCCGACGGCGGCGCGGTATTCGAGATTGGCGCCGTACTGCGCGAGCGCCAGCAGAGGCTGGGCGAAAGTGGGCTGGTCGGGTTTGCGTTCGGCTTTAGCTTTGGCAACCATGGCCATGATTTCGGCGCTAGTGGCTACGATCTTCTCGGCCGGCTGCTGGGCCCCTGCGACCGCAGCTAACAGCGTTAGGGCAAAACTGATTTTGAGAGTGCGCATCCCAAGAATGCTATCACAGGTGATCATTAAATACAGGCGTCGGCCGACGCTTAGGCAACTTCGAGCATCACCCAGCCGGGGAGGCTCGCGGGCTGATTGCCTTCGAACACCACGCGGCGGGTTTTGGGGAACGGCATGCCGGTCTGGATCGCGCGTTGATAGAGCGGCATCTGGCGCAGGATCTTGCGGTAGGAATCGTCTTCGGTCTTGAGGTAGGCGGACTTTCCCAGCAGTCCCCCGCCCCACCCGATGGATAGCAGGCAGGCGTGGTCGCTGGCGCGGACTTCGGCCAGCCGCGCTGTGAGTTGATCGAGCTTAGCGGTGAGCTTGGTCATCCCGGTGCGCTCGGCGTATTCGCGATGGCGCTGGATCTGTCCCTCGGCGTAGCGGTTTGCGGCCTGGAACATTTTGACGCGGTCGCCAGTGGAACGCTCGCGCCAATCGCCGTCGAAGGCGGTTCCCGGAGCGGCCATCTCAGCGAAAAACGGGGTGCTGTCGTTGACGCGTTTGGCGTCTACCGATCCGCGCGCGGATTTCCATCCGAGCTCGAAGCGGCCTTCGCCGCGGGCGATCAGAGTCGCCGTGCGCAGCAGATAAACTTTCATCCCGGTGTAAGCGACTACGCCGGAATCCGCAACAGAAACGCGGCGCATGCGGTTGTTTCCGGACCCACCGAGCACGGCGTCCTCGGCGCGGGCCGCGAAGTAGCGCGGGACTCGATCTTCCACGCGCTCGGATAATTCAAGCACAGTTTTCTCGGTCCAGCGGTCGAAGACGGAACCGGAACGGAGCGCTCCTTTGAGCGCTGTGGCCGGCAGATAGGGGCCGCTGGCGTTGGTTGCGAAAGTCGGGATGAATAACTCCGCGGCCGGGGCGCGCTCATAAAACGGAATCGAGCTCGCGTGTTCGAAAGGCAGGCGGCGGCCGGCGAAATTCTGGGCGAATCCTCCCCACGATGCGAAGTCCAGCTTGTCGGCTTTCTTGAGTTGCGCGAGGTAGCCTTCAAGGCGCGGGCCCTTCGCCAGCAGGCGGAAAATGCGGCGCTGATCGAGAACGTTGACGTGATCTTTCCACACCATGTAGTCGATCGGCGAGAGCTTCTGGCCGTCGCCGACCAGTGTGGGAGTCAGGCATGTGACGCGATACTTCATGCAGGAACCTTCAGCGGCACTGGCAGCGATAGCGCGAAGCCGGCGCGATAAACAGGATGTGCGAAACCATCGGGGGCAACATTCGCCGCTGCCCCGCGCGGCTGGGCAGTGGAGACCAGCACGGAACCTTCGGCCACCATTCGGGTGTTCTTCTTCATCTGTCCCCAGCCGGATTCGCTTTCGACGCGGCCGCCGCGAGTAGTGAGCGAATAGTCGCCGCGCTGCCAATTGACGGCGTCGTTTGCAGACGGGTGGAATAGCGACAACAGCCAGTGGCCGTTTTCGCCTTCCGGAGGAGCACCGATAAGCGAGGGGTTATCGCGGAACTCCGGGGCCTGCGACCGTCCCCAGCCACGGGAACGCTCGCCGCCGAATCCTGAATCGGCCAGCAGGCGGATGGCGGCTTTGACGCGCTCGCTCCACGTTCCCTGCGCGGCGTCATCGGCGAATTCGGCTATGAACCAGAAACCGCTACCGGTAGTGAATTCGAGGCACGCAACGGAGTGCGGGGTAGCGGCGTCGCCGTTGCGATCCACTGCCGCACTGGAGCGAACCGAGGCGCGGAATAAAGTGGACCCGGCGGTAGCGGTCGCAGGCAACAGGCATTCGCTCTCGCCGTCGACGGTCCAGGCATCCTCGCTGGGCGGTTTGCCTGCGAGCAGCGCTTCGACTACGGCGAAGGGCACGAAGCGCGCGCCTTTCCAACGAATTTTCGACGACGCCGGAGGAGGCCACAAGTGCTGCGGCGGGACCACATAAAGAGTCTCGTTGTGAAACGGAAAACAAGAGCTGAAACGCACCGCCGGTTCGCCGCCGTGATCGATCGCCCGCGCGGTCGCATCCAGCCAGGCTTCCAGATTTCCTAGACGCGCCATCGCCCCGCACACAGCGGAGTAGAGCGCGTCGCTGTGGTAAATGCGCTCCACGCGATCGCGATCGCCGGAATCAGGACCGATGCGCCACGGCCCGGTAGGCCGCAGGCGAACCAAAACAGAGGGCATGCTTAACTCGCCAGTTTTTCGCCGAAGGAAGCGTCGTTAGCCAACGCCTGAACCGCTGTCAGATCCGCGGCCGATGCCAGTTCCGCTTCCGCGCCGCCGGTGGAATAGAAAGTGCGGTTGCGCCAGACCAGCTTGAGGTTCGCGAAACGTACGCGTCCGCTGCCGCGCGAGCCGCCGCCGCCGAGCGCATCGTCTTCAAGCAATCGCAGACCTTCGATCAGCCGCGCCGCCAAGGCTTTGTCTTCCTCGCACAAGACATCCAGCACCATGCGCACATGGAAACGCGCACCGGCGGGAACTCGCTCTAGAGTGCGGGGGTTGGCTTGCGAGGTGATGCGGTCGATGGCGTTCTCGCTTTTCACTTCAGTGATTTCGTCGTCCAGATTCTCGCGCATTTGCGCCGTGATGCTGGCGGTGTCCAGCGGGGCGTCGTAAATTGCGAGCCGTGCGGGTGTGGCCGCGCGCGTGTCGAGCGCTTCGCCAGCGACGCGATCCATACGTCCGGGATTGCGGCCGAACAGCAGGCAGATTTCGTCATCCGGACGGTCGCTCTGATGAATGCGGACCTCCTGTCCCTTGCGCTTGGACAGATACACCAGCTCAGCGGGCGTGGTCAGGCCGAGAGCGTTCTCTAGCAGCGAACGGATGCGGCCGCGCAACGAACTGCCCGGTATATAAGGAAGGCCGAAGGCATCCTTCACCACCGGATTATCCGCGCCGCCGATTTCGAGCGAGCCTTTTCCGGCGCCAATGTGCAATCCCGTTTCGCAGTGCAGTTCGCCCGACAAAATCAGCTTGCCCACCAGTTGTAACTGTGTCTGGGCGGTATGTGTGCTCATATTCCTCTTGGTCTTCTATTCGTTGTAAGCGACAATCGCTTCGAATAAATCTTTGAAGCGCTCATAGCCGCGGGCGTCGTTGCGGCGCGTGACCTGCAAGAGCAGGCGTTCCAGTGCGTCCAGGCTGCGGAGCGAATGGCGCGCGATGGTGTAGGCCAAACGCGCGCGTAACATGACGAAGTGATGCTGGCGCTCGCTCTCGGGGGCGCGCACCGCCCGCCGCACCGCGTTATACAAGCGGCGGAGCTGGCTCTTGGTGCCGGAATCCATATCGCGCATGCGGGCGACGACGGCATGGGCCTGGTTATCGAGATACAGACTGTCGGAGATCAACTTTTCAAGCTCAATCTCAGGCGCCATTTCGAAGGGGCGGCCGCCACCGGGGCGGTCACCGCGGGGGCCTCTATCGCCACCGGGGCGATCACCATGAGGACGACCACCAGGGGGACGATCGCCACGTTCGCCGCCGCGGCCTTCACGGCGTTCACCACCGGGCGCGCCGCCACTTCGCTCAGGACGAGGCGGTCGATCTTCGCGCCGTTGCTGCCCT
>Ga0068868_100003387_pt1 | contig 11091 bp, 15 predicted proteins | sample KBSMisM42_FD_64660 | JGI IMG/M metagenome (GOLD analysis project Ga0068868, IMG submission 64660) | Miscanthus rhizosphere microbial communities from Kellogg Biological Station, Michigan, USA - KBS Miscanthus M4-2 | ecosystem: Host-associated > Plants > Roots > Rhizosphere > Soil ...
GCCGCAGCAGCGGCACCGTCGTGATCGATAGCGCGCTTCCTGGCGCCGTCCGCCCCGGCGACATGGCAAAGGCGAGCGACGCCGAGGTTGCAGCCGCGAGCGCGGTCGGACCCGAGAAGCCCGCTGCCACGCCCAAGAAAGCGAAGAAGACGGCGAAACGGCAGTACCAACGCCGCGATCCGTACTGGTATGGCGCTCCGTCCTGGCGCGAGGTCGAGTACCAAAGGGGCGGATACGGCCGCGGAGGCTTCGCGCGCAATTTCTGGTAGGGCACGCGCCGACCATCAGCGTCAGCGAAAATCCGGGCCGGATGCTATCCGGCGTCGCAGCGCGCCGATTGCCCAGCGATCAGGCCCGGTCGCGCAGCTCAGGATCGGCTTGGCGCGAGGAGCCGTAGGACGGCCTTGGGATGCCCGCGCGTTCACGCATCATCATTTCCAGAAGGCCAACGAAAACGGCGGCGTTCGCCAGGCCGAAAATGGTCAGCTCCGTACTGGTTGGAAGATGGCCGAACTGGTTGTACTGCCCCTCGCGAAAGATGTGCACGTAGAAGCAATAGCCAAGAAAGACGAGCCACAGCACCCAACGTGAGGTGCGCAACAGCTGCCATGTCACCCTGCCAGCGCTCATGCGGCTCTACTCCAAACGAACAAGCCGACTATAGCGCGATCCCTGGGATTCGACAGCCCCCGGCGGCACGCCATCATGTCAGCTCATGCGCGCTACTCGGGGCGACGGCTAGGGTATACGAGCCTCGTCGGCGGTGTGACCGGCCGCTTTCCCCATGGTGGCATCCGCTGGCGACTTATGATTCAATCTGCGCGCACCCCAACCGGCGCGCGACGACCGTGGAACCGGGCAACAGGTTTCTTCTTGGAGGATATCCATGCGCTTTGCTTTCGCGCTGATCGCGCTCGGCCTTGTGGCGGGCCTGCCGGCAACGACGCGCGCGCAAACCTGGGACGAATATCGCCCGGCTGGCATCGGGTTCCGCATCGAAATGCCGGGAAAGCCGAAGCTCGAAACGCAGAAAACAAAAGCCGGCAATACCGCCTATCAGGCGATCGTCGGTTTCCGGGACATGGCGTTCCTGGCGATCTACGGCACGAAGGATGAAAAAAGCCCGCTCGACACCAACACGCTGCTCGATGCCGTCGCCAAGGGCATGACCGAGGGCAAGACCGTGCTGAGCTCGAAAGCGGACATGATCGGCGGCTATTCGGCCCGGCGCATTCTGATCGAAGACGCCGACAAGGACAAAATCGAAGCGAGGATCGTTTTCGCCGACAACCGCCTGATACAGGCGCTGTTTGTCGGACCTGCAGGCAGTCCGCTGGGGCGGCGGTTCCTGGATTCATTCGCCATCGTCGATCCGAACTAGGGCAACCGGCCCAGGACCGGTCCGGTGTGGCGGCAGGGATACGCCGTCGGAAAAAGGAGCGCTGCGGGCGGATTGCAGGTATTGGCGGTCACGCGCAACCCCTAAAAACAATGGGCTTGGCGCGGCGTCCCGGCGTGCGGGATGCCGTTCATGACCCTCGACGGTGCGCGATGCAGGCCGTTGTCTCAGAAAGATCCGGCCGAGGCGCGGTGTTCGCCTGCTCCGGCGGATTCGCGCTCGCGGTCCTGTTGATGCTGAACCCGGTTCCCAAGGCCGGCGCGGCAAGGTTGGGCGGTCCCTACTTCGTCGACGACGCCGAGATCGGAAAGGTCGGCTCCTGCGAGGTGGAGTCCTGGAACTCGTCGGCGGGAAACGGCGACCGCATCAGCGTCTTCAGCCCGGCCTGCGTGGTCAACTTTGGTGCGCCAGTCGAGCTAGGCACCAACCTGGTAAACGCGCGCTCCGACGGCGACGGCATTTCGACCATTTCGCTCACGGCCAAGACCGTGCCGATCCCGATCGGACCGAGCGGTTTCGGTTTGGCGCTATCGGGCGCTGTGGTCTACGACCCGTTCCAACACGCCGCCAACGGCGCGATCTTCACCGTCCCGGTGACGTTCGATTTGAGCGAGAAGCTGCGGCTCAATATCAATGTCGGCGCGCAATACAACGCCGACCCGGCCGTGCTCTTCGCCACCGGCGGCGTGGGCGTCTCCTGGAATTTCGCGGACCAGTGGAGCATCATTTCGGAGGTGTTCGCGATCGTCGGTCCCGGCACGACCAACCCGCGCTTTCAAAGCGGAATTCGTTACAGCCCCATCAAAGATGTGGACTGGGACGTCATCTACGGCCGCAACCTGACCGGCGAACAGGCCAACTGGATCACGCTGGCGCTCACCTTCAGAATCGGCGACCGGTGACCGGCGACCGCTTGTGCACCAGCGGCCGGTTCGGTGCGGCCCGATGCTCGCACTAATCCGTCCCGCCGGGGTTTGCGCCAAGGATGCCGGCCCGCAGTCGCTCGATGGTTCGCAGCGCTTCGGCCACTTCTCCGGACGGCGCTTCCTCTCCGAGCGCGACCTTCATCTCCTCCGCCAGGTTGGTCGCGTCGTCGAGCCCGCTCTCGATCGCGCTCGCCAGGTTCTGATCGACCGCAGCGACCCGTCGCAAGACGCACATCAGGATGCCTTGGACAGCCATCAACTCCGAAGCAATGAGATTGGTGTCGGCGTCCGTGTCCATGCGCTCCTCCATTATATTGCCGGCCGGCCCGCTAGGACTTGCTGTCGGGAAGGTCCGAGAACCGCACTTTCATGATGCGATCAAACTTGCCGTTGCAGACTTGCACCGACCGTGCATCCCACGACTTTCCGAGAAATTACCGTTGGGTCGCGATCAATTCACGCGTAAACGTGACGGCGTAGCGGCGCGCTTCTTTCTCACTTGGAAGCGAGACGCCGTTCTTGTCGTCGATCATCTCATCATCCGCCAGGTCGAAGAAAAACGTGAGCATCGCTCATCCTCTGTCCTTTTGGGGGCTCATGCCCTCAACTCGCGGCCGCTCCAACCGTGTCCGCCATCGCCGCCCCGCGCTGGCCGAGCGGCCGTTCGGGGCCGGTCGTGGAGTCGCGGGCGGTTTGATGCTCGATCTCGGAATTGAGTTCGGCGCCGACCAGGATGACGATGGAGGAAACCCACATCCACATCATCATGCCGATGGCGGCGCCCAGCGAGCCATAGGTCGCATCGTAGTTTGCGAAGTTCGCCAGGTACCACGACAGCAACGCCGAGCTTGCAAGCCACGCGACTGCGGCCGCCACGCTTCCTGCCGAAAGCCATTCCCAGCGAGGATGTTGCCGGCTCGGACCGAAACGGTAGAGCACGGCCAGACCGAAGATCACCACGAAGAGCAGCACTGGCCAGCGCAATAGGCGAAGCAGCATCTCGGTCCATCCGCCCAGACCGACATAGGACAGGACGACAGGCAATACCACGATCGCCCCGACAGCGGTCAGGATGGCCAGGAGGCCTCCCGCGGTCAGGATCAGAGAGAGGAAATTGAGCTTGATGAAGCCGCGCTTCTCCTTCTCGTCGTAGATCACATTGAGCGCGTCGATGAGCGCCTTCATTCCAGCATTGGCGCTCCAGAGCGCCAGTGCCAGACCGAACGCGAATGCGAAACCAAGCTTGGTTTCGCCCTTCGCGGCGATACGGTTCACCTGCTCCTGGATGATCTCCACCCCACCTCCCGGCATCAGGCCGCTGACAAGCGAGAGGTGTTCATTGATGGTCGACGCTTTCGCGAACAGACCATAAAGGGACACGAAAGCGGTGACTGCAGGAAACAACGCGAGCAATCCGTAGAACACCACGCCCGCCGCGACCGCAAGGAGACGGTCCTCACCGATCTGTCCATACGTACGCCAGAAGATGTCCTTCCATCCCGACCAGGGGATTTGCCACGGCGCGCTCGCCCGTCGGCCCCGAGCATCCTCGCTGGCCCGATCGTGCTGGACGCCGCGCGGCTCGTCCGTACTGCGAGTGGCTCCGAATGCACCGGTCGCAGGGCGGCCGCCATCCGAGAGACGATCCGTCGGATCGGATCTGCCTCCGCCCAATGGCCGCCGGGTAGCAGCAATCAGGGAGAGCAAAGCATAAACAATGAGAGGCTTGATCAGGTCGCCCGAGCGCCCCTCGTGCCCACCCGGCTTGCGCGCAGCCGAGATTGCGCGCACCGCCGGCATCTAGCTCCCCGCTCGTCGGCGTGGCGGGGCCGGAGCCACAACTCCGAGTGGTTCTAGGTCGAACACTTTTCTGCCGATTTGGCAGCAGCAAACGTGCTCCGATTGAACAGCAAGCTCATGGAAAAATCCGGTCGCTCGCTAGCGGGCTGCGAACCATATGCACGAACCGAGGGCGGGCTCGGCATGAACTCACTCGATCTAAGTTCGGATGAACGCGACGCTTGGGCGCGACGCGCCCATTGCCGTTCGGAACGTCTATGAAATTCCACGGGATAGGTCGTCATGGCCGGTCACTTCGCCTCCGGTTTGCGTGGTTCCTGTTTGGGGCGGCAAGGCTCACTCCCCCCGACGGGAACCGCCGCATCGGTCAACGTGCAGCGCCGGCCACCGTTCCGGGGCGGCAGATGTTAATTTTCACGGCGTACGCACCGTGTCGGTCCTCGCTCAGGGAAAATCCCCTGCGGCGCGCGGCCATTCTTGACCGACGGGATCAGATCCTGCCGGGGTCAGCGTGCCGAATATCCTGCTGCACGTGCGCGCGTTTCTTCGCTTGATGACGTCCGATGAGACAGCCCGCCGCCGCGCCGATGACGCCGTGATGGCCGGCATAATGGCCAGCGACACCGCCGACGGCCGCGCCTTTCAGACAACCCTTGGCTGAGGCCGGCGTCACCAACACGGACAGCAGCAAGACCGGCAATACCCACGATGTTCTCATCTCGATTCTCCATCGACAGGGTGACGCTCTAATGACTTGCGGATGAACTTGTTCCACCTCTGCTGACAGCCGCGCGTGCCGACGCAAAGTGGTATGCTCGCGACAGGCGAAGATCGAACGTGACCACGGCGACGCGGCCTCACGCGTGCCCGTACAGTTCGGCGGCAAGGGGTGGCAACGATGGAGGTCGGATTTCTCGGCACCGGCCGGATGGGCAAGGCCATGGCGGCGAACCTGCTCAAGGCCGGACACCGCGTGCGGGCGTGGGACAAGGCGACCGTGCCGTTGCGCGAGCTTGAACGTGCCGGCGCCGAGATTGCCGCAAATGCGGCAGATGCCGTGCGGGGCGACGCCATCATTTCGATGCTGCCGAACGATGCCGCGCTACGCGAGGTGTTCATCGACGGCGATCTGCTGCAACATGCGCATCCTGCGATGGTGTCCGTCAACATGGGAACCGTCTCGCTCGATTGCGTTGACGAACTGGTAGCCGCCCACAGCGCCCGCAACATTCCCTATGTCGCGGCGACCGTGTTCGGACGACCCGACGTCGCAGCGGCCGGGAAGCTCAGCATCATGGCGGCGGGCGACGCGGCAGCGATCGACCGCGTGCAACCGTTGTTCGACGCCATGGGCCAGAAGACCCATCGGGTCGGGCCGGAGCCGCGTCACGCCAACATCGCCAAGATCGCGGGCAATCTCATGGTGGCCTGCGCGATCGAGGCGATCGCGGAGGCCGCGGCGCTGCTGCGCAAGTTCCAAATGTCCGCGCCCGACGTGCTCGACGTCATCATCACGTCCCTGTTCAACGTGCCGGTCTATCAGGGCTACGGCCGCGCGATCGGCGGCCAGCAATACGTGCCGCCAGGTTTCGACCTTGTTCTCGGCATGAAGGACGTGAACCTCGCGCTCAAGGCGGGCGAGCAGGCCAACGTGCCGCTACCCTTCGCCAGCGTCTTGCGTGACGCGTTTCTCGATGCCATCGCCAACGGCGACGCCGACAAGGACTGGTCGGCGATCGCGCGCGTGGCGGCGCGCAAGGCCGGCCTCGGCGACTGAACGACTGCAAAGCGACGAACAACAACGTCAAGGGAGCGAAACCGATGTATTGGAGGACGATGTTTCGACACGCGTTCGCAGCGGCCGCGCTGGCGCTGCCGGCTCTGTTCGGCCCGAATGCGGCGCGCGCGGCCGAACCGATCAAGATCGGTTTTTCCATGCCCTTGACCGGCGGTCTCGCCTCGAACGGCAAGGCCATCCTCGCCGCCTACCAGATGTGGGAAGAGGACATCAACGCCAAGGGCGGCCTGCTCGGCCGACCGGTGAAGCTCGTTTACTACGACGACCAGAGCAATCCCTCGGTCGTGCCCGCGATCTACGCCAAGCTGTTCGACATCGACAAGATCGACGTGGTGTTCACCAGCTACGGCACCAACCTGTCAGTGCCCTCGATGCCGGTCGTGATCCCGCGCAACTACGTGCTGCTGGGATTGTTCGCCCTGGCCGTGAACAGCGAGTTCAACTACCCGTACTATTTCTCCATGTTCCCGGCGGGGCCGGATGCCGTGCGCGAATTCTCGCGCGGCTTTTTCGAGTTGGCCAAGGAGCAGGGTCTGCAGACGGTCGCCATCGCCGGCGCCGATTCTGATTTCGCCAAGAAGGCGGCGGACGGCGCGCGGGAAAACGCGGCCAAGATGGGATTCAAGATCGTCTACGACCGGAGCTATCCGCCGAACACCGTCGACTTCGCCCCGATCGTGCGCGGCATCCAGGCGAGCAATCCGGATTTCGTCTACATCGCATCCTATCCGACCGAGACGGTCGGCATCGCGCGGGCGGCGAACGAAATCGGGCTGAAAACCAAGCTGTTCGGCGGCGGCATGGTCGGATTGCAATACGCCGCCATCAAGACCCAACTCGGCGAGCTGCTCAACCGGATCGTCGACTACGATTTCTACGTCCCTGAGCCCACGGTACCGTTCAAGGGCATCGAAAGCTTCCTTGCTCGCTACCAGGCCAAGGCGCCCTCGATCGGCGCCGACCTGCTGGGTTATTTCATTCCGCCCTTCGCCTACGCGAACGGCCAGGTGCTGGAACAGGCGGTGACGGCGGTCGGCAGCCTCGACCAGAAAAAGCTCGGGGAGTACATCAGGACCCATAGCTTCGATACCATCGTCGGCAAGGTCGACTATGCGCCGAACGGCGAGTGGAAGAACCCGCGCGTGCTGTGGGTGCAGTATCAGAACGTCAAGGGAAGCGGGCTCGATCAGTTCAAGAAGCCGGGCACGCAGGTGATCGTCTACCCGAAGGATTTGGCGTCGGGGCGATTGCTGCTGCCGTATTCGGAGGGACGCTGACGGCACGCGCGCCGCGCGGCTTTCGGCCTGCGGTTCCTACCGGAACCGGCGCGCGGACACGGGTCGCTAGGCGATCAGCCCGCGGCGTTCGCCGTTGCGGACGCGGCCGGCACGCCCTGGTTCCCTGACGGCGCGCTTCGTCTCGGTGCCGCACCAGTCGCACATGTAGGTCACGTCGACCAGGCCGTCGGTGAACAGAATTGGCTTGCGGTCCACGGCTGCCATCCGATGTTGACAGCCAGCACAGGTTGCCGCCGGTTCTGTGGGATAGTTGGCCATCCCTCCAGTTAGGACCAAGATCGTATCTGTTTGGTAAATTCCGCCCGGGAATCGGGGCCAAGCGACAGCGTCGTTCTCTTTCCATCCTCCATGGCGCGGCCGAAGGGCCGCCGGAGCGCGGTCCTGGAACTGCGGTGCTGAAGCTGGCACACTGGGAAATGCAATACCAAGACGGAGTAAGCCTATGGCAGCACGCATCCGGCACATCGCACTGTCGGTGAAGAACATCGACGCGACCGCCGACTTCTATGAGAAGGCATTCGGCCTCAAGCGGTCGCCGAAATCCGAAGGGCCGACGGCCTATCGCGTCTACATGAGCGACGGTGAAATCAACCTAGCGCTGCTGCAATACAAGAGCGAGGTCGGCTCCGGGATCAAGAAGCCGGGCGAATTCGTGGGCATCCACCACTTCGGCTTCCAGTGCGATGACCTGGAGCAGCAGCAGAAGCAGATCGAGAAGGCCGGCGGCAAATTCTTCTTCGATCTCGGCGACCCGGACGACGACGACTTCGAGCGCAAGTTCAGGGATCCGAACGGCATCATCTTCGACATCAACTGGAAGGGCTGGAGCATGACCGCCGGCAAGGTCAAGGCCAAGTCGGCCGCAGCCCGCAAGAAGGTCGGCAAGAAGACCGGAAAGCCCGTCAAGGCCGCCAAGAAGGGCAAGACGAACAAGAAGAAATAGCGGTGATCGTCAGAGGGGACGAACGGCGGGACGTGAAGCCGGTGCGAACGGGTTACCAGCGGCCAAGCCCGGGCGTTCCCGCGGGCCCGCATCGCCCCAGAATGGGGCAGATCCAAATGCCGGTATCCTTCGGCACGGCGGTGTGCCGGGTCGCATGGACCACCTCGTAGCTCCAAGCTGCGCACAAGGCCACGAAGGCAACGATCCACCCCAGGTCCTTCAAACGCCATGTACGCGGCACAACAGGCCTCGCTGAATCCACCGATCTTGATGCACGCGCGTGGGCTTCGTCGCCTGGAGGCGATCCCCTGCCGGGAACGCGCCGGCTCGGCCGTTCCAGCCTACCAATAAGTCCAGAACAGCAGCCCCGCTATTGCAAGGGCGGCCGCCACTGCCGCGATCGCGGCCAAATAACCTTCCATAGGGGCTTTAACCGTCTCAGCCGACGACCCTCGCGCGGGTCACATCAGACTATCTAGTCTTCCGTCCCTCACTTTGATTTGCTGATGTTGCTCAGTTCCTCCGGTCCCGGCACGCGACCGGCCTGGCTGGCCGGCAGTCCGCGCAACCGGCAACCACTCTCGACCTCTCGCTCTGGCTAGAACAAGCAGCCCCAAAGCGCGATCGCCAGCAAGCACAGCTCGGCAGGCGGTCTGCGTTTCCACGCTTTCTTCCCCGGAAGCGTTTCGACATAGAGCTTCCAGTAAGTCGGACGTACCGCCAACGGCGCACCGGAGGCAGCGTTGACCCATGTGCCCTCCATGAGCTTGCACGGATAAGGCAGCAGATAGTCATGGTCAGAACCATCGGTCACGCGCACTTGCACCGCCACCCCGGCGGGCGCCGTCTCGATTCTCTTCCAGTAAATCTCGATCCGACTGCGGGGCATCTCGCGACGTTTGTGTCCCAGCGCCGCTGAACCGCGCGTGAACAGGATTCAGACTCCGCACGGAACCAGCGGTGTTCAGAAGTGCCGATTGCCCCGACGGCTCGCCGTCCCGCTCCGGCATTGACGTGTCGGGCCTGCGCCGGCAAATCTGGCATTCCAGTCTGGCATTCCGGACACAGCAGCACGAAGGTACAGGCTTCCGTGGACGGCGATCCGAATCGGTTGGGCGTGCTTTGGGCCGGAGGCTATTCGATCGCCGAGCTGTGGGGCCACAGCGAGCCGGTTACGCGTAACACGTCGTCAGTCGAGGCTGCCCATGGTCTGTTGTGGGGCATCCTCAGCATTGTGGAATATCAAGTCAGCAAGGGCGCCGGCCACCGTTACCTGCGCGAGCGCCTGTGGGCCGGCGACTGGATCGCCATCGGAAACCTGGAACCCAAGAGGTCGCAGCCAGAGCTCTGCCGCGTGCCGAAGATCAAGGACGCGAAGTTCGGGCGCAAGGTTTCCGCCATCGGCGACGGGACGCTCAAATATACCGGCGTGCGGATCGTCCACGCTCAATTCGATGCTGATCCGCTCGTGTAGCTCGGTGGCGTAAGTCAACCATTACCGAGGCCTGTCCGGCGCATTTCCAGTCATAATTTCGCGAGCGGAGAAAATGCTGCCGCAATGTTTGCTAGGCTGCGCAGCCATGAAGCTCGGGATGGCGCTCATTGCCGGCACCGTGATGCTGCTGACGGGGTGCGGGGTCGCAGATCAGTACTCGGCCCTGCCGAAGGTGTTCCGCGAACCCAGCGTAGAACCACCCCCGCCGGAACCCGAACCCGATGTCAAGGAACTGGTCCGCGTCGGCGCAGATACATTATTTACGGGCCATCCCAGCGCTCTCGAGGTCTCTCGACCTCGCCGCATCGCGGGACGAGGTTTTGACGCGTGCGTGAAGGCGCTGGTTCCAGGGGCAGTCGACGGCGAGCCACGGCCGGTTACCGTCCTCGTGACGATCGAGCACGGGAAACTGGCCGATCGCCATCGCGCCACGGCGCAAGACCGCTGCGGGAGAGATACTTACGAACCCGTGAAGCCCTAGCGGCGTTTCCAGGCTGGAACGCCGGTGATCGCAGCGGAGCATGCGCCCCGGTCAAAGTGCCGTCAGTCATGCGACGGAACCGCTGCGGGCCGGAGCCGGAGCGGTTCCCAAAGTAGGTATCGCGCGACGCCGCCAAAGCAGGAGAAGCCGATGACAAAACTTGCGCTGTACGTTCCGTTGCAGGCGAAGCCGGGCAAGGAAAAGGAGGTCGCTGACTTCCTGCGCTCTGCCCTCCCCTTGGTGAACGCCGAGCCGGGTACGATCTCGTGGTTCGCCATCCAAGAGGGGCCGTCCGCGTTCGCGATCTTCGACACATTCGATGACGAGGCCGGGCGCGACGCGCATCTCAATGGGAAGGTCGCGGCAGCCTTGATGGAAAAGGCCAAGGCGGGCGACCTGTTTGCCAAGACGCCGGAGATCTACAAGCTGGAAATTCTCGCGGACAAACTCCCAAAATGAGCGGCCGCGGGGGCCAGTCGTCGCGATCTCAGCGGCGACACAAAAGACGACGCGTGTTCCCGATCGGATGGACGCCGGACCAAAGAATGGCCCGACGCCAAAAGGATTGGTGCGCGGTTCCGCCGATGCTTGGCGATCTCCCGGCGTAGCGCTCGGCCTTATCGCTTCGGCTCTGATTTGTCCGAAGCGAAGGCGTCCGAGCCGCTTTTCTTGGGATTCAGTTCCCCAAGAGCGGAGTCGAGAGCAGCCAATCCGGCCGCGACGACCGCCGCGGTGGCCGCTTTCTTCGCCACGTGCTTGAGTTTCGTGCCGGCACGGCGGGGTGTCATCTTCTTCGCTTTCCGGGCTGTCTTCGCTTTTGTCGTTTTCCTGACCTTCGACTTGGCGGCCGCACGTTTCGATGCGGACTTGGCCGTCTTTGACTTAGTCTTACTCTTAGCCTTGCTCTTAGTCTTGGTCTTCGATTTCGCGCGCTTGACTGCCTTCTTCATG
>Ga0068868_100003391_pt1 | contig 11088 bp, 8 predicted proteins | sample KBSMisM42_FD_64660 | JGI IMG/M metagenome (GOLD analysis project Ga0068868, IMG submission 64660) | Miscanthus rhizosphere microbial communities from Kellogg Biological Station, Michigan, USA - KBS Miscanthus M4-2 | ecosystem: Host-associated > Plants > Roots > Rhizosphere > Soil ...
GCGCCGGTGAATGCGCCGGCTTCGTGGCCGAAGAGCTCGCTCTCGATGAGCTCGCTCGGGAGCGCCGCGCAGTTCAATTTCTCGAGCGGGCCCTTCGCGCGCGGTGACATCTCGTGGATGGCGCGCGCGACGAGCTCCTTGCCGGTGCCGCGTTCGCCCGTGACGAGCACGGTGGCCTGCGTCTTCGCAGCGCGCGCGATTTGTTCCATCAGCTTCTTGATCGCGACGCTGTCGCCGACGAGCCCGCCATCGCCTGCGCGCGCGCGGAGCTCCTTCGCTTCGGCTTCGGCGCGATCCAAACGCAGAGCAGTCTCCACGTTGATCAAGAGCGCGTCGGTGTTGAGCGGCTTCTCGAGGAAGTTCAGCGCGCCGAGCCTCGTCGCCTGGACGGCGACGTCGATGGTCGCGTGCCCGCTCATCATCAAGACGGGTGTCTCGAGCTTCGCCGCGCGCATCGATCGAAGGAGCTGCAGGCCGTCGCCGTCCGGCAAAGCGACGTCGAACAGGCACAGGTCGTAGGCGCGCTTCTTCAGCTTCTCTTCGGCGATCTTCACGCCTCCGGCCACGTCCACCGCATAGCCCTCGAGCGTCAGCGCTTTCTGAAGCGTCGTCAGGATCGAGGGCTCGTCGTCCACCACCAGCAAGTGCGCGCGTGCCATGGCTGCCTTTTGATATACACGGGATCGATGCGACTCATCGATGGGAGCTCCGCCCCCAAGCCCCCGAAGAGGCTCAGCCCGCTACGCTTCGCTCCGCGGTCTTCGGTCGCGCTCCTCGCCATTTCTGCCGTCGTGCTGTCGTCCAACGTTGCACACGCGGAAGAGGAGACGAAGACGGACGAGAAGAAAGAAGAGAAGAAAGAAGGAGCGAACGAGGAGGAGAAGCGCGGCGCGGTCGATCTCGAGGTGGTGATCGGCGGAGGGAAAGTCGACGCCATCAACCCGATCGCGAACGGGCTCACGGGGCAGATCGGATACGAGCGCCGCCCCACGGACGTCATCGCGTCGGGCATCGTGCTCTCCGGCCGGTGGGACGTGAGCAAGAGCTTCAACCTCGGCATGCGCATCCCGATCGTCGTCGCCACGCTGCGGCCGGCGGACGATCTCGATCGCACGATCGCGAACCTCGGCAACGTGGAGCTCGAAGCCGAGTACGAAAAAGAGCTCAACGAGCACGTCGAATTCTTCATGGGGGCCCACATCGCGCTGCCGACGTCGTTCGGCAACGAGCTCCCGAGCGAGGCCACGCTCGCGACGGATCCGGCGAGCGTCGATCCGATCGCGTCCGACAAGTTCTCCGCGAACAAGGCCGTGGGGAGTGCGTACGGCTTCGAGAACAACGCGCTCTGGCTCGCGGGATATCTCGGAATCATTCCCGCCATCGGCGTGAAGCTTCGCTTCGGGCCCGTGCGCATCGAGCCGTACGTGAAGCTCGAGAACATGTTCTCCGTCCGCCCCGAGTCGGAGGAGCGCGCGATCGTGGAGCTCGACGTCGGCGGCCGCGTCGCCGTTCAGGTCGCCTCGATCAAGAGCGGCGAGTCGAAGACGCGAATCGACGTGGGCGCGCGCGTGTGGGGAAGCTTCACGCTCACCGATCACGAGGGCGATCTGAACATCGGTGTCGTGGAGCCCGAGGTGCGCGTCGGGGGCGACAAATGGCGCGTCACGGCCGGCGTCCTCGTGCCGTTCGCGGGCGAGCTCACGGATCCGCAATGGATCTCGGGCCGTCTCAGCGCGACTGTGGTGTTCTGACGCCCAAGCCCAAGCTACGGGCGCGGTTGGGGTTCCTTGTGTAGACTGCCACCGGCATGAAAATCAGGCTCTTCTCCGCGATCGTGCTCGCGCTGGCCCTAGGGTGCGGCCCGTCCGGGCACGGAACGACGCACGTTCCGAACGAAGGGCGTACGACCGCCTCGGTCGAGGTGAGCGAGGACCAGTTCGCGAGCGCGGTGCGCGATCTGCTGAGCTCGGCGCCGTCGACGGCGGAGCGTCAGACGCGCCTCGAAGGCGTGCTCGCGCGGCAGATGGATCGGGCGCACGCGCTCTTCCGGAAGAAGTCGTCGGAGCGTGGGCTCACGGCCGTGAAGGGCGGGCTCTATCTCGCGCGCGCGGGTGATTTGCAAACGTCGACGCTCGGTCCGCATGGCGCGGAGGCGCTCGAATCGGCCGTGAAGGAAGTCGCGCAGCGCGGCGACGAAGGACGCAGTCGCGCGCTCTACGAAGTGCTCCTGCGCATCACGCCGCAGCAGAAGAAGGCGGACGTGCAGAATCACCTCGAGGCGCTCGCTTCGTGGACGAAAGACGGAGCGGCCGTGAGCGTCGAGAGCGGCGCGGGTGCGGGGATGGATGCGTCTTCGGAGGCGCAACGTGTGGCGCTCACGCGCGCGCTCCTCGAGCCGAGCGCGGCCGCGCTGGACGACGCCACGAAGGCGACGGTCGCGTGGTTCAACGCCGCGCTCCATCCGCTCCCGTCATGGTCACGTTGGGATCGCGTCGAGCGCGCGCGTGCTTTGCAATCGGCGTCGGCGACGATCCTCGCGCTTCACTTGCGCGAAGCGAATCCGCGCGGCGCCGTTCAGATCATCGAGCACAACGAGCACCTGCGGCAGACCGCGCCGCGCCGTCTCTTCACAGCCGTAGCCGCGCTCGCGGACAAGCCGGACGGAGAGCGCTGGCGCGAGGTGCTCGACGCGCTCCTTCCGAGCGAAGACGGCGAGGACGATCCGGTCATCGACCGCGATTTGCTCGGCGCGTCGCTCATCACGACGGCGACCGAGGCGTACCGCTTCGATCCTTCGTCGCTCAAGCCCGCGCTCACGCTCGCGGAGCTGCTCCAGTCGTTCGGCATGGGCGAGGCGAGCCCCGCGGTGCTCGTCGACACGTGCAAGGCTCATCCCGACGCGGTCTCGCTCGAGCAGTCGCTCGCGATCACCGAGCGCGCGCTCGACACCGCGACCGAGATGGATGACGAAGGCGCCGCGCGCCGTACGTACAAGGCCGCCGAGCCGATCCTCGCGATCGCGGAGAAGTCGAAGATCCAGCTGAAGACGACGCCCGCGCGCATTCGCGGGACGATGGGCGAGATCGAGCTGCGCGAAGGTCACCTCGACGTCGCGCGCGATCTCTTGAAGAACGCGACGAGCGCGGAGCCTTCGCCTTCGCTGCTCCTCGATCTCGCGCGCATCGAGCGTCACGACGGCGACATGACGAACGCCGCCGCGCACTTGAAGACCGCGCTCGATACGGCGCAGGAGCCGGCCATCAAAGGCGAGATCACGCTCGTGTCGAGCGAGGTGCTCGTCGCGCAGGGCGACACCGAAGGCGCGAAGAAGCAGCTCGAGACGGCCCTCAAGGCGCTCGTCGCGGCGCGGCCGCAGGCTCGCGAGCCCGGCATTCGCGCGCGCATGGAGCGTGCGATGGCGCGCATCTACGATCGATTCGGTCTCACGAAGCAGGCGGACGAAGCGCTCGTGCGTGCGCTCGAAGCGGCGCCGCGTGACAAGACCTCGCTCGCCGCGACGCTCGCCCTCGCCGGCTCTCGTGCCGTGGTGCGCAGCGATCTGAAGGCGTCGCGCGACGCGCTGCACCGGGCAATCACGGCCGATCTCGACGACGACGATCTCGTCTACTTCGCGCTTTGGGCGCGGGCCGTCGAGCGTACGCAGAAGGCGATCTCGGACGGCGTCGCAGAGCGCGTCTTCGAGTCCGTGCACGACGACGGCAGCTGGTCGTCGAAGCTCGCGATGTTCGGCACCGGCAAGCTCGGCGCGGACGCGCTCGTGGCAGCGGCGCAGAGCCCCTCGAAGAAGGCCGAAGCGCTCTTCTACGTCGGCCTCGACAAGCGCGGCAAAGGCGATCGCGCGGGCGCCGACGAAGCGTTCAAGCAGGTGGCCGCGGGCGCGGGTGTGGATTTGATCGAAGCGGACGTCGCGCAGAAGCTCCTCGTGCCGCCGACGCCGCTCAATCCGCCGCCGTCCGTCCTCGCGTCCGTCCCGTGACCACTTCCTTTCCGTGGGGCGACATCGCGTCGCTGCGGATCCGGTCGCGCCTCGTCGCCGAAGGCGTCTACGCGGGCGCGCATCGAAGCGCGCGTCGTGGCAGCGGCATCGAGTTCGGCGGCCACCGCGAGTACGTCGCGGGAGACGACCTTCGATGGCTCGATCGCCGCGCGCTCTTGCGTCACGGCCGCCACCTCGTGCGCCAGTTCGAGACGGAGACGGATCGTGCGCTCCGACTCGTCGTCGACGCGAGCGCGTCGATGGGCTACCGCGGATCTCGCGCGCCCGAGACGAAGCTCGGCGTCGCGTCGCTGCTCGCCGCGGCGCTCGCGCGCATCGCGGTCGCGAGCGGAGATCCGATCGGCCTCGCATACCTCGGTGGAGGAAGCGCGCGCCCCGTCGCGCTCTCGGGCGGTCGGGAAGCCTTCGATCGTCTCCTCGGATCGCTCGAGAACGCGAAAGCGGAAGGCGACGCCGTCCGCGATCCGGAGATGCTCGAGCGCTCGTTCGGCGTCCTCGAGCGCGCGGCGCGTCGCGGATCGGTCGTCATCGTGTTGAGCGATCTCCTCGATCTCCCGAGAGACACGGCGGAGCACTTCTCGGCGATGGCCGCGCGCGGTCGCAGCGTCGTCGTCGTGCAGGTGCTCGCGCCGGACGAGATCGATCTTCCGTTCGACGGAACGGTGCGCCTGCGCGCGCTCGAAGGAGACGTCGTCGTGGAGACGGACACGGCGGTCGCGCGGGACGCGTACCTCGCGGCCCTCCGCGGTCTCGCCGCGCACTACGAGACGACGTTGATGGCGCGCGGCGCGCGATTCCTCCGCGTCTCGACGGCGGACGATCCCGTCGCCTCGGTGCGCGCGATCGTCGGAGCCGTGCGCTGAGATGAGCTTCGTCACGATCTTCGCGCTCGGCATCGCGGCGTTCATCGCGTTGCCGATCCTCGCGCACCGCCTCCGGCGACGTCGCGCAGAAGAACGTGCGTTTCCCGCGGCCGCGCTCGTTCCGCCGGCTCCACCTCGCGCGCGGCGACGCGCGAAGCTCGAGGATCGCGCGCTCTTCGGCGTGCGCGCGCTCGCGATCGCGGCGCTCGCCCTGCTCGGCGCTTCGCCGCTCGTCCGCTGCACGCGTTTGTCGCTCTCGCGATCGTCGGGCGCCTCGATGGCCGTCGCGATCGTCATCGACGACTCGATGAGCATGCGCGCGAAGGCGGGCAACCAGACGCGATTCGCGCGCGCGAAGGCCGCCGCGTCGGAGCTCCTCGCAGGAACGCGCGACGGAGACGCGGTGGGCGTCGTCCTCGCAGGGTCGCCGCCGCGCGTGGCGCTCGCGCCGACGACGGAGCTCGACGCGGTCTCGTCGGTCATCTCTTCCACGACCGAGAGCGATCGCGCGACGGATCTGGACGGCGCGATTCATTTGGCGGAGACGCTCCTCGCGGCGCTCCCGCAAGTCGACAAACGCGTCGTCGTCTTGAGCGATCTCGCGGATGGAAAACCAGACGCGCCGGCCCTCGGCGAAAACGCGGTCGTTCCGATCTGGGCGCCGCTCGCGGAGATCCGCGACACGAAAGAAACGGACTGCGCGATCACTTCTGCCGACGATACGGGTGGTCGCGTCATCGTGCGGCTCGTGTGCGGCAAGGACGTCTCGGCGTCGGGACGGCGCGTCGAAGTGCGAGCCGGTGAGCGCGTCGTCGGGAGCGGAACGGCCACGACCACTACGGACCTCTCCGTCGACGTGACGGGTGTGACGCCCGGCGAAGCGCTCACCGCGCACCTCCTCGGCGGAGACGCGATCGCGACCGACGACGTCGCGCCCGTCCTCGTCTCTCAATCGGGTGCGATCGGCGTCGTGGCGGAGGCCGCCGACGAGACGGCCGTCACGGGCGGCCCGCCCGTCGTCGAGCAAGCCTTCGCCGCGCTTCGTTCGGATCTCGCGACGCGCCCGCTCCCGGCCGTCCCCGATCAGCCGGGCGACTTCCACGGATTCTTCGGCCTCGTCGTCGACGATCCGCCAGGCTTCACGCCCGAGCAGCGCCGCGCGCTCTCGCAGTACCTCGAAGGTGGCGGCGTGATGCTCGTGGCGCTTGGCCCGCGCGCGTCGGCGGCTCCGCTCGGCGCGACGCTCCAGCCGCTGCTCGATCACGCGACGACGTGGAGCGAAGCGAAATCGAAGGGCGCGAAGCCCGACGCCGACGCGGTCCTCCTCGGCGAAGCCACGCGCAGCCTCGTCGATCTCGGCGCCGCGAAGCGAACGACGCTCTCGCCGGCCGACGTCGGATCGGTGGAGAACCTCGTCGCCTGGAGCGACGGCGCGCCGCTCGTCGCGCGTCGTGTCATCGGTCGCGGCGAGGCGTGGATCGTGACGCTCCCGTTTGCGCTCGACGCGAGCGATCTCCCGCTCCGGCCGGCGTTCATCGCGCTCCTCGACGCGTTCGTCGCGACGACGCACACCCACGCCGCGCCGAGGCGCGCGGACGTCGGCGCGACGTGGACGCTTCCTTCCGGCGCGTCCGCCGCGAAAGGCCCTTCGGGAGCGATCGACCTCGTTCGCGAAGGCGGTCGCGCGAAGCTCTCCCCGCCGGTCGTCGGCGCGTATCACGTCACGATCGACGGAAAAGACGAGCTCCGTGTCGCCGCGCCCATCGCGCGCGAAACGGATCTCCGACCGCGCGCGCTGAAATCACAAGAAGCGTCCTCGCACCTCGGCGCGACGCAAGCCCAGGTCGACATCTCGCCGTACGTGGCCGTCGCGCTGCTGCTTCTCCTCTTCGCAGAGCTCGCGTTGCGCCTGCGCGCGGGTCAGTCGCCGGGCGAGAAGATGATCGGATAGACGACGGTCACGACCCCGTCCGCGGGCGGAGGAAACACGAGCGACGCGAAGACGTTCCGAACGCACGTGCGCGCCGTCGCATCGTCGAGCGCGTCCTCGGCGCTGACGTCCTCGACCTTCGACGTCGTTCCGTCCGTGTCGATGACGAATTTCGTCCGGACCTGGCCGCTGAGCGACGGATGGTTGGCCAGCGCCGCCGTGTAGCAAAGCTTCATGCGCCCGAAGCTCGCGCGCACGACGTGCTGGATGACGCGCGGCTCGAGCCATCCACTCACGACGCCCGCGTCGTTGCGCACCGGAGTGCTTCGCGGCGGCAGCGAAAACGGCGGAGCGCACGCCGGGCGGTCCTTCGTGATGATCGCCTCCGCGTCGGCGATCGAACGCGCGCGCGCGCCGTCGTCGGCCTTCGCGAGCGCGTCCTCCGCCCGATGGATCTCGTCGGAGCGCGTCGACGTCTGCCGCGCGACGAACGCGATCTTTCGCGCGTCGCCGCTCTTCGCGAGCGTCACGAGGTACGCGAGCCACCACGTCGGATCGTCGCATTTGCCCGTCGGATTCGACGGCATCACGACCACGTGCGACGCGGAGCTCGACGCCGATGCCTCCGGTGCGGCGCTCGACGTCGCCGCCGAAGCCGTGGTTGCGGTGTGTGTGGCTTCGTCGTGCGTGCCGCCCGCGCACGCGCTCGCGATCATCAAGAGCCACACGGTCCGCATTCGCGCAGTATGTCACCTTAGCGTTCGCGAAGGTCGAGCCACACATGCACGCACGTTCGCCGCGACTGTGGCGCTCTTGGCAAACGCCTTGCTTCGAAGACGTGGGCATGAACCCCGCTGCAATTCTTCTTGGGGCAGTTCAGGTCCTCTTCACGGGAGCAGAGAGCGCGACGACGTGGCTACAAGGCGTCGATCGCGCGCACGACGTCGCCTACGTCACGCACGAGGCACGCGGACGAGGTGCGTACTCGCTGGAGTCGATCAATCTCGCGGCACAAACTTCCACGGTCCAAACGGCGACACTGGAACACGGCCTCGTCGCGTACGCCGACATCGTGGAGAGCACCGGCCCGTTCGTGACGCGGTCGAGAAATTACGCCGGCCCCCACGTGGCGGTGAGTCGAGATCACATCGCGTACGAAGCCGCCGAGGACGCGCTGCTCGTCGCCAATCGCGGCGGTGGAGGTACGCGTCGCGTCGGCGCGATGCTCTCGGCGGCGTATCACCCGATCTTCTCGCCCGACGGCTCGAGCATCGCGTACACGGGCTGCACGAAGCGCGCGACGATCCCGCACGGTGAGCTTGCATTATGCACGTATCGCCTCTTCGTCGGCCCTGTGGAGGGCCCGCAAATCGACGTCCGCAGCGTCATCGACCCGCAGCCTCCCGTGTTCTCGTCCGACGGTCGGTACGTGTACGTCGCGAGCCGTGACGACGATCACGCCATCCCGCCGCGCGATCGCGGTGGCTGCGCCTATCGTGTCGTCGTCGCGACGGGCGAGGCGACGTCGCTCGGTTGCATGACGACGGCGACCGCCATCGAGATGCGCCAATCCGACGACGGAAGGACCGGCGTCCTCTTCGGTCACACCGGCGTCGGCGAGATGGAAGTCCACGTCCTGGATCTCCCCGAGGGCACCGAGCGGCACGCCTGGACGATCCCTTCGGGTCCGTCGGTGGCGCTCAGCAGCGCGCGCATCCTCGCGCTCGGCGGCACCGCGCAGATGTCTTTCGTCGATCTCGAGACGGGCGTGGCGCGAACGATCACGCGCGCGCCGCGCACGCTCTCGTGGGTCTCGAACCAATGGCGCGACGACCACACGCTCTACGCGATCGAGCACGATCTCGAGAGCGCTCTTTATAGAATTCTCGAAATCGACGCACGCGCGACGCTCGGTAGCTGAACGTGCTACGTCTCCCGCGATGCGGGGGACCCGGCTCCTTCTCGTTTGGCTACCGTGCGTCGGCGTGGCGTGCTCGTCGAACAATTCGACTCCGGACGCAGGCAATCCCACGCCCGACGCGAGCGTCGCGGACGCGAGCGAAGCTTCGACGTCGAACGACGCCGATGTTGGAGACGCGACGCTCGACGCTGCAGATGGAGCCGTCGCGCAGGATTGCAACGGCAGCTATCCGGTCGGGCCGTACGGAGCGAACGTCGGCGACGTCATCACGAACCTGAGCTGGACGGGCAAGACCGACAGCAACATGAACGGCATCGTGAGCGACGACGCGTACACGACGCTTTGTTTCGCCACGGCTTTTCAGAATCCGAAGATCCAGGTCCTCGTCATCATCGGCTCCGCCGTCTGGTGCCAGCCGTGCAACCAAGAAGAGCCCGAGCTCGTGTCGCTCTATCAGAGCTACCAAGCCGACGGTGGGCACGTGGCGTTCCTCGAGGTCCTGCTCGACGGCACGTTCGTGGGCACGGCTCCGACGATGAACAATTTCCAGAACTGGACGACGAAATACAAGCAGCCTTACGACGTGGCGATCGGTGATCAGCCGCACGTGCTCAACGCCTACAACCCGGACATGGGCTATCCGTTCCACGTCGTCGTTCGAACGAGCACGATGCAGATCGTCTCGGAGGCGACCGGATACGACACGCCGGGCCTGAAAAACGCGATCGACGCCGCGCTCGGCAAGGGTCCGCAAGACGCCGCCACGGACTGATCGAAACTTTGGTAACACTGGGCCTCGATGATTCGGCCCGCCCTCATTTCGTTCGCCCTGCTCCTCGCCGGCTGCGGCGGCGGAGGACAGTACGGTCACACCGTCACGTACGTTCCAGTCTCCGACGAAGAGAAGGCGACGAAGACGGCGAAGGAATACGACCCCGTCATGTTCCAGCGCCAGCCGGATCAGTGGCGCGGCAAGCCCGTCGCGCTCTTCGGCATCGTGACGAACCGCGGCTCGGGTCCAGGCGGCGCTGCTTACGTGACGATCAGCGTGCGACGTCTCGAGCCGCGCAACGCGTGCGAGAGCCACGCCGACGAGGACACCTGTCGCACGACCGTGAGCGACGCCGACTTCGGTCTCGTGCACGTGCTCGTCGTCGCGCACGGCGAGGACGACGTCGGTGAGCATTCCATCGGCGGCGGCTCGCTGCTTCGCATCGTCGGTACGTTCGGCGAAGAGACGGACCCGAACGACGGAGGCGCGATCATGCGCGCGACGTACTACCGCCACTGGCCGCGCGGCTTCTACGTGACGAAGCAGGCCACCCAGCAAATGCGCCAATGAAATTGCCGGCGCTCGCGACCGCGCACTCGCACGCGTTCCAGCGCGGCATGCGAGGCGCCGCGCAGCGCCCAGTCTCCAAGAAGGACGACTTCTTCACGTGGCGCGGCCAGATGTACGCGCTCGCGACGTCGCTGACGCCCGAGTCGATCGACCGCATCTCGCGCGTCGCCTTTCGCGAGCTCCACGCCGCGGGTGTGCGCACCGTCGGCGAGTTCCATTACATCCAGCACCAGCCGGACGGCACGCCGTACGACCAGCGCACGCTCCTGTCCGAGATCGTCATCGAGGCCGCGCGCGCTTGCGGTTTGCGCTGCTGCCTCTTGCGCGTCGCGTATCACCGCGCCGGTCCGGGCAAAGACGCCGAGCCCGGTCAGAAGCGCTTCTGCGATCCGACCGTCGACGACGTCCTCGGCGACGTCGAAGCATTACGTGTAAAATACAAGGACAGTCCGGATGTGCGTGTGGGCATCGCGCCGCACTCCGTTCGTGCCGTGCCGCCTTCGTGGATTTCGCCGCTCGCGGAACATGCGAAGAAGCACGCGATGCCGTTTCACATGCACGTCGCGGAGGTCGCGCGCGAGGTGGACGAGTGCGTCGCGGAGACGAAGAAGCGCCCCGTCGAGCTCCTCGCCGATCTCGGCGCGCTCTCCGATCGCTTCACGGGCGTGCACTGCACCAACCTGCTCGCGCACGAAGCCAAGCTCCTCGGCGACGCGCGCGCGTTTGCGTGCATTTGCGCGACCACGGAGCGCGATCTCGGAGACGGCTTGCCCGATCTGACGGCACTGCGAACGTCGGGCGTGCGCCTCTGCACCGGCATCGACAGCCACGTCATCACGGATCCGTTCGACGACATGCGCGCGCTCGAGACCCACGAGCGCCTCCGCACGCGAAGCCGCGTCACTTTTTCGCCAGCGACGGGGACGCCCGCCGAGCAGCTCTGGCGCGAAGGCTCGATCCAAGGCGCGAACGCCTGCGGCTTCGAGGGCACCGGCCCGGACATCGAAATCGATC
>Ga0068868_100003399_pt1 | contig 11078 bp, 17 predicted proteins | sample KBSMisM42_FD_64660 | JGI IMG/M metagenome (GOLD analysis project Ga0068868, IMG submission 64660) | Miscanthus rhizosphere microbial communities from Kellogg Biological Station, Michigan, USA - KBS Miscanthus M4-2 | ecosystem: Host-associated > Plants > Roots > Rhizosphere > Soil ...
CTGCTCAGTGAAAGCCAGTGGCAGGGCGTCAAGCTGAAGGGACTGTTCGAGTCGCGCGCGATCCCGCATGCCGACCGCATCGTGGTGAACGGCCCGGACATCGCCGTCAGCGCGCGGGCCGCGCAGTCGCTCTCGCTGCTGTTCTTCGAACTGGCTTCGCATTCCGACGAAGGCCTGTCGCTGGTCGGCAAGCACCCGCATATCGTCGTGAACTGGGAAATCACGGGCGAGGAGCCGAACACGACCTTTCATTTCCGCTGGGAAGAGTTCAACACCAGCGCGGCGACGCGGCGCGAAGACTCGGATTTCGGTCTCATCCTGCTCGATCGCGTTGCGCCGGAAGCGCTGGGCGGCACCGCACAGCGTTACTTCACCGATGTCAGCTACGTCTACGAACTCGTGGCGCCGATGGAAACCGTCATCGACATGACCGAGCGCGATCGCACCGAGCAGATTTCCGCCCCGGTCAGGCCGGTGGTGCGTTAGCAAGGGCGACAGGACTACCCGGCATCAACGCCACATCAGCCTCCATCAACAAAAAGGCGGCCCTCCCGGGGCCGCCTTTCCGTGTACGTTGATATCTTCATCAGCCGCCATTGCCGCCGATCACGGCGCGCACGGTGTTGTCGGGGCCGAAATCCTCTGCGCCGTCGACATAGAGCAGCGCGGAGAGCTTCGAGCGTGCGCGGTTGACGCGGCTCTTGATGGTGCCGACCGCGCAGCCGCAGATCGCAGCCGCATCCTCATAGGAGAAGCCGGAGGCGCCGACCAGGATCAACGCTTCGCGCTGGTCCTGCGGCAGCTTTTCGAGAGCGGCGCGAAACTCCTCGAACTCCAGATGCGCGTTTTGCGCCGGCTGGGTCTTCAGGGTTTTGGCGTAATTGCCCTCGGCATCCTCCACCTCGCGCCGCCGCTTGCGATAGTCGGAGCGGAACAGGTTGCGAAGGATGGTGAACAGCCACGCCGGCAGATTCGAGCCGGGCTGGAACGAGTCGATATTGGCGATGGCGCGCAGCAATGTCTCCTGCACCAGATCGTCGGCGCGATCACCATTGCCGCTGAGCGAGATCGCGAACGCGCGTAGGCTGGGTACCGACGCCAAAATGTCGTCGCGAAGAGAGTCTGTGAGAGGCATCAGTTCCCCCCGTTGTTTTTGTCAGTGTCGCCCCCGGCCTGGGTCGCGGTCGCTGCCTCGGGCCCATCCAGCTTCCGGATAAGCTCGGCAAAGCGGTCTGGCACCCCCTGGCGCACCACGTCGTCATACATGGCGCGGAGTTGGTGGCCTATTCTGGACTGGATCTCGGCATTGAGACCGCCCTGCTTCTTTACTTCCTTCATGATCTGATCCACGCTTCCCCGAGAGTTAAGTCCCTGCATTTCCGGTTGTTTTTCTCGAAACCAGGTCCTGGCGCCGCTTTGCTGGTCGGAATCTAATGCGAAGGTTGCAGGAAAGTTCCGGAATACGGGAACTTATTGTGGGAACTTTTTTCGGTCTCGGGCGTAGTAGGCGATACAGGGGAACCGGGTCACCCCGTTCTAAGGATTTGACGCCGTGGCGTCTCGGACGAAGACCCAGGATGCGGTAGATATAAGGATGGAGTGGGGATGTCCCGATCACAGCTTGTTGCTGAACATTTGCCGCTGTTGCGGCGCTATGCCCGTGCGTTGACCGGTAACCAGGCGTCGGGTGATGCCTATGTCGGGGCCATGCTGGAAGCCCTGCTGCAGGATTCCTCGCTGCTGGACGAGCGGCACGGCCCGCGCGCCGGGCTGTTCAGGCTGTTCACGCAGATCTGGAATTCGGTCGCGATCAACGACAACCCCGATGTGGCGACGCTAGCGCTGCCGTCGGAACGCCGGCTTTCAAACATCACTCCGCTGCCGCGACAGGCCTTCCTGCTGCTGTCGCTGGAGGGTTTTTCGGAGGAGGAGGTGGCGTTCATTCTCGGCATCGATGTCGCCGAGACGCGCAAGCTCACCGACGCCGCGGGCCGCGAGATGGCCGCGGAAATTGCCACCGACGTTCTGATCATCGAGGACGAGACCTTCATCGCGATGGACCTCGAGAGCCTCGTGAAGAATCTCGGTCATAACGTGATCGGCGTCGCCCGCACCCATGCCGATGCTGTGGCGCTCGCCAAGAACAAGAAGCCGGGCCTGATCCTCGCCGACATCCAGCTCGCCGACGGCTCTTCCGGCCTCGATGCGGTCAACGAGCTCCTGAAGGTCTTCGAAGTGCCGGTGGTGTTCATCACCGCCTATCCCGAGCGCTTCCTGACCGGCGAACGCCCCGAACCGGCGTTCCTGATCTCAAAGCCGTTCCAGCCCGCGATGGTTTCGGCGGTCGCCAGCCAGGCGCTGTTCTTCCAGCGCAACTCGCGCAACCGCGCGCCACGGGCCGCGGCGAGCTGAGCTGATAGTCGCTGGGTGGGAATTGGAAACGGCGCGCTGCAAGGTGCGCCGTTTTTTTGTGCTCACCGGGACGACAAGTCGCGGCAAACAATATTCCCTTCACATCTGTCCGGAATCCGACTCCTGCCAACGAAACCCGACGGATCGGGTTGAACCGCACCACCCGGGAGCTTGTTTGCTTCCGCGTGCAAGCCTTGCGCGCGCGACGCAATCGAAAGCATCATCACGCGCTAGGTGAGCGTCGCTTCCTGCTCCACCAGGGTCGCGTAGCACTCGCAGGAAAGCCGCTCCAGGGCGGTGCGGTCCAAGATCTTGATGACGCCACGCGCGTATGTGATGACGCCTTTCTCCTGCATCCTGCGTGCGACCTCGGTGACGGAAGTCCTGCGAACGCCGAGCATTTCGGCCAGCAACTCCTGCGTCAGCGTCAATGGATCGCCTGCGGCGCGATCGGCCGATTGCAGCAGCCAGCGGGCGAAACGCTCGTCTACCTGATGCAGCGCGTTGCAGGCAGCGGTGACGCGAGCCTGTGTCAGCATGACCTCGTTATAGCGAACGCAGACGTCGCGAAGCGCATTGCTGGCGCCGACGGCTCTCCGAAACGGCGCCGCGGGGATCTTGCTGGCGTGAAGTGGCAGCTGAACGATAGTGCGAACCATGGACTGGTATAGACCGAGGCCGGCCATGGCGCCGACCACGCCTTCGCGTCCGACTGTCGCAGTTTCGATCGCCTTGCCGTCCCGCATCACCGCGAGCAGCGAAAACATGCCGCCATGAGGGAAGTAGACATGATCGACCTCGGCGCCTGCATCATAGACGATCTGGCCCTGTGGCAATGAACTGGTGGTCAAATGGGGAGCGAGCATGTCGAAGTCGCTGCGTGGCAGCGCGGCGAGCAGCTTGTTGTCCAGCGGGCTGGTAGTAAGTGTGTGCAACTGCGGCTTTCAGGCCCGATCGGTCGGGCATTTCCGCATGGGGGAATGGGCGCGCGCTCCGAGGCACGCTCCGCGGGAATGGCTGATACTAGGATCGGCGCAAAGCCCTTGTCGGTCCGATACCCGTCTTTGAACCGACGTTCGCCAGGTCGACCTCGGGTACCCGGTTTCTGTAGGCCCTTTTGAGGCTCCTGTCCTAATTAGTTTCCGTCCTATCCTCTATCTGTGCGGTTTGCGACCAAGACATCCCGGGTGTCTCGCTTCAGGCATATGTCACCCCGGCTGACGCACTGACGCTCTAGCGCCAACAGTTTTAGCCTTTTATCGTCAAATTGACCGGAACGAAGTGTGGGCTCACGTGTTCGCTCACTACACCGCCTGTGTCCGCTTTCCGACACAGGAACGGGGTGAAGCGCACCTGCGGCACGGGACGTGGGTTCTTCAAGCGCAATTTGCAGCGTCCGAATCGAAGGTCAGCCCTGATGCAGCATCAAGCGTGCAACCAACCGGTCGTGCTTGTTGTCGAGGACGAAACGTTGCTCCGTTGGAGCGCCGTCTCGACGGCTCAGGACGCGGGGTTCTGTGCCGTCGAAGCCGGCAGCGCAATCGAGGCGATTGCGATACTCGAGAACCGAAACGATATTCGGATTGTTTTCACGGATATTCAAATGCCGGGTTCGATGGACGGCCTGCGGCTTGCCCACCTGATCAGCACCCGTTGGCCGCCTATCAAAATTCTCGCCACATCAGGCCGGCTAAAACTTCGAGACGACGATCTTCCGGAAGGCGGGCGATATCTGCACAAGCCCTATGCCGTCTCAGATCTTGCGGCGACGCTGCGCGATTTGATCGCTGCATAGGCCTTTGACCTGAGCGGGCATGCCCAGCCGTTGCGGCTGTGCTAGCTTGCGGACGTGAAGCTTGGCCGTGGATTTGGGGATCGTGGATTTGGGGATATCGTGTTGCGTCGTATGGTTTTGATGGGCGTTTCGGCCTGTCTGGTTGCGCTGGGCACGCCTGCGGCGCAGGCAGAGCGCATCCGGGAGATTATCTCCTATGACGAGGTACGCATCGAAGTGATTGCCGAAGGCCGCGGGCCGACGGTCGTTCTCCTGCCCTCGCGCGGTCGCGATTCCCTGGATTTTGACGACCTTGCTGCTTCTATTGCCGGCGCCGGTTTCCACGTACTGCGGCCGCAGCCGCGCGGTGCGGGCAGTACAGGCCCGATGAAGGGTTTGTCGCTGCACGATTTCGCGCGCGACGTGGCAGAGGTGATCCGGCATGACGGAGGCGGGCCCGCGGTCATTGTCGGCCACGCGTTCGGAAACTGGGTTGCGCGCATGACCGCGGTCGATCATCCCCAGCTCGTGCGTGGGGTGGCGATCGTAGCCGCGGCCGCGAAAGCCTATCCAGCCGGCTTCGCGGGCGCCAAGGAACTATCCGAAGGGGTAAAGAAGGCCGGCGATCCTTCGTTGCCCGATGACGAGCGGCTGCGATATTTGCGCGCAGTGTTTTTTGCACCTGGCAGCGATGCGGGCCTCTGGTTGAAAGGCTGGCATCCCGAAGTGGACGAGGCGCAGTTCGCTGCCGGCCGCGCCACCAAACAATCGGAATGGTGGCCGGGCGGCACGGCGCCGCTGCTCGATCTCCAGGCGGAGCTCGATCCTTTCAAGCCGCGCGGCATGATGAACGAGATGAAAGAGGAGTTCGGGGATCGGGTGACGATCGTCGTCATCCCGAATGCGAGCCACGCCCTGATACCGGAGCAGCCCGTCGCGGTAAGCGCGGCAATTGTCGCGTGGATGCAGAAGCTGACGCGATAGAGGCGGAAATTGCGATCCGCGCGTGTAACGGCGTTTGCATACAAGTGATTACGAATGGATTGCCGAGCGGCGCCAAAGGGCCTAAGGCCGGGTGCTAATATTTGTAGAGGGAAATGAAAATGCTGCAGGATCGCGAGAAAATTCTGAGCGCGCTTCGCGAAAAGCCGCTCAAGGTCTTCGAAATAATGAAGCGTGCGAATATCCCCAATCAGGAAGCTTGCCAGTCGCTGTTGCTGAAAATGCGAGATGAAGGCGCTGTGAAGTTCGACATCCACAAGGGGCAATGGCTCATCGGATGATCTGCGGGCCAGAGCATGATCCGGAAAAGTGGGTACCGGTTTTCCGAAAGAGATCATGCTCAAACAAGAGGACAGAGCGGGATGACGATTCGAAGAAGAGGCATCACGCTCGAGGGCGTCTATTAAGAGCAAATCCGGCGGAACAGCATGAGTTTCTTCGAGCGTCTCAAGACAAATGCATCTGCCGAGTGGCGGGCCTACACAGAGCACCCCTTTACGAACGGGTTGGCTGACGGCTCGCTCGCCGAGGCGGCGTTTCGGCACTACCTTGTTCAGGACTATCTTTTCCTCATCGAATTTGCGCGCGCGTACGCGCTCTCCGTCTACAAGTCGCCCAGGCTCGCTGACATGCGCGAAGCGGCCGCCGGTCTCTCGGCAATCCTCGACGTCGAGATGAACTTGCATGTAAAGCTCTGCGCCGGCTGGGGCCTGTCGGCTGTCGATCTCGAGCAAGCCCCTCCTGCGGCAGAGATGCTGGCCTATACGCGCTACGTGCTTGATGCGGGAATGCGCGGCGATCTGCTGGCACTCAAGGTGGCGCTCGCCCCCTGTGTGATCGGTTACGCCGAGATCGCGACGCGGCTCGCATCGCGACCGGATGCCGATGCGGCGACAAACCCGTATCGCGTCTGGATTGCCGAGTATGCCGGCGGGCCATACCAGGAGGTTGCGGCGAAAGCGCGGGCGCATCTGGAGGCTCTCGCGGATCTCTATGTCACGCCGGCCCGCGAGGCCGAGCTAATCGCAATCTTCAAGGAGGCCACCCGGCTTGAGGCCGACTTCTGGGAGATGGGCTGGCGCGCTGGCAAGAGTGTTGGCTAGCCGCTGACAGCGTGCCGCCAAAGGCAGAGTGCACGAGTTTACCGCGGCGTTTTCAGGCCCAATGCAGCCTCAATTCGCTCAACTGCTCGAGCGAGTTTCACAGTTTCCCGTTTCAAATCCACTAAACCTTCCTGCGAACCTTGCTCGGCGATTTCGAGTATTTCGCCGCGGATACGGGCGAGTTTCTCGCGCCAATGGTCCATTCGGATTCGGTCAGCCATCCTGGACGCAAAAAAGTCGTCGACCGGCCCTTGATCCTTGACCGATTCTGGAACGGAGTTGACGGGCCAACCGTGGGGCATCGCAGGCGCACCATTGTCCAATGATTCGGCAGACAGTCTCGCCGTCAAATGTGTCAAAGTTGGCGATTGAAAAGAGGCGCCGGGCAGGAATAGTGGCACAGGCCGGCTCGGCCGGTTTTCATGTTATGTCTGGTCTCAAGGCAATCCAATATTTCGCGCGAACCCAACTCCCGAACGAAGAAGAACAACCATGAAGCGCAAAAACAAACTCTCGATCATGGCAGTGCCCGCCGTCCTGGGCGGCACGGCCGTTTACGCGCAGGACAAGTACTCGCTGAAAACGGCGGACGGAATCGCGTTCTCCGACTTCAGGGGATACGAGGATTGGGCGGTGGTTTCTTCCGCGCGGACCGACGAAGTGCTCAAGGTGATCGTCGCCAATCCGATCATGATCGAGGCGTACAAGGCCGGTATTCCCGGCAACGGCCATCTTTTCCCGGATGGCTCGAAGATCGTGAAGCTTCAGTGGAAGCCGAAGAAGAGCACGGAAGCTCCCTTCGTCGTGGATGTGCCGGACGTTTTCACGCAGGCTTTCGTCATCGAAAAGGACAGCAAGAGATTTCCGAAAAGCGGTGGATGGGGATACGCGCTCTTCAACTACGAAGCCGCATCCGACCAGTTCACGGCCGATCCCAGCCCCTCAGACTGCGGACACGCGTGTCACGTGGAAGTAAAGGCGAAGGACCACATCTTCCACCCGTACCAGAAGCGCTGAACGGCGCGTCCGCAATGCGTCGGTGGCGATAGGCGCCATCGAAGGCCAGCAATGCTGCCAGCTTTTCGGACGGGTGATGACCGGCTTGGCACTTATCGGACATGCCCGCGGTCGTTTGAGATGTCCGCTTCCGGTGGACTAACGGCTCTCGCAGAGTCCCGCGCTAGTCCACCACCCGGCTAAACACACCGTTCCCTAGTTGACCGAGCCCGAGCCGCACCCCGTGCATTTGTCCATGCATGGAGTCACGCAGCCTTTGCAGTCGGAACCCCAAGGAGTCCCCGCGGGAGGAGTACATTTAAAAATGCAGGCCGCTGCACATGACACCGAACAAGCGGCAATCTGTCCCGTACCGCCGCACGTGTTCCCCGAAGACATCGGCGCTGCCCCTGGAGTCGACGCTTTGCTACCCGAACCTGGCTTGTAACGCTGCTTGATTTCGTCGGCCAGCTTCTTCTTGTCCGCCTCGGTGGGTTTTGCCTGGGCCACGACGATCGGCGACACCGCCGAACCCGGGTGTTGCGCGCCATTCTGTGCCACGGCGCTAGCGCCGCTCATCGCGATGGCGCAAACCAAACCCATGACAAAACTTGCAATCGTCTGTTTCATGGTCGCCTCCCTATAACGAGATAAGGAACTCCTCACGATATCGCTTCACTGCCGAACACGCAACCAGAACTGGCATTTGCACGGATCGATGCGCATGCGAATTTTTCGGCAATAAGCCATTGAGTTCTCAGCAAAAGGGTTTGTATTTCGTTCTGCGCGGCACAAAATCGATTCCTGCAGACGCTGCGGGTGTTCCTTCGTCGTGAACGGGCACGGATTCCACGCTGACGACCGCATCGATCGAAAAGAAATGGAAGTGCGTTTGGTCGGCGCGGCGACATTCGAAGGCGCGTTGTCGAACGTAACCAACTCCCGGCAAGGGTGCTCTGCGCTACGTTTGGTAGCGTCGGCACCTCGACTTCTGGCACAAAGAATCGAATGCGACTTCCGAGTTCGAGCCGGAGCGGAAATGCGGACGCAGCCTCAAAAAGCGATTCTGCGATGCAGAAGCCGACTCATCATTGAGGCAGCAGATTTCAACAATGCCCGGATTCTTCGTCGTTCACAAAACGGAGTATGCACGCAAGTTTGTCGAAGCAGAGGTAGCCTGCTTGCCGTTCCCGTTCGCCATGTTCGTTTTCGGCGTGCCAGTGAGTCAAGAAGACGTACCCGTCTTTGGCCGCGAAGTGGCTTTTACAAACCGGACATCCAAACTTCGAGTCCAGTGGCGTCTGCGCCCCCTTCAGATGCGGGATCGGATCCAGGCCGTTCATCAGAGGCCTCCTTGTGGTACGAAGAAGCAAAGCTCTACTCCCGTGAATTTGTTGATGAAGAGCACGGGCGTATGATCGGGGGTGTCGCCTTCCTTGATGATATCGGGTGGGATGATTTTCCACTCGCCATCTTTCAGGTATTGCCACTGATCTGAGCGATCTTCACCGACCCTGAAACGAGTCTTGAATACGTCGCCGTTGTCGCAGCAGGACTTCCAGGGAACACCGAGCCGCTTTTGCGCGGCAGGATTCATCTCCTGCTTGTTAAACCATTCGTGATGCGGCATCGACGGATCGTGAGCATCAGCACGAAAGGAAAGCAGAAGTATACCGAACGTCGTCAGTACGCGACCGAACGCTTTCATGGCAGCCTCCGTTATGGACTGTCACTAATTTCAGCATCCGCGAATCACACGAACTCTCCGGCACTTAATCAGGCCACATTCCCAGAAAAATGGAATCCCATTTCTGAGCCGTCTTCTCTTTTAGGCAAGACTGTTGTTTTTCTGTTCGATCTCAAATGTCCCCAGCGGGCCTTCATTTCAATAGCCCCTTCGACTTGGTGATCAACCGGGAAGCGCATAGCAACCGAACTCGACGTTTTCGCTTCGATGCTTGCCCGCGCCGGTGAGGCGATCGAGCAACGCCACCTGTTGGCACAAAGCGGACATGTCAGCCGCGCTGACGGACGTTCACTCCCGAGAAAAAACAGCCTTGGAACAAACAGTCTTGGGCACGCCGTTCACCGGCGTTTACCAACTTGGTCAACACCCTGAAAACCAAGTTTTCCTGATAACCACGTCTCCTAAGTCAGTGGCAACACATCGCCCTGTAGTCTCGCTCTCAATGAGAAAAGAGGCAGGCAATGTCCATTATCATTCGATTAATCATCGTCGTCTTCTGTGCTTACGCGGGTTCGGTAGTTGCCGGAGCTCAGTTCGCTGACTTGCCGGCAGACGAAACTTTCCAAGACGCACAGAAATAGCGGCCAGGGAACCGGTTCGATGCCGTTGGCACGATACTTTGGTTTTGTCGGCACCGCGCTTCTAATATTGCTGTTGGGAGTGAGTTGGCTTGTGTCCGAGCCAGTCCCGGAAGCTGCTTCCAACGATATCAACAAACCCGTGATCAGGATCAGCTCAATCGAGAAATTACCCGAGCGGGTGATCTTCGACACCAGTCTGCCGCCGACTCGGCCACCAAGCGCTGTCATGGCTGCCGCACAGCCCGTGCGATCGGCATTTGAGTTTGTACAAATCACTCCCGGTCCGTTGCCGGCAATAATTCCCGCTCGATTGCCGGTCATTGCGATGACAGATGAAGTCACGCCGCGAGGACCGAAGATCGTGAAACGCGATCCGTCGAAGAAACTGGCCGCTCATCGGTCAGTGCCACCGGCCGATGCTCCACCCATGCCTTCTGTACAGGCAAAGGAGCCAGTCACGAGGCTGTCTCTGATCGACGTAATCAAGAGCCGTTTCGGGCGCGGTCTTTTTTGATATCGACGCCAAATTTCAGGAATGGGACGGACTGCAATCCGGGCTAGGGCGCGCAGAACGCGATGATCATTGCCGTCGCAGATCTCCATTCGCAGCGCGTCGGCGAACGGCTTCTGTCGGCTCGGTGAGCCGATCGGCCTGTCCATGATAACTCGCCTCCTAGACGTTGAAGCTTCAGGCAAATCGGTGACTGTTCGAGGCACCGGGCGTGACGACCGGGCGCAGCATCTGCGCGCGAATGTACCTTGGGGCAATGGCCCTTGGGACAATGTCCCTGCAACGACACCCGTCGTAGGTTCGCGTCCGCCAGGCCCCGACGTGAAGGGCATGGCCGTCTCGTGCACGGAGGCTTCCATGAACCATTTCAGCGTTAAGCGGGTTGTTTTGGCCGCTGCTGCCTTTACGTTCGGTATTTTGGGAGCCATCGAGTGGTCAGAAAGTGCGGACCCCTTGGCTGGTTTCATCAGCGGGGATTTTCCGATCACCACGTCTACTGCCAATGCCGTTGAGGCAAGAGGAATGGTCCGTCGTGCGTCCTGCCCTGTCGTGCGGCTCTACGTTGCCAAGTACGGCGCGCCGGTGGCCGAGGCGTGGGCGCGAAACAAGGGCGCGAACGAGGCAGATATTCAGACAGCTAGGCGCTGTATCTCGCCTCAACAAACTGCACAGGTCGGGCACGCAACGGATCGCGCCTTTTGACCCGCTTCGCCTGAACGCCAATCCTTTTGAAGTACCCGAGCCCTGAGGCCTTACAGACCGGGGCGGCCACGAACCCACGGAGCGCGGGATATGGAAATCCCTCTTGATCTTCAAAGACGGTTAGAACGGAGGTGGGCCGCCAGATTTTTCCGCACCAAACGCATCACCGTGAACGGCGGCATCACTCTCACTCGGCAACAGGAAGTCACCCGGAGCGTCGCGAGTATCGAAGATCAACTGTTTGGGCTGC
>Ga0068868_100003401_pt1 | contig 11071 bp, 10 predicted proteins | sample KBSMisM42_FD_64660 | JGI IMG/M metagenome (GOLD analysis project Ga0068868, IMG submission 64660) | Miscanthus rhizosphere microbial communities from Kellogg Biological Station, Michigan, USA - KBS Miscanthus M4-2 | ecosystem: Host-associated > Plants > Roots > Rhizosphere > Soil ...
GTCGGGCCTGGATGCAGGATGCTGAAGAAGACTTCGGTCCCCATGTCCGCGCCGGTGAGCGGCGTGCCGTCGCCCTTGTTCGTGACGACGACCGTGAACGTGACGCCGTCGTTCTCGCAGATCGGCGTCGCGGTCCAGGTGACGTGGTACTTGCAGTCGTCCTCGTCGCCCGAGTTTCCGTCGAGCGTCGGGCCATAGTCCGCGGGCTGCGCTCCACCGTCGGGCGGCGGCACGTTGCACGAGGCCTGGTTGATCTGCACCGAGATCGGCGGCCCGCCATCGGGATCCGCGCAGTGATCGTCTGGCGCGCCTTGGACAGGACCGCCGGGGTTCGAGCACGTGCCCGAATTGCCGTTGCAGGCGAGGGCGACCGCGCCCGCGCATGACAAAATACACACACAAATGTTCTTCAATTGGAACATGGACGTCCTCCGGCCACGGAGATGCGGTTCAACACTCAGGGTGAAGCGTTCAAGCGCGTGGCGGAGGCGTGCTCGGCTCTCTTGCGAGCTGGGAATCGAGCGACGAGACGATGGGAAGTTCCCCGTGCGTGGAAGTGGCCGCGGCGATGACCAGCGGTGCGTTCGGCGGCGTCACGATCGGCGTCGCGGGCGCGCGGACGAAGCCATCGTCGTCCTCGCACGTATTTCTCACCGCGACGTGCTTCGACACGTTCGTTCGCTGCTGCTCGAGCTTCTCGCACTCCGGGCAGCCGCACGTGCCGCGCTTCATCCCGCACGCGCACGTGTGCGAAGGCTCACCGCCGAGGGCGCGCTCGATCGTCATGCGCGCCGGCCCGAGGGCGACGGGCAGCATCACGACGAAGACGAGCCACACGAACAGGCGCGCGCTGCCGCGCTTTGCGCGGGAGCGAGCCGGGCCCCACGGAGGGAGCGTAGCGACCGACGAGGGCACCAGGGAACTCTAGCGCCAGCTCGTCCGCTGACTACTTTTTCTTGCCGCCATTCTTGGCGACGGCCAGCGCTTCTTGCGCGGTCTTCGCCTTCGGGCCGTTCGGCTCCAGCTTCAAATAGGCCTCGAGCTCCTTCGCTGCGTCGGCCCAGCGTTTCTGCCCCATGCGGCGTGTCGCGAGCCAATAATGCGCGAGCCCGTACTTCGGATCGGAGGCGACGGCGGCTTCGAGATCGCTCGTCGCGCCCGTCTCGTCTTTCGCGGCGAGCTTGCACAGCGCACGCTCCGTGCGGAACTGCGCGCCGTCCTTCGCGGCGATCGCTTTGTCGAACGCCGACACGCAATCGGCCGGCGCGCGCAAGACGAGCAGCTCGTGGCCGATCGATCCGAGGAGCTCGCTCTGATTTCCCGCCGACGCCGCAGCGGCCTTGAGCTTCGCGACCGCGGCTTCGTTCTGACCCCACGCGCCGAGCGTGTGACCGTACGTGTAGAGGAGCATCGCGTCCGTCGGCGATGACTTCAACGCGGCCTCGAACGCCGTCTTCGCGTTCGCTTGATCGTTCTTGCCGACGTACGCGAGCGCGAGGTTGAACTGCACCGCCGAAGAGTCCGCGCGCTTCTGCGCTTCGGGCTTGAGCACGGCGAGCGCTTCGTCCCACTTCTGCGCGTCGACGTAGAGCGCGCCGAGGTTCGCGGCCGCCTCTGCGAGATCGGGCTTGATGGCGAGCGCGGCTTTGTACTCGCGCTCGGCGCCCGTCTTGTCGTTCATCTTCTCGAACGTGACGGCGAGGTAATGGTGCGCGTCCGCGTCGCGCGCGTTGGCTGCGATCGCGGCTTCGAACGCGCTCTTCGCGGTCGGATAATCGCCGCCCTCGAGCGCCGAGATCCCGCGCGACATCTCCGCGCTGGGTGCCTTGCCCGTCGACGTCGGATTTCCGGTCGCGGTGGCGGTCGCCGTCGCAGTCGTCGTGGCCGTCGCCGTCGGTTGCGTGTGCGCGTCGTTCGCCGGCGTGTCGGATCCACCGCAGGCCGCGAGCATCAGCATGCAAAGGGCGTATTTCATGGGCTCAACCAATAGCATCCATCAACCGCTGCTCGATCTCCTCGAGGCGCGACTTGCCTTCGACCTTTCGACCATCGAGCTCTTGGACGTAGAAGACGTCGGCCGCCTTGGTTCCTTCGGTGTTGATCTTCGAGAGGCCGATGCCGAGCCCGGCGTCCTCGAGCGCCGACGACAGACGGAACAAGAGCCCCGGTTGATCCTTCGCGATCACCTCGATGATCGTGTGGTGGGGCGACGTACGCTCGTCGAAGACGATCTTGGTCCGAACGTCGGGCGTCTTTCGCACGGCCCAAGGCGCGGTCGTCCCGAGGCGTGACGCGACGAGCTCGCTCGCGTTCGTTCTGTCCTCGCAGAGCGCGACGAGATCTTCTTCCACGCGCGGGAGCTTTCGCTCGACATCATCGGCATCTCCCGTCGCGTCATGCACGAAGAAGACGTCGACGGCTTCGGTCTCGCCGCCCGGAATCGCGCGCGTCGAGATGTGCGCGGCCGAGACCTCGAGACGCGACGCCGCGAGCGCGGCCGCGATGCGCGCGAGGAGACCGTTGCGATCGCGCGCGACCACGCACACCTCCGACCCCGCTCGCGAAAGATGTGGAGGAACGAGGCCCACGCACGCCGCGCGATCGCCTCGCATGGCAGCGAGCTTCGCGTGCGCCGTGATCGACGCGGGCGGCGTCGCGAGCACGTAACGCATCGGCATCGACGCGACGAACTCCGCCGCTTCTTCCCCCGCTTCCGCGCGCACCGCCGCGACACGCTCCTCGTCGATCGCCACCGGCGTCCCGGCGAGGCTCGCGTCCGCGCGCAGATACAGCTCCTCGAGCATGTGCGCCTTCCACGAGGTCATCGCCGCCGGTGACGTCGTCGTGATGTCCGCGACCGTCAGCAAATACAAATCACGCAAACCTTCGCGCCCGCGCACGATCTTGCAGAGCTCGTCGATCGTCCCCGGATCGTCGAGATCGCGACGCGTCGCGAGGTGGTACATCGCGAGGTGGTGAAGGACGAGCGCGCGAGCGTCCGCCGTCTCTTCTTTCGAGAAGCCGAGCCGCGGCAAGACGACGTCGCAGATGTCCGCGCCGATCGCCGAGTGATTCTTCCGCGAAGGGTTCCCTTTGCCGATGTCGTGGAGCAGCGTCGCCAGAAAGAGCGGACGCGGGCGGGCGATCTCCGCGGCGAGGCGCGACGCGAGCGGGTGCTCGGCCGAGAGCTCACCTCGCGCGAGATCGCGAAGACAATCGACGGCCGCCACGCTGTGAACGTCGACCGTGAGCACGTGATAGACGTCGTGATGAACGCGCCCCGTCACCGGCAAGAACTCCGGAATCATCGCGAGGAGAAGCCCCGTGTCGTAGAGCTCGCGCACGTACGGGCCCGACACGAGATCGACGAAGAGCGCCGAGGCTTCACGGCTCGATCGCATCGCTGCGCACGCTTCCGGTTGCGTCGTCATGCGCGAGATCGCGTCGCGCGTCGCGTCGTCGATCGGCGCGTTCATCCGCGCGCACGTCGCGTACGCACGCAGAGCCATCACCGGATCGCGCTCGAGCGCCGAGAGATCCGCGATCGCGGGCTTCTTCGGCTTTCCTTTGCGCGTCGAGACCGAAGTGGCGCGCTCGTGCACGCGAGAGATCGCGCGCGCGTGGACGTAATAGTCTTGCATGAAGCGCTCGGTCGCGAACGCGCGCTCTTCTTCGTCGTCGTCGTCGCTCTTCACGTACCCCATCGCCTGCGCGAGCTGCTCTTGCGCGTCGAACGTCAACCGGTCCGATCGACGCTTCGCGATCGCGTGGAGGCGATTGCGCACGCGCCACAAGAACGCCTCCGCCGCGCGGGCCGCTTCGAGCTCGCGAGAATCGAGCGCGCCGTTGCCCACGAGCACGTCGAGATCCTGCATCAGCATCCACCGCGCGACCTCGAGATCTCGCATCCCACCGCGCCCCATCTTCACGTCGGGCTCGAGCAAGTACACCGAGTCGCCGTAGCGCTCGTGACGCTTCTTCGTGTCCTCGGCGAGCGAGCGCGCAAACTCCGCGACGCGCGACTTCGTCTTCGATTGGAACTTACGGACGAGATCGTGCACGGGCTGCGGATCGCCCGCGACCGGCCGCAGATCGATCAGCGCGGTCGCCGTCGCGAGATCGTCCTTCGCGAGCGCGAGCATCTCGGCCGGAACCGCGAGCTGATGCCCGACCGCGAGGCCTGCGTCCCAGAGCGGATAGAGGATCGCGTCCGAGAGCTTGCGTGCCGCGTCCGCACGACCGACCGCGAGGAGGCGCACGTCGACGTCGCTCCGCAATCCCATCGCGCCGCGCCCGTAGCTGCCCGCCGCCGCGAGCACGACGGGCGCCTTTTCGGGATTCGCGCCCACGGCCGCACAAGCCGCCGCGAAGTGCTCCGCGAAAATCTCGTCGAGCAAACGCGAACGCATCTGCGCGAGCGGCAGGCCGTCGTTGCCTGCTTCGAGCTCCTTCGCGAGCAAACCGTCCGCGCGCGCGATCGCCGCGCGCAGGGCGCTTTCCGGCTGAATTCGCGCTTGGACCATCGCGAAGCACGTTATAACCCCGAAAGCCGTCCATGCCGCTCGCTCGCGCGCGATGCACCTTCTGCTCGCAACCCCTCGCGGACCAGCCTCACATCCACGTCCCGATGACGTGCGCGACGTGCGGCAAACAAACGTCGCTCGTCTTCGCAGCGGACGGCCAGCCCGTGGATTTCGACGCGGCGTTTCCCGCACATCGCTTGATGCTCTGGATGCAGGCCGCGCGTCGCGCGATGGCGTCCGGCATGCCCGGCGTCGCCGTCGGCTGCTGTGGCGGGTGCAGCTCGCCGCTCGTCATCTCTTCGAAGCAACCGGTCACGCTCCCCTGCCCGCACTGCAAACAAGCCGTGCAAGGCCCCGCCGAAAAATTGCTCGTCGATCAGTGGCCCGAGCCGTGGTCGAAGATCGAAGCGGGCGGCATCTCGCTCGAGTACCGCCTCGCGTGGGTGGACGACTCGACGGCGATCACCGCAGGCTGCGCAGGCTGCGGCGCGCCGACGGCTGCCGACGATCCCGCGACGCAGTGCCCGCGCTGCCGATCCGTCACGTGGGTCGAGCGCGAGGTCGCCGATCCCGAAGACGAGCAGAAGCTCGTGAAGAAGCGCATGCAGCTCGGCGTGCGCGCGAACGGCAACCGCCAAGATCGCCCCTACAACGTCATCCTCTCGATTCCGCAAGGCGAGGCCACGCTCCGCTCGGACAACGTCATGTCGTCGAGCGTTTCGTCGTCGAGCTCGCTCCTCGGCGTGACGGGCATCGGCTGCGCGATCGCGATGGCCCTCTTCACGATGATGTGCATCGGCATCGCGATCCTCGCGCACTTCTCCAAATAATTTTCCGCGCGGCGTGTCCGATGGACATGAAACGAACGGTCACCGCGGCGGTCGCCGCAATCGTTGTATTGTGCAGCAATCTCGCGCTCGCGGACGAGACGTATACCGAGAACAACACCGGCAAGGATCAGAGCGTCATCTTCAAGGACGACCCGCTCGCTGCCGGAGGCTTCGGCCCGAAGGACATCCAGATTCGCGTCATCGGCTCGCCGAAGCGCGTCGTGCTGCTTCGCCCGCGCACGCAGTTCGTGACGGAGATGCTCAAGTCCGTCGAACAGCTATGAGGTATTAAGATCCCTGCACATGCAGGGCTACCCGACGATCATTCGCACTGGCAGCCACGAGCTCGACGTGCAGACCGTCGAGCAGCATCGGCGCGCAGCGGCGGCGCAGGGCATCGTCCTCTTCGTGCAGCCGCTCCCCGGAGGAGGCTTCCAGCTCACGCGAACGGAAGGCGGCACGCCCGGCATCGGCTCCACGATGCCGTCGAACCGAGACGCGCAGCAGGCGCTCCGCCCGTCGCAAGGTGCGGCGATCGCTGCCCAGCCCGAAGCCGCGCTCGCCGATCCGAGCGGCACACTCCCCTCGCGCGCGGGCGCCATGGCACGCGCCTCGGCTCCGCCCCAGGTCGAAATCATCTTCGGTGCGGGCGAAGGCTACTGCGACGCCTGCCGGCGTGTGGCGCCGCTGCGGCATGCGCGGTTCATGCAGAACATCGGCGTCTTCGTCCTGCGTTTTCCGCGCATCGTCGAGGGCAACCTCTGCAAGCACTGCATCGACAAGTACTTCTTCCGCTTCACCGGCACGACGATGCTCCTCGGTTGGTGGGGCATCATCTCGTTCTTCTATTCGCTGTTCTCGGTGCCTTCGAACATCGCCAACTGGACGCGATCGTTCGGCATGCGCGCCCCACCCGATGACGTCGACAGCCTCCGCGAGCGGCGAGGTCGAGGCTCCGCTGGCATCGCCGTCGGGGCTCTTTTTGCGGCATTTGCGCTCCTGACGCTCTCGCTCGGCGCCCTCCTCGCGACGACGGGCGAGGACACGAGCGTGGTCGCTCTGGCCATCCTCGGCGCCGCCGTCGGTGTGGTTGCTGCCGTCATCCTGTTCTTCGGGATCCGTACGCGCGTCCGGGCGACGGCCGGTTTGCGCCGCCTGGGTGCGATTCGCTAATTCACCTGCCTGTCACAATCGCGAAAACAACCCTCGTCTACCGATTGGTAGCGCCAATGTAGGCTTACGATTTTTACTTGCGCAATCGATGATTTCGGCGCATGTGAGGAATTGTGACTTGGGCGTGACACGAGGATGGCAGCAGCACAGGTTGTAACGCAGGCCGCTCCTGCAATCGAAAGCTACGCGACGCGTGACGTCGCGGACAAAGCGGACGTCCGTCTCGCCGTCCACGATACGTCTCGTCTCGAGTGGGCCGTCTCCGTTCCGCTCCCTCGCGAGGGTGAAGCCGAGTACGGCATCGAGCTCGATCTCGAAGTCCCCGCGCACGTTCTCACCGCGCACTCGCCGTGGGATCAGCTGCAAGAGTTCACCCGCCTCGACGGGCCGGATGACGCATCGCCTTCGGTCCAGTCGATCGACGCGCTTCGTCGCTTCGCCGTCGGCATCGCCGCGAAGCTCGCGCGCACGCACGAAGGCTTCGGGCGCCACACGCGCCTCATCGCGTCACCTTTCGCGACGGACGACGCCGCGCATCACGTCACCGCGCTCGAAGCGTGGGTCGCCGCCGCCGAGCAAGTCCTCGTCGATGCGCGCCGCCGCCTCCAAGACGCACCGAAGAAGCTCGAGATCGAGCGCGAAGCCCACCTCGTCGACGAGTACTTGAGCCTCCGCATGCTGGAGCTCCTCGGCGGCGCCGAGCGCACGCTCCACAGCCTGCAAGCGCGCGCCGATCAGGACGATCGACATGGCGCCGTCCCGCAAGCGGGTCCGGCGACGGAAGACGCGTCGTCGAAGCGCTTGAAGGGCGTCCTCCCCGCGCTCGCGAACATCGAAGAGCAAATCGCCGACGCGCTCGCCCACGAGATGGAGCACCGCGAAGACGCGCGCTACATCGAGGCGACGGCGGATTCACCGACAGGCCTCGAGCGCTACCTCGATCGCGCGAGCCAACTCAAGAAGCACTTCCAGGAAGTCCTCTTCCTCGAGTCCGAGCGCTTCGCCGTGACGGATCGTTTTCATCACGTCGTCGCAGGCGCGGTGGCGGTCGTCGCATCGACGTGGGCGTTCGTCGGCCAGCTCTATCTGACGAAGGGCTCGCTCTCCGCGAGCGTCAGCGGCTCCCTCATCATGCTCTGCATCCTCGCGGGCATCGTCTACGCCGTGAAGGATCGCATCAAGGAAATCGGCCGCCAGTGGTTCGCGAGCAACGTGCACCGCTTCTACGCACAGCGCATCGCGCGTTACCGCGCCCCCGCGAAGACGTGCCCCTCGCGCGACGTCATCGTCCGCGCCAAGGAGTCGTTCCTCCGCGAGAACGGCCGCCGCGCCGATCCGCTCAACCCGACGTCCGGCGCCACGGTCCCCGTCACCACGCTTCGCTACCGCCACCAAGGCAACCTCGAGTCGTCGCCCACGCTCACGCGCGCCGGCATCTCCCGCGTGAAGCACGTCTTCCGCTACGACCTGTCCCCGCTCTTCGCGCGTCTCGACGACGCCACGAAGTCGGTCCCCGTCTTCGACTCGAAGATGCGCCGCGTCCGCTTCACGCAAGCCCCCCGCTGCTACCGCGTCCCGATCCGCATCGTCGTCAAGCTCGGCCGCGACGTCGTCTCGGACCAGCAAGGCTCGCTCGTTCTGCACAAGCGCGGCCTCGAACGCATCGACTTCGAATAGCCCGAAACGGATTGCGCCACGCTAGGCCATTCGATCGCACGTGCGTCACACGTTCGCGGTCCTCGTCGTCACCCTAGCGTGCAGCTCGGAGCAATGGGCGCCACCGAAGCGCGACGGTTTGTGCCTGGGCGCGCCTTGCTCCGCGCCGTTCGTCTGCTGCGTTCAACCGGATGTCGACCTCGCGTGCGTGCAGTCGTCGTCGTGCACCGATCGAGTGCACGTCGAGCTCGGACTGCATCGAGCACACGACGCAGGACCACGGCACATGTTGCATGACGTTGTCCTCATCGCCGGGTTTCACCGACGGCGGCTCATTCGGCGTTTCGACGCCGAAAACCTCGTGCATCCTTCCCGCAGTCAGCGCGTGTCCCGCGGGCAGTTACTCCACGTGCGTTGCCGTCGGCGCGCCGTGCTCGGGCAACTCGGGCGCGCCAGTGAAGATGTGCATGGGTGTCTCGTTCGACGGCGGCGTCCTCCCATTCGGCGTCTGCCTCTGACCCGTTCTCGGGGGGAGCTCGAGGGCGGAGCCCTCGATTGGTGTCGAGCGCGGAGCGCGAGACTGAGACTGTGTGCGAAGGACGGGACTTGAACCCGTACGTATTGCTACGCCAGAACCTGAATCTGGTGCGTCTGCCAATTCCGCCACCTTCGCGGGTGAAACGAACGGGTTGTAGCTATGTGGAGGCCGCCCATTCGTCAAGCTGCTTAAAGGACGGGAACTGCCTTATGCTGCTGACAGGATGAGGCGGACTACGGTCGTGGGGATCGCTGCGGGGCTCCTGCTCTCGGCGAATGCGTTCGCGCAGACGGACGACGAGAAGGCGACGGCGCGCGCGCTCGGGCAAGAAGGTCAGGCGGCGCTCGACAAGGGCGACGCGAAGACCGCGGAGGATCGCTTCCACCGCGCCGTGATGATCTTCGACGGGGCGAAGGCGCCGGTGCCGCCGACGCTCATCCTCGGATACGCGCGTGGCGCGGCGGCGAACAAGCACTTCATCGCAGCCGAAGAGGCCTACAACCGGATGATTCGCGCGGGGCTGCCGCCGGGCGCGCCTGCGCCGTTCGTGAAGGCGCTCGAGGACGCGAAGAAGGAAATCGACGCCGTGACGCCGCACATCGCGCGCGTGACGATCAACGTGACGGGCTGCGACGCGCCGACCGTGACGCTCGACGGCGCGACGGTGCCGAGCATGATGTTCGGGATCAAGAAGCCGATCGATCCGGGCACGCACGAGATCAAAGCGTCGGCGACTGGATGCAAAGCTTCGACGTCTTCGTTCACCGTCGATGATGGGAAAGAGTCGACGGCGAACGTGACGCTCGAGAAGGAAGCTTCGACGAACGTCACCACGAATCCGACGACCACGAATCCGACGACGACGAATCCAACGACGACCAACCCGCCGCCGGAGCCCGAGAGCAGCGGCAGCGGATTGAAGATCGCCGGCATCGTCACGCTCGGCGTCGGAGGCGCGGGGCTCATCCTCGGCGCGATCACCGGAGGCCTTGCGCTCGGAGACCACAGCGACATCGCGAACGGCTGTCCCGATCCGAAGAACTGTCCCGCTTCGATGCAGGGAAAAATCGACAGCTACCACACGATGGGGACCCTCTCGACGATCGGGTTCGTCGCGGGCGGCGTGCTCGCGGTCGCAGGAATCGTCATGTGGGTGCTTGCGCCTTCGGCGAAAAAGACCGAAAAAGCCGCTGCGTGGATCACGCCCTTCGGCGTGGCCGGCCGCTTCTAAATGAACGAAGCCCATCTCGTCCTCGCAGACGGAACAGTTTTCCCGGGACAGCCATTCGGCGCGCGCGGCACGACCGTCGGCGAAGCCGTCTTCACGACGACGATGAGCGGGTACCAAGAGGTGCTCACCGATCCGTCGTACTGCGGGCAGCTCGTCGTGATGACCGCGCCCGAGATCGGCAACGTCGGCACGAACGACGCGGACACGGAGCGCGTCGGCAAAGGCGATCTCGGTCCCCAGCTCGCAGGCTTCGTCGTTCGCGACGCATCGCCGATCGCGTCGAATTGGCGCTCGGAGAAATCGCTCGACGCGTACCTCGAGTCTCACGGCGTCGTCGGCATCCGCGACATCGACACGCGCAAGCTCACGCGCCACCTTCGCGATCACGGCTCGCAGAACGGCGCCATCGGCACGGCTTCCGTCGAAGAGCTCCTTCGCAAAGCGCGTGAGGCGCCGGACATGAACGGCCTCGATCTCGTCCAGCGCGTCACGCCGAAGGAGCCCTACGCGTTCGACGAGTCGCGCGGCGTCTGGGGAACCGCGCGCGCGAGCTCGAAGAAGCACGTCGTCTGCATGGACTTCGGCATGAAGCGCAACATCCTGCGCTGCCTCGTCGACACGGGCTTCCGCGTCACGGTCGTCCCCGCGAAGACCTCGGCGAAGGACGTCCTCGCGCTGCAGCCCGACGGCATCTTCCTCTCGAACGGCCCCGGCGATCCTGCAGCCGTCGGTTACGCAGTCGAGACGGTGCGCGGGCTCGTCGGCAAGAAACCGATCTTCGGCATCTGCCTCGGCCATCAGCTCCTCGCGCTCGCTCTCGGCGGCAAGACGTACAAGCTCAAGTTCGGGCACCGCGGCGCGAACCAACCCGTCAAAGATCTGAAGACGGGCCGCATCGAGATCACGACGCAGAACCACGGCTTCTGCGTCGATCTCGAGTCGCTCCCGAAATCCGTGCAGTCTACACACGTGCATTTGAACGACGGCACGAGCGAAGGACTCGCGGCGAGCGACGTACAAGCCTTCAGTGTCCAGTACCACCCAGAAGCCGCGGCAGGCCCGCACGACTCCCTCTATCTGTTCGACAGGTTTAGGGATTTGGTCGCACCTACATAGGCTA
>Ga0068868_100003413_pt1 | contig 11054 bp, 35 predicted proteins | sample KBSMisM42_FD_64660 | JGI IMG/M metagenome (GOLD analysis project Ga0068868, IMG submission 64660) | Miscanthus rhizosphere microbial communities from Kellogg Biological Station, Michigan, USA - KBS Miscanthus M4-2 | ecosystem: Host-associated > Plants > Roots > Rhizosphere > Soil ...
AGGGCAATCGAGCGCTTGTTGCATGGCCTCTGGTAGCGGGCTGGCCGGCGCAGTATATAAGGACACTACGCTTTGGCGATTATCTTTCGAGTATCTAAACAAACCTATTGCATTACGCTTTAACGACGCCTATATGAGTAGTGCACCAAAGGAACAGAGCCTACCAAGACTCGCCAGACCCAAGGGCCACAACCAACAAGACTAGCGGCCGCCACCGATACCAAGGCAACAGACTACAGAGCGGCAGGGCTCGCTCTCCTACGTGGCCAGCCACGAAGCACGGAGTCATTGGATATGGCCATGGGCGAAGGCAACGAACGTTGCATAGTGCCATGGCAGGAAGCCGAAAGCTGGGATTACTCCAATTGAGTCTTGCCCTTACGTGAGGCTACCGAGTGTGACCATGGGTTACGCTGGACAAGCGCCGAAGCCACGATGGGCAGGATAGGAAGGCAAACCCGAGGAGTCGTCATGACTTATAGAACGGTTAGCTTTAGCGGCGGTAGATATTGGCACGACCAAACCTTCACGACATTGGCCGATGCCCTTAGTCGCTCCGTTGAGCTTGGGCACAAGTCTAAGGTTCAGGTTTGGCGCAATGGCAAGTGGGCCAACGTACGAACCTCCGCAGTCTAGCAGCTGCCGAACGGGCAGGAATGAAGCCGGCCCGTTAGGTAACCACTAGCAGGGGACTTCGATGCTTACGCTGTTCTGCGCCACCATAGCCTTTGCTGGCTTGTATGGCGCAACGTTCCGCTATCTCGCGAGAGAGCCGGCGGAAATGCAGTCAGTTTTGAGGAGATAGGCTAATGGTCATGAACAAGATCGTATGGGGTGCAATTCGGCGCCGCGCCGATGATGGGCGCGAATTTACCCTAGCCTCTGAGGCTGGCGATGGGCCAGATACGGTGCGGGGGCTTGTCGGCCTAAACCGCGACGTAATCCCGCAATGGCACGCTGCAAACCCCTTGGTGCGCGTTGCCCGATTCCGCATGACAGAGTTAACGGATTAACTGCCCGATAGGGAGATAGCTATGCGTTATGAGATTGAACGTCTGCCGCGCGAATTGCCACGCGATATGCCCGAATTGCAGATAATCGAGGTCCCGCATGAACGCGAGGTCGATCGGACACCAGAAGCCGTGATTATTCGGCCGCCGATCGATAGCGACGGAAATTTCCGTCCGTGGTAAGAATACTCTTGCAAGCGTCATTAGAGACGCTTATATGTGTTTTGTCGGAAGGGAAACCACGATATGTCAGACAAGTTCACAATCGCAGTTCTCAAGGTGTTCAGTCTCATCGGCGCGTTAATCTGCGCGTATGTGTGGATTGTTGCGCTGACCAGCTAGGGAGGAACGACAATGACGCACGAACTACGCAAGCAAGTCTGGGATAAATTCAGCGGTCAGCTTCTTGGAACAGTTGTTCACATTGACGGTGATCAGGTTACCTATAAAGCGCTGGGTATCCCGACATTTCACACTATCAAGATGTGCTGGGTTTACGTGTGGGAGGGCTGACAGATGGCAACGAGAACAGAGCAGCTGGCCGATGCAATATTTTCCGTCACCTATGAGATAGTAACACCGGAAAGCGCCGAATATGGCGACTCCGACGAATCCGGCTTTATCTGCGAAAACGTGACCTTGCGCGATGCTATCGCGGCAGTTCAGTCAACTCGCACAAGCCGATGCGACGGTGTTACCGCAATTGAGTGTGACGAAGCGCCGGTCCGGTCGCCGCGATGGGTCACGGTGTTTAACGGTATGGAGTATGAGACTGGCGCAGTCGAAAGCCGGTCACTTCATATGCCGCCTAGCCTAACAGCAGCAACGCGGCGCCGTATCGCGCGATTGCTTGGCGCTTCTTAAGGAGGGAACAATGTCCTACAAATATGCGACGCTAGCATCAGTCATAGAGGCGACAAACGAGGAGCGCTGCATTGATCGCAGCGACGTTGCGCCACGCGTTCAGGAAATGGAGATTTGGCAGGGCATGGCCAGCCTATCGGGAGGCTACATGCCCCACGCCCATATCGTAGCGACGCGTAAGGACAATTGCGTTGACTATCTCGCCGATCTGGCGGCTGACCCTGAGACCGGCCGATTACCGCGCGGTTTCAAAGGCGAGTTGCGACGGTTTGGCGTGGCCAGCGCTGGCCACGATACGTTTGAGGTTGTCCGCATGACTGTGAGCGAGTTGTTCTAAGGAGCGATGGCCATGGAAACCGCAATGAAATATCGGCTTGAGTCCGCTGTTACCCAATGGTCCAAACGGCAGGCAAACCCGCATGCTTTGGGTATCGCGTTGCTGCGATTGGACGAAGCGCTTGCGGAGGTCGCAACGGGCAAGTCGCTGGCCAGAGCATTGTACGACAATTTCAACGATCGGCTGCTGACCAGACTGGAGAAAGCGGCCGGCGTGGCTGTCACCTATGGTGGCGGCCGCGATGATACCGGACGGCCGGCATAAACCACGAACCTAGGAAGGGAAACCACTGAGAGGCTACTACGACGGGACCGACCTGGACGTGGCCGCATAACTCGGGAGGGGCTGCCCCTCGTTTTGACGCAAGGGGGATTGCCCCTCGTTTTTACTCTTGCAATACGCTCTAATGCATCCTATATGGATGACTAGTCGGAAGGGAAACCACGATGATACACAAAGTCACAAATGAAGAGCTAGCGGCGTTCTGCTCCAAGTTGGCAGTCATGCTGGCTGAACACCATGCTGCGGCAAAGAACGTTGGCGACGCGCCGGGTATTGTAGCCCAGGTGGGTCCGCGATACGCGAGACTTGCGTTGCGCGACGGGATGCACGGCGGGTTCAGCGCCTATGGCTTCGTTGACCTAACCAACGGCGATTTGCTCAAGTCCGCCGGATGGAAAGCGCCAGCCAAGGGTAAGCGCGGCAATATCTTTGCCGAAAATCCGCTTGGCGGCTGCACTCCTTATGGAATGGAGTATCGGCGATGACATGCTTTCCTGTCCGCGAACCATCACTAGCCGCATTGTCCGAGGCACCGATATCTTTCCGCTACGGCTCCAATAAGCGACGGGTGTTGGTCGATGCTTTGACGGCCCGGGCCATTCTCGCGGTAGTCGAGGCTATCAGCGACGAAAACCGCGCAAAGCTAGAACGCATGATCGGCACGCCTGCCGGGCTGGCGAAAGTTGCCAGCTTTGCAATGAGCAAGTGCACGCTAGGTTAGGAGGAGAAAATGGAGCACGTTACTCGGTATGTCGCAACCTACGTCAACCGCGAGGGCATACGCACCTTAATGACGGCGGCACAAGGGCGGAATACCTACGCTTCCGCTGAAGCCGCTCAAGCGTGGATTGATGCCGTTACCGCGAACAATGGCGTTGATACGATCAAGCGGGTTTGGGGCGATCATCCACAATTCGATGTGCGGCCTTGCCCCTGCTACCCGGGGCACTTTGACCCGCAAACGGTTTGGTTCGGCGAGTGGATTGAGCCAGCGTCGCCGACGCAGCTTACGGCATAACACGAATGGCATTGCCCCTCGTTTTGGGGCGTGCTCCTCGTTTCTATCAGGAGCGAAACCATGATTGTCCGTTGTGTTGATCCGCGTCTTGTCGCCAAGGCGCGCAAGGCGCTGAAGTCGTCGCGGGATTATCAGGCGGGCGAGATGCCGGCCGATGCTGACCCTGCGGCAATGACGGCAGAAGAGGAAGCGCTGACCCAGAAGTGGATCGCGGAAATGATCCGGCTTGGCGTCGGGAGGGACAGCCAGATGACCGAACATAAGTCGCTAAAGGTCGGGACAATCGTCGAGCACGACGGGGAACAGTATTATGTGGCTGCCGACGAAGGGATGACGATCTCACTCTATAACGGTCAGAGCGGCAGCAAAACGGTGCAACGTGACCAAGTCCTGAAGGACGGCGAGCCAGTCTAGGGCATTCCCCCCAACTGATGGAATGCCCCTCGTTTTGACGCGAAAGGAAATGCTGTGGCCCGCAATATCCGCTGGCGCCTGGTGGTGTTCGACGCGCAGGCCAAGCGCGTGCTGGCGCCGATTATCCTGACCGATGAGCAGGCCGCCGCGCTTAAGCCATACTTAGGCGGCGTTTATACTGACGCCCACTTCGGCCGGTATCCGGTGGTCAGCGCGTGGCTGTTCGCTGAGGAGCAGGCCGAATAGGGGTTGCCCCTCGTTTTGAATTAGGAGGATAGAACAATGACCAGACGTGAAGCCGAACGGCAAATGCAGGCCGAAGCGCTTAACGAGATGGAGCAGCGCAAGCGCAAGGCGCTGGGCGATGCTGAGAACGCCATCGACAAGAGCAGGGACGCGGAGCGCGGGAAGCGGCTTGCACAAGGACGCAAGACACCCAAGGCCGCGCAGGATGCGGCGAAGGCATTTCTCAACGGCTATAGCTAAAGGGGATTGCCCCTCGTTTTGAATGGAGGAAGCACAAATGCCACGCTATGCAATCATCGACCACAACAGCGGATATGTATGGGGCGTCACAGACGCAGCTAACCCGGCTGAGGCATGCGGACTGATTGATGACGAAGTCGATCCAGGGAATATTCGCTCATACGATACACACGGCCCAAACAGCGCTGCGCTTCGAGGCGGCGGGAACGGCTACTATGTCCACGGGGTCCCGAATGGCTTCGATGTCACCGACGGCCAGGACCCGGCGCAGATCAATGCGGTCGAGAGACACAAGCTAGTCGCACAGGTCACGATAAACGACGAAAGCCAAGCGCTATGAACAAAAGCGATTGGGAGCCGCTGCCAGAGCACTCAATGGTGCGCCTGCTTGTGCCGATAGGACAGACGAATGCGGGCGCCTTTGGGACCATCGTTCATGTTTACCCAACCGGCGCCTATTTGGTCGAGTTCGAGTTCGACGGATACCATACGGTTGAGACGTGCGAGCTAGACCAAGTCGAGCCAGCCAATGTCTAACCACAATGTCCGCTGGTGCCTGATTATATTCGACGCGCAGGCCAAGCGCTTGCTTGCGCCGATCATGCTGACCGATGAGCAGGCCGCTGGTCTTAAGCCGTATTTTGGCGAGGTCGATACCGACGAGAACTTCGGCCGCTATCCGGTGATCAATGTGCGGCTGTTCGCAGAGGAGCAGGCCGACGAATAGGGGGTTGCCCCTCGTTTTGACGTTGGAGATGCAAAATGCCGATCTTGAGAGAAGTGCCGCTTCGGATCATTCGCCTGCTGCGGTGGCGCGGACCATTCGACGGCGCGATGGCAATGCGGCCACCTAGCCCACCGCCAACGCTGAGTGCCTACGCAGCCTTTTCTGAGCCAGAGTGGCCGACAGAGAACGCTGCTCGCGCGTTTGGTCCCCTGTGGGCCAAGGATGGAGAGAGCAGATGATTTCCAATATGGCAGACCTAGCCGAGATGCTTGCGGCTGAACCGAACGAAGCCAGCATCAAGCGCAACGTTTACAAATACACGGACTGTGGCGCCTGGATCGAACTGAAAGAGGATGGCATTCGCCTCGGCAGCATCGTGGAAGGGTGTGACTCTGACACTGCGACCTATGCGCTTAAGTATCCGTTCACAGAGGAGGATTACCGCGCACGCGTTAATGCCATCGAGAAAGAGGCAGATGCGCTATGGAAATGGTCAAACGAAGGTCCAGAGGGAAGCGAGGAAACATGGGCTAGTCTCGGCCTCGATGCGCCAGACGTTTGCAGGGACTATGAGAACCTAAGTCCTGACGACCCATACTAGACCAGATATGCCGGAGGGTTGCCCCTCGTTTTGAATATGGGAGTCCGGAACGATGAAGACGTTCAGACAGCTTTACGACGGCGAGATCGACGGCCTGTTGATCGGGATCGATCTGGGTGCGACCACAGCCAAGCGTGACCAACCGGCGGTTGGGATATGGCGGCTGGATCGACAGCAGTTGCTTGTTATCGCCCAATCAATCCTGATCAGCCGCAAAGCCACCGAAGACGAGATAATTCGATATCTCGATGAGTGGGGACCAGAAAACCGAGTTTTCCGTCTCAACGCGGCAGTCGCGGCATGGCTCGATGACAACGATCCTGTGGCGCCGCTCGACTACGTAATTGTTTAACGAAGGGGATTGCCCCTCGTTTTGACGTGAAGGATCGATGCAATGACGCCCGAACGCTTCAGGACCATTATGGACACGCTGGGCGTCGATAGGCACGGCTTGGCGCGCGTCATGCGCTGCGACCCGAGGCGCCTAGTGCGCTGGAAGAGCGGCGCCCGACCGATCCCAGACGACGCGGCCGGGTGGCTGGAGTCCGTGATGCGTGACCCGCCGCAGGACATTGTAGAGTGGTACGAGGAAATGGCGCGCAATCCGCCGCCGTTTCTGCGCGGCAGACCAAGGGAGGAAACACCATGAGCGACCCGGACCCACTGAACCGCTTCCTGTTCCGCCACACCACCTGGCTAGGCCTCGGCACGGACACTGAGGAGACGGACTATCCGGGATACGCCCGCCAGCGGATCACGCTGACAGCGGAAATCCGCTTCCCGCGCCTTCTCGGCTTTCTCAGTACCGACGTCACCCACTTGCAGGTTTGGACCGAGGAGACCGGCGGGGAGATGCTGGCCATCGGCAAACTGCCGCAACCGCTGCATTCCGGCGACGATTTGGTTGTCCCACCGAATACGCTGTTTTACTGAGGGTTGCCCCTCGTTTTGACGTTGGAGGAAAGCATGAACACCGAGGACATTCGTGTGGGCGGCATCTATCGCGTTATGGAGGGGGACTGGAGGGTAGATCGGATCGAGAACGGCAAGGTGCGGTTCGTGGCGGTAGGTGCAGAGGCATCCGTCGGAACCGTGGCGCTTGAACACTTCGCTCAGATCGCCGAGGGCGAGGTCGGGCCGACTCCGCCGACCGAGATATCACCACCCGCTCCAACCGATGGAGGCTGAAATGCCCGTCATCTACGAGCCTTGCCCGAAGCATCCGAAGATCCTGTTGCCGATCGCTGTTGGCGATACCAGCAAGCACCTCTGTCCTTTTTGCGGCCAAGAGGAGCGGCGGGCGACCTACGCCAAGCAGAAGGCGGACGTCACCACCGGCCTAATTCGCATCAACCAGCCACCACCGGTCAGGCTGTGACGGTAGCCATTAAGCTCTGGGTGCTACGGTCAATCGACGCGGGAACGACGTTCGAGACCGTGGACACTTCCATCCATTCGCCGAATATCGAACTGCTGTTCGACGAGCGGACGGGAATGTTACGCGATACGCTTTATCGGCCAGGATTTATGGCTGTGCCGCCGGGGCAGTTCCGCGTGCTCACAGAGGTCGGTGAGCCCTGGCAGGACGAACTAGGTAAGCACCTGCAGGACAAGTGGGACGAAGGCCATGAATGACGTGTTGCTTATAGCGGCTGTCTGCCTCGCCGCCGCTGTCGTCAGCTTCTTTGGCTTGAAGTTCATCGGATGGCTCGTAGACAACAATGTTGCACGCGCCGTGGCACGTCGACGGCAGGCAGAATATCGGCGGCTATTCCGTGTTGCTCTGGACGCAGCTTACGCGGATCTGTGCAAGCCGCCACGCGAGCAGACGAAGCTCGGGCCACACGACCCGCCGTGATGGGTTGCCCCTCGTTTCGACGTTACTCGCCGATGGCGACCAGCAGCGCGCCGGCTGCGGCAAGCAGCATCCCGCTAATCACGCAATAGCGGAGCTGGAAGATGCGGATCAGCGGCTGATTGGTGAGCCAGCGGGCATAATCCCGCAGATCCCTTGGGCCGCAACACGCGGGGATTATGACGACCAACACACCGAATACGAACAACATGGCGCCCAGGCCCATCTGCCCCTCGTTTCTATCCATTACGCTTGGATTGCGCTTTAATCACCCCATATTGGGTAGAGGAATGGAGGCGGCTGTGAGCAAAGAAACGGAACTGGTCAAACGCCAGTTCATGCTGCAACCAAGGATCGTGGAACAACATGAGGCGGCAGCGAAGCGGCGGCAAGTATCTGATGGCGAAGAGGCGCGGCGCATTTTCGACGCCTGGTACAACGGAGGCCTGCATAAGGGCCAGGCAGGCAGGGTATCTCGGCCGGGGACCGACGACCATTTGTCGCCAGTGGAGACGATCTACCAACTGGCCGTAACCGCGGGGCGCCACGCAGGCAAGAGAAGCGCCACCGAACACGGACGCGACGAATGGAACGATGAGGATCTACAGGTCGCCGCTGAGGTCACGAGCAACGTGCTGGAGGCCGCCAGAGGCAAGCCGAAACAAGCAGAGCAGCCGTCAGAGGCAAACGACGAGAGCGATGATCCTCCAATAGAAGGGGCCGAACTATGACCGAGTGGGAAGAAAGAGAGCAGAGGCACAGGGAAATCCTGAAGGACCGCCTCCAGGCGCTCGCGGGGGATCTGTTAAGAGCCATTGCGGGCGGAAGTGCCAGCAAGATCATTGAACGGATCGGTGCGGCGAATGAGGCCATAGAGGACTGGTTCGATGGACGTCAGTGCATTCCCTGGGAACAGCGCACAGTCGAGGCTATGTTGAGATTAGAGGACGACAGCGACGAAGACGAAGGTCGGGGACGAGTTAAGCGCGACATGATCGACGCCGCCCTGCGGACCGTCTCGGCTCGCATGTTGCCCATGCCGCATATCCGTGATGACTGGTTCGATAATGAAGAAATAGATGTCCTGGTTGCCCATCGCAAAAAGCAACGCGAGCAAATGGAGCGGCGGTGGCAGAAATGGGGGGTGCGCTCACCGAGCGAGCAGCAGGCTGTCGTCAAAGGCAAACGACGAGGGTGATGATCCCGGCCCACATGATGGCGCCGATCATTGATCCCAACGCAATTCCACGCATCGCCGACCGTTCCATGACGGGCATCATGTCCGCTTCTGCAACCTATCGCGAAGCAACCTCATTTGCTCCTCGGTCAGGTCCTCAACCCTCATTACTAGATTCGAGGCGTTCCTATTGGCGTGTACAATCTCGTCGAGCTTAACCTGGATGGCCATCGTGTCCCGATTCTGAGTGTTCTGAAGTAGGAATATCGCGCTCCAGGTGAATAGCGTCGTGAAGGTGTTCGCGGCGAGCTGCCAAGTGTCTGACCAGTGGCACAACGGCCCACTGATGAGCCAGATAAGCGTCAAGAGAATCGAGAGGGCGAACGATCTGGCCTTGCCGATTTGCCAACAGGAATAACGGGCAACCCGCTCGAACGCCTCCTCCAGTCTGTCTTGCCAGAGCATCTGCGCCATTATATTGTTTTACTTACTGATCTGCCAGAAGAAGACACATGACCGCTCCTTTTGACGCTGGCCATTGTGCTCGCATCTCAGCGTCCTTGCGTGGCCATAAGGTCTCTGCTGAGACGAAGGCCAAGCTCTCTAAGGCTAAGCTGGGCCGTAAGCTAAGCCCAGGAACCCTAGCCCGCATTGCCGTCACCAAGGAACGGAATGGTTCTGTTCCCAGTGGCCCGGATCACTACAATTGGAAGGGCGGACGGCCATGGGAGCGCTTCAAGGATCCAGAATACATCGCTTGGCGAAATGCCGTGCTATCGCGAGACGGCTACGTCTGTCAGAAGTGTCAGAGGCAGTGTAAGAAGCACGAGCGCGGCCTCGCCGCCCATCACATCAAACCATATGCAAGCCATCCAGAACTCAGGTTTGACATAGCGAACGGGCAGACCCTCTGTCGGAAGTGCCACATGCTGGTGCATGGTAAGGAAATAAAGACAGAGATGATCCCGTGCGGCTGCGGTTGTGGGACCATAATAGCCTCAGCAGATCCCTACGGAAGGCCGCGTCAGTTCGTGAACGGACATGGGAAACGCAAGCAACTGCTTCTTGCAATATAGCCTCAATTCCCACCCTTCACCTCCCGCAGGGGCCCGCCATGCACCACCCGCCGCTGGTCTACGATGCAGTCGGGACAAATGCGCCCATGCGGATTGCGGTCGGCGTAGAAGAACAGACAGACGGTACACTGCGTCCGATACATGCCGGGTGGCGGCTCCCATGGACGCGCGTTGACTTCTAAGCCACGGCGGCGCGCGAGATTGGATCCCCTCATGCGGCCTCTTTAACTGGCTGATCGGACGGCGGACGCGGTGGCGGGGGTGGCGGCTGAGCGCTGCCGCACTTGGCGCACGATCCCCAATGCACCCAATTCTTGTGCTCGCAATATTTGCACAACCATTGCAACGGATTTAGAACTGAGCCGCGACGTTGATCTGGAATCGAGACAGGTTGGCGAAGCTTCTGACCATAGGCCAAGAACTCTCGTGGGTGAGGTCCATGGTCACTTTCTCCTCTCAGAGCGCCGGCAGGTAGGGGTCACCGCCTGCCGGCGTCGCTAAGGTGATCGCCTCCGACGGCCCATGGTTGACACCAGAGTGACTGCCATCGGAGGGCCACCCTCGGACCTCACCCCTGCGGGATCTTGGCCGTCAGCCCGTTGCCAGCCGTCTGCATAATCATCCGCCTGATCGCCTCGGCGCGCGGCGGTAAATCCGGCTGTTGACGCCGCCATTCGTCGATCGCCTCAACCATCCTCACGCTCAGCTTGAGCGTCAGCGTGTGGCTGAGGCGACCATCCGGCTGGGGTGACTTGTCATTTCCCATATGCGCAGTATGGTAGATATACAACGTATGTGGAATACCCTGCTTGGGAGGCAGCAATGCCGATTAGACCCAATGGCGTAATGGCCGATTTGCTGCAAAAAGAGATCACCGCCGCCTTCGGCAAGCGGTGGTTTACCCGCTCGGACTGCGTCGAGTTGCTGGAGTCGCTCTATCCGGACGGCGTCACCGGCTACATGTATACGACGCTCATCAAAAAGGGTTACTTCATCGTCCGCACGCTGATTGACCGCGGGAGCATCGTTTCGCTCAACCAGGTCGAGTTGTGCTTGGCGGGCAATGAGGAATATTGGGCCGAACAGCCGACCGTGCTGTTCCAATACGGCGACCGGATTGAGCAGATCATCGACAATCAACGGCTGCGTGTACCGTTCTCGATGGCCTCTATAGTGCGAACGTGGGGTGAGCCGGATCTGACCAGCC
>Ga0068868_100003414_pt1 | contig 11053 bp, 10 predicted proteins | sample KBSMisM42_FD_64660 | JGI IMG/M metagenome (GOLD analysis project Ga0068868, IMG submission 64660) | Miscanthus rhizosphere microbial communities from Kellogg Biological Station, Michigan, USA - KBS Miscanthus M4-2 | ecosystem: Host-associated > Plants > Roots > Rhizosphere > Soil ...
GGCGGCTGCTGGTGATTGATGAGGACGTGTTCCAGCAGCGGTATTTCGGCCAACCTCAGCGCGCCTTGCGTGTCGTGGGAGGCGACAAGCCGCTTCACCGGGTGTCCGTGCCTCAGTCCTCCTGAGCCGCCCAGCGAGCGGCAGCCGCCTTGCGCGCGATCTCTGACCGCTGCTCAGCCGTCAGCTTCTCCGCTCGCGCCTTGCCGCCCTTCAACCCACCCCGACGCCCCAGCGCGACCGCTGCCGGGTCCTTACCCGCGTCCGGGTCCGGCTTGTCCTCGTCGGTCGCGTCGGAGACGATGGACGCCGCGAGCCGATTGAGATCGGCGGGGCGCTTGCGGCGACGCTCGGCTTCGGCCACGCGGGCCGCGACCTGTTCGGCTGACGCTTTGGGGATTGGGTTGCCGACAGCCTTACGGACGGCTTCCTTCTCGGCTTCCTGATCTTCGTTGCGTGAGCGGTCAAGCATGGCTAAACGGTCGCACGCGCCCGGCATCAGGTCAAGCCTGACCGGTCTGCTCGACCACGCGATTCCTACGGGTCGCGATTGTCGGAGGCGAGGCGTATAAGGGAAGCGTCAATTGTCCGGCTCAGAAAGGAGCCACCCAGATGGTCAAGGTCGCCCCGTTCCACTCGAAGAAGCCCGGCACTACCAAGCACCACAACAACAACCAGTGCACTGAGGGCAACAACATCGAGAGCTACAACAAGGTGGCCGGCACCGGCGGTCTGCCGCTGTGTGACCACTGCGCTCGCCTCTCCTGAGGCTCAGCTGACGAGCGGCCCTTCACTGCGGAAAACGATTTCCCAGTAAGGGCCGTTCGGCTCTCCGTCGTTGACGGGCCACGTTCGCCGCAGCGCCAGCACCTGCAATCCAGCCTCTTGTGCTGCCGTGAGCGCCCGCCATCCCGCGGACCGCTCGCCGTGGAATCTGACCGTAGGCTCAGGGTAGGCGTGCCCTGAGCCGCCCTGACAGGACTCGAATGTCTCAACACCAGCGCCCATGAGGACCCGCACGGCCCGCTCGATCCCCGGATCCAAGGGCATTTCGAACTGGGCCATGGCTTCTGGAGACAACAAGGGTTCGACACTCACGGTGCTTGTCTCGTCATGCTGTGTCTCAGCCTTTCCGATCTTCACTCGAACGGCCTAGCGGCTTACGCTCCCGAGCGTGTCCGACTACTGGGTCTATGAGAACTGGCGAGCCAGGGGACATCAGGCGCGCGTTCACGAGGGCAATTGCCCGTCGTGCAACAACGGAGAGGGTCTGCGCGGACGAGGAACCCACCCCGACAATGGCCGCTGGCACGGCCCGTTCCCCAGCTTCGAGGAAGCGAACGACTTCGCCTCAGCCCACAGCCGAGCGCCGAGTTGCTGCCGCCGCTGCGAGCCGCAGAACGGGTAAGCGTCCCTATTCAAACTGACCCACTACCCCCCGGACCGACTTGTCAGCACCACAGGTGGCTATGGCCACGCCAGCGGCTGACAACTCCGGCTAGGAGTGCCCCGGGTGGGCGTCGCGGTCGAGCAGGACGATCGCCTGGCCGGACCGGCAGGTCGCCCACGCCGGGTCGTCGAACAGCCGCGGCGAGAAGTTGAAGACCCGCTTGCCCTTGTAGACGGTCCCGACCCAGCGGTAGTCGCCGTTGCGCTGCACCGCGAGGACGTAGCCCTCCACCCGCCCGAACGGCGTGTGCCGGGACTTCGCCAGGAACTCCGCCGGGTCGGTCAGCTGGGTCAGACCGCTCATGTACGCGAGCCGCTGCGGCTGGGCGTCGAACGGCCCGCCGGCCCCGCCGTTGTTGCCCACCCAGTAGTGGTCGCCGTACAGCCCGGCGAGCCGGTCGTCGTAGGCGAACAGGACCGGCAGCGCGCCGTCGCCGTACGTCGAGTCGATGCAGTCCTGGATCCGCGCGGCCGGCAGGCAGGCGGCGGTGTCGATCGCCGCCGGCAGCCCGCGCACGTGCCCGCAGTTGGGCAGCGGCGTCAGGTAGGCGCGGCCGGCCTGGCTCTTCCCGGCGGTCTGCGGGTAGTCGGCGGCCGAGACCTCCAGCGGCGTCATCGGCGCGTGCCACTCCGCCCACGCCTGATCCACGGAGAAGATCAGCAGGCAGGCGCCGAGCGCCACGCTGACCCGCCGTACGGCGGCGCGGTGGGTCGCGAGCAGGTCCCGCAGCCGCGCCGGCCACAGCAACGGATCGAGGAACAGCACCACGCTCGCCGCCGTCAGCGCGATGAGCACGTAATAGGTGCGATATGAGTAGAAGTCCTCGCCGCCCTTGACGATGTTGAGCAGCCCGAGGCCCTGGATCAGCACCGCGGTGACCGCGATCGTCGCGATGGCCTGCGCGATCGGCAGCCGGATGAACAGCGCGACGAGGATCACCGCGAGGACGGCGGCCAGCGTGATCGTGATCGAGCCGGTGAACAGCCCCGGCCGGTGGCTGAACCCGTAATAGACCATCAGCGGGTCGCCGCCGCGCGGGTACTTGCTGCGCAGCTGCAGCGAGATCAGCGGCAGCACGTACCACGAGACCACGACGAAGCCGCCGGCCGCGGCGCACGCGAGGTGGACAGCGAACGCGCCGAACCGTTTGGCTCGGACCGCCGTGACGACCCACAGCACCAGCAGTCCGACCAGCGAGAACAGCACGACCACCTGGTAGAAGAGCAGGCAGATCCCGAGGAACACCCCCGCCCCGAGGGCCGCGAGCCGGCGCTGCCGGCCGGCGAGGATGTCGACCACGACGAGGTGGGCGAACAGCACGGCGGGGACGATGAGCATCGTGGCCGTGATCTCGTGGCCCTTGCACGGATCGAAGTGGTAGGGCCCGAGCAGGATCCCGGCGCTCACGGCGGTCGCGGCGAGCGCTCGCGGCCACTTCAGCACCAACCGCCAGGCGAAGCCGGCGACCAGCACGATGAAGCCGAGCGCGGTGCCCTGGAACAGCGCGCCGATCTGCCACGCGTCCTTGCCGAACAGCGCGGCGGTGCGCCCCCACAGCCAGAAGTACGCCGGTGGGTACCACGACGGGTGACCCTTGATGAACTGGTCGGAACTGCCCCAATGCGTCGTGAACCGCTCGGCCGCGGCGACGGTGCGGCCGCAGTCGCCGTACATGCCGCCGGCCGGGAACTGGGTGCCGGACAGGATGACGAGGATGGAGAAGCTGACCCAGCCGGCCATCGCGCCGAGCAGCACGCCGGCGAGCACCGGCCCGATCGGCCGGCGCACGATCAGCGCGCCCGCGGCCAGCACCAGCAGTACGCCGACCGCGAGCGGCAGCACCTGGGTGCGCGCCGACAGCGCGTGGCCGCCGGCCACGTGCCGCACCGGGATCGCGATCAGGACGAACAGGAGCCAGGTGCCGAACGCGGCGGCGGCCGGGGTCAGCGTGGTCAGCCAACCGCTCTCGGGCAGCCGCCAGGCCGGGAGGGAGAGTCGCCGGCGCCTCGGTTCGGGCGTCGCGCCCCCGTCGCTCATCGACTCCCCAACATGAGACATCCGGGGCCCGATGCTAGTGCAGCGCCGACGCGCGAAGCGCTATTGGCGGCGTCCGGCGCGACGATTCCCGACCTCGTCGGGCCGCGCCCGAAGGTGATGCTCGTCGGCATCAACCCGTCGCTCTACTCCGGCTGGAGCCGGCTGCATTTCGCCCGGCCGGGCAACCGGCTCTGGCGCACGCTGCACGAGGCCGGGCTCACGGCCCGGCAGCTGCATCCGTCGGAGACGTCCGAGCTGCTCGCCGCCGGGATCGGCATCACGAACCTCGTCGCGCGGGCGACCGCCCGCGCCGACGAGCTGACCGCCGACGAGGTACGGGCCGGCGTCACCCCGTTGCGCCGGCTGGTCCGCCGGCACCGGCCGCCGTACGTCGCGTTCCTCGGGATCTCGACGTACCGGATCGCGTTCGGCGAGCCGCGGGCGAGCGTGGGCGAGCGACCGGAGCGGTTCGAGGGGGCCCGAGTGTGGGTGCTGCCGAACCCCAGCGGGCTGAACGCGCACTACCAGCAGCCCGCGCTCACTGCCGCGTATGCCGCCTTGCGACACGAGTGGGACTAGTCACGATGAGCCCCGACCATGCGTCTTTAGGGCGATTTGGTCGACTGCGGTCCGAGCCGATCCACAGACGAGGCCCGCCCCGACTGATCCGGTGCGAGGACTGACCGGAGGAGCGGCGCGTGACGGCGAGAGCGGGTACGGCGGCGATGGTCGTCGTGCTGGCCGCGGTCGCCGTCGGCGTCTCCGCCACCCCGGCGTTCGCGTCGGCGCAGTTGATCAGCACCGCGGCGGGGACCGGCGTCGCCGGCAACACCGGCGACGGTGGGCTGGCCACCTCGGCCCAGCTCAACACGCCGGCCGGGGTCAGCGTGGACGGCGCGGGCGACGTCTTCATCGCCGACTACGGCGCGAACGTGGTCCGCAAGATCGCCCCGGCCGGCGTGATCAGCACGGTGGCCGGCTCCGGCGTCGCGGGCTATACCGGCGACGGCGGCACGGCGACCTCGGCCCGGCTGAACCAGCCGACCGATGTCGTCGTCGGCCCCAACGGCTGGCTGTACATCGCGGACTCGGCGAACCACGTGGTGCGCGCGGTGCGCACCGACGGGAAGATCGTGACGGTCGCCGGGACCGGTACGGCGGGGCACACCGGCGACGGCGGCCTCGGCGTCAGCGCCCGGCTCGCGACGCCGGTCGGCCTCGACGTCGACACCACCGGCAACGTGTGGATCGCCGACTACGGCAACGGCACCGTGCGCAAGCTCAGCGCGGCCGGATACATCAGCACGGTCGCCGGCACCGGCACCCCCGGCTACTCCGGCGACGGGGGCCCGGCGACCGCCGCGATGCTCAAGTCGCCCGGCGACGTGGCGAGCTCGGGCTCGACGCTGTACATCGCCGACGCGGGCAACGCCCGGATCCGCAAGGTCGACGCGAGCGGGACGATCAGCACGATCGCGGGTACCGGCACGCCCGGCTACTCCGGCGACGGCGGCGCCGCGACCGCTGCCCTGCTCGCCTTCCCCGCCGGCGTCGTCGTGGACTCGAGCGGCAACGTCTTCGTCGCCGACTACAGCAGCAACGTCATCCGCAGGATCGCCGCCGGCGTGATCACCACGGTCGCCGGCACGGGCACGGCCGGCTACTCCGGCGACGGCGGCGCCGCCACGGCCGCGAAGCTCGCCAACCCCGCCCGGGTGAACCTCGACGCCGCGGGCGATCTCTACGTCAGCGACTGGACGAACCACCGGGTGCGCGAAGTCACCGCGCTGGGAACGGCGGCGGTCGCGCCCGGCGCACCGACGGGCGTCACCGCGACCGCGGGCGACGCGCAGGCTCTCGTCTCCTGGACCGCGCCGGCCAGCAATGGCGGCTCCGCGCTCACCGGCTATGCGGTCACGGGCACCGACGGCACCACCACCGTCGGGCCGGTCAACGTCGGCCCGGGCACCACCAGCGCAACCGTGGCCGGGCTCACCAACGGGACCAGCTACACGTTCACGGTGACCGCCAGCAACGCCGTCGGCACGTCCCCGCCGAGCACTGCCTCCGCTCCGGTCACCCCGGCCGCGAGCATCACGGTGCCCGGCGCCCCGACGGGCGTCGCCGCGACCGCGGGCGACGCGCAGGCGGTCGTCTCGTGGACGGCCCCCGCGAGCGACGGCGGGTCCGCGCTCACCGGCTTCGCGGTCACCGGCAGCGACGGCACCACGACGGTCGGACCGGTCGCGGTCGGTGCCGGTACGACGACGACCACGATCGGCGGGCTGGCCAACGGGACCGCCTACACGTTCACCGTCACCGCGAGCAACGCGGCCGGAACCTCCGCGCCGAGCAGCCCGTCCGCGCCGGTGACCCCGGTCGCGCCGGCCGGCGGCGGCTCCGGCGGCGGTCCGGTTGCCACCGTTCCGGACGCGCCGACTCACGTGACCGCCAAGGCCGGGAACGCCGACGTCACGGTCGGCTGGACCGCGCCGGCCAATGACGGCGGCAGCCCGATCACCGGGTACGTCGTGCGGCTGAGCGACGGGCACACCACGACGGACGTCACGGTGGGAGCCTCGACGACCCAGGTCACCGTCCCGGGGCTGACGAACGGGACCAGTTACGCGATCACGGTGGCGGCGAGCAACTCGGTCGGTACGTCGGTGCCGAGTGCCCCGGTGTCCGCCGTACCTGTCGCGCCGGTCGCCCCGAAGCACAATCCGCCCGCGCCGACGACGAGCGTCCCCGCTCCGACGACGACCACCACCGCGCCACCCGCGGCACCGGCCGGCGGGAGCTCGACACCGGTCACCGTCTGGCCGGTCGGGACGAGGTCGACCACCTCGACCACGTCGAGCACGTCGAGCGCCCCGCACCCCGCGCGGCACAGCCACCGGCACCCCGCGGCCAAGCGTCCCGCGGCCCGGACCCCGGTCGCGACGCCGCCGGCCCCGATCGCTCCCGAGCACCGGCGGGCCACCGCGCAACCGGCGCCGCGGTCGACGTTCGCGCTGCTGGAGCGGGTCGCCGCGGTCGCGACGAAGACCGGCGCGATGCCGGTCGGCCTGCTCGCCCTGATCGGCCTGTTCCTGCTCATCCAGGACCGGCTGGATCGCCGCGATCCCAAACTCGCCCTCGCCCCGGTCTACGCCGACCCGGGCATCTCGTTCGTGCCGGCGATGAGCTGAGGAGCCTGACGTGACGAACGACCGCGCAACCTGGGCAGCCAACGAGCTCGTCCCGCTGGCCGACCGCCTGCGCTACCTGCGCTTCCTGCGCCTCACGCTCGTCGCGGTCGTCGCCGTCGTCGCCGGGTTCGGCGCCGGCGGCATCGCCCCTGCGACCGGGCCGGTCTGGGCGGCGACCGGGGCCTACGTCGTCGTGTTCGGGCTCGGCGAGCTCGTCTGGCGGCTCGGCCGCCGGCGCGGGCTCTGGCTGTACGGCGTACTGCTCATGGTCGACGCGACGTACCTCGTGTATGCCGCGCACGTCACCGGCGGCGGGTCGAGCCCGTTGCGGTCGCTCATCCTGATGCACCTCATCGCGGTCGCGCTGCTGGCGTCGTACCGCACCGGGTTGAAGCTGGTGTTCTGGTACGTCCTGCTGCTCGCGCTCGAATACCAGCTGCCACACGCGTTCGTTGCCGGGTCGGGCGCGTGGCCGGCGGCCCCGGGCAGCGCCTATGCCCGGCTGCTGTTCTTCGGCCTCGTCCTCGCGAGCGTCACGCTCGCGACGTCGGCGCTGTCGGCGGTGAACGAGCGCGAGCTGCGGCGCCGCCGGTTCGACCTCGAAGCGCTCGCGACGCTGGCCGGTCAGCTCGAGCACGCGACCGAGCCGGGGACGGTCGCCGATACCGCGATCACCAGCATCGGCGACAACTTCGGGATCGAGCGGATCGCTGTGATCACCGTGGACGGCACGCCGACCGTGCTCGCGGCCCGGGGCTTGACCCAGCCCGACACCGAGCCGCCACACGTCAGCTCGGTCATCGAGCACGCGACCCACCTGCGGACCACGCTGCTGCCGGCGGCGCTGGATCCCGTCGACGACCCCTGGCTCGGCGCGCTGTTCGACGGTGCGCGCAACCTCGTCGTCACGCCGCTCGGCGCCGAGGGCGGCTGCCTCGGTGTCCTCGTGTTCGAGCACGGTGCCCGGCGCGGGTCGCGCATCGAGCGCCGGCTGCTCACGATCATCGAGCGGTTCGCGTCGCACACCGCGCTGGCGCTGCGCAACGCGATGCTGCTGGAGAAGGTGCAGGAGGCCGCGTCGACCGACGCGCTCACCGGCATCGCGAACCGGCGCTCGTTCGAGGAGGCACTCGAACGCGAGATCGCCCGGTCGGCGCGCACCGGCGAGCAGGTCAGCCTCGTCATGGTCGACCTCGACCACTTCAAGACGCTCAACGACACCTACGGTCACCAGCTCGGCGACGAGGTGCTGCGCGAAGTCGCGCAGGCACTGCGCGAGCACTGCCGCGACATGGACATCGCCGCGCGCTACGGCGGCGAGGAGTTCACCGTGATCCTGCCGAGCTGTGGCGTGGAGGAGGCGCTGGCGAGCGCGACTCGGCTGTGGCGCAGCGTCGGCGAGCGTTCTCACCTCCCCGTTCCGCTGACCGTCAGCGCCGGGGTGGCGACGTACCCGGATCACGCCGGCTCCGGCCAGGACCTGATCTTCGCCGCCGACCAGGCGCTCTACGAGGCCAAGGCGAACGGGCGCGACCGGGTGCACGGCTGCCAGCGTTCGCTCCCCCGCACCCAGCTCGGCATCGTGTCCAGGCGGTCCGGCTGACATGAGCCTTCTGCTCGCCCAGTGCGCCGTTGCAAGCCTCGGTACGACGTCCGTCGTCACCGCGGCCTGGCGCTGGCGCGCGCGCCGAGCTCGCCGCGGACTCAGCGACGCATTGACCGGACTGGCGAACGACAAGGTGTTCACCGGCCGGCTCGAACACGCGCTGGTCCGGGCTCGCCGGCAGGGCGACTGGCTCGGCGTGATGACGATCGACATCGACGAGCTCGCCAGCGTCAACAACACGATGGGCCGCGAATGCGGCGACGAGCTGCTGCGCGCGGTCGGTGCCAAGCTCGTCCGGCTCGCGCGCGACGTCGACACCGTCGCGCGGATTGCCTCGGACGAGTTCGCGATCCTGCTCGAACAGGTCGACAGCCCGACCGGCGCCGCGCGGGTGGGGAAGCGGATCCTCGACGCGTTCCTGCAGGAGCCGCTCGTCGTCGACGGGCGCGCGGTCGCGACGAGTCTGAGCATCGGCATCTCGGTCGACCGTGGCGGGCAAGCGGCCGCGGAGACTCTGGTGCGGGAAGCGGGCATCGCGCTAGACCGGGCGAAGGCGCACGGCAAGCGCCGGCTGGAGATCTTCGAACCACCGATGGGCCGGGAAGCAGAGGCACGGCTCACCCTGGAGGCCGATCTCAAGCAGGCCCTCGCCCGCGACGAGATGGTCGTGCACTACCAGCCGATCGTCGACGCGGCGACGGGGACGGTCGTCGGCGCCGAGGCATTGGTGCGATGGATCCACCCCGATCGCGGATTGCTCTATCCCGGCGAGTTCATCACGTCGGCGGAGAGCAGCGGCGTCGTCGTACCGCTCGGAAAGTTCGTCCTGGCGACCGCGTGCGAAGACGCGACGGCGTTCCGTGCGGCGCTACCCGCGAACGCGGAGTTCCGGGTCAGCGTCAACGTGTCGTCGCGGCAGTTCCGCGACCCGGAGAGCTTGCTCGCCGACGTCCGCGCCGCCTTGGACGCGAGCGGGTTGCCACCCTGGGCGCTGACCCTCGAGATCACCGAGAGCAGCCTGATGGACGACATCGACGGTGCGGTCGACGTCGTGCAGCGGCTGCGCGCCATGCGGATCAACGTCGCGCTCGACGACTTCGGCACCGGGTACTCGTCGCTGTCGTACGTGAAACAGATCCCGGTGTCCGGGTTGAAGATCGACCGGTCGTTCGTCTCGGACCTGCAGGATCGGACGACCGGCGCGATCCTTCGCGCGATCGTCGGCATCGCGCGCGAGCTCGGCATCGTCGTCACCGCCGAGGGCGCCGAGACCGCGGAGCAGGTGGGCCGGCTGCGCGCGTTCGGCTGCGCGCTGGTGCAGGGCTACTACTACGGCGACGCGATCCCGCGCAGCACATTCGTCCGGATGCTCACGGCAAACGCCATGCCCGAGCAGCGAACCGCGACGCCGGCAACCGTACACCCGCTCGCGGACACCGCAAGCTGAGCGTGCCGACTGCCCTTAGAGCGCGGCGCCCATCGGGTACGGCGAGTTGATCTCGACGTAGACGCAGTACTCCGTCACGGTCGGCACCAGCGGGGTGTCACCACTGCACGCCCCGCCGCTGACGAACGGGTACCCGACGACGCGCGGCCCCCACTCGGCGACACTCACGCATCCCCCTGGCTCGACCGAAGTCAACAGCGTGTCGCACACGGTTGCGGACCCGCCGTCGTTCGCGAACGCCGGCGCCGTCACGGTCATCGCGCCGGCCGTCAGCGCGAACACGGTCAGAACCCGAGAAGCCTTCACGTTGTCCCTCAATCCAAACGATGTGTGTACGACGACTGTTCGACGCGAGCGCGACTAGGGGACGACCGGGTAGTCGGCCTCGGCGTAGATGCACTCGATCTCGAGCGGGCCGACGCTGCCGTTGCCGGTGCAATCGCCGAAGGCGACCGAAACGATCCCGGCGCCGCTGACGCTTGCGGCTTGCACGGTGAAGGTGCTGCAGTCGTTGGGAAGCACGGGTTCGCAGACGTCCACCGACACCCCGGTCGTGGCGAGAGCCGGCGCCGCGAGGCCGCCCACGCCGAGCACCGCGATGAAGCCGACGACGATGAGTCGCTTGAGCACGTTCCCCTCCGAAAACCGTCCGCTGGGTAGACGGACAGAATTCGGCAGCGGCCGGCCGACTTCCTGCACCGGCCAGCCGAAACGCACTTCGGAGAGCGGGTGACCACTTTCACGCGCCGTTATCGGCGTGTCGTGGTCACCAGCCCTCCGAAGTGGACAAGCCGGTTGGTGCTACTTCCTAGCGATAATCCCGGAAGCCCTGGTCGTAGCCGTAGTCGTCCAGCCGGACGGCCTCGCCGGAACCCGTGCCGAAGGTGTAGTCGCTGTCCTCGTAGGACGTCATCGAGTAGACAGCGGCCTTCGCCTCCTCGGTCGGCTCGACCCGGACGTTGCGGTACCGGTTGATGCCGGTGCCGGCCGGGATGAGCTTGCCGATGATGACGTTTTCCTTCAGGCCGAGCAGCGAGTCCGACCGGGCGTGGATCGCGGCGTCGGTGAGCACCCGCGTCGTCTCCTGGAACGACGCCGCGGACAGCCACGACTCGGTCGCGAGCGAGGCCTTCGTGATGCCCATCAGCACCGGCCGGCCGGCCGCCGGCTGACCGCCCTCGGACACGACGCGGCGGTTCTCCTCTTCGAACCGCGGCCGCTCCGAGAGCTCACCGGGCAGCAACTCGGTGTCACCGGACTCGAGGATGTTCACCCGCTTGAGCATCTGGCGAATGATGATCTCGATGTGCTTGTCGTGGATCGTC
>Ga0068868_100003415_pt1 | contig 11053 bp, 5 predicted proteins | sample KBSMisM42_FD_64660 | JGI IMG/M metagenome (GOLD analysis project Ga0068868, IMG submission 64660) | Miscanthus rhizosphere microbial communities from Kellogg Biological Station, Michigan, USA - KBS Miscanthus M4-2 | ecosystem: Host-associated > Plants > Roots > Rhizosphere > Soil ...
TCCTGGCTCGACCACATCGCCGCCAGCTTGTAGCCCGCCGGCGTCTCGATCGAGGAGTGTTCCTGGACGATCCGGAAGGAGAAGTCGTCGCCCGCGAAAGCGAGCTCGATGATCACCACGCAGGCGGTGATCAGCCCGCAGAAGCCGTAGACCATGCGGCGCGAAAGCTTCAGCAGGCGCTCGTCACCGTTGCGCCCGGCGAGCGCGACCGCGCCGGCTCCCAGGGCGGTGAGGAAAGCAAGGCCCAGAAGGGCGCTGCCGAGGCTAGGCATCAGACTTGGTCGTGAACTTCGACGGGCACTTCGTGATCAGGGTTTCCGGCTCGCCGACGAAGCCGCTGCTCTCGACCGTGCCGGTGAGGACGATCTCGCGGCCACCGCGGAAGGGGTCGGGGACGGCGCCGGTGTAGGTGACCGGCAGCGCCTCGCCGCTGCCGTCCCGGTCGACGACGCGGAAGGCGATGCCGTTGCCGTCGCGCTGGATCGAGCCTTTGACGACCTTGCCCGTCATCTCAGCGTGGGTCCCGGGCGCCGCCGAGAGCAGTTCGGAGGGCGTCTTCGCCTCGGTCGCGGCCGAAAACGAGGTGTAGATCAGCGCCACCGCGAGCAGCACGGCGGTGCTGAGCGCGACGACGAGCCGGATCTTCCGCTTCCGCTGAGGGTCCACAGGCAACTCGGATTATCGCAACTGCGAGACTTGGGGCCGTGGCCGACGACCCCGTACTCCTGATCACCGGCGCCAGCAGCGGCATCGGCGCCGCCACCGCCCGCGCCGCATCCGGCAGGTACCGCCTGGTCCTGGCGGCGCGCCGGGAGGAGGAGCTGCAGGAGCTCGCCGCCGAGCTCGGCGGCCCCGAGCGGGCGATCGCCGTCCCCTGCGACGTCACCGAGTGGGACCAGGTCGAGGCCCTGGCCGCGACCGCGCTCGAGCGCCTCGGCCGCATCGACGCCGTCTTCGCCAACGCCGGCTTCGGCGCCACCCGCGGCTTCCTCGAGGAGTCGCCCGAGCACTGGCGCTCGATGGTCCTGACCAACGTCTACGGCGTCGCCCTGACGATCCGCGCCACCCTCCCCCACCTGCTCGAGCGCGGCGACGGCCACTTCCTCGTCACCAGCTCGATCGCCGGGCGCCGGGTCCTGCCCGGCTCGCTCTACTCGGCGACGAAGTGGGCGGTGACGGCGATCGGCGAGGCGCTGCGCCAGGAACTGCGCCAGATGCACGAGAACCACGGCATCCGCGTCACCCTGATCGAGCCGGGGATGGTCGACACGCCCTTCTTCGAGAACAGCCCCGGCGAGTACGCCCTGCGCGACGACGACATCGCCCGCGCGGTCATGTACGCGATGGAACAGCCGGCGGGCGTCGACGTCAACGAGATCCTGATCCGGCCGACGACCCAGCCGATCTAGCGCGGTAGCAGCATCCTGACGAGGCGCCAGTAGGACCGGAGCACCAGGCGAGCCGGCCAGGAGCGGACGAGCGGCGAGATCAGATCGGAGTCGAGGTCGGGGGTCAGGATCGCTGCGAACTCGCGGGCGCTGATCGTCCGCTCGCGTTGCACCTGGCGCCGCTCGCGCAGCAGCCGCGGCAGCCAGCGGAGGAAGGTGAGGTTCGCCCGCAGCTTCTGCCTCCCCCAGCCGCCCGTGGCGGAGACGAGCAGGAGCGCCAACTCGGTCGCCACCAGCGCCGGCGCCAGCAGGGCCAGGAGCGAGCCGGGATAGGTGCGGACGAGGAAGGCGAGGCGGTTGCGCTCGAGCCAGAACCACTTCTCGGCGTTGGCGCCGAACTCGTAGTCGTGGGCGACCAGCGCCGTGGGCTCGATCCCAACAGCCATCCCCCCCGCCCGCAGCCGCACCGAGAGGTCGACGTCCTCGTGGTAGAGGAAGAACTCGGCCGGGAAGCCCCCCAGCCGCCGCCAGTTCTCCACCGGGATCGCCAGACAGGCGCCGGAGGCGACGGTCACCTCGCAAGCGGACGGTGCCTGGTCGAGCGACCGGCCGTGGCCGCCCGCCCAGGTGATGCCGGTGAAGTGAAGGGGATTGCCGGCCGAGTTGATGCAGCGGAGCTTGCCGTCGGCGACCAGTGCCTGCCACCCGCCCCAGCCACGGCCGTCCACCCAGGGCCGGCGGATCGCCTCGCCGAAGCCCGGCTGCGGGGCAGCGTCGGGGTTGAGGATCACCAGCAGCTCGCCGCTCGCCGCCTCGGCCCCGGCGTTGATGCCGGCGGCAAAGCCGGAGTTGCCGCCCATCGGCACGATCCGCGCCCGCGGCGCCAGCTCGCGGACCACCTCGGCGCTGCCGTCGCCGGGCTTGTTCTCGACGACGATCAGCTCGTCGTCGTCCCCGAGCTCGGGGAGCAGAGCGGGAAGGGACCTACTGAGATCGTCGCGGTTCTCGTGGGCGACGATCAGGACTGAAAGCGTCGGGCGCACCGGCGCGGAGGCTATTCGGCCATCCGCGCCGGTGCTGACGCCCGCTGAATGCGACTCCTACTTCTTGCCCTTCTTGCCGCAGGAGACGACGTTCAGCTTGAACTTCTTCGCGTTCTTCTTCTTGCCGTTCTGGCCCTTCATGTTCACGATCGCCCTCTGCGGCTTCGCGCAGGTGTTGGTCGAGTTCACGAGCAGGCTCTTCTTGCCGCCCTTCATGTTGAGGACGAACTTGTTCACCGGCACGTCGGGCACCGTCCGGAAGACCGTCTTCAGGCCCCCGGTGCTGCCACTGCTGATCACGCCGCGCAGGTAGATCTCCACCTGGCCGCGCAGGTCGACGAGCAGGTCCGGCAATTTGTTGTTGGAGGACACGAGGTACACCTTGCCCTGCAACTTCTTGTCGAGCAACGGCGACTTCGCCCACGCCTTGCCGTAGACCGAGCCCTTCGGGCAGGTGCGGGAGGCCAGCTGCGGCCGGGTGCAGACGGTGCCGATGTGGCCCTGTTCGAGGAACAGGGAGCGTGGCATCGTCACCGCGGTGCGGGCGATGTTGGCGTCGCCCTTGCGGGCGGTCAGCGTCGCCTTCAAGCGCGGGTACTTGTTGCGCTTGGTACCGCCGTACAGCTGGATCGACAGCTTCGGCTTGAAGCCGAGCTTGTCGCATTCGATCGCCTGGAACGGATCGCTGACCGCGTAGGAGCTGAACGCGGCCGGGTTGGCCGGGTCAGCACCGCCGCCGTTGATCGTCCCCTGCGTCGCCTGGGCGGCGCAGTTCGTCGGGTTGAGCATGAATTGGCTGCGATTGACGTCGAGGTCGATCGTGCGGATATCCAGCTTCACCCCGCCGAAGACGTCGGGGATGGCGTCGGAGACCGCGTGGATCTGAGCGGTTTCCGGGTCGACGTTGAGCGCTACCCGGACGACCACGTTGCCGAGGTCGAACGGGCCCGCCACCGCCGGCGTGATCGTCACCATCGAGAGCGCGGCGCCCTTATAAGGACCGGCCAGGTAGGCCTTGCCGCCCAGCTGCAGCGGGTTGGCTCCCGAACCGGACTTGGTCGTGACCGCGCCGATCGAGCTCTCACTCGGACAGCTCGAGCTTTTCAGCTCCTCGTTGCCGCTCCTGCCGGCGGCGGCCGCGATGGCCTCCTCCGAGCAGTAGGGGATCCCGGCGAGTTTGCCGGTCAGGCCCTTCGGCAGGGTGACGTCGACGACCTTCAGCTCCTGCTCTCCGTCCCGCCGCGCGATGTTGACGTGGAACGGCGAGTAGGCGCCGGCTTTCTGGCTGTCCGTTTTGGCTTTGTAGAACGGCGTGAACTTCCGCTCCGCCATCGTTTTCGGACAGCTGCCGCCGGTCGGGTCGTTGCTCAGGGTGACCGTGGAGCTCACCGGCTTCGATTCACCTGGGCGCGCCCAAGGTTCGAAGTGGCTGGTCCCGCTCGCCGAGCAGATCGGCGGGCTGGTCAGCACCGCTTTCGCACCGTCGAAGTGGACACGGACCGATTCGAACGGTACCTGCGGCAGGCCCGCCGGTTGGTCGGTGAACTCACCTTTGAGGTCGTCGTAGATTTCCGCGGTCAGGTTGCCGGTCGTTTTATTGGCCTTGACGCGGCCGACCAGCCGGGCAACGATGCCCTCTTTTTTGCTCTTCGCTTCGAGCAAGATTCGGAACAGATCGCCTGATTCGGGGTCACTGCTGAGCTGCTTGCCCACATAGACGTCGCCGATGAGCGGCTCCGCCAGCGGCGGCGAGTCGACTTCGACGTCACCGATGTCAGAGGCGGCCGGGCACTCGTTGTCGAAGACGCGGACACCCTTCTTGAACTGTTCATCGCTACAGGCGACGAGGCCTTGCGCCCCCGCGGGGTTCAGGCCCATGCGATCCGGCAGCGATATTTCCGCTTTGCGGACGTGTGACTGCGAGATCCCTTCGGTGTCGCCGTTCCTGACTTCCCCGCCTTCTTTGGCGGGATCGAAGGGCAACGTCGTCTCGACGGTCGCCGCTGCGGGCGAGTCGACTGCGTTGGTACCCGGATCGACGATGACCCCGGGATCGAACGGGACTTTCTCGCAACCGGTCGAGGTGATGCCGGGCGGCAGTTTTGCCTCCCACGGAGTCGAGCCGGCCGGGAAGGTCGGGTTTTCTTCCCCGTAGGAATGCGCCCGGAACCAGGTCGAGTACAGGGTCGGGAACTCGTTCGGGTCGAAGCAGGTGGTCGGCGTCGTGATGTAGGTGCCGTTGCCTTTACCGGCCGCTTCCACGTTCCCGGCTTCCTGGCCGAAGTTCACCAGGCGGCTTTTCAGGGTCGAGAACGGAGGTGACGGTTCCGGCAGTGGAATCGTGAAGCTCTCGTGGAAGTCGTTCTCCCAGGCAACTTCGGTTTCCAGGAAGACGACTTTGCTGAAGGCGATGACGAATCCGAAGCGGGCGGGTTCGCCTTCATCGGGCTCGATGTTGTAGACGGGAACTTTGGTCCCTTTGGCGGGGTCCGGCGGGATCACGAAGCCTTTCGGCAGGAACGTCCCGGCCGGGAAGGGCGGCGAGGGTGCGGGGACCACGCCGTCGGTGTTGACGACGAGGGTCACTTCCTCTCGCCCGACGATCGATCCTTTCGGGCAGTTCGGTACCTGTACGAATTTGCCCGGTTCGGTTTCGACTTTCGTTTCGAAGTCGGCTCTTTTGCACTTTTCCGTCGCCTGGGGATTGACGGTGAGGCCCGGCGGCAGGTCAACGCGCAACGTTTTGATCGTCCGACTGGCGAACGGTTCTTCCACCGGCATCAAGGTGCCGAGCGGCCCGGCGGGGATTTCTCCATGCCGGATGATGTATTGGGTGAATCCGATCGGCGGGTGTCCGCCGGCCTGGGTGAAGAACTGTTCCGGCGTTTCAGACGAACATTTGGTCGGTTCGTCGAAGAAGCAGGTCCCTGCCTGGAAACCGTTTTTGGTTTCCGGGGTCTGTCCCTGCGGTTCGACGATGTCACCGGTGTCCGCCGACGCCAACGCGGGCATGGCGAACAAAGCGGTAAGACACAAAATCAGCAACGCGACCGAGCGCTTTGCCATCAATTTTCCTCCTCGTTTTTCCCTTAACGAGGACGCCCCCTGTAGCGCCCAAGACCAACTCTCCCGCGGAAGACATTACAGAGCATTGCGGGTGTTTCAAGTGCCTCCGGGTGTTACTACCCGGGTAACCGTGACATCGATTGGTGACGTAACACCAATCGGTGTCACCTCTCTCCTCCAAGCACGGCTACTCCTGACAGCTACTACGTACCCGAAGCGGATACGGATTAACGCCGCTTCTTATTCCCTTTGCACGGGAGGCGCAGCTTTGGCTTCTTGTTCGCCTTCTTGCCGTTCTGGGCTTTGATCCGGATGATCGCCCGCACAGGCTTCGCGCAGAGGTTGGTGGAGTTGACCAGCAGCCCTTTTTTTCCGCCCGGGAGCGTCATCACGAACTTGCTCACCGGGACGTCGGGGACGCGGCCGAAGGTGGTGCGGATGCCGCCTTTGAAGCTGTCGATGCGGCCGACGAGGTCGATGTCGACCTGGCCCTCGAGGTGGGCGACCATATCGGGCAGCGTGTTGTTGGAGGAGCGCAGGTAGACGGGGCCTTCGAGCGGTTTGCCGAGCAGCGGCGTGAAGGCGCGGGCCTTGCCGTAGACCGAGCGTTTCGGGCATTTCTCTTCGGCGAACTGGACCCGCGTGCAGACCGTCGCCAGGCTGGCCTGGTCGAGGAAGAGCGCGTGCGGCAGGGCGACGGAGGCCTTGCGGATGTTGGCATCTTTACCGCGCGCCTTGAGGACCGCCCGCAGTTTCGGGTGCTTGGCCCGCTGCGTCTTCCCGAACAGCCGGACGGTCAGCTTCGGCCGGAACTTCAGCTTGCGGCAGCCGGTCCCTCTGGCGGGCTCGGAGACTTTGAAGGCCGAGTAGGCGCCGGGGTCGAGCGGATTCGACCCGCCCCCGTTGATGACACCCGCGGTGGCTTCTTTGCGGCAGTTGGTCCCGTTGAGGGTGAACTCGTCGCGGTTGACGTTGACGAAGACCGAGCGGATGTCGAGCTTGGCGCCGCCGAAGACGTCCGGGATGTCCTTGGTCCGCGGGTGGATCTGCGCCGTCTCCGGGTCGAGGAAGAGCGGCACCCGGACGACGACGTTGCCGAGGTCGAAGGGGCCGGCGATCGCCGGGGTGACGATCACGATCGAGACAGGCGCGCCTTTGTAGCGACCGGCGAGGTAGGCGTCGCCCTCGACTTTGAGCGGTTTCGGGCCGGTCCCGGCCTGGACGACGGCGCCACCGATCCGGCTCTCCTTCGGGCAGACCGCGTTTTTCCGCTCGGCGGCACCGGAGCGGTTTTCGGTTTTCTCGATCGCATCGGGCGGGCAGTAGGGCACGCCTTTCAGCTTCGCGGTCGCGCCTTCGGGGAGGACGAAGTCGACGCCTTTCAGCTCCTGCTGACCCTGCGGGCGGTTGATCTGGACGGCGAAGGGGGTGAAGGTTTTGACCGCGTCGGATTTCGGCGCCGCGTTGAAGCCCGGCGCAAACGGACGCTCGCCGAGGGTTTTCGCGCAGTTGCCGCCGCCAGGTGCTTTGCTGAGGGCGAAGCCCTCTTCCTGCGGCCCGCCGTCGGGGGTTCCGGACCAGGCGGTCATCGCGTGGGTGGCGGCATTAGGTCCACAGGTCGGCGGGGTCGTCAGCAAACCCTTTCCGTCGTCGAAGTCGAGCTTGACCGCGGTGAAGGGCACCTGCGGGTTTTCCTTGAAGACGGTCGTCAGCTCCCCGGTCCGCGGATCGGCCTTGACGTTGCCGATCAGCCGTACGTCGACCCCGTAACGGGCCGAGGCCACATTGAGGAAGACGCGGTAGAGATCACCGGAGGCCGGATCGCGGTTCAGTTGTTTGCCCAGGTAAACGGTGCCGGTGAGCGAGCCGGCCGGCAGCGGCGGGGTCTCGATCGCCGCGGTGCCGATTTTCGAGCCCTCGGGACAGGCGACGGCGTTGCGCGTGCCCTTCCCGAACTGCTCGTTCGTGCACATATCGAGGCCGGGCGCGGCGGCCGGGTTCAGGCCCATCCCCCGTGCCAGGGTGACGACGGCGTCCTTGACGTTCGAGTTGGCGATTGCCGTCCCCGACTCCACGAACGGCACCTTGACTTCGACCAATGGCCCGCTGGGGGAATCGACCTGCTGGGTTCCGGGGTTGACCGCGGTGCTCGGTTGGAACGGGACTTTGTCGCAGCCGGTCGGCTTGACCCCCGGCGGCAACCCAGCCTCGAAGAAGGACGAGCCGTTGGGGAAGGTCGGGTTCGGGTTCTCTTTCGAGTCGGCCCGCAACAGGGTCGAGTAGACGCGCTCGAAACCGGCCTGGGCGGGGTCGAAGCAGGTGCTGGGAAGCGTCAGGAAGGTGCCGTTGCCGGCGCGGCCGTCGAAGACGAGCCGGTTCTTGAGGATCTTGCCGATCGGCGATTCCGGGACCGCGATCGTGAAGCCCTCGTGGTAATCGCCCGACCAGTCGACGTCGGCTTCGAGGAAGACGGGGTTGGCGAGGATGCGGAAGCCGAACCGGGCCGGCTGCCCCTGCTTCGGCACCAGGTTGTAGACCGGCACTTTGGTGAGGCCGTCGAGCGGGCCCACCGGAAGGCCGAGTTCGGCCGCGGTCACCGCGCTGGTGCCGACCAACGAACCCGGTGCGCTGACCGCGCACTGTTCGGCTTCGAAGCTGGCGAGCTCACACTGCTGGGTCGCCTGCGGGTTGACGCTGAGGCCGACCGGCAGCTCGACCCGCAGGGTCTTGAGGATCCCGACCGGTTCTTCGGTGCCGGGAATTGGTACGCCGGGGACGAGTTCCGCCGGTTTGTTCTTGACGATGAACTGGGTGAGGCCGACGTTCGGGTGGCCGGCCGCCTGCGTGTAGAACTGGCTTTTCGTCTCCGGAGTGCATTCCGGAAGGTCGGTTTTGCAGGTCCCTGCCTGCCAGCCGTCGGCGGCCGTGGGCGGGTTGTGCTGGGGGGCGATGATGTCGCCGGTGTCGGCCATGGCGAGGGCCGGCCCAGCGAGCACCGCCGCCGCAGCCAACACGGCTGCACGACGCACGATTCCGATCGCGAACCCCCTCTGCATCGCGATCCGCATACCCACCTCCGGTGGCCCGTTAAACAAGGACAGACGCCGCTAGCGCTTGCGCTTCTTCTTGTGCTTCTTGCAGCTCGGCGTCCGCAGCGGCAGCTTCTTCACCCGCAGCTTCTTGCCGTTCTGGGCTTTGAAGTTGAGGACGGAGCGGTTCGGGCGGATGCAGAGGTCCCGCGAGTTGACCAGCAGGCCCTTCTTGCCGCCTTTCATGTTGAGCGTGAACTTGCTCACCGGGACGTCCGGCACGGGGTAGAAGACGGTCCTCATCCGCTCCTTGGCCGAGCTGATGACGCCGCGCAGCCGCACGCTCACCTGCCCGTGCAGGTCGGCCAGCAGGTCCGGCAGTTCGTGGTCGGAGGCGACCAGGTAGACCGGGCCCGCGACCTCGTCGTCGAGCAGCGGCGACTGGGCGCTGGCGAACCCATATATAGAGCGGGCCGGGCAGTCGGAGGCGGCGAGCTGGACCCGGGTGCAGATCGTCCCGATGTGGTTCTGGTCGAGGAACTGCGAGTGCGGCAGGGTCAGGGCGGCGCGCTTGATGTTGGCGTCCCCCTCCCTGGCGACGAGGATCGCGCGGAAGGCGGGGTGGCCGTTGCGGCGCATCGCTTTGCGCTTCCCGATCAGCTTCGTGAACAGTTTCGGTTTGAAACCGAGCGCCTCGCAGTCGCTCGCCTGGAAGGGAGCGCTGACCCCGAAGGCGCTGAAGGCGGCGGGGTTGGCCGGGTCGGCGCCACCGCCGGCGAGGTTGCCGCTGGTCGCAAACGGTTCGCAGCTGGTCGGGTTGAGGGTGAAGTTCGGCCGGTCCATCTTCAGGTCGACCGAGCGGATGCTGAGCTGGGCACCGCCGAAGACGTTGGGGATCGGGTCGGAGACGGCGTGGATCTGCGCCGTTTCCGGATCGACGAACAGAGCCACCCTCACCACGACCGTGCCGAGGTCAAACGGCCCGGCCGTGGCGGGGGTGACCACTGCTAGGGAGAGAGGAGCCCCGTGGTAGGGACCTGAGAGGAAGACTTTGCCGTCGATCTTGTAAGGAGCGGGGCCGGTGCCGGCGGCGACCGAGGCGGTGCCGACCTGGCTCGCCGCGGGGCAGCTCGAGCTCGCGTTCTCCTCTGCTCCGGCGCGGCCCGCGGCGGCCGCAAGGGCGCCCTCGGAGCAGTAGGGAATCCCCCGCAGCTTGCCGGTCATCCCCGGCGGCAGCACGACGTCAGCGCCTTTCAGCTCCTGCTGTCCGTCGCCGCGGGTGATCCGGATCGAGACCGGGCTGAAGGCACCGGCCTTGGTGCTCGCCGGGCCGGCCCCGAAAGTCGGCCCGAAGGGTCGCTCGGCCATCGTTTTCGCGCATTTGCCCCCGCCGGGCGCGCCGGTCAGGGTGAAGCCGGTGGTCGGGTGGGCCGGGGGGTTGCCGGACCATGGCGTCATCGCGGTCGTCGTCTGACTCGGGCCGCAGATCGGAGGGCTGCTGAGCACCGCGCGGGCGCCGCCGACGAAGGTGAGGTCGAACGAGGTGAAGGGGACCTGCGGGGTTTCGGAGATCGTCGTGCTCAGCTGCCCGGTCTGCGGGTCGGCGCGCACGTTGCCGATCAGCCGCACCGCGATCCCGTAGCGATCCGATTTGGCCTCGATGAAGATCCGGTACTCGTTACCGGAGGTCGGGTCGCGGCTGAGCTGCTTGCCGACGTAGACATTGCCTTCGAGCGCTTCTTCGGGCTGCGGGTTCGTCTGGTCTTTGAGCGGCGGCGATTCGATCCGTACATGGCCGACGATCGACTCCGGCGGGCAGGCGACCGGGTTCCCGGTTCCCTTGCCGAACTCTTCGTCGCTGCAGGTCTTCAGCCCGTTGGCGGCCGAGGGGTTGAGACCCATACCCGGCGGCAGCGTCACCGTCGCCGCCTTGGTCTGGGAGCTGTCCTGTTCGTTTTTGTTGGTGAGGAAATTCGGCAGCAGGTGCGGAACGTCGATCCCGACCTCGGCCCCGGCGGGCGAGTTCACGTCGGCGGTGCCGGGGTCGACGTCGATCGCCGGGTCGTAGGGAATCGTGTCGCAGTCTTTGGGTTCGGTGCCCGGGCCACTCGTTTCACTGACCGGCGGGATCGGCGACTCGAAGAAGGAGGAGCCGACGGGGAAGTTCGGGTTTGGTTTGCCGACCGAGTCGGCGCGGAGGAAGGTCGAGTAGATCTGGCCGGAGGGGCCGCCGGGCTGCTCGCCCGGTTTCCAGTCGTCCGCGTAGGCGGGGCCGAAGCAGGTGGTCGGCGTGGTCAGGAAGGTGCCGTCGCCGGAGCGGCCGTCGAAGACCAGGCGGTTTTTCAGGATCAGCCCTTTTTCGCCACCGAGGAGGCCGAGGATGCCGCCGAGGTCTTCCGGCAGGGCGGCGGGAACGTGGATGGTGAAGCCCTCGTGGTAGTTACCGGGCCAGTCGACGTCGCCTTCGAGGAAGACTTCGTTGCCGGCGAGTTCGAGCCCGAAGCGGGCGGCCTCGCCGGGTTTCGGT
>Ga0068868_100003418_pt1 | contig 11048 bp, 11 predicted proteins | sample KBSMisM42_FD_64660 | JGI IMG/M metagenome (GOLD analysis project Ga0068868, IMG submission 64660) | Miscanthus rhizosphere microbial communities from Kellogg Biological Station, Michigan, USA - KBS Miscanthus M4-2 | ecosystem: Host-associated > Plants > Roots > Rhizosphere > Soil ...
CCGGCCGAGTATCTGGTCAAGCTCGATGCGCTGACGACCGCTCAGGCGGCCGGCGTCGGCACCGCCGGGTTCACCGCGGCCATGAGCGTCAACGCAATTCGAGAGCACGGCGTGCGGCCGCAGGACGGACCGGTGCTGGTCACCGGCGCGACCGGGGGAGTGGGCAGCGTCAGCGTCGACCTGTTGGCAGGCCTCGGGTACGAGGTGATCGCATCCACCGGAAAGGCCGACGCGCACGACTACCTGATGGGACTGGGCGCCTATGAGGTGATCGGCCGGCTGCCAGCGGAGGGCGAGAAGATCCGCCCGCTGGGCAAGTCCGCGTATGCCGCGGTCGTCGACAGCGTCGGCGGCGACACGCTGGCGTACGCGTTGAGCATCCTGAATTACGCTGGGGTAGCGGCGATTTCAGGGCTGGCCCGGTCGGCTGACCTGCCGACCACAGTGATGCCGTTCATCCTGCGTGGTGTCACGCTGGCAGGCATCGACTCGGTGTTGCTGCGGATCGAAAAGCGTCGTGAGCTGTGGCAGTCGATCGCGGGCGACCTGCTGCCGCGTCACCTCGACGACATCACGCACGACGTCTCGATCCTCGAGGCGCCCGACACGCTGCGCAGCATCATCGGCGGCGGTGTCACCGGGCGCACCCGCGTGGTGGTGAAGGACGGCTTCTAGCTCGCGCCGGTCTACTTCAGCTCGGCGGACGACAGGCCCAGCAGGCGGCGGGCCACCACCAGTTGCTGAATCTGCTGCGTGCCCTCGAAGATGTCGAGGATCTTGCTGTCGCGTGCCCACTTCTCCAGCAGCGTTTCCTCGGAATACCCCGTGGTGCCTGCCAATTCGACCGCCTTGAGGGTGATGTCGGTTGCCACCCTCGCGGACTTGGCCTTGCCCATCGACGCTTCCTTGGAGTTCGGGATGTTGTTGTCGGCCTGCCATGCGGAGCGCACGGTCAGCAGGTAGCCGGCCTCCCAGTCGGCCTCCATCCGCAGGAACTCGGCGGCCGCGGCGCTCTGCGCGTGCGACGGCTTGTCGTAGGAGATCTCCACGCCTGCGTCGGTGAGGATCTTGCGCAGCTCCTCGAGCGCGGCGCGGGCCACGCCGACGGCCATCGCCGCGACGATCGGCCGGGTGTTGTCGAACGTCTCCATGACGCCGGCAAAACCCTTCTCCACGTGGATCTCCGGGTCGCCGAGAAGGTTGTCCTTCGGGATGCGGACGTTGTCGAAGCGGATCACCGCGGTGTCGGACGCCTTGATGCCGAGCTTGTGCTCGAGCCGTTCGACCGTCACGCCGGGGTGTTCACGCGGGACGATGAAGGACTTGATTGCGGCGCGGCCGAGTGACTTGTCCAGCGTCGCCCACACCACGATGTGGGTGGCCCGCGAACCGGCGGTGACAAAGATCTTCTCGCCGTTGATCACGTACTCGTCGCCGTCGAGCACCGCGGTCGTGGTCACCGCCGCGGAGTCCGAGCCGAAGCTCGGCTCGGTGATCGCCATTGCGGCCCAAACATCCTTGCCCAGCCGCTCGAGCTGCTCCGGGGTCGCGACCGACGAGATGGCCGCGTTGCCAAGGCCCTGACGCGGGACCGACAGCAGCAGCGCGATATCGCCCCAGCTGATCTCGACCGCGTTGAGCAGCGCCGACATGTTGGCGCCGTTGTGGTTCTCGTCCTTGCCGTCGGCGTCGCGGAACGCCTCGGCACCGGCGAACGAGATCGTCTTCGCCGCCGAGATGCCCTCGAACAGGGTGGCCAGCGTGTCGAGTTCGACGGGGTAGGCGTGTTCCTTCAGGTCATACTTGCGCGAGATCGGCCGCAGCATCTCGGCGGCGCCCTGATGCGCCTTCTCGATCACCGCTTCGAGCTTGCCTGGTAGCTCCAGATTGATTGCCATGACAGGTCTTTCGTTCGAAGTAATCGGTTAGATAACTGCTTAGATAACTACAACGCCCTCGGCGACGCCGATCGCGCGCAAATCGCGGTACCAGCGTTCGACCGGATGTTCCTTGGTGTAGCCGTGGCCGCCGAGCAGCTGCACGCCGTCCAAGCCGATCTGCATGCCCTTGTCGGTGCCCAGTCGCTTGGCCAGTGCGGCCTCGCGGGCGAACGACAGACCCTGTTCGGCGCGGGATGCGCCCCGCCACGTGATCAGGCGGAGGCCGTCGAGTTCGATGGCGATGTTGGCGGTCATGAACGCGACCGCCTGACGGTGGGCGATCGGCTCACCGAATGCCTGGCGTTCCTTGATGTAGGGCATCACGTGATCGAGGACCGCGTGCGCCGTCCCGACCGCCAGGGCGGCCCAGCCCAGCCGTGCCAGCGCGATCGCCTCGGAGTAGTCATCGTCGGTCGCGTCGTCCTCACCGAGCCGGGCGCTCAGTGGCACCGACACGTTGTCGAGGTCGACCCTGCCGAGCGCCGCAGCGCGGATGCCCATGCTGGGATCGGCCTTGATGGACACGCCCTTCGTGGATGACTCGACGATGAACAGCGTTGGCTTACCGGACAATTGGGCGCCGACGATGAACAGTTCGGCATCCGCGGCGGCGGGCACCAACGACTTCACGCCGTTGAGCCGGTATCCGCTCGGAGTGCGCACCGCAGTCGTCTTCAACGCTGTCGGATCGAACAGCGCGTGCGGTTCGGCGATCGCCACGCACGCCTGAGGCACGTTTTCGCCTGCGAACTCCCTCAGATATGTCGCCTGCTGGTCTGCGCTGCCCCAGTGGGTCAGTGCGGAGGCGACGCCGCCGGGCGCGAGGATCGGCAGTGCCAGACCCATGTCGCCGTAGGCCAATGCCTCGGCGACGAGCGCGTTGGTGACGGTCGACCGGTGCGCGGCGATGCCGTCGAAATCCTCGGGAATGTTGATGGCGGTGATGCCCAACTCGGCGGCCTTGGCGTTCAGGTCAGGCGGATAGGTCGCGGCGTCATCGGCGTGGCGGGCGGCGGGGCGGAGGATCTCCTTGGCGAAATCCTCGACGGTCTCCAGGATCATCTTCTGGTCGTCGTCGGGGGTCAGGTCGAAGTAGTGGGCGCCGCTGGCCTTGAGCCGGGTCGGTGCCTTACCGATTCCCTGGATCCTCTTGAACTGCCGGGCCGACGCGCCTGCCGCGGAGAAGACCTGCTTGACGCCGTATTGCAGGCTTCTATTGAGCGGGCCACGCAGGTTGTACTTGTCCAGGAATTCCTGGCCGACGATCGGTGTGATCACCGCCAACCCGACGTCGATCGCTGTCCTCTTGTGCTTCTGCATGCCGACGGCGCTCTCGCGACCGGAGCGCTTCTTGGACGGCACGGTATTGGTCATTGTCAGCAGCCTCGCTAGCTGTGGGAAGTGCGGACGTATCGGAACTGACTCTAGAGTAAGGTATCGGAACTGACTCCGGAGTAAGGTCGGCTGTTTTGTTGCGCACTTCACAGCGCCGGCGTCCCCACGGTCGCATCGGACCAAGCGCAACCTGCCCGAGACTGACAGGATCACCGCCGCTAACCTTCCTCGAGCAGCACATGTATCGCCTGAGCAGACAGCGAGCTCTTGGTGATGAACCCGACCGCAGGACTGGCGGCGAGGATATCCGCGAAGTCTTCGATGTCGTGGGCCGACATCATGATCAATGCGGATTGCGCTGCAGCACCGGCGCGTTCATGCAGCTGCTCTGCTACATCGAATCCACATTCAGGGCCGAGATCGATGTCGATCAGTGTCATGTCGGGTTTCACGGCCTCGATGCAGCGCAGCGCCTCCTTGCCGTCCATCGTCACTCCGACAACCTTGATGCCCGCACATTCGAGCGTGTTGGTGGCAGCGACGATGAACTCTGGGCTGTCGTCGATAATGACGCACCGCAAGGGCTCTACCTGCAATGTCATGTCCCTAGTGTGGGAACCTCGCACGTCGGTGCCATCCCGGCTAGCTGCACAGTCGCGAGGCGCCCGGTCGGCGCGCGTACTGGATGGTGACCGCTACGCGATGGTTCCGGTCACCGGTAGTCGCGCATCCGCGTCAGCAGCGATGACACGTCGTTGAGATCTGTGGACCGTCGAGGACATGACTACCTCGCCTCCGTCCCAGCGGTTCGGCGTCGATACCTTTCGCGAGTTCCCGCTGCTCATTCGAGTGCGAAACATCGCCGCGATGGTCTTGGCCGCCGCCAGTGGGGCCACCGATGCGATCGGTTATCTCACTATGGGCCACGTCTTCACCAGCGCGATGACCGGCAACCTGGTGCTGCTCGGCATCTCGATTGCGCACAGGGACGGCCAGCGCGTCGGACGTGTTGCGGTGTCGCTCTTCTGTTTTGTGGCCGGTACGGCTCTCGGCGCACGGATGGTCCGCAGTCCGAAACCTGACGATCCTGTCTGGCCGTCGGCCATTACGCGAGCACTCGCGGTCGAAGCCCTCGCATTCGTGGTCTACGCGACCTGCTGGTGGACCATCGGCGTCAACCACAGCGTTTACGCCAAGGCGGCGTTGCTCGGACTTGGCGCAATCGCTTTGGGCATCCAGAGCGCATCCATGCAACGGTTCGGTGCTGGACTCAACACGACCTTCCTTTCCGGCTCGCTGACCGCTCTGGTCGGTTGGGTGGCGACCGGGCATCGGCTCCGCGACATCCCGCATCACCCACTGGTGTTGGCAGGTCTGCTTTTTGGTGCGATCTCTGGAGCGCTACTCGCACTCCACGCGCCGACGTTTGCACCGGTCATCCAACTGCTCGCAGTGACCGCTGCGCTCTGCGCCGCCGGCTGGCAGGCATACGCATGGCGCCGGATATCGAAAGACAACCGAGCGAGCGGGGCGGTTTAGCTGGCTGCGGCCGCCGGCCGTGCTGATAACCCTCGGTTACCGAACGCTCGGCAGCAAGTCTTGGCCGCGAGATCCAAAGCGGCGGAGCGTGAATGGTAGAGACAACAGCAACTGATCTGGGAGAGCAAGCATTATGACGACCCGATCAAGTTCTCGGACTTCACCCCGATGACGTTCTGACCGAACTGGGCTACCACGCGGAAAGCATCGCCGCAATGCACGCCGACGGCGTCGTCTAACACATCCTCAACAGGCAGCCGCCGATTTCCACATCGGCGGCTGGCCTCATACCCGGCCCCGAGGCGGCCGGGCCGCCGCGCCCTGGGAAGAGCACTCTGTTTCCGATGCCCCCGGTTCGAGCGCATGCTCTACTTCTAGGACCTTAGGTGGCTGTGAGGGTGGTGGCGTCCAGATGCAGACGACGACGAGCGCGAGCGTCCGAGCGAGGCAGGCGTGCGAGTAGGACTGACCACACGGTTGTTGTTGGCGACCGGGGTGGTAGCTGTGATGGTCAGCACCGCGTTCGCGTTTCTCTACTTTGCGATGGCCTCTGTACACCGCGCGAGGGATATGGCCACGCATTCCGCGGACGAGGCGTATGTCGCCCGTGACGTGAGAAGGATGCTCGGCGATATGGAGACCAGCCAACGTGGCTTCATCATCACCGGAGAACAAAGCTTTCTCGCGCCATGGGACACGGCTCGACAGAACCTACCGGAGAAATTGACGATGCTGCGCAACATGGTCGACGATCCCGCCCAGCAGGATCGGGCAAAGCAATTGGAGACCGACGCGCTGTCCTATGTCAACGACTATGCGGTCCCCCTCGTAGACGCCGCCCGCCGCGGAGAGGCCGGGGTGAAAAGCCTGCCGGCCAGCCAGGAGGGCAAGCAGCGGATGGACGCACTTCGCCAGGAGTTGGACACCTTCCTCGCGACGGAGTTGGCGTTGAGCATGGCGGAGCAGAGGCACGCCGACCGTGACTACCAACGAGCGACCGTCGTTGCCGTGGTTGGCCTCGGCGTCTCGCTGCTGGTAACCGCACTCAGCACCGTATACCTGGCGCGCGGAGTCGTTGGTCCGGTGCGGCGCACTGCCCGAATGGCCGAGCGACTGTCGGCCGGTGACCTCGAGGCACGTGTAGCCGAGACGGGCAAGGCCGAGATCGGCGTGCTGGAACGGAAATTCAATGCGATGGGCGAGTCCCTGCAACGAGGTCGTCACGAGTTGGCCCGCGTCACCGACGAGCAGGCGGCATTGCGGCGGGTCGCTACATGCGTGGCGGAGGACAGGCCGGCGGGCGAAGTTTTCGCTTCGGTCACAAAGGAAATCGGCTTGCTATTGGACGCCGAGATCACGCGGCTTTTGCGCTTCGAGGCCGACGGCAGCGGAACCGTGGCCGCCGCATGGACTCGGACCGGGGAGGCCGTGCCGGTCGGTGCCCGGATCGAGATCGACACGACCGTCGCAGCGCGGGTGCGTCAAGGTGTGAAGTCCGCTCGAGTCACAGAGGAGTCGCCCCCAGGCCTGTCAGCGGGGTCATATAGCGCGGTGGGTGCGCCGATCATCGTGAGCGGCGCACTCTGGGGCGCGGTCACTGCCCTGTCACTGCTCGGCCACCCGCTCCCCGAAGACACAGAAACACGGATGGTGGAATTCACCGATCTGGTCGGTACGGCCATCGCCAACGCGCAAGCTCGCGCCGACCTGGTGGCCTCCCGGGCTCGTATCGTCACTGCGGCCGACGAGTCGCGCCGTCGCATCGAGCGGGATCTGCACGACGGAATCCAGCAGCGACTGGTCGCGCTTCTCTTGAAGCTGCGCCTCGTCGAGCCGAACGTTCCCCCCGGGTCTCCGGAACTGCGCGAAGACTTGGCGGCACTCGACGCCGGGCTACTCGAAGCGGTGGAGGAATTGCGGGAGTTGTCCCGCGGTATTCACCCGGCGATCCTGTCCAAAGGCGGACTAGGACCGGCTCTAAGGTCGTTGTCGCGCCGCTGCGCTGTGCCGATGGAGCTGGATGTGCGTGTTGAGGATCGGCTCCCGGAGACCGTCGAAGGGGCGGCCTATTACGTGGCGGCAGAAGCCCTGACGAATGCGGCCAAGCACGCCAACGCGTCGGTCGTGGAGCTAAGCGCGGCCGTGACAAACGGCCACCTGTTGCTAACCGTTCGAGACGATGGGACCGGAGGTGCCGACCCGACGCGTGGCTCGGGCCTCATCGGTCTCACGGACCGGGTCGAAGCTGTCGGCGGCACGCTGAACGTCGTGAGTCCGCCAGGCGAGGGGACCACATTGCGCGCGGAGCTGCCGTTGGATAGCTTGGATCTCATCAGCGGGGCGGACTAACCGAGTCCTGGTTCGCCCGAGATGCTTTCGTCAGGTTGCGACGAACAGCGAGCGCGTCGGCTTCGACGTCGTAACCCTGAACCCATGGCCGGATGAGTCGGACTGTGGACCCCGCATCGAACGCGACGCCGTTCGACCGGGACAATCGTTGGATTCGGGCGGTGCGGTCGCGCCGTAGCTGCTGGAAATGAACGAGAACGTCCGGCACGTCGGCGGCGGAGGTTTCCCGGAGCAGTGTGGCCAGTGCCATCGCATCTTCGATGGCTTGGTTTGGCACCCTGGCCCATGTGCGGCAGCATCGCGTGTGCGGCGTCCCCTAGCAGCGCCAGCCTGCCGTTCGTCCAGCGCGACAACGGGTTGCGGTCATAGAGGCCCCACTTGAACGTGGTGTCGACCTGTTCCAATATGCGCCGCACCTGTGGGGTCCAATCGCCGAACTCCGCAGCCAACACAGCGGGATCGCCCGGCGCCGACCATGATTCGCGCATCTCCGCGTCGGCAGGAACGAAGCCCACGAAGTTGATCTGGCGACCTGCTCGCACCGGAAAGGTAAGCAGGTGCTTGCCGTCTCCGCCCCATACCACCAGGGATTGTGGCCAATTGGGCACACGGGCAGCCGAGACGATGCCACGATATGCGACGGTGCCCGAGAAGACCGGCTCGGTGCGCTCGACATACTGCTGGAGCACCGAATGGATTCCGTCGGCCGCGATCACGACGTCGGCTTCGACGATGTCTCCGGTGTCGAAGACCGCCGTCGCAGACCGGGCATCTTGCACAAACTGTGTGCACCGGCGGCCCGTATGCACCACTCCTTGGGGCAGCGCAGCGGCCAGCAGGGCTACCAGGTCTGCCCTGTGCACGCCGAGGTGCGGGGCGTCCGGGCCATACGTCTCCGATGACACAACGGAGCCGTCCGGGCGGCAAACCCGAAATCCGGATATCCGCGCTGCGACTCGGTTGATCTCCTCGCGCAATCCGAGGCGGCGAAGGACTCGCTGGCTGTTCTGATGAAGGCCGACCCCGGCGCCTACCTCACCGAGCTGACGCGCCTGCTCGTACACCTCGACGCGCAAGCCGGCCGCCAGAAGGGCGACCGCGGCTGATAGCCCGCCGATACCGCCACCCACGATCACGACCCGAAGACTCACTCGCGCGCTCCTCTCGCTATGCGGGTGCAGCGCTGTCAGCGATGCCCTCCGCCGTGACCGCCGCCGAAGCCTCCGCCGTGAAATCCTCCGCCGCCGACAAAGCCGTTGCCGCCCAGCAGAAAGGCGTCGCCGCCGTAGGGATAGAACTGAACCCCGCCAGGTGAGTCGTTGATCTGGACGTTGCCGGGAGACTGGCACACGGTTCCGCCGCCGGCGCCGCCACAGTCTTCGCTAGTGGAAGCGGCAGAGGCGATTGGTGCGGCGACGATTGCTGCCGCGGCGGCACCGGCCACCAAGACCGGTGCCAGATGGGTCAGTTTGAACTTCATGATGATTCTCCTCAAATCGTTGGGATGTGTGCAAAATTCGCGGCTAGAGCAGGAAGGCTTCGCCGCCGTACGGATAGAACTGGGCCGGCGGAGGGGCGTCGTTGATCTGGACGTTGCCCGGGGACTGGCAGATCGTTCCACCTCCGCTACCGGTGCACGACCGCTGCGGCTGCGCAGGGGCCTGGGGGCCGGGAGCGGCCGATGCAATCGGCGCGACGGCGATCGCTGCCGCGACGGCTGCGGCTCCGAATAGCGGCGTGACATGAACGAGGTTGATGCGCATGGTCGTACTCCTTTGTTGAGCTGTGTCGCGTAATTCCAGGGTCGCGCGCGAAATGGCCGCTGTCGTCACCGCTGCCCTCCGGATTCACGCTCTGGCTGACCGATACGCCCGCATTCCGGGTAGCACGACCATCGATGGGTGTTACCGGTGATGACGTCAGGGCTTTGCAAACGCACTCTGAACGCAGGGACGACCACCATTGAAGGAGTGCCGCCATGCGGGTCAAACTGAACTACTTTGCGCCGCTGTTGGCCGCGGCGGCGGCAACTGTGGCGATCGCCGCCGCACCGATAGCAGCGGCCGCGCCGAGTCAGGACTCGGGCGGTGCCGCAGCAGCGGCGTCCAGTGATTCCGGCCAGGGGCAGCAGTCATGCGTGGGCCTTGGCGGCACTCAAAGCCAATGCCAGTCACCGGGGAATGCGCAGATCTATGACGCGCCTCCGCAAGTCGACTACTTCCCGTACGCCGGTGGCGGCACCTAGATCGATGGGCACATTGTCGGATGATCGGTCCCTGTGGCGACTCGGCAACGTGATCGATCGCCATGCCGCTAACGCGCCCGAGTCCACGGCGTTGGTCATCGGGGCCGAGCGCCGATCGATCACATATGCCGCTCTGGCACAGCTCGTTGTCGACCATTGCAACGCGCTTCTAGGTCGTGGTCTGCGATCCGGTGACGTTGTCGCTCTGCAGGCCGGCAACAACATCGAGTTTGTGGTCGCCTTGTTGGGTGCGGCGCGCGCGAACCTCATTGTCGCTCCCCTTGATCCGGCGCTGCCGTCGACTGAGCGACGAGCCCGCGTCAACCGCGTCGGTGCCCGAGTCATCCTGACCGACGTGACACGGCAGAAGGCTGGGGGCGAGGGAGAATGCGCGGAATGGTGTTTGCAGTGCACTTCACCCAGCAGGTCGCGATCGACGCCCGAGCTGCACTTGGTCGAAAGTGGTTCGGCGCGCACGAATCATGCGACGGTACCCGGCTTGACCGCCCCCGACGCGCTGATCATGTTTACGTCGGGAACCACCGGAACGCCCAAAATGGTGCCATGGACACATGACAACATGGCCGCGTCCATCGACGGTGTCGCCGGCGCCTACCGACTGGGTCCCTCTGACGCGACCGTGGCGGCGATGCCCTTGTTTCACGGGCATGGGCTGATGGCCGCCCTACTGGCCACGCTGTCGACCGGCGGCGCTGTGCTGCTGCCCGCGCGAGGAAAGTTCTCCGCGCACACGTTCTGGGGCGATCTCGCCGCGGTGGGAGGCACCTGGTACACCGCCGTGCCGACGATTCACCAGATACTGCTGGATCGGGCGCCGACCGAGTTCCGCCGCGACCGAACCCGGTTGCGATTCATCCGCAGTTGCAGCGCACCACTGCCAGCCGCGGTGGCTCAGCGGATGGAAGAGACGTTCGGCGCCCCGGTGCTCGAGGCGTACGGCATGACGGAGACGACTCATCAAGCGAGCACCGTGCGCGCGTGGGATGACGCTCACACAAGGACTCACACAGTCGGAACGCCAACCGGCTTGTCGGTGCGGATCGTCGACGAGGACGGCGGCAGCTGCATACCAGGCGCTAGTGGTGAGATCTGGCTGCGCGGACCGGGCGTGGTGCGCGGCTATTTGGCGAACACCGAAGCGACCGCGACGACATTCGTGGGTGGTTGGGTGCGCACCGGCGACCTCGGTGTGGTCGACGGCCACGGTTGTGTCGCGGTGCAGGGCCGCATCAAGGAACAGATCAACCGTGGGGGCGAGAAGATCTCGCCAGAGCACGTCGAGGAGGTCCTGCTCGCTCACCCAAACGTGGCCCAAGCCGCAGTGTTTGGCGTTTCCGACGCGCTCTACGGCGAACGGGTGGAGGCGGTCATCGTGCGTCACGGCGGGTCTCACCTCGAAGTGAGTGATCTTGCCTCCTATTGCCGAGAATGCCTAGCGCCCTTTGAGATACCCGCACAGATCACGTTTGTCGATCGGTTACCGCTTACCGCCAAGGGCTCGGTTGATCGCGCCAAACTCGCCCAGAACCGGGCTCGCAATGCTGTTCCGACAGCTTGAATACTTCGTTGCGGTCGCTCGCGAACGGCACTTCGCGCGCGCCGCAGAAGCATGCTTCGTG
>Ga0068868_100003422_pt1 | contig 11040 bp, 11 predicted proteins | sample KBSMisM42_FD_64660 | JGI IMG/M metagenome (GOLD analysis project Ga0068868, IMG submission 64660) | Miscanthus rhizosphere microbial communities from Kellogg Biological Station, Michigan, USA - KBS Miscanthus M4-2 | ecosystem: Host-associated > Plants > Roots > Rhizosphere > Soil ...
GCGTGCGCTTCGTGCAGGCCGACATCTTCGCGTGGCTGCGCGACGTCGCGGTCAACAATCGCGATCAGTACGACGTCGTCGTGCTTGATCCCGCTAAGATGACGCGCGACCGCGAGCAGGTGATCCCGGCGCTCAAGAAATACCTCGACATGAACAAGCTCGCGCTCGCGGCCGTGAAGCCCGGCGGGATCTTCCTGACCTGCTCGTGCACGGGGCTCGTCAGCGAGGAGCAGTTCCTCGACATGCTGCGCCGCGCGGCGTTCTACGCGAACCGCACGGTGCAGGTGCTGAAGATTTCAGGCGCGGGGCCGGATCATCCGTTTCTGGCGAACGTGCCGGAGTCGCGGTATCTCAAGGCGGTGTTCTGCCGCGTCGAGTAGTCGATCGAAGAGCGAGCGCCCACAGCGTCGTTACGCGGCGGGAATCCGATCCGCGAGCACGAGCTCGACGGTCTCCTTCTTGCCGCGCCGCACGCGATCGACCTTGAGCTTCGTCCCCGCCGGCAAGTCGCGAAGCTTCGCGCGCCACTCGACGAGAGACGCCCGATTCGCCGCCGTGCCATTGATCGCGACGATGCGATCCTCCGCAGCAAACCCCGCCTTCGCGGCGGCACTCTCGGCCGCGACGTCGGCCGCGATCAGCGTATCGTCGTCGGCGAGCAGGAAAAGTCCGCTGCGATCGAACGCGTCCGGTTTGCCGTAGCTTGCGTTCGGCGCGAAGTAGAGCCGCTTGTTCGCATAGTCGAACGCGACCGTGAAGCGCTTGAACACGCCGCCGCCGAGATTGCCGGCGAGATCGGGATTCGCGAACGAGCCCTTGTCGCCGGTGTAGAGATCGCCCGCGATGCCCGGGATTTCGAGCTCGCCGAGCTTGAGCGTGCCGAACCGCGCCGGCTGTCCGCGCGAAGGACCGCCGACGCCCCAGCCGATCACGGCATCGGGCGCCGCACGATATTTCTCGACGAGCTTGTGCTCGCGCACGAACGGCGAATGCATCGTCAGCGACGAGCGCGAACCCGTGTCGACGCTCATGCGCGCCGCGATGCCATCGAGCGTGCCCTGCACGATCGGGATGCGGTCGTCGAGCTCGAACGGCACCGCGTGCGCGCCCGCCGGCGGTACGAACTTCGCGGGATCGGTCAGCACGAGCTCGTGCTTCTCGTAATCGATCGTGACGCCGAAGCGGCGGAACATCTCGTAGCCGACGAGCCCGTCGCAGTCGACGCCTTCGACTTTCGGCAGGTCGCCGAGATCGATGATGTAGAACACGGGATCGGCGAGCGCCGCGGCGCCGAGGCGGACTTCCTTCGCGTGCGCGAGCGAGAGATCGACGGCCTGATCGCCGACGCCGCGCGCGGCGAGCTTGCCCTCGCCCGCGACGCCGAACTTCTTCGCGGCCGCCGGCGTCAGCAGGTTCACGCCGCCGGTGTCGACCAGGAACCGCGCCGGCTTGCCGTCGAGCGTGCCGTTCGCATAGATGTGGTTGTTGACGAGGTCGAACGGAATGCGCGTCGCGCCGGTGCCGTCGACGATGTGCGCGGTCGCCGCCATCGCCGGCATCGCGAAATCGGCGTCGGCGATCGCGCCGTTGAAGGTCACCTTCGCGAACCTGATTTCGCTGCGCCGGCGCGGATCGGTGCGGCCCGCGGCGTCGGTCATGTCCGTCGTCGTGTGGAACGCGACGCGCACGCCGTCGACGTCGCGATAGTCGTCGAGAACCGTCGTGACCGTATCCTGGCCCTGGCGCTGCACCGTTCGCGCCAGCATACCGCTCGACGGATCGAACCAGAGCGTCAACGGCTCGCCGTCGTCGGGCTTCGCCTCGAAAACACGGTAATGCTTGCCGTCGGCTTCGCGATCGCCGACCGGGCCGTACGTCGCCTTGATGCGGGCCGGATACCAGAAGCCGCGCGCGTCGAGCCACGCCTGGCTGCGTGCGCGCCGCTTCGCATCGGGCGTGTCGAGCGCGGCGACTTCGCCGCCCGGATCGCGCGACCATGCAAGCTTGCCGTCGTAACCGTCCGCGCCCTCGACCGGACCCAGCTTGTACGCGTCGGCCGAGCGGCCTGTCTCGAAGTCCTGGACGACCGTCACCTCGCCGCTCATGCCGCCGGCGCCGAGCGTGCCCGTTGCGTGCAGCGTCTTCACGCGATCCCAGGCGGCGGCGCCGCTCGCATCCTTGAAGCGCGCGACGAGCGCGGCTGCATCTTCGGCGTGTGCCGCGGCCGAAATCAGCAGCGAAACCGTCAAGGCCAACATCCAGCGTGCGAACATGGTTTACTCCTTTTCTCCGACGGCCTGCGCGTTGCCGCGTGCCGCCATTTGTTGAATAATCGTCTCAAATTTCAATCGAGGCAAGCCAACCAATGGCACAGAAGCCGAAGTCTCGGGGACCCATCGAGAACCCGAAGGAAATCGAGCTCCTCGCCTCGCCGACGCGCATCGAGATCGTCGACACGCTCGAATCGCTCGGTGGCGAAGCAACCGTCGCCGAGCTCGCGGCGCAGCTCGGCCGGCCTGCGGACGGCCTCTACTATCACCTGCGCCAGCTCGCCGAAGGCGGCTTGCTGGTCGAGACGGCGACACCGGAAGGTCGCCGCTATCGCACGCGCGTGCCCGAGGGCGAGCGGTTGCGCCTGCGTTACAGGCCCGGCAAGAACGCGAATGCGCAGGCGGTCGGCGATGTCGCCGCGAGCGTGCTGCGCGTCGCGGGCCGCGACTTCAAGCGTGCGATCGCCGATCCCGACGCCGTCGCCGAGGGTCCGCTGCGCGAGCTCTGGGCCGCGCGCAACAAGGGCTGGGTCGGCAATGCCGAGCTTGCCGAGATCAATCGCCTGCTGATGCGCATCAACGCGCTCTTGCACCGGCCGCGCACGACGACGCGCAACCGGCTCGTCGCGCTGTCCTGGATCGTCGCGCCGGTCGACGCGAAGCCCGCGCGGCGCGAGGCCGGCGCGAAACGCTGAGTTTGCACATGCTCGGGCCGGCGCGCGGCGACGGCCTGCTAGACTCGGCGCCGCAATTGGCGGAGATGCCGATGAAGAAACCGAAAAAGCCGACGGTGAGCCAGGCCGAAGCCGAGGGCGCGATCCGCACGCTGCTCGCCTGGGCCGGCGAGGACCCGAAGCGCGAAGGCCTCGTCGATACGCCCAAGCGCGTCGTCGAAGCGTATCGCGACTGGTTCTCCGGCTACGCGATCGATCCGCACGAGTATCTGCGCCGCACGTTCGAGGAAGTCGCCGGCTACGACGAGATGATCGTGCTGCGCGACATCGAGTTCGAATCGTTCTGCGAGCACCACATGGCGCCGATCATCGGCCGCGCGCACGTCGGCTATCTGCCGACCGACAAGGTCGTCGGCATCTCCAAGCTCGCGCGCGTCGTCGACGCGTACGCGCGGCGCTTCCAGGTGCAGGAAAAGCTCACCGCGGAAATCGCGCAGTGCATCCAGGGCGTGCTGAAGCCGCGCGGCGTCGGCGTCGTCATCGACGCCGTGCACCAGTGCATGACGACGCGCGGCGTGCACAAGCGCGGCGTGTCGATGATCACGAGCCAGATGCTCGGCACGTTCCGCGAGGATGCGCGGACGCGCGCCGAGTTCCTGCGCTTCATCGAGATCCACGCGCGATAAGAACGGCGCGCGCTGAGCTTCGCGCGCGCGAGGCGACGAAGCGAGCGTGACGGGCGGCGCGTCGCATTGCGCGACGCCCGGGATGCGGTATCGTGCGCGGTCCCGAACGAATCCCGGCCTCCTCCGTGAACACGCCCGTAGCGACCGCGCCGCGACGCGCAGCGCTGATCTTCATCTTCGTCACCGTGCTGATCGACATCCTGTCGTTTGGCCTGATCATTCCGGTGCTGCCGCACCTGATCGAGAGCTTCCTCGGCGGCGACGTCTCGAAAGCCGCGGTCTGGTACGGCTGGTTCGCGACCGTGTTCATGGCGATGCAGTTCATCTTCACGCCGGTGCAGGGCGCGTTGTCGGACCGTTTCGGCCGGCGCCCGGTGATCCTGCTGTCGAATCTCGGCCTCGGCCTCGATTTCCTGATGATGGCGCTGGTCAACACGCTGCCGCTGCTCTTCATCGGTCGCATCATCTCCGGCATCACGGCGGCGAGCTTCAGCACGGCAAACGCATATGTCGCCGACGTGACGCCACCGGAAAAGCGCGCCCAGAACTTCGGCATGATCGGCATGGCGTTCGGCATCGGCTTCGTCATCGCGCCGGCGATCGGCGGCTTTCTCGGCGAGATCGACACGCGGCTGCCGTTCAAGGCCGCGGTCGTGCTGTGCCTCACGAACTTCGTGTACGGCCTCTTCGTGCTGCCGGAATCGCTGCCGCCCGAGCGCCGCACGCCGCGCTTCGACTGGGCGCACGCCAACCCGCTCGGCGCGCTGAAGCTGCTGCGCCGCTATCCGCAGGTGCTCGGCCTCATCAGCGTGCTGTTCCTGCTTGCGTTCGCGCACATGGTTTATCCGAGCACGTTCGTGCTGTACGCGGACTATCGCTTCGGGTGGGGACCGCGGATGGTCGGCTACACGCTCGCCGCGGTCGGCGTGCTGGCCGCGATCGTGCAGGGCGGTCTCATCAAGAAGATCGTCGCCGCGCTCGGCGAACGGCGCACGCTATTGCTCGGCCTCGGCTGCGGCACGCTCGGCTTCATGCTGTACGGTCTCGCGCCGAGCGGACCGTGGTTCTGGGCCGCGATGCCGATCGCCGCGCTCTGGGGCATCGCGCAGCCGGCGGCGCAGGCGATCATGACGCGTCAGGTCGATCCGACCGAGCAAGGCCGCCTGCAGGGCGCCGTCGCGAGTCTTTCGAGCGTCGCAGGAATCTTCGCGCCGACCGTGTTCACGCGCGCGTTCGCGGCCGTGACCGGCGCGAACCTCCACGATGCGTGGGCCGGGATCACGTTCGGCATCGCAGCGCTTCTCGTCGGCAGCGCGTGGCTCATCGCGTGGAAGGTGTCGGCTGGCGGCTCGACGCGTACGGACCCTCTGCCCGCGCCGACGATCGTGCCCGAGGTTGTCTCCGATGCGAGCGCATTGCAGGTGCAGCCTGCGGCGGAAGGTGCCGAAGCGTCGCGTTGATCCCATCGGATACGCCGGATTCCATAGGGTGGGCCTTGGCCCACCGTTCATCACGAACCGTATTTGACCGAACAACCGTACGGCTCCGACGTCGGCACGCTGACCGCTTTGCCGTCCTTGATCTCCGCGAGCGCCTGGCGCACGTACTGCGTCGCCTTCGGAATGTCTTCCTTGTCCGTGCTCGCGATCGAATCGATGCCGCCCATGTAGCGGAGCACGCCGTCCTTGTCGATGACGTACATGTGCGGCGTCGTCTTCGCGTCGTAGGCGTGACCGACCTTGCCGTCACCGTCGAGCAGGTACGCCGTTTCCTTGCCGCCGACTTTCGCGAGGTACGCGTTCGCGCCGGCGCCGTCGAGATGACCCTGCTTGCCGGTCGCGGCGGAGTTGACGGTGAGCCAGACGACACCTTGCGATGCCGCTGCGGCCTGCTGCTCCTGCATGTTCTTCGCGCCGTAGTGCTTGCCGACGAACGGGCACTCCGGATTGTTCCATTCGAGCACGACGGTCTTGCCCTTGTAGGCCGAAAGCGACTGCGTCTTGCCGTTCGCGTCGGTCACCGAGAAATCGGGCGCGGCCTTGCCGACGACGGGCGCGGCGACAGCGGGCACCGCGAACGCGAGCGCGGCGGCGATGAGCGTGATGCGTAGGGTCATGGCGATCTCCAGCTCCATTGTTTCGTCATCAGGGCGCCGCCTTCGCGGCGAACGGAACCTGCACGCGCCAGCCGCGCACGCCGGCGGCGGACGGCTGCGTCAATACGAGATCGAACGATTCGGGCGGAGTTCCGAAATACTCACTCTTGGCGAAATCGACAATCAGCGCATCGCCTTCGTGCTTGATGCGTGGCGGCTTGTTGTCGACGAGCTTGCGCTCCGCGACGAACGCATCGAGGCCGTCGGCGGCCGGCAGGCTCGGGCCGCGCAGCGTGACGACGATGCGATCGCCGTCGGCTGCGTTCGTCGCCTTCCACGCGGTCGCCTGCGGCTCGGCGAGGCGCGCGCGCGAGAACTGCATCGTCCAGCGGCCGTCGGGTTTCGGCGGATCGGTCGGCGGTGCGACCGGCAGGTCGAGCGTCATCGTCTTCCTGCCCGGAATGCATTCCTCGCGGCAGACGAGCCATTTCGCATCGACCGCGATGTGCGCCTTCGATCCGGGCGCCGCGTCGGCCGGTACGCTGACCGCGACCGGCAGCACGGCCTCGCCGTCGTAGCCGAAGTTGTAAAGGCCGCCGACGTCGAATCGCTTCGGCATCGGCCACGCGATCTCCTGCGCCTTCACGCCGGGCGGCAACGTCCATGCGAGTGTCGTCGGCAGGCCCGAATCGCCCGGATTGATCCAGTAGGTGTGCCAGTGCGGCTCATGCCGGAGCAGGATGCCGAGCTGCTGCGACTGGCCGGGCGCGAGCGCCGTGTGCTCGCTGATCAGCTCGACGCTGACATGGTCGCCGTCGTCTGCGGCGTAAAGCGGCGCGGCGATGGCGCCGATGAGGCCGGCAATCGTGGCGAACGCGAAGGATCGAGCGCGAGGATTCCTTGTCATGACGACTCGCCGTCCGGTTTTGGCCCGAAGGTAGCGCACGCGAAGTTAGCAATGCGTAACCACGACCGTCCGACGCGGCGAGTGCTTTCAGCGGCGCGACGAACGCTTCGGCAAGGTCTGCTTCGTCGTCGCGAAGCCCTCCCACGGATCCTTGCGCAGCGACTTCGCGCGCTTCACCGCCGCGGCGAGGTCGAACTCGGCGGGACTCCCGATCTTCGCAAGATCGCTCCAGCGCACCGGCATCGCGACCGGCGCGCCGGCGCGCGCGCGGAGCGACCAGCTCGCCACGCTCGTCGCGCCGCGCGTGTTGCGCAGCCAGTCGATAAAGATGCGGCCCTCGCGCTCGGCTTTGCTCGCGTGTGCGAGATAGCGCGACGGATCTTCCGCTGCCATCTCGTCGGCGATCGTTTCGCAGAATGCCTTTGCTTCGGCCCAGTCCGGCCCGCGCCTGATCGGCACGACGACATGCATGCCTTTGCCGCCCGAAAGGCGCGGAAAGCTTTCGAGGCCGTGCTTCTCGATGCGCTTTCGCACGTCCTTCGCCGCCGCGACGAGAGCGGCCCAGGCAATGCCCGGCGCGGGATCGAGATCGAACACGAGCCGGTCCGGACGCTCCGGCTCATCGACACGCGACCCCCACGGGTGGAACTCGAGCGCGTTCATCTGCACGAGCTCGAGCACGCCCTGCGCATCTTCGACGTAGAGATAGCGATCGCTGCCGCCGCCCTTTTCCTTCAGCAGGACCGACGCGACATGCGCGCCGAGCTTGTCCGCGTGATGTTTCTGGAAGAAGCAGCCTGCGCCGGCGCCGTCGGGACAGCGGATCACCGAGAGCGGCCGGCGCGCGATCTCGGGGAGGAACCAGTCCATGACAGTCGCGTAATAGGCGGCGACATCGCCCTTGGTGATCGCTGTCCCCGGAAACACGATGCGCTCGGGATGCGTGATGCGGACGTCGGCCGCGGGCGCGGCCTTCTTCGTCGCGCGCTTTCGCACCGGGGTTGCTGACGACTTCGCCATCGAAGCTCTCCAGGCATCGCGGACCAACGGATTGTAGGTGCGCGCGCTTAATCGGCCGCAACCGAGTCGCGCCCGGTCGCATCAGACCGATGATGGAACCAATCCGGCCCGATCCAGTCGAAGTGTGGATGAACGCACCTGCGAGCGCGGTCCGCAAACGCCCCGCATCGACGCCGTGGTGGGCCTGGCTCGCCGGCGTGCTCGCGGTCGCCGGCGCGATCGGCATCGGTCTCTACCTCGCGCGCACAGGCAAGCCGCCGGTGACCGAGCTCCCCGGCACGAGCGGCGCTCCGCCGGCGCCCACCACGCCGCCGGCGTCGACGATCCAGCATCCGATCGGAGAAGTCGCCGTCGGAAACGCCGACTCGTCGCCGCTGCCGGCGCTCGATGCGAGTGACGCCGCCGTGCTCGCGGCGCTCGGCGCGCTCACGGGCGAAGGGCTGACCGCGCTGCTCAATCCCGAACACGTGATCCAGCGCATCGTCGCGACCATCGACAGCCTGCCGAACCCCAGGATCGCCGCGGACGCGCTGCCTGTGCGCGGCGCCTCCGGTACGTTCGCGGCGACGCACGATGCGATCGACACGAAGAACTATGCGCGCTACGACACCTACGCCGCGATTGCGAAGTCGATGGACGCGCAAAAGGTCGTCGCGTGGTACGTGCACTACTACCCGCTGTTCCAGGAGGCCTATCGAGAGCTCGGCTATCCGGACGGCTATTTCAACGACCGCCTCGTCGTCGTCATCGATCATCTACTGGCGACGCCGGATCTGCCCCAACCGCCGGCGCTCACACAGTCGAAGGTGATGTACGAGTACGCCGATCCCGCGCTCGAGTCGCGCTCGGCCGGGCAGAAGCTCCTGCTGCGCAGCGGGCCCGAGAACGAAGCGGCGATCAAGACGAAGCTTCGCGAGATTCGGGCGCTTTTGACCGCGCAGAAGATTCCGCCGCCCGACGCGACGCCGCCGACTCCGGGTGAACCCGCGGCGCATCCGGACGGCGGCTAGGCATCCACCCCTTTTGGCACTGCCTTCGCGACCCCACCTTCGCGATCATCACCGCGTCGAATGCGACGCTCCGGCGAGACTGAAGATGTTGACGTTCCTGCTCTGGGTCCTGCTGCTCGTGTTCTGCTGGCCGCTCGCGCTGCTTGCGCTGGTGCTGTATCCGATCGTGTGGCTGATCCTGCTGCCGTTCCGGATCGTCGGCATCGCAGTCGAGGGCGTGTTCGAGCTCCTGCGCGCGATCATCTTCCTGCCGGCGCGCGTGCTCGGCGGCGGTCCGGCGCGCAGCCGCGCCTGATCCTCAGCTTCGTCCGAAACGGCCGGTAGCGATCAGCGCCTCGACTTCGGCGTCGCTGAAGAGTCGCGAGCGCGTCAGAAATCGCACGCCTTCGCCGTTTTCGAGCGAGAACATGCCGCCGCGCCCCTCGACGACGTCGATGATCAGCTGCGTGTGCTTCCAGTACTCGAACTGCGGCGCCGAGATGTAGAACGGCGCGCCGGCGATCGCGCCGAGCCGCACGTCGCGATCGCCGACGATGAAGTCGTCTTGCGGATAGCACATCGGCGACGAGCCGTCGCAGCAGCCGCCCGACTGATGGAACAGCACCGGACCGTGCTTCGCGCGGATTCTTTCAATGAGCTCGACCGCGGCGGGCGTCGCGACGACCTGATCGACGCCCGCTTCGTTCGCAATCATCCGCGGCTCTCCCTCTCACCCACCCCTCTCCCGCAAGCGGGAGAGGGGAAAACCTCTCGCTGAAGCGCCGCGCTCAAAAGAATCCGAGCGCCTTCGGCGAATAGCTGACCAGCATGTTCTTCGTCTGCTGGTAGTGGTCGAGCATCATGCGATGCGTCTCGCGGCCGATACCGGACTGCTTGTAGCCGCCGAATGCCGCATGCGCCGGATACGCGTGGTAGCAGTTCGTCCACACGCGACCCGCCTCGATTTCGCGACCGAAGCGATAGCAGCGATTGACGTCGCGACTCCAGACGCCCGCGCCGAGGCCATACAACGTATCGTTCGCGATCGAGAGCGCTTCTTCGTCATCCTTGAACGTCGTCACCGAGACGACCGGCCCGAAGATTTCCTCCTGGAAGATGCGCATCTTGTTGTCGCCGCGGAACACGGTCGGCTGCACGTAGTAGCCATCCTTGAGATCGCCCGCGAGCACGCTGCGCTCGCCGCCGGCGAGCACCTTGGCGCCTTCCTGCTTGCCGATGTCGATGTAGCTCAGGATCTTTTCGAGCTGCTCGCTCGATGCCTGCGCGCCGATCATCGTCGTCGGATCGAGCGGATTGCCCTGCTTGATCGCTGCGACGCGCTTCAGCGCGCGCTCCATGAAGCGGTCGTAGATCGATTCCTGGATCAGCGCGCGGCTCGGGCACGTGCACACCTCGCCCTGGTTCAGCGCGAACAGCACGAAGCCCTCGATCGCCTTGTCGAAGAAATCGTCGTCCTTCGCGGCGACGTCGTCGAAGAAGATGTTCGGCGATTTGCCGCCGAGCTCGAGCGTCACCGGAATGAGGTTCTGCGAGGCGTACTGCATGATCAGACGACCCGTCGTCGTCTCGCCCGTGAATGCGATCTTGGCGATGCGGTTGCTCGATGCGAGCGGCTTGCCGGCCTCGAGGCCGAAGCCGTTGACGATATTGAGCACGCCCGGCGGCAGCAGATCGCCGACGAGCTCGGCCCAGACGAGAATGCCGACCGGCGTCTGCTCGGCGGGCTTGAGCACGACGCAATTGCCGGCCGCGAGTGCCGGCGCCATCTTCCACGCGGCCATCAGCAACGGAAAGTTCCACGGAATGATCTGGCCGACGACGCCGAGCGGCTCGTGGAACTGATACGCGACCGTGTCGTGATCGATCTCGCCGATCGAGCCTTCCTGCGCGCGGATGCAGCCCGCGAAATAGCGGAAGTGGTCGATCGCGAGCGGAATGTCCGCCGCGCGCGTCTCGCGCAGCGGCTTGCCGTTGTCCCAGGTCTCGGCGTGCGCGAGCAGATCGAGGTTCTGCTCCATGCGATCCGCGATCCGGTTGAGGATGTTCGCGCGCTCGGCCGGCGACGTGCGGCCCCAGGCCTTCTTCGCGGCGTGCGCGGCATCGAGCGCGGCTTCGACGTCGTCCTTGTCCGAGCGCGGGATTTCGCAAAACGCGCGACCGGTGATCGGCGTGATGTTTTCGAAGTAGCGGCCGTTCGCGGGTTCGACCCACTTGCCGCCGATGAAATTGCCGTAGCGCGCCTTGAAGGGCACCTGCACGGCGAGATTGTGCTGTTCGAGCTTGGTCATGACACGCTCCGCGGGTTGGACGAGTCGAAGGAGCATCGGACGTGCCGGCGCCTCCGGTGCTGCAGTGAACAACGCCGGGTGCCATGAAGC
>Ga0068868_100003434_pt1 | contig 11034 bp, 13 predicted proteins | sample KBSMisM42_FD_64660 | JGI IMG/M metagenome (GOLD analysis project Ga0068868, IMG submission 64660) | Miscanthus rhizosphere microbial communities from Kellogg Biological Station, Michigan, USA - KBS Miscanthus M4-2 | ecosystem: Host-associated > Plants > Roots > Rhizosphere > Soil ...
GATTGCTCACCCGCATGAATCTTACGATATATTGGAAAAGATGAGTGCGTATGTACAAGGTTTACTGCAGAATTTAGGTTTGCCTTATCGTGTATTGCGTTTATGTGGTGGCGACATGGGCTTCGGTTCAGCACTTACTTATGATATGGAAACCTGGAGTGCTGCACAGCAACGCTGGCTCGAAGTTTCATCTGTTTCTAACTTCGAAACTTTCCAGAGCAATCGCTTAAAACTCCGTTTCCGTAACGCTGAAGGTAAAATGCAATTGGCGCATACATTAAATGGAAGTGCGTTGGCTTTACCGCGTATTGTGGCAACTTTATTGGAAAACAATCAAACTGAAAAGGGTATAAAAATTCCTGAAGTACTTGTACCTTATACCAGGTTTGAGTGGATTGATTAAGTAAACAGCGGGCAATTATTTGTGCTCGCTTACATATTTATCAAATTGCTCTTTTAGTAAGGAGATTTCCTGTGCTAGTTTTTTATTGTTGTTATGCAGTTTTGATGCCACCACACTCAAGTGGAGCAGGTAGATCAATATAGCGAAGATAAAGCCGGTGAAAACCATGTTAGAGGCGAGGACTACGCCGGTGAGCCGGCTCAAAAGTTCCAGTCCTTCGGTCCAGAATGAAAATATCAACAGGAAAACCGTACATATAACCCACACTATGGCGTACTCCTCGCGCAGTTTGCCTTTGACAATAAGCCGGGCAATATACAGGACGAACAAAATGTTCACAATAATGGCGATGATCTGTATCCTTTGCATAATGATCAGGGTTTACGAATGAATGAAAAAAACATAGCCAGGCTCACTTTGATACAATAGTACAGTGACCCGAAGCTGCGGATTGAAGACTGCCCGCCGCGCCTTGCACTCATAATCACGGGCACCTCGGCTATTTTTAAGCCCGCTTTTGAGAATAGAACCAATGACTCAGGCTCGGGATATTCATCAGGGTAATTTGCTGCCGCAATCTTGATAGCTGCCTTGTCGAACAATCGGAAACCGGAAGTACTGTCATAAATATGCTTGCCGGTCATTACCCGGTTTACCCAGTGAAAATAACTGATGCCCAAACGGCGAAGGAATGATGATTGAAAGCCTTCCTTCTCTAAAAAGCGTGAACCGATAACAACATTAGCGCCCGATTCCATGTGATGGCCGATCAACTTTTCCAACTCCTTTGGCGGGTGTTGGCCATCGCCGTCTAATTGTATCGCTATATCGAAATCATTTTCTTTCGCATAGCGGATACCGGTTTGTACTGCACCACCTATTCCTAAATTCACCGGCAGATCTAGCACTGTAGCTTTATGCTTTTTCGCAACGGCAACGGTATTGTCTTTGGAGCAATCGTTGATGACCGCTACCTCCATCTGGTAGCCGCCGGGTAAGGTTGTTTGATGAAGCTCGTCTAAAACCGAAGGCAGCGAGGCTTCTTCATTATAGCATGGAATAACAATTAGAACTTTACCAGGCATCAAAGGTGCAGAATAGTTTAAGTGACTTAATTTATTGTGGTGAAATTAAAGGTTTTTTGGAAAATACAATCACTTATTAAATCAGTAAATTAGTCTTCAATTAAATAATGAATATTTGATGGATCATTTAACCAATACTTTTAAATCAATACTGAAAATTATTGGCAAAATATTATTCATAATTGGCTTTTTACTAAGCATATATCTTCTATTGTGGGGATTTTGGCCGCCACTTTTCTGTATTCTAATCACGCTTGCAGGCGCAGGTTTGGTTATGCTGAATAAAGACGCCGATACTGGACAATTGGGTGATACTGATACCCATTGGTTCACAAAAATCTGTAATGCAATAGCAGTATCTGTTAAAAAGACAGATGCGCAATCGATAGAAAAGGTTGTAAAAAATGTCTTTATTACCCTTGTCACTATTTTTGTATTGATTATTGTTGTATTCCTGTCGTTACAGGATTATTTCAAAAAAAGAGACACCATCAATAGCTGTAAAGAGATCACAATTGCGTTAGACCATTATAAAGAAAGTAAAAAAGTGTATCCCGGAAAAATATCTGAGTTAATTACCCAAAATCCTTTACTATCAAAAACCGATCAATGGGGCAATCCTTACCAATATCGTATTGAAAGAGACGGCGCTCATTTTATTTTGACTTCTGCAGGGCCGGATGGTAAATTCAATACCAGCGATGATCTGGTCTTTAAAAACTAGGAGTTTCAACTCAGCACTTCTTCCAATATCTCATGCGAATGGATATTGCCAAAACTTTCGATGTGCAGGGCATAATACTCCAGTAGTTTTTGCACCAGGTATCTACGTTCATCGTTGCTAAATTTTAGCTGACCTATATGCTTAAAGCTGCATTGCAACAGGCTATAAAAATTCTGCGTATGCGGTGGCGATAAGTAAGAAAATCCCTCCGGCTTGTATTTGCTAAATATGCCGTTCTTCATATCGAAATAATCAGCATTGATAGCCTGGTCGGGATAAAATCCGAGATATCGTGTTAATCGTGTCAAAAATAGCAGATGAAAATTGGCTAAGCCTTCGGTTTGATTATCCAGCCATTCTATCGCATTGAAGATAAAATCAAACAGGTTTTCTTCTGCCGATTGCTGCTTTACTGCCTTATACAAAACCTCGTTCAGAAATAGAACAATGCTGCTTTTGATAACGTCATACGGGACACTTTGCAAAACTGGTGAATTCCTCAATTCTGAAATACGCTGAACTTGTCCGGTGCTTTTATGATAAACTACCAGGTCGAGCAAATGCAATGGTTGCAGCATGTTCCGGCTGATCTTTGCCCTGGGCTTTTTTACACCGTTGATGATATAGGATTGCAGCCCGAATTTTTCGGTAAAGATCTGCACGATAACACTGCTCTCGCCATAATCGGTGGTTTTGAAAACGATGCCCCGGGTTTTATGCAGCATGATGAATAAGCGCTAATACTTTCGGGGAAAAGATCACCAGTCCTATGGTCAATGCGGCTATTGCGGCAATCAGCACTGCTCCTGCGGCCATGTCTTTAATCAGTCCGGCTTTTTTATTGTACTCCGGCGAAACCAGGTCGGTAAGAAATTCGATAGCCGTGTTGAACAACTCGGCAACCAACACCATGCCGATGCAAAAGATGATCCACAGCCACTGGTCGCTCGAAATATGCAAAGCATACCCGGCATAAACTGCAACCAGCGCGCATACCAAATGCACCCTGAAATTCAGCTGCGTAACAGCAGCGTGCCAGATACCATTGATCGCATAACCAAAGCCACGGATAAATTTGTTCATCGTTTCAAAAATAGCTTAAATACTTGCATAGTTATATTGCTTGGCGTAAGTTTAGGCAAACATGACCTGCATGATCAAAAAGTTTTCGTTGCTTATTCCAGTTTTATTCGCTTTTGTGGCATTTGCACATGCACAAGGAATAAGTCATGCGACAATTCCATTGGTTAAGGAAAATCCAAAGATCGATGCGTTACTGGATAAATTCGTAAAACTCGGCGACCCGGCGAGATCATGTTTTGTATTATATGCTGATCCGATCGGTGGCTTATACGGGTTAACGGTAAAGGGATTAAAAACCGACACCTCTGTATTGAACCTCAACGTATTTAAATACAAAGCACCATTCGGATATTTTAAGTACAAGAAATTCCTGGTTTTTGTAGTGAACACTTATGATCTCTTCAATTTCTTCGAGACAACGCCACATAAAAAAACATTCAAATACAGGCTAAATGCGACAGGTGGCGACAAATATTTTTGTTCCGCAGACTACAATTACCCCATCGGTCAGTTCGATAAAATGCCTTTCAGCGATCCGATACCGGCATCGACTATTAATGCGGGAGCTGTTACAGAAGACAAAAGGATTGATTCATTGTTGGATAAATACATTGGGTTAAATGATCCGGCAAAGTCGTGCTTTTTAATAAGTTCATACCTTGTAAACAAAGAGTATTCCATATCTCTTAGCGGGGCACGTACAGATACTACTATATTGAATATGAATGTGTTCTCTCAAAAAACCGCTCTTAGTTATTTCAGATACAAAGGTTATTTAGTGATCGTCAAGCTTTATGCGGATCCGTACCATTTTTTTAACACACAAGGGACTTCAAAAAGGTTCCGGTTTGAATGGGATGAGCGGAAATCCGAAGACAAGGAGCTGAATCCGCTAGGGCAATCTTTCTGTTATAACAACTATTACAGGGATAAAAACGGTAATTTTAACTCGTCAGTCATATTTGATATGGTCCCGCAAAAGGGTCATTAAAAAACTCTGCCATGGATCTCAGAATAAAAGATAAAGTCGCAATAGTTTTGGCGGCAAGTAAAGGGTTGGGTAAGGCATCGGCCTTGGCCTTATCTGCCGAAGGTGCTAAGATTGTTATCAGTTCCCGCAACGCAGATGAACTAAGCAAAACTGCCGAAGAAATACAACAACAAACTGGCAATGAAGTAATCGCCATTGCGGCAGATGTCTCCGATGCGGAACAAATGAAGGCACTCATCAAAAAAACAGGCGATACTTTTGGCCGGATTGATATTCTGCTAAACAACGGTGGCGGCCCCCCATTCGACAAGTTTGAAACCTTTGATGACGAAACCTGGCAAAAGGCATTTGAGCTGACGATTCTCAGCTTTGCACGTAACAGTCGGGAGGTGTTGCCATACATGAAAAAAGCCGGCGGTGGCCGCATTATCAATATCATTAGCGGATCGGTAAAATCGGTGCTGAATAATGCTGTTCTGTCCACATCCATGCGGATGGGCATAGTAGGCATGGCTAAATTAATGGCTGATGAATTTGGGCCATACAATATCACTGTAAATAATATTGCTCCTGGATTGATCCTGACTGAACGTATCAAAGAAACATTCCCCAAAGGCATAGATCCTGAACTGGCTGTGCTAGAGAAAACCAAAGCCATTCCGGTAGGTCGTATAGGTAAAACCGAGGAACTGGGCGCACTCGTAGCGTTTTTGGCTTCAGAACAAGCAGCTTATATCAGCGGTACAACTATACAGATTGATGGCGGTGGGAATAGGGGGATATTTTAAGTCTTAAGTCATTAGTCAAAAGTCACTCACATAGATTTGACAACTTTCAAAAAGTTGTCAAATCTTTATCTACGACTTCTTGTTCGGTCGCACCAATAGCACAATTAGCCAAACTATCGCCACAGCTTGCACCATCAACATACTGCCTGTAAGCAATTTTCCGCCGGGCCAATGCATTATTTTGAATAGCGTGCCGATGATCAGCAAGACAAAGCTTGCCAGAAACAAGGCGACCGGATAACGAAAATTGCCCATGATCAGCTTTATGGCGTTGCCTTTTGCTCTTTTTTGTAAAGATTGTAGAAATGTATGGTCGCGATCAGTGTACCAGCGCCTACCCCGCCTGAAAAGCCCTGAAGAAAATCACCGAATTTATATTCTCTTAACCATGGGGTAAAGGTGGTGACCAAAAACACGATCAAAGCCAATATGGTTGCCAGTAAAGCACGGATAAACTTAATTTTCATGACGGCAATTTAACTTTTTAATAGTAAAATTCCCTATTTTTGCAACCTCTAAAAATTGAGGTGGAACATATTGATGTACAAGGAATATAAGCAGTTAAATTTATCACAGATCGGTAAAGATGTTTTAGACTTCTGGAAGCAGAACAACATCTTCGAAAAAAGCATTGCCAGTCGACCGGAAAACAACCCTTACACCTTTTATGAGGGCCCACCGTCGGCAAATGGTATGCCGGGTATCCACCACGTAATGGCCCGTTCTATTAAGGATATTTTCTGCCGTTATAAAACTTTAAAAGGCTACCAGGTAAAACGTAAAGGCGGCTGGGATACACACGGTCTTCCTATCGAACTTGGCGTCGAAAAAACTTTGGGCATTACCAAAGAAGATATCGGCAAAAAGATATCTATCGAAGATTATAATGCCGCCTGCCGCAAGGAGGTGATGAAATATACGGACGTTTGGAACGACCTGACCGAGAAAATGGGTTATTGGGTTGACCTTAATGATCCGTACATCACCTATAAAAACGAGTACATCGAAACCCTTTGGTGGATACTGAAGGAGTTGTATAACAAAGACATGCTGTACAAGGGTTACACCGTACAGCCATATTCACCAAAATCAGGTACCGGTTTAAGCTCGCACGAGTTAAACCAGCCAGGTACTTATAAAATGGTGAAGGATACTACCATTGTTGCCCAGTTCCACCTAAAGAATGATCAACAACATCCGTTCATCAATACATTGTTTGAAAGCGCTGATGAGGATACCGTTATATTAGCCTGGACGACTACCCCATGGACGCTTCCGTCAAACTGCGCCCTTGCTGTAGGAGAGAAAATTAATTACGTTAAGGTCGGCACTTTTAACCCATATACTTATCAGCCGGTAAGTGTTGTTTTAGCTAAGGACCTGGTAAGCAAATACTTTAAAGCTGAAGGCGAAAATGCATCGTTTGAAGATTATAAAGGCGGCGATAAAGTAATTCCGTGGAAAGTTAAAGCTCAATTTAAAGGCTCTGACCTGCTTGATCTGCGTTATCACCAGTTGATGCCTTATGTAACCAATGCGGATTTAGAAAAAAATGCTTTCCGTGTAATCCCTGCTGATTTTGTGACCACCGAAGACGGCACAGGTATTGTACATACTGCTTCTGTATTTGGTGCGGATGACTTCCGGGCTTGTAAGGAGAACGGCGTTCCATCTGTATTAGTACTGGACGAGAGCGGCAAAGAAGTACCGCTGGTTGATAAGCAGGGCCGTTTTGTAAAAGAAGTGACCGACTATGCAGGCTTATACGTTAAGGAAGAATATTATACCAAAGAAGAACGCGAAGCCCCCGGCTTTAAAGCGACCGACGTAATGATCGCCATAAAGCTGAAGGAAGATAATAAAGCTTTTGACGTTCGTAAATATGAGCACAGCTACCCGCACTCATGGCGTACCGATGAGCCGATATTATACTATCCGCTGGATAGTTGGTTCATCCGCACCACTGCGGTAAAAGATAAACTGGTTGAACTGAATAAAACCATCAACTGGAAACCGGAATCGACCGGCACTGGCCGCTTTGGCAACTGGCTGGAAAACCTGGTGGATTGGAACCTCTCGCGTTCACGTTACTGGGGAACTCCGCTGCCTATCTGGCGTGAGGAAAACGGTAATGAAGAAAAATGTATCGGCTCTATCGCAGAAATGGAGCAGGAAATAGAGAAATCCATTGCTGCCGGCTTTATGCCGAAAAACTTTAAGTTAACGGACATGCACCGTCCTTTTGTTGATGATGTGATATTAACTTCAGCAGCAGGCAAAAGAATGGTGCGTGAAGCAGACCTGATCGACGTTTGGTTTGACTCAGGTGCTATGCCTTATGCACAATGGCATTTTCCGTTTGAGAATAAAGATCAATTTAAGAAATCCTACCCGGCTGATTTCATAGCGGAAGGCGTTGACCAAACACGCGGCTGGTTCTTTACCTTGCACGCCATAGCAGTAATGCTAAGCGAAACCAGCGACGAGATCAAAGCAGTGAATAAGGAAGTTGGCAACAAAGGCATTTCGTTTAAAAACGTTGTATCTAACGGTTTGGTGCTGGATAAAAACGGCAACAAAATGTCCAAACGTTTGGGCAATGCTGTCGATCCGTTCTCGACCATTGAACAATATGGCGCCGATACCGCACGCTGGTACATGATCAGCAACGCATCGCCATGGGATAACCTGAAATTTAATATGGAGGGGCTGGATGAAGTTCGCAGGAAGTTCTTCGGTACACTTTACAATACTTATAACTTCTTCGCACTTTACGCTAATATTGATGGTTTCAACTACCGCGAGGCAGAGATCGAACTAAGCAAACGTCCTGAGATCGATCAGTGGATCATATCGTTATTGAATACCCTGAGCAAAGATGTTGATGAATTTTACGCTGATTTTGAGCCTACCAAAGCTGCCCGTGCTATCCAGGATTTTGTGGATGAGCACCTTAGTAACTGGTATGTTCGCTTAAGCCGCCGCCGTTTCTGGAAATCAGACGACTCTGAGGACAAGCTGTCTGCTTATCAAACTTTGTATACTTGTTTGGTTACCATCGCCAAACTGATGTCGCCTATTGCGCCATTCTTTGCCGATAAGTTATATACCGACCTGAATAAGGTGACCAAAAAGGAAAATTTCGAGTCAGTTCACCTGGCTGATTTCCCTGTTTATCATAAAGATTTGGTGAACAAAGCGCTGGAGGAAAGAATGCAGCTGGCGCAGGACATATCGTCATTGACGCTGTCATTGCGTAAAAAAGTTGGTATTGAAGTACGCCAACCGCTGAAAAGGACCTTGTTGCCTATTCTAAATAAAAATTTCAGGCACCAGGTAGAACAGGTGAAGGATCTGATCTTATCTGAAACCAACGTTAAGGACATCGAATACATAACCGACGCATCCGGTTTTATCAAAAAGAAAGTAAAGCCAAACTTTAAGGCTTTAGGCCCTAAGGTTGGTAAGGATATGAAAGCCGTGGCCGAAGCTATAACCAATATGAGCCAGGATGCGTTAAACAAATTTGAAGAAACGGGTACAGTCATATTCGAAATTCAAAATTCAAAATTCGAAATTGCACTTTCAGATGTCGAGATCATCGCAGAAGATGTCCCGGGATGGCAGGTTGCAAATTTGGGAAAACTAACCGTCGCTTTAGATGTTAACATCACCAACGAATTGAAACAAGAGGGCATCGCCCGTAATTTTATCAATCGTGTACAGAACCTGCGGAAGGAGAAAGGATTTGAAGTTACCGACAAGATAAACGTTCGCTACCGTACTGATTCACTTTTAATTAGCGAAGCTGTACAAAATAATTTATCTTATATTTGCGCCGAAATTTTAGCGGATACTGTAAACCCCGACAGTCAACAATCCGATGGTGACACCGTATTAATTGACGAAAACGAAATATTGATCTTTATAACAAGAATATAAATGAAACCAGAAACAGAAAAAACCAGGTACTCTGATGCAGAGCTGCAGGAATTTAAGGAATTGATATTGGACAAGCTTAGAATTGCAAAAGAGGAATTGAACTCACTGGCATCTTCATTAAGTACTCCAAACGCAAATGGTACTGATGACACTGCCGGTACTTATAAAACACTGGAAGACGGATCGGCTACGCTTGAGAAGGAATCTATCAACCAATTGGCTGCCCGTCAGAAAAAGTTCATAGAGCAATTAGAGGCTGCCCTTGTGCGTATTGAGAACAAAACCTATGGCATTTGCCGCGAAACTGGTAAACTGATCCAAAAAGAACGCTTGCGGGCTGTGCCTCATACGACTTTGAGCATGGAAGCCAAACTGAAGCAATATTAATGAAGGCTGCTTATACAAAACCCTTTCTAGTTGCTTTTCTTATCATTCTAGCCGACCAGGTCATCAAAATATGGGTTCGGCAGCATATGTATTTAGGGGAAGAGGTTCATTTCCTGGGCAGCCGGGGTATGCTTCATTATACCGAAAATAACGGTATGGCCTTCGGTATGGAGTTTGGTGGTGAGTTGGGTAAGCTGGCACTAACATTATTCAGAATAGGTGCTGTTGTAGGTATTGGATGGGGATTAGTCTACCTGATCAAACATAAATACCACCGCGGGCTGATCATGAATGTGGCCCTGATATTTGCCGGCGCGCTGGGTAATATCGTCGACTCTACCTTTTACGGCGTTCTTTATCATTACGCACCACTTTTTCATGGTCGTGTGGTAGATATGTTCTATTTCCCGTTGATTTCAGGTAATTTCCCTTCATGGGTACCAGTATGGGGCGGACAAGATTTTATATTTTTCCGACCAGTATTTAACCTTGCCGATGCATCTATTTCGGTTGGCGTTATCCTGATATTGATTTATCAGAAACACTACTTTAAACATCAGACACCTGAGGTAAGCACACCTAACAGTGAAGTAGTTGAAGAATGATTTAATGTGCAGATGTGTAAGTATGCAGATGATAATATTGCTTGAAGAGTAGAAAATAAACTCAAATGAAATAAATTAAAGCCGCTTAATTGCGGCTTTTTTATTGGATTAATATTTTTTACAAAAATTATCAATCAGGCCTTTCTGAAAAATCCAAAAAACGCTCATGAAAGTCAATTTTAACCATTGATTAAAATTAAAAAAGAAGAAGTGCCCTGATGCTATCAAAAAAGGCGTTTGTGTTTTTCTGTGAATTTAAAAATACCGTGAAAACACGGGTTGCGGTTGAAAAGTTTAATGCGGTACTTTGTGATGCTTAGTCCTTATTACTACCCCTTAAAAAGGACAACTGTATAAAGTACGGTTGTCCTTTGATTTTTTATAGACCTCCTCAAAAAAACCTTTACCATTTTTAAATTAACTGTTGCGAATTAACCTTTAACTTCGTCTATAGTCAATATCTTAAATATTATAATAACTATGAAGAAATTATTAATCGTCGCAGTGCTCGGCTTGTGCACCTACAGCGCCTTTGGACAGAATGTGGACCTGAGAAGAAAGATCGAAGTGACTGGAATCGCCGAAAAAGAAGTAACTCCTGACATTATTAATGTAACTATTTCGTTACAGGAGTATCTCGACGGAAAGAAAAAGACCACCATTAACCAATTGGAAAATCAGCTTGAAGATGCTGTAAAATCTGCCGGAATAGTGAAAGAAGATTTCACTATAAGCAATGTTTCCGCATGGAATAACACCCTGCAGAAAAAGAAGAATCCCGACTTTCTTGCAAGCAAACAGTACAGCATTCGCTTCCATGATCTGAACAAATTTAACGAGATATTGACCAAGGTTGACCCGAAGGGAATACAATCCACATATGTGGAAAGTTACGACTATTCTAAGATGCCGCAATTGAAGCAAGAGCTTAAAATTCAGGCACTTTTATCGGCAAAAGAAAAAGCTACCTACCTGCTAAACAGTATTAATGAAAAGGTTGGCAGGCCCATAAATATAACGGAATCT
>Ga0068868_100003455_pt1 | contig 11005 bp, 7 predicted proteins | sample KBSMisM42_FD_64660 | JGI IMG/M metagenome (GOLD analysis project Ga0068868, IMG submission 64660) | Miscanthus rhizosphere microbial communities from Kellogg Biological Station, Michigan, USA - KBS Miscanthus M4-2 | ecosystem: Host-associated > Plants > Roots > Rhizosphere > Soil ...
GAGCGGCCCGCGTGACGGGAGCGTCGCGCAAGACGGCGCCGTGCAACAAACGCCGCAGTGCCCGTCGCAAGGCGGAACGGCGCCTGTCGCGCAGCCGACGTTCGTACGCAACATCTCGACGGGCGAGACGGGTTGGTTCAGCTCGCCGGCGGTCGTCGATCTCGACAAGGACGGAAAGAAAGAGATCGTCGCGCCGTTCTATTCGACGTTCGTCTTCGACGCGCAGGGCACGAAGCTCGCGAAGGGGACGGTCACGGGCGATCGCGTCTACGCGCCGGGCGTCGTCGCAGATCTCGACGGCGATGGCACGATGGAGATCGTCGTCGGCGGATCGGACAACGCGCAGCAAGGCACGAGCGTCGTCGCGTACGAGTGGAAGAACGGCGCGCTCGCCACGAAGAGCGGCTGGCCCGCTTCGACGTGCAGCGGTGGGCAGTGCCCCGAGGTGCGCGGCATGGCCGCGGGCGATCTCGACGGCGACGGGAAAATCGAAGTCGTCGTGACGACGACGAACACGAGCGACACGGGCTCGCAGGTGTACGTCTTCGAGCCGGACGGCAAGGTCCGCTCTGGTTGGCCTCGTTACAACCAAACCGACGACAAGACATTCAACGGCGAAGGCAACACGGGCTACGGCTGCTACGGCGAGAACGTCGGCATCGGCGACATCGACGACACGCCGGACCTCGAGATCATCGTCACGTACGACAACCACCAGATCAACGCGTTCAAGGCCGACGGCAGCTCGATCCTCTCGAGCCCTTGGTACACGAACCCCGCGTCGCAATATTTCGGTCAGCGGATGGGCTGGGGCCAGTTCATTCGCTGGTTCGATCCGGCGATCGAGGACGCGCACTACCACTCCGATCCGAACGGGCCGTGGCCGAGCGTCGACACGACGATGTGGCTGCAATGGACGGCCTCGCCGCCGAACGTGATCGACATCGACGGCGACGGGAAGAACGACGTCGTCGGCATTCCGAACGCGGAGATGAAGCAGCCGTACGAGACGCAGGGCTTCGCGTTCATGGTCCTCCAAGGCGCGCAAGGCGGAGGCGCGAACGCCGCGCGACGATTGCCCGCGTTCAACACGCTGCCGTTCAGCGACAAGCCGGCGGTGCGATCGTCCGGCGACTACTACCCACCCGACGGAATTCCCGCCCCGACGACCGCGAGCATTCTCGGCGACTCCAAGCCCGAGATCATCGCGCCGATCAACGACGGCTACATCTACGCGATCGGCCCGGACGGCACGCGCCTCTGGCGTTACGATTACGCGAAGGGCCAATCGAAGACGTTCGCGTCCGAGGTCACGGTCGCCGACTTGAACAAAGACGGAACACCCGAGCTCGTCTTCGGCGTTTATTCGCTGCAGACGAACGGCGGACGGCTCGTCGTCCTCGAGAACACCGGCGCGCTCCTTTGGGACATCGTCCTTCCGAATCAGGGCAAAGACGGCAACGGCATCGGCGTCCCGGCCGCGCCCACGATCGCCGATCTCGACGGCGACGGGCAGCTCGAGATCGTCGCCTCGACGTTCGACCACGGCATCGACGTCTACACGGTGCCGGGATCGGGGACGTCTTGCATGCTCTGGCCGACGGGCCGTGGATCCTTCTTGCGCGCCGGACGTTCCATCGTTCAATGAGGCGTCTCTTTTGGGTGGTGCTCGTCGCGTGCAGTCACGCGAGCGCGCCCGCGACCGTCTCGCTCGCCCTTCCGCTCCCGACGGCGCCCGTCACGCCCGTGTCCGAGAAACGCGAGCCCGCATACGCGCGCGAGATGGACTTTCAGTCGGACCAGGGACCAATCCACCTCGTGAAAGACGGCGATCGTTTCGCCGGCACCATGCCGGGCGGCGTCCTCACGTGCACCGCGCGCGCGGACACCTTCACGTGTCACTGGTACCAGTCTTCTGCCGAAGGAACGGCGAAGCTCCACCGCGACGGCGATCGCCTCGAGGGAGTGTGGGACGGCGAAGCCGCCGATGAAGAGACGATCGATCGCGGCGCGTTCACCGGAACGCTCGACGGATCGTGGGCCTCGAACTGGGGAACCACGACCGTCACGACGAAGGGTCAGAACGTTCACTTCGAGTACGCGGATGGAACGGTCGACTGTACCGCGCACGATCGGAAGCTCGCGTGCTCGTGGCAGGAAGCCGGCTCGAGCGGCTCCGCGGAGCTCGTCATCGAAACGCAGCGCGTGGTTCGCGGCCGCTGGGGAACGGGCACGAGCGCGACCGACGGCGGCGACTGGGTCTTCGTTCGTCGCTGATCAGTCCGCGGACGCGTCCATCGGAGGCGGCGGATTGCAGACGTTGCCGGCGCAATCGAAGAACGCGAGGCAGTCGGGGTCGTTCGTGCAGGCTTTGTCGGCGTTGTTGTAGCAATCGCCCGCGTCCGGGTTCGACAAGCACTTGTCGCACGCGGCGCTCGGGTCGTAGCCCTTGCAGAAATTGTTGAAGCAGTTCGATACCGAGTGGCACGTCGCGCCGGTCTTGCACGCGCAGTTGTAGAGCGAGTCGAAGTACGTCGCCGCGCCGTCGCCGTGCCGATCGAAGCAGCAGCTGATGCACCCCGCGTCGTCGTTCACGCAATCGAGATCGGGGTTCTGCACATCGAGCCCCGCGTCCTGGACGGGACCTGTGTCCAGGCTCGAATCGGGGAGCGTCAGCACGTCCGGGCCTGCGTCGCTCTTCGACACATCAGCCGTGGCGTCGACGCCACCATCGAGGTCGATGGGTTGGCCGTTGCCGGAGCAGGCGCCCACGAACAAGAACACGAACAGTCGCTTCATGAAGGGGCGCGTCTTGACGCATTTCGAGACAAAAAGAAAGATCAAAGCAGCTCGCGCAGCTCGAGACGCTCCCCGTCCACCGGGACGAGCACCATCGCGCTCGCCTCGCGATAGCCACCGCCGCCGAAGCCTCGCATCAAGCCCGCCTGCGGAGCGATGCGGCCGTGCGTGACGGTCGCGATGACGCGCACGCTATCGCCCTCGGAGAAACGCGTCTCGCGATACGAGAGGAGGTGCTGGCTCGCGCGCGCGGCGTCCTGCAGCTCCGGCGGAACGGGCGAGTCGAGCGACAGCGGCAGCGGCGAGAGCGGCAACACACGCGGCGCCCTCGGGCTCTCGATGTAGAGCTCGCGTCCCTTCGCGTCGCCGATGACGAGCCCGTTGCCGTAGCGGCACAAGCCGAGCTGGGTGAAGTGATACGTCTCGTTCGTCTCGCCCAAGATCGTCGACCCGCGTATGACGGTTTCCCGGTCGAGCAGCACGACGTCGATCAGCGCGGCGCGAAATTGGGTGATGGGGCTCGTGCACGTGTTCGGCGAGATCACCTTGCCGACGAAGTCGACGCGGACGGGACGCGTCGTGTCGTCGGGCAGCGAGTGATCGCGCCGCAAGAGCTTGAGCCACGCGAACATTCAAGATCCGAGCACGCCGCGCGCGAAGTAGAGACCCAGGCGCGCGAGCGTCCGAAGGGCCATGATCGGCTCGTGCGGCACCGCGCCGAAGTGGCAGCAGCCGGCGTGGATGAAGCTCTCTTGCACGAGCACGCGCTCGAGCTCCGGCCTTCGCGCGCCGTAGAACTCGCGGACGAACGCCTCGCGAATGCGCAGATCGCGACCGAGCCGCGATCGACGGACGCGATCCGTCCACGACTCGATGCGCACGTCGCCCGCGAGCGCCATCGCGACGTGGGGACCGACGAGCGAGCCGTACTCGATCGCTTGCGCGATCCCCTCGCCCGTCACGGGATCGATCCCCGCGGCCTCGCCCGCGAGCATGAGCGGCCCCTTCGCGAGCGTCTCGGCAGGCTCGAGGCCGCGCTCGGCGAAGCGCTTGTTCTTGTACTTGGAGATGTCGAGCCCCATCTTGGCCATGCGCTCGCCGAGCATCGCGCCGAGGTCGAGCTGCTCGCCGGCCATTTTCAAGTGATAGATGCCGCGGCACACGAGATCGCGCCCGCCCACGGTCGTCGGGAAATCCCACGTGTATCCAGGCAGCGTGCGATCGGTCGCGTCGAAGTGGATGAACGCGCGCTCGCGATCCGAATCGATGGGCTCGGTGTCGAGCTCGAGGACTTGCGCGCGCAGCTTGCCGATGCCGAGGCCCATCGTCTTTCGCACGATGCTCCCGACGCCGTCGCAACCGATCACGACCCGCGCTTCGAACGTGCCCGCGCTCGACTCGACGACCGCGTCGTTCGTCTTCTCGCGCGCTTCGACGTGCTCGACCTTCGCGTCCTCGACGATCTCGACGCCCTTCTCGCGGGCGATACGCGCGAGCGCGGCGTCGAACTCGATGCGACGCACGACAGCGCCGATCCCCGGCACGCGCGCGGATCGCTCGACCTCGCCGGTACGCACGCTCATCCCGTCGATCGGCACACTCGGCACGTCCGGCCGCATGCCGAGCTCGTCCAAGATCTTCAGCCCTCGCCCGCCGACGGCGCCCGCGCAGTATTTCTCGCGCGGGTAACGCGCCTTCTCGAGCACACGCACGCGGAGCTTCGGCGAAGCCGCGAGGCACGCCACGGCGGACGTCAAGCCCGCGGGCCCACCGCCGACGACGATGACGTCGGTGCTCATGCTTCTCGAACTAGCACGCCGGGGTTCATGATCGACGACGGATCGAGGACCCGTTTTGCCTCACGCAAGACATCGCCGAAGATCGCGGGTCGCTCACGCTCGTACCACGGCCTATGCAATCGCCCGACCGCGTGATGGTGGGTGATCGTCGCGCCCGCGCGCTCGAGCGCATCGCTCGCGGCCTTCTTGAGCCGTTCGTGCTGCTCGATCTCGCGCCCGCGATCGGCCGGAACGCCGAACGTGTAATACGGCGCGGGCCCATCGGGATACACGTGCGAGAACCGCATCGCGATCATGACGTCGGGCCCGAGCGCGGCGCGCACCTCGCGTTCGAGCGAATCGAATCGCGACCACGTGCACGCCGTCTCGAAGGTGTCGACCATCACGCCGTAGGGAATCAGTGCACTCTGCAAATACGGCCCGCGCAAGAACGCCGCGCGATACGTCTCGGCGCCGCTCGTGGCTCCGCGTTGTTTCTTCCCAGCGCGTTTGTACCGCAGGGCCTCCGCTTCACCTCCCGCGCGCACGGCGATCTTCACGGCGCGCTCCAGCCACGCTTCGAGCTCGTGATCGGCGGACTCGAACGCGAGCAGGAGCGCGCAGCGATCCATCGAGACGCCCGAGAGGAGCGCTTCGTTCTTGTCGAGGACGCGACAGTTCGACGGAAACAATCCCGCCTGCGCGACACCATGAGCCGCTTCGATCGCCTGACGCACGTCGCGAAAGAAGACCGTGCACTGCGCGCGGAACGTCGGCCTCGGAAACGCGCGGAGCGTCGCCTCCGTCACGACGCCGAGCGCGCCTTCGGATCCGAGGACGAGCCGATTCGGATCCGGCCCCGCGCCCGACGCCGGAAACGTCTTCGTCTCGAGCGCGCTCGACGGAGACACCATGCGCACCGACGCGACCATGTCGTCGATGTGCGTGTATCCGGTCGCGAAGTGCCCGCCCGCGCGCGTCGCGATCCACCCGCCGAGCGTCGAGAGCTCGAAGCTCTGCGGATAGAACCGCAGCGACAGACCATGCTCGCCGAGCTGGTCCTCGAGATCGGGCCCGCTCGCGCCAGCTTGGATTCGAACGAGCCGCGAATGCGCGTCGATGTCGAGGACGCGACGAAGCTTCGCGAGGTCGACGCTCACGATCGGTTTTTGCCCGTCGTACGTGACACCCGAGACGACGCTCGTCCCGCCGCCGAAGGGCACGAACGCCGCACCGACTTTCGCGCACCACTCGAACGTCGCCGCCAGATCTTCGTCGCTCTCGGGAAAGACGACGACATCCGGCGCGTACGGCAGGTCCCCGCGGTATGCGCGAAGCACGTCGCGGTAGCCTTTCCCCGACGCCCGCAAGATCCGCTCGCGATCGTCCGTCGTCGCTCGATCCGCCAGCGCCCTCGGGATCTCCAATCGCGAAGGACGCACCTTCACGTCCTCGATCTTCGGCAGCGGCTCCGCGCGCGGCGTCCCCAGCGCCGGGATTAAAAACGCGGCTTGCTGCGCGACCGCTTCACGCGCGGCGGCGTCCGGAAAATCTTCTTCGAAACCCCAGTGCCAGAAGCTCCTCCGTCTCGCGATTGGGCGCACCACGCGGCGATGCTACTCAATGAAAGTCCCGGCTCATACTGGGCAGCGGCGCGCCCGTGCGATCGAGCTTCAGCCTCTCGAGGTGATCGGCGATCACGTACACCACGTCGGTCGACCCGTCGTCGCGCCTGCGCGAAAATGCATCCACTCGCCCTTTCACGAGCAGCAAACCGCTCGACGTCGCCACGCGCCGATACCGCTCGAAGACCTTTGCCCACAAAACCAAATTCACGAACCCGTGCTCGTCCTCGAGCGTCACGAAAACGATCCCGCTCGCCGTTCCCGGCCGCTGCCGGCAAATCACGAGCCCCGCCGTCGTCACCTGCTTTCCGTGCGCCGTCTTCGCGAGCTCGAGGCTCCCGAGGACGTGCTTCGGCAGCGTCTGCCGCATCGCGCGCATCGGATGGTCCGCGATCGAGATGCCCGTCCGCTCGAAATCGAGCACGAGCTGCTCCGTCCGCGTGAGCAGCGGCAGCTCCACGTCATCGTCCAGACCAATCCCACGAAACAGCCCTTCCCCACGCGGCGCGCGCACGCTCCACATCGCTTCTCTCGTCCCGGCTCGAATCAAATCGTTGAGCGCACCGGCTTCGGCGAGCGCATCCATCTCTTTGCGATCGAGCTCGGCTCGCGCGCGCAAATCTTCCACGCTCGAATACGGCCGGTTCTCCTCGATGCGCCGCCCCGCTTCTTCACCGAGCCCCTTCACGAGCCTGAGGCCCACGCGAATCACGTTCCCTGAGACCTTACAATCCCAATCGCTGCACTCTACACGTATCGGCTCGAGCTCCACGCCGTGCCGCTGCGCGTCCTGCAAGATCGTGCTCGCCGAATAAAACCCCATCGGCTGGCTGTTGATGAGCGCCGCCGCGAACGCCGCCGGGTGGTGCACTTTGATCCAAGCGCTCGCATACACGAGAAGCGCAAAGCTCGCCGCGTGCGAGTTGTGCACGACGACGTCGTTCGCGAGAAAGTTCGCGTCGCCCTCGATCGTCAGGTCGAACGTCTCTCGCAAGCCGACCCTCTCGATGGAGATGACCCGGTCCCACTCGATGTCCTCGGTCACGGAGATCGCCAGCAGGGATTTCCCCGCGTGGCTCGGTTTCTGCAGCTCGTCCTCGCTGGCGTGGGCCGTGGCGACGCGGTCGCCGCGCGCGAGCGATTTCAATGGTCGCCATCCCGCCCGAGTCAAAAATGGATGATTGGCCGTCGCCGTCACGCTACGTCCACGCGCGGTGCGAAGCTCGAAGACCTCGCGCACGCCCGACCGTCGCGCCTCGAGGATGCGCCGCTCTCGAAGGCGATGCTGCGCGTCGCACGCGAACGTCGTCTTCACTTTCACACGCCCAGAAACGATGTCCTCGATCGCGACGCGCCTTCCCGATGAAGCGTCGATGATCTTCGTCTCACCGACGACGCACTCCGGAAATCCGTATTCGCCGAAGCCCTGGATCTGCTTGTAGAGGCGCTCGCTGAAATCCTCCGAGATGCCGTTCTTCGCGAAGCCGCGGTGCAATCGCTCTCGGTGGCGGACGAGCTTGCCGTTGCGACGCCACGCGGCCATGTCGCGGCGGAGCTGATCGGCCTCGCCGCCCGAGTAGCCGGCGCCGACGATCGCGATTTGCATGACCTGCTCTTGGAAGAGCGGCACGCCGAGCGTTCGCTCCAGAATGGGCTCGAGCAGCTTGTGAGGGACGTCGATGGGCTCTTCTTTGTTTCGGCGGCGCAGATACGGATGGACCATGCCGCCTTGGATGGGCCCGGGCCGAACGATCGCGACTTCGATGACGAGGTCGTAGAAGCTTCGCGGAAGGAGGCGCGGGAGCATCGCCATCTGCGCGCGCGATTCGATCTGGAAGACGCCGACCGAATCGGCGCGGCACAGCGCTTCGTAGACGACGGGATCTTCCGGAGGGATTTCGGCGAGGCAGTCGATGAAGCTCTTCTTCTCGTTCTTGCGGACGAAGCCCATCGCTTTGCGGATCGCGGTGAGCATGCCGAGGCCGAGGACGTCGACCTTGAAGAAGCCGAGGACGTCGATGTCGTCCTTGTCCCACGGCACCACCGTGCGGTCCTTCATCGTCGCGGGCTCGACGGGCGCGATGCGCTCGAGCGGCTCGGCCGACAAGATGAAGCCACCGACGTGAATCGAGAGGTGCCGCGGGTAGCCTTGGAGCGCGGTGGCCATGGCCAGGCACTGCTTCACGCGCGGATCGCGCGCGTCGAAGCCCTCGTCTCGTAAACGACGGATCGTCGCTTCGTCGAGCTTGTCCCACCACGTCACGATCGACGAGAGGCGATCGACCTGCTCGAGCGAGAAGCCGAACACCTTACCTACCTCGCGCAGCGCGGATTTTCCGCGATAGCAGATGACCTCGCTCACCATCGCGGCGCGATCGCGCCCGTAGCGCCGGTAGATTTCCTGGATCACCTCTTCGCGTCGCTCGTGCTCGAAGTCGACGTCGATGTCCGGCGGCTCCTTGCGCTCCGCCGAGAGAAATCGCTCGAAGAGCAGTGACGACCGCGCCGGATCGACGGCCGTGATGCCGAGACAAAAACAAACCGCGCTGTTCGCCGCGCTTCCTCGACCCTGACAGAGGATGTCTCGCTCGCGCGCGATGTCGACGATCGTGCGCACGCTCAGGAAATAGGTCGCGACCTCGAGCTTCGCGATCAGCGCGAGCTCCTTTTCGATCAGCGCGCTCACCTTCTCGGGGATTTCGCCGTACCGATTTCGCGCGCCTTCGTAGGTCATCTTGCGAAGGAGCGAGTCGGACGTCTCTCCGGGGGGAACCTCGCACGGGAATTTGTACGCGAGCTCTCGCAGGCAAAACGTGCACGCCGCCGCGATCTCGCGCGTGCGAGCGATCCACTCCGGATGATCGGCGAAGCGCGCCAGCATCTCGTTCGGCGAGACGAGACGCGCCTCCGCGTTCGGCAAAAGCTCGCGGCCCGCGGCGTCGAGCGTGATGCCTTTGCGAATGCAAGTCAGCACGTCGAGCACCTGCTTGTGCTCTTTGTTGGCGAAGCGCACCGCGTTGTTCGCGACGATCGCGATCCCGAGATCGCCCGCCTTCGAGACGGCTTCGTGCTCGCGCCGCACGTCCTCGCCATCGAGGTGACGGTGGACGCCGATGCTCAGTCGATCGCCGAACGCGTCCTTCAGCGTCGCGAGCTCTTGCCGCCCGAGCGTTTCCGGCGCGATGCACCACAGACCATCCGCGCGCTGCGCCACGTGCGCGACGTCGATGCGCGCCGTTTCGTTCTTCGTGAGCTTGGGACCGTTGCGATGGGCCTCGCTGAGGAGCTCGCAGAGATGCGTGTAACCTGCATGATTCTGCACGTGGAGGATCAGCGAGCGTTGATAATCGAGCGGCAGATCGCACCCGAGGATGAGACGAACCTTCGATTCTTCGGCTTCGACCATCGCGCGCACGGCGCCGTAGAGGCCTGCGAAATCGGTGATCGCGACGGCCTCATGACCCAGCTCGGCCGCGCGCCGCACGAGCGCCTCGGGGGATGAGCCTCCTCGCAGAAAAGAGAAATTCGAGCGCACCGCGAGCTCGACGTACGCGTCGCTCGGCGGGCCGCGCACGAGAGGCGGCTTCTCCGGTGCAGGCCCGATCGGCATGCGGCTTCCGGCGTCGTACAAAACGTCTCTCATGCGGGACTGAACAAATTACCAGTATCCTGCGACCTTTCAAATGGGCTCAAATCAGCGTGTTTTGCCGTCGTTCACGATCTCGATCCCTGGAAAGCCCGACGAGCGCCGAACCTTCGACGGGGCGGTCATCAAGATCGGGCGCCTGCCGAACGCGCACCTCCGCATCGACGACGAATCCGTCTCGCGCCTCCACGCCGTCATCGAGGTCGAAGGCGACGCCATCACGATCATCGACCTCGGTTCCTCGGAGGGGACGTTCGTCAACGACGAGCGCACGAACAAGACGACGCTGTCGCCCGGCGATCGCATTCGACTCGGCGTCGCGACGATCGTCCTCGACGGTGAAGCAGCCTCGAAAGGTTTGGTGCTTCCCTCGCCCGAGCTCGTTCGCGCTCGCGTCGGCGAGGCGTTCTCTCCGACGAACGTCTTCGGTGTCGCCGCGCTCGTCCTTCGCGTCGATGGAGTTCGCCGTCACGCGTGGAGCGACGAGACGGAGCTCGCCGAGCGTCTCTTCGAGTCGTATCCGCGCGGAGCGATCCCGGCGCCCGAGCTCGTGCCCGAGTCCCGCAACTGGAAGACGATCGACGACGCCGAAGCGACGAAAGCCGCCCGCTGCTCGAAGTGCGTCATCCGGCCCGGCTTCGAGCCTTGCCCGCTCTGCCTCGGCACCGGCGCCGGATCGCGAACCGAAGGCGACAAGTGCTACGCGTGCATCGGCGAAGGCTTCCTCCCTTGCAGCAACTGTGAAGGAACGACGCGCGTCGTCGCTTGCGCCGTTCGCTACGTGAACGATCACTTCGTTCGCGTGCGTCGCGTCGTCGTTCCGGCTACGCCCGCGCCGATTCGCTCGTCCCTCGAAGCGGCCATCTCCGCCGACGCTCCATGGTCTTCCGAGCACGCGTTCGATCCCGAGCCCGGCATGGTCGCGAGCGCCTATCGCGGCGCGTCCGCCGTGCGCGCGGCCGAAGAGTTCCACGGCTTCTTCTTCGGCGACGCCATCGCGCGGTGTCTCGACGCTCGCACGGAAGCCACGACCGGCCTCGCCCGCTTCACGACGTCCACGTTCGCGATCCCGATTTTATGGACGGTCACCGGCGAAGAACAAAGGCACGACGCCTACTTCTTCGACGCGCACGGCGCCTTCCAACACGTCTCGTGAC
>Ga0068868_100003458_pt1 | contig 11000 bp, 10 predicted proteins | sample KBSMisM42_FD_64660 | JGI IMG/M metagenome (GOLD analysis project Ga0068868, IMG submission 64660) | Miscanthus rhizosphere microbial communities from Kellogg Biological Station, Michigan, USA - KBS Miscanthus M4-2 | ecosystem: Host-associated > Plants > Roots > Rhizosphere > Soil ...
TGTCGGTGTACGCCGCGAGCGCGAGCGCCGCGTGCTTCGTCGACGTGTCATCGAGCTTGCGTGTCGTCGCGACGCGTTCGGCCGCGAGGTGCTCGCCCTGATCCTTGCGCGAGACGGATTGCTCGGCCGGGTTCGGCTCGTCGTCGGCGCGAGCGGTGGCAGCAACGAGCGCCACCGCCAAGACCGGTGCGAATCTCATGACCGTCGTGGAGAGATCTCAGTTGCAGCCGCAGCCGCTCTCGGCGACCGAGCCGCCGCCCGTCGCGCCTTCGTGCACGGCGTACACGTGCTCGGCCGCGGGCCCTGCGGAGACGGCGTCGTTCATCGTCGGGTGCGCGAGCTTGCCGCGCTCGTAAGGAGCGACGTGGGTGCAAGCGGCGGTGAGCGCGAGGAGCACAGCAGAAAAAACGAGCTTCATGATCGGTCCTTCAGTTGTTCTGCGCGCCGGCAGCGGCCCACGAGTTCATGTCGGAGACGGCTTGCGACCAGCTCGACGGCCCGTTCGTCGGCATGTTGCCGCCGTACCAGGACAGGCATGATTGATTCGGATCGACGAGCGCCGACTTCGTCCCGTTGATGTAGCCCTTGCTCTTGAGCCAGCTGTACAGGTTCGCCTTGCTCGAGCCCTGGCTGTGACAAGAGGAGCAGCGGCCCTTCGTGCTGCCGGCGAGGTAGGTGTTGAAGACGGTCGTCCAGGTCACGCTCGTCTGCTGCTGCTGACCGGAGTCTTGCACCTGCGTGCCGGAGTCTTTCGGTTGCTGCGTGCCAGAGTCTTTCGGTTGCTGCGTGCCGGAGTCTTGTTGCTGCTGCTGCGTGCCGGCGTCGTCGCTGTTGTTGTTGTCGTTGTTGTTGTTGTTCGGATCCGTGTTGTTCGGATCGCCAGGGTTGTTCGGATCCGTCGGGTCCGTCGTGCCGCCGTACGGACCGCCGAGCGGTGCATCGTCGACACCGCCGCACGCGATGATCGACGAGACGACGAGAATGGGGAGGACGAGCCTGCGCATCTCAATCTCCAACGAAGGATGCGTGGTCGTACCACCGCGATTCGATCGCGGAAGCGTGAAAACTTTTGCGAATCAGGCGGAATTCAGCCTCGCCGAACAAATCCGCTGGGACAAAAGTGCGCACCGAACGCATGCGCCTTCCAATGTCGCGAAACGCACGAAGCGATCACCGATGCGTGTGTTTCGTATCTTTTGTCTTCTCGGGCAGCGCGTGCGGCTTCAAATCTTTCACGGCGGGGCCATTCACCACACGTCCGTCGGGGGTGAAGCGCGATCCGTGGCACGGGCAGTCCCACGTCCTCTCCGCGTCGTTGAACTTCACGTGGCAGCCGAGGTGCGGGCACACGGGTGAGAGCGCGTGGAGCTCGCCGCGATCGTCGCGGTAGACGGCGAGCTTGCGACCGTGGACGCGAACGAGCTTGCCCTGACCGGGCTCGATGTCCTCCACGCGCGCGGCCTCCGCGGGCGCGAGGCGATCGGCGACGAAGTGCGCCGGGAAGTCGACGTTCTCGGTGACGTACTCGGCGAATCCCGCGACGGGCTTCACGCGCGTCGCCGAGAAGAGATCGGCCCACGCGTTTCTTCGGCCGAGGATCTCGTCGCTCATGATCATCGCGGCGATGGTCCCGAACGTCATGTCTGTGCCGCTGAAGCCGGTCGCCACGAAGACGCGCTTCGACATCGAGTTGCGTCCGATGAACGCGAGGCCGTCGACGGGCTCGAGGACTTGCGCCGACCATCGATGGCGAATGTCGCGCACCGAGAAGCGCGCGGCGAGATACGAAGCGATGCGCTCGTAGCACGCGAACGTGTCCTCTTCGGTTCCGGTCTTGTGATCTTCGCCGCCGACGAGGAGGACGTCGCCCGAGCTTCGCAGGTAATGGTACGGGTCGTCGGTGTCCCAGAAGAGGCCGTGGAGCGCGGGCTGCGAGACGGACGCGCCGATGACGTACGAGCGATAGCTCGCGACCTTCGTCTGCAAAAAGACGCGGTTCAACGCCGAGTGCGTCGCCTCGATCACGAACGCGGCGCGTACATTTCCGCGCTCCGTCTTCACGACGCACGGATCGCCGTCCTCGATCGAAAGGACGCGCGTCTCTTCGAAGACCGCTCCGCCGCCGTCCACGATCTCGTCCACGAGCGGGAGGAGATATGCGCGCGGGTGGAGCTGCGCTTGATTCGGAAAGACGACCGCGGCGCGCGTCGCGAACGGAAGCGGCACCTCGTCGGTCATCGTCACGGGCAAGCCCGCGCGCTTCGCGGCTTCGTACTCGGCGTGAAGCTCTTCGAGATCGTCTTCGCGCTCCGTGAAGAGCCAGCCCGGCACTTTTTCGAAGCCGCACTCCGACGCGTGCGCTTCGATGAAGTCGATCGCGGCCCGGCTCGCCTCGGCCGCGAGGCGCGCGCCGTCACGGCCGAAGTTTCGCTCGAGCGTTTTGTAACGCGCGTCGATCGCTTCGGTCACGTGCGCGGTCGTGTGCCCCGTGACGCCTTCGGCCACTCGAGCTGCCTCGAGCACGCAGACACGCTTGCCCGCGCGCTGGAGGAGCAGCGCAGCCGTGATGCCCGTGATGCCGCCGCCCACGATGGCGACGTCCACCTCGAGATCACCCTCGAGCTGCGGATGCCGAGGACGCGCCGAAGTGGCGATCCAATACGAGGACGAGCGATTCGGAATCTGGAGCATGCCGATCGCGCTGCAACGCGCGATCCATGCGCCTCAGTAATGGTCGGCGCACCACGGCTCGGGTCCGGCGAACATCGCCGCGAGCGTGGCGAGCGAATCACCGTCGCCGTCGAGGAGGCCCGCGGCGCGTAGCGCGTACGGCGTCTGGAAGCCGCTGTAGAGAGCCGCGAGCGCGCGCACGTCGAGCGTGACGTCGCCGCGACCTCCGCGCTTGGCTTCGCCGCGACCATCCTCGATCGACAAGATGAAGCGCCCCGCGTTCTCCGCGAAGTGCGCGTCATGCACCGAGAGATGGATCTCCGCGCGGATCTTCGGCCAACCGCGCATCGCGAGCGCGCGCTCGACGTCGAGGACGCGCAGCATCCACCGTTCGTGACGCTTCACGGTGTGCGTCTGCTCCGGAAGAAGCGACAAGAGCGGATCGGCGTTGACGCCTCGCCACAAGATCTCGTCGGCGAGCGATCGCAGATCGTGCAAGAAGCCGAGGATGCGCTGCGCCGAAGCGCGCGTCGTCATGGTCACGTCGCGAACGACGACGCTGAAGTGGAGCGAGTCCGCCTTCGTGCGCTGCTGGAAGACGATGTACCCGCCATCCATGACGTACGCGTACGCGACGTCGTCGTACGGATCGACGAGACGCTCCCAGATGGCGGGCGTGCGATCGAGATGCCCCGTCCACGCGCGCGCACGCTTTTCGTACGCTTCGTGAAGAGGCTCGTGCGTCTTCGGCGGGAGCGCGGTGCACGGAAGGAAACGATCGCCCTTCGGAAACGACGCGAGCGGCGCCGAAAAATACATCGCGGTGCCGGCCTGCTCGAAGCCGCACGCGCGGTACAAAGTCGTCGTCGAGGCGTAGAGACCCGCGAGCGGCGAAGCTTCGCGCAGCTCGGCGAGCGTCTTGTTGAGCATCGACTTCGCGAGGCCTCGACCGCGAGCGTCCGGCGCAATTCCAACACCCGCAATCCCTGCCACCGGCACGGAGGAGCCACCGAAAAACTGAGCGAGTCGGTAGGCGGCAAGACCCCCGACGACATTGCCGTTTTCGACGACGATTCGCAGTCGGTCGTGTCCGACGCGCTCGAAGAACGTCGCCCACGAAATCTTCGGCAGAGCGAAGCTCATTTGTAAGATGCGCTCGAGCGCGGCGCGTTGCTCTGCGTCCGGCGTACGGAGGTCGGTCACATGCCAACCATACTTCTTAATAAGGCTCGCCTTGACGGGTTTGACGCCTGTGCCTACCAAACGGTCTCGATGCGAGGGATCCTCACTACACTTGCGCTCGTGACCTTGGTGGCTGGATGCAAACCCGCAGACGCGGGCTCCAGTGCGAACGAAGCCGCGGCTCCGATTCACGTGCAGACTGCACCCATCGTGGAGCAGCCGATGCCGGAGTACGTCACGCTGACGGGCACGCTCCGCGGCAATCAGGAGTCCGACGTCGCGGCAGACGCGCCCGGTAAGGTCGTGCAAACGCTCGTCGAGCGCGGGCAGATCGTGAAGCGCGGGCAAGTCCTCGTGACCCTCGACGCACGCGGCGCGGCGCTCACGGCGAACGCCGCCGAGGCGCAGTCGAAGGTGGCGGAGAGCCAGCTCGAACAAGCCAAGCGCGAGTGCGAGCGCGTGAAGAACTTGCTCGAGACGAAGGCGATCTCGCAAGCCGAGTTCGATCGTCAAACGGCGGACTGCACGGCGAAACAATTCTCCGCGCAAGCCGCGCAGGCGCAGTCGCAATCCGCGGTGAAGCTCCTCGGCGACACGCGCGTGCGCGCCCCGTTCGACGGCGTCGTCGGCGAGCGCTTCGTGAACGTCGGCCAGTACGTCGGCTCGACGACGAAGGTGCTCTCGATGTACGAGGCCGACCCGCTTCGTCTCCAGCTCACGGTGCCCGAGGCCGATCTCGCGATGGTGAAGATGGACATGCACGTCCAGTTCAACGTCGCGGCGTTTCCGGAGCAGAAGTTCGAGAGCGTCGTGAAGTTCGTCTCGCCGAACGTGCGCGAGGCGACGCGCGACATGGTCATGGAGGCGATCGTCCCGAACGGGGAGAAGAAGCTGAAGCCCGGCATGTTCGCCGTCGCGAAGGTGCCGCTCGGCGAGCACCCGCATCCGGTCTTGCCGAACGCGGCGATGATCAAGGAGGAGACGGGCGCGCGCGCGTTCGTCGTCGTGCAAGGGCAAGTGCAAGAGCGCGTGCTCCAGCTCGGCTCGACGCAAGGCGACGTGACGGCGATCTTGAGCGGCGTGAAGGCAGGCGAGAGTGTCGTGCTCTCACCCGGGCCGGACGTCCACGACGGCGCGAAAGTGCAGTGAGGTAGGGACATGCAGTGGCTTGCAGCTTTGTGCGTGAAGCGGCCGATCTTCGCGTCGGTCTTGATTCTCGTCATCTGCGTCATTGGCCTCGCCGGTTACGCGAACCTCGGCGTCGATAGGTTCCCCAACATCGACTTCCCAGTCGTCGTCGTCACCACCACGCAGCCTGGTGCCGCGCCCGAGGACATCGAGACGGAAATCACCGACAAGGTCGAGCAAGCCGTCAACACGATCAGCGGCATCGACGAGCTCCGATCCATCACGACCGAAGGCGCGTCGCAGGTCGTCGTCACGTTCTTGATCGAGAAGGACGTCAACATCGCGGCGCAGGAAGTCCGCGACCGCATCAACACGGTCATCCCGCAGCTCCCGAAGGACATCGATCTGCCGGTCGTGCAGAAGCTCGACCCGGACGCGTCCCCCATCCTCTATTACGCGCTCCGCAGCGAGAACCACACCGTGCGCGAGACGACGGAGCTCGCGGACAAGCGCGTGCGTCGTTCGCTCGAGTCGATCGACGGCGTCGGTCAGGTGAACATCATCGGCGGCCGCAAGCGTCAGATCAACGTGATGCTCGACCCGATCAAGCTCCGCGGCGCGGGCGTGACGGTGCTCGACGTGCAGCGCGCGATCGCCGCGCAGAACCTCACGATGCCGGGTGGTCGCGTCGAGACGGGCCCCGGCGAGCTCACCGTCCGCATCCACGGTCGCGTCCACGATCCGAACCAGATCGCCGACCTCGTCATCCGTCGCGCCGAGAACCACTCGATCACGGTGCGCGACGTCGGCGACGTGCTCGACTCGGAAGAAGAAGCCGACTCGGCCGCCATCTTGAACGGCACGTCCACCGTTCTGCTCGCGATCCGAAAGCAATCGGGGGCGAACACCGTCCAGGTCGCCGACACGATCAAGCAGCGCATCGAGGACATCAAGAAAGAGCTCCCCGCCGGTTACACGCTGACGAGCATCCGCGACGAGTCGAACGTCATCCGTACGTCCGTCGACGCCGTGCGCGAGCACTTGATCGCGGGCGCGCTCCTCGCCGCCGTCGTCGTCTTCCTGTTCCTCGGGAACTTCCGCAGCACGATCATCGCGGCGATCGCCATCCCCACATCCATCATCGGCACCTTCGCGACGATGTGGTGGGCGGGCTACACGCTCAACACGATCACGCTCCTCGCGCTCGCGCTCGCCGTCGGCATCGTCATCGACGACGCGATCGTCGTTCTGGAGAACATATTCAGACACATCGAAGAGAAGGGTGAGTCGCCCCGCAAAGCGGCCGTGATGGCAACCAAAGAGATCGGCCTCGCCGTCATGGCGACCACGCTCTCGCTCATCGCGGTCTTCTTGCCCGTCGCGTTCATGGGCGGCATTCCTGGCAAGTTCCTGCGCTCGTTCGGCGTGACGATGGCGTTCGCGATCGCCGTCTCGATGCTCGTGTCCTTCTCGCTCACGCCGATGATGTCGTCGCGTTGGCTGAAGAAAGCCGAAGAGGGCTACAAGACGTTCGGCCAGCGCGTCGTCGACGCGTTCTACGGCCCGATCGAGCGCTTCTACGGAAAGATCCTCGCCTTCTTGATGGGCCGCCGTTGGATCGTCGTCATCTTGGCGCTCTGCACGCTCGGCTCGTGCGCGCCGCTCGCAATGAAAGCGAACAAAGGCTTCTTGCCCGTCAACGACGAGGCGCGCTTCCAGATCACGGTGCGCACGCCGGAGGGCACGTCGCTCGAAGAGACGCGCATCGCGTCGGAGCGCATGGCGCGCGATCTACGCGACAACCCGAACGTGAAGCTCACCGTGGTGACGGTGGGAGACGACGCCGCGCACACGCACAACCTCGCGACGATCTACACGCTGCTCACGCCGCCCGAGACGCGTCAGGTATCGCAGAACGACATGATGGACTGGGCACGAAAGAACGTCGTCCAGAAGCAGCCGAAGACGTACCGCATCAACGTCGGCGAGGTTCCGCTGTTCGGTGGTGGTGGCTTCTCGACGGCGCGCGTTCAGTACACCGTTCGCGGGCCCGATCTGAAGAAGCTCGAGGACATCGCGACCGACGTCGTGAACAAGATGAAGAAGGTGCCTGGCGCGGTCGACGTCGACTCGTCGCTCATCGTCGGCAAGCCCGAGATCGGCATCTACATCGATCGCCAGCGCGCCGCGGACTTGGGCGTGCAGCCGATGGACATCGCCAACGCGCTCCGGCTCCTCGTCGAAGGCCAGCAGGTCTCGAACTACGAAGAGCACGGCGAGCAATACGAAGTGCACGTCCGCGCCGCGCGGCAATATCGCGCCGACGAAGAAGGCCTGCGCTTGCTCACGGTTCCTTCGTCGAAGCTCGGTCACGTCCCGCTCGCGGACGTCGTGCATCTCGGTCACGGCACGGGTCCGGCGCGCATCGATCGCTTGAATCGCGAGCGCCAGGTCACGCTGCTCGCGAACGCCGCGCCTGGCTATGGCGACGGTCAGATGGCCGCCGAGATGAAGAAGATCCTCGACACGGAGAACATGGGCTCGGGCTACGTCGCCGCGGCGACCGGCCAGACCCGCGAGATGGCGCGCGTCTTCAAGGCGTTCCTCTTGTCGCTCATCTTGTCGTTCATCTTCATGTACCTCGTGCTCGCCGCGCAGTTCGAGTCGTGGCTGCACCCGATCACGATCCTCTTGTCGCTCCCGCTCACGCTGCCGTTCGCCTTCATCAGCATCATCTTGTTCAAACAGGCGATCGACATCTACTCGGTCCTCGGCATCCTCGTGCTCTTCGGCGTCGTGAAGAAGAACGCGATTCTGCAGATCGATCACACGAACCAGCTCCGCGAGCACGGCATGGATCGCCTCGACGCGATCCTCCTCGCGAACAAGGATCGTCTGCGCCCGATCTTGATGACGACGGCCGCGTTCGTCGCCGGCATGATCCCGCTCGTCCTCTCGCGCGGCGTCGGCGCTGGCTTCAACCGCGCTACCGCAGGCGTCGTCGTCGGCGGTCAGATCCTCTCGCTCTTCCTCACGCTGGTCGCGACGCCCGTCGCGTATTCGCTCTTCGACGACCTCGCGAACTTCCTCCGCCGCATCTTCCGCATCAAGCCGTCCGTGATGGACGACCCCGACGTCGAAGGCCCGGAGCCGTATCGCGCGCCGGCGGAGTGACCCGCGCTCAGAAGGCCTGATACGTGATCTGATCGATGCCGCCGATCGGGCCGACGCTCATCGAAGAGGCGGAGACCGGGTAGGGGAACGGCGTTCCGGCGACCTTGCTGACCACGCTGTCGAGCGTGACGCGAACGGTGGACGCCGTCGACGTGCCCGCGTCGTCGAGCGCCGTCACGATCTCGACGACGGCGATGTGCCACTTGCCGTCCGCCGTCTTTCCGCCGTCGCGATAGACCTCCGTCGGCGCCACCTTCTTGAAAAAGACGGCGAGGTTGCCCTGCGAGATCTCGATCGTGAACCCCGTGCTCAGCTGGAGCGAATCGAGGCGGATCAGCGTGCCGTCCGTGGTCGTCTGGTAAGCGAAGCCGATCGTGAAGGTCTTCGTCGCGAGCTTCGTGCTGCTGCTCGCGAGCGCTTGTGCGCCGTTCGGTGATTGGAGGAAATTGTCGCAGAACTGCGGGTCTTTGCCGATGATGCCGCTGGTGAACGCCTCCGGCTTCACGGCGTCCAAGTCTTCGTGCACCGCGTCGGTCTGGCCGTCGAACGACCACGAATACGTCGGCATACCGAGCGAGACGACGGGGCAAGCCGTCGGCGCGTCGCTCGGCGCGTCGCTCGGCGAATCGGGCGATGCGTCGATCGTCTGCACGTCGTCAACCGGCGCGCCGGCGTCGCTCTCGCACACGACACCGCCGTCCACGTCGCACTCCTTGCTCTCGCAGTGCGGCGTCGGATCCGCGACGCACGTCTCGGTCGGACCGCACGGCGTGTTCGCGCATCGCGTGTCGAGAAAGATCGGCAGGTCGAGGCGGTGGTGCGGGATGAACGAGAGCGATCGCCGCGCGACGATGCAGCTCGCCTCTTGCGTGTCGGCGCTCGAGCACGCGCCGCCGACCGCGCCGACGATCGTGACGTCGACGTGCTGATCGGGGCCCTTGCTCGGGACGAGCGCGATCGTGCCGACGGTTTGCCCGTTCGTGCAGCCACCCGCGGACGTCACGAGACCATCGCCGACGTACACGTCCGTGCGCGTGAGCGTGCTGCACGCGTTCGTCGTGATGGTGACCATCACCTCGGTCGGACCGACGCACGACGCGACGACCGAGATCAGAAAGGCCGTCACCAACGCCGCGCGCCGCACCCCGAGATCGTAGCATCAGCGCCGCAGAATGACCTGCGGCATCGGCAGGATCTCGTAGTGCGCGCCGAGGTTCTGCATGATCACCGGGTCCTCGTCGGTGAGTCTCTTCACGCGCGCGGCGTCCGTCACCTCGACGATCGAGACGCCCCAGCCGCCGTTCTTCGGATCGGCGACGGGGCCGAACGCGATCACCTCGTTGTTGGCGGTGTGGCCTTGCCAGTAGACGACGTGCTCCATCATCACGCGGCGCTCGTTCTCCGTCATGTCTCGAGCGAACGTGGGGCGCGGCGGGATCAGCCGAAGCAAGAAGGCCTGCTTGCCTTCGCGGGAGACGGCGCTGCCGAAGCGCAAGAGGCCGAGCGACCAACCGTCGGGCGCCTCGAAGGCTTCGCGCATGCGCGCCTCCGCCTCGCCGAATCGCTCGAGGTGCTTGTGCTCGAGGGTGACGCGCGTCTTCTTGTCGCCCTCGCTCGCGAACGTGATCTCGACCTCGGTCTCGAACGAAGCGTCGAACTCGAACTTCGCGTCGAGCTGCCACGCCAGCACCACGCGCGAGGGCGCTTCGAACGCGAGGACGCGGCCCCACTGGCACTCTTTGCCGTCCGCGCCGAGCTCGCCCCAGCGGCCGCCGGGCCGGGGCTCGAGGACGATCGCCGCGATGTGCGACTTGCCGATGTGATGATCGGCCGGCCACCAGAGCGCCATCTTCTCGGTGAACACTTTGAACGCGATCTCTCGCGACGCCTCGACCACCACGGACTTCTTCACCGAGCTCATTTCTTTTTCTCCTCTTCCTTCTGTGCCTTTTCGGCGGCTTCCTTGAACGCGTCGAGCGCGCGGTCCCAGAACCGGTCGAGCCATTTGCGGATGGCGTCGAGCCCGGCGGCGTCGACCTCGTAGTAGTTGCGGGTGCCCTCCGCGCGGACGCGGACGAGGCGCGCGGCCTTGAGGACCTTGAGGTGCTGCGAGACCGCGGGGCGGCTGACGGGAAGGCCCTCGGCGATTTCTGCGACGGAACGGGGCCCGCGCGCGAGGCGCTCGAAGATGGCGCGGCGCGTGGCGTCGCCGAGGGCGTCCAGCTGTAATTGGTTAGTGCTCACTTACCGTAAGCTAACACTTACGATTGCGGCGTCAAGCCGGAAAAGCGATCCTGCGTTGGTGATCGTCGCCGTGGACGTGGATTACCGAGCGAAGGAGGCCGTCGCGGCGTGCGTGGGCTTCGCGAATTGGACGGACGAGACGGCCGCGTTCGAGCGCATCGTGCGCGTTCCGGGCGCGGCGGCGGCGTACGTCCCGGGCCAGTTCTATCTGCGCGAGCTGCCGTGCGTGCTCGCGGCGCTGCGAGGCGTGACGGCCGACATCGTCGTCGTCGATGGATACGTGATGCTCACAGCGGGCAAGCGAGGGCTCGGAGGTCATCTCCACGAGGCGATCCACAAACCGGTCGTGGGCGTGGCGAAGAACGAGTTTCGCGGCGCGACGGCGGAGCGCGTCGTGCGGGGCGCGAGCAAGAAGCCGCTCTTCGTGACGGCGGCAGGCATTTCCGCGAAGGACGCTGCGGCCGCGGTGCGCTCGATGCACGGCGCGTTTCGGATCCCGACGCTCCTCGCGCGCGCAGACCATCTCTGTCGCGATGGCGGATGATTCAGCCCACGGCTTCGGTGACGCGCGCGAGCCAGCGCTTGGCGTCCGCGGGCGCGAG